>Ga0315539_1000133_pt1 | contig 55705 bp, 47 predicted proteins | sample SalMarSW160150MG_FD_203097 | JGI IMG/M metagenome (GOLD analysis project Ga0315539, IMG submission 203097) | Salt marsh sediment microbial communities from the Plum Island Ecosystem LTER, Massachusetts, United States - Salt Marsh Sediment SW1601-150 ...
AATTCCAATCCACAAGCGCATGCCAGAGTAAAGACTACTGTTGGAGCTATCGGATATGTTGGAATCGGTTTTCTTGATGCTAATGTCAAAGCCCTGAAGATTAACGGGATTTTGCCCTCCAGGCAGACTATTACGACAGGTCAATATCCAGTTGCCAGACCGTTGTTTATGTTCACAAACGGCTATCCCAAACTTGGCAGCATGACATATAAATTTTGCACCTTTTACCTGACTGAAACCGGTCAGGAGATCATTGAAGCTAAGGGATTTGTACCGGTGACAAATTATTGAAAACATGATTACCGACAGTACTATTCAAGGCCAGCAGCTAAGGCCAGCGGCTGATAAAAATCAGTCGCTGGTCCTTACGCCTTTACAGGACATGAAGGGGTTTTTACTTCACCACATAGGGCGTATGCTGCTTTTTCTGATAACCTGCAGCTCCGTTGTTCTGGTATTACTCATTTTCTTTTTTGTTATTCGCCAAGCTCTGCCTTTCTTTACAAAATTCAGCTTAATTGAATTTCTGACAACAAAATCGTGGTATCCCGAAGCCGCTACACCTAAATTCGGTGCTCTATCTCTGATAGTTGGTTCTTTATACGTAACCATATCGGCCCTTGTATTTGCCGTGCCGACCGGAATTCTGGCTGCTATCTTTTTGAGCGATATCGTCTCGTTAAAAATCAGGGATTTTGTAAAACCGGTCATCGAAATTCTGGCGGCCATTCCATCGGTGGCTTACGGGTTCTTTGCTGTTCTTGTTTTAGCTCCCTGGATGCAAAACAAATGGGGCTTTACAACCGGTACTAATGCCTTAAATGCTTCGATTATTCTTTCAATAATGGCCCTACCGACCATCATCAGCGTAGCTGAAGATTCAATATCAGCGGTTGGAAGAGAACTCCGAGAAGCATCTTATGGTTTGGGCGCAACAAGGTTTGAAACAATATTCAAGGTAGTTATGCCCGCAGCTCACAGTGGAATCATTGCCGCGATTGTGTTAGGAATGATGCGGGCTATCGGTGAAACAATGGTAGTTTGGATGGCATCGGGCAACGCCAACCAGATACCTTCTCCCTGGTGGGATTTGTCTCAATCTGTTCGTACAATGACGGCGACCATAGCCGGCGATATGGGCGAAACGCCCAAAGACTCGCCCCATTACTGGTCTCTTTTTGCTATAGGTGTTGTGCTTTTGGCGATGACTTTTTTACTTAATATCATCAGTGAATATTTCCTTGCTTCAGCTAAGAAAAAAACGGGGAAATCTTAAACTATGCGTCCGATTATTCGCCAAATAACTGATAAAGCGTTCACCTTCCTGACAGGGACAAGCGTTGTGCTGCTTACATTTGTGCTGCTGATTGTTCTTGGTCCTATGGTCTGGCGTGGCGCAAAGGCTGTTATATTCAAAGATACGGTCGAATTTCGCAAAATGCAGCTTGACCTTTATAACAGGGGTAATCCTGCGAGCCTGAAGATTCAAAATACCGAGGCCGAGAGTTTTCGCAAAATTGTATATGAAACAATAGATACATTTAAACATGGCATCGATACCGAAGAATTGATAGACCGAACAAAACAGATTTATCGTCAATTTGGTAAGGAGCTGCGATATAAAGGAATAACCGGCGAGGAATACCAGAAAATTCGTTCACTTGCAAGAGAGCTCAGAGACAAACTACAGGCAGCTTTTGAAAGTAATGATAAAAAAATAATAAAAGAAAACGTAGACTATGTTCTGCAATACCGCTTGTATAAAGATTTGGCTGATACTGCTGCCGCTGAGTTTTTTACGCTGGCTGAAGATTTCCTCAAGTCCATTGAGAATATCGATCTGAATAAACGTCAGCAATATGCCGGCTCTTTGGAGCAAGTTGAAGAGATTGTTTTTCGTCTTTTAGGCCCCAAGCCGAGCGAACCTCTGCCGGCTTTAACTATGGACCGATATGGAGCAACTCGCTGGGACCTGGCTCAAAAACTTTTAGATAAACTGTTGTGGTCTGAACAATGGATACAGAAAGAAGCAGGGCAGCCATTAGTTAAAATTCGCGTTTCAAGAGCCGAGGAGTTTGCAGGCACAAAATTAGAACCTCTTTTCAGTTATGTTCAGAACAACCTCGATAAAATGCTTTTACCAGGACCGAGATTTTACTGGCAGTATTTCATCGATGACAGTACACCCGGGCATTATTTTGGTGGTGTTGGGCCTGAGATTTTAGGTACATTACTGCTGACGCTTTTAGCTATGCTGTTTGTGTTTCCTTTGGGAGTAATTTCCGCAGCCTACTTGGTGGAATGTGCCTCAGATAATATTGCTGTCAGGATTATTCGTATGTGTATAAACACGCTTGCTGGTGTTCCGAGCATAGTTTTTGGACTTTTTGGCCTGGCGTTCTTCGTTCTGTTTTTCATCCCGCTTTTCGGCGGGCCGTCCAAACCATGCATTTTGGCATCTTCTCTGACCTTGGCGGTATTGACTCTGCCGGTGATGATACGGGCCAGCGAGGAAGCGATTCGTTCAGTCCCGCAGAGCTACAAGGAAGCCTCTTTAGGACTTGGAGCAAGCAGATTCAGGACATTCGTGAAGGTAACTTTGCCTGTTGCACTACCGGGAATCCTAACGGGAGTAATATTAAGCCTCAGCAGGGTTGCTGGTGAAACAGCCCCTATTCTTTTTACCGGGGCTGTTGCACTTGGGCCTTTACCAAAATCACTGTTTGACCCGACCAGAACATTGTCCTATGGCAGTTATGATATTGCTGTTGGTGACAGACTTGCAATGATGGTGCCTCATAATCAGTATGGTATGGTTGTAACTCTTGTTTTCCTTATACTTTGTCTTAACACTATAGCAATTGTTCTGCGGGCAAGAGTATTTAGAAAGCTAAGAGGAAATTAAATCGGTAAAGGGATTTAATTATAATGCAAAAAGCCAAAGATAATGTGCCGATATCCGCTTTAGAAAAGAAAACTAATACCGACCAAATCAAATCCGTCGTAAGTTTGAGTCAGAAAGCAAACTCTGCAATTAAACAGAAAGAGCTGGACTGTAAATGTGCCGTAATAAAAGCCGAGAACTTCAGCTTTTATTATGGTTCCACTGTAGGTGTTAAAGATATTTCCATGGAAATTTACCCTTGTAGTGTAACCGCCATAATCGGCCCAAGCGGCTGTGGTAAGAGTACCTTCCTGCGAAGTATCAACAGGATTAACGACCTTATCTCCAATACGCTTGTCCGGGGCAAATTGCTGGTAAATGGATATAACGTGTATGATAAAAACACCAACCTGGTTAACCTCAGGCAGCAGGTTGGCATGGTGTTTCAAAAAGCAAATCCTTTTCCCAAAAGCATATTTGATAATGTTGCCTACGGACCGAAATTGCAGGGAGTAAAGAATCGTTCCCAACTACAGCAAATTGTAGAAGACAGTCTCAAGGCCGCCGCACTATGGGATGAGGTGAAGGATGATTTGAAGAAGTCGGCTTTAGCTTTTTCCGGCGGTCAACAGCAACGCCTGTGTATTGCCCGCGCTTTAGCTACCAGGCCTAATGTCATTTTGATGGATGAACCCTGTTCGGCTCTGGACCCGATAGCCACAGGCAAAATAGAAGATCTGATAGATAAGCTTCAAAACGATTATACAATCGTTATTGTAACCCACAATATGCAGCAGGCTGCAAGAGTCAGTGAAAGAACAGCTTTTTTCTGCTTAGGCGAACTGATAGAATACGACCGGACAGTTAAGATATTCCGCAATCCAAGCAAAAAACAAACTGAAGATTATGTCACTGGAAGATTTGGTTGAAATTACAATAAAAATAACTTTTCGGAGTTAGGTTATGGCTAAACACTTACAAAGAGAAATCGAAAATCTGAAAAAGAAATTACTGGCCTTGGGAGCGACGGTGGAAACTTCTGTAAGAGACGCCACATTGTCCATCGAGAAACGAGATGCTGAACTGGCTCAAAAAATAATAGACAATGATATTGACATTGATAACACAGAAATTGAGATAGAGGAAGACTGCCTGAAAATCCTTGCATTACATCAGCCGGTAGCAATTGATCTGCGTTTTATCGTTGCTGTTCTGAAGATAAATAGTGATCTTGAGCGCATCGGAGATTTAGCCGTAAATATTGCTGAAAGAGCAGTTTTTCTTGCAGGTCAACCCAGGATCAATATTTCAATCGATCTTGTTGATATGGCCTATAATGCCCAGTCGATGTTAAAAAAAAGCCTGGATGCGCTGATTAATCATGATGCTGAGCTTGCTCATAAGGTCTGTGCAAGTGATGATATGGTTGATCAGATGAATAGCCAGATGTACTTAAAAGTCCAGGAGGCCATTCTGAAAAATCCGAAACAAATATCAGCTTTAATACACTTACTTTCGGCCTCTCGCCATTTGGAACGAATAGCCGACCATACCACCAATATTGCAGAAGATGTGATTTACATGATTGAAGGCCAAATCGTACGGCACAGGACAGAGGAGTATAATTGAGTCTGGATTTGAATTGTTATTTACTTACTAAAGCTGAATCATGATTTCATAAAAGGCCAGTTGTTACTCCTTGTTAGTATAATCTGCAAGCTAACTTTCGGAATAGTAATCCTTACTTTTCCACTCGGTTTCTTTGTCTCCAGTTTGTCTCCAAATGGGCTTATTCTTGCGAATTATAAAGCCACTAAACCTCAAATTCCTGGCTGAAAATGCATTTGAAAATTTTTTTACATAAAAATAGGATTATATATCTGACGTCCCTGAACTCTTTCAAAGGTATTCCGTCTAAAGCCGGATTTACAACATTGCCTTTGAGTATATCGGCAATTCAGGGGTTATTCGGATAGGCCCTTAATTTAACGCCTGATGCTTTGCCTGAGGGCTAAAACAAGGCTCAAAATTTATTCTGATATGGGTCAAAAGGATTTTGAGGCCATTAAAAAGGCCGTTTATGTACATTCTTGCCACTTTTTTTGTCAACAAGGCATGTCATCTTGACGATTTCTATAAGATATGAACAACGTCACAAATAGATACACTCCTGCCGGGGTGCGAAGTTGACTGAATATGACAAGAAAAGATTTTACCGTAATGGTGCATTCAGCTTGCTCGAGTTGGTGATTGTCATTGCAATCATGGCTGTCTTGGCGGCAATTGCCATCCCTCGTATGAGCCGAGGTTCGCGTGGCGCCGATGAGGCAGCCCTCGAAGGAGACCTGGCGGTGCTTCGCAATGCCATAGAGGTCTTCGCCGCAGAGCACAGTAATACTTATCCATTAGTGTCCAATATCGTCAAGCAGCTTACACAGTACACCGATGCCTTTGGTCATGCGCAGGCCACCAGGGATAAAACACATATTTACGGCCCGTATGTGTTGAAGGTTCCGCCTTTGCCGATCGGACCAAGGAAGGGTTGCACAGGTATAGCAGCAGCGGACGCAAAGGATGTAGGCTGGATCTACGATGAAAAAACAGGCCATATCCGGGCAAACACGACTACACAAATAATAGAGGTGACAGGAAGGCTGTTTCGCGACTTGTGATCGCTCGTGTGGCTTATCATCAATTGGGGCCGGTCAGACGGCTAAACGTCGCAGGCTTTCGTGACCAGGCCTTCATTAGAGTTACAATTTACACGCCTCACCCAACCTTCCGCCTGAGTTTATCACATACCTTACCAGAATAGCTGCAAAATCACGGGGCATCATTGCTAATTTTTTGTTGGGTAAAATCTGATTGTATTTGTTGGCCTTAAGTAGTAACATTTTTATACGCCTCTGGCGTAGTTTGAGATTATTTGCGGTAAACAAATTTTGGAAACAGAGAATGGCGGAGAAATTGCAATAAACTCTAAACATTCATTATTAAAAATGCTGGTTGGATTTATAGGGCTTGCCCGCCCTGCAAATGGAAGTGGAAAAGATATAGCATAAAGTAATATAAAAGGATGATTAGATGCTTGAACATATTGAGGAATTGAAGAAAAACCTTGACCAAGTTATAGGAAACACTGAGATCCTAAACTTAGCCAAGTCCGTCGAAGGGTTAGAGATCGCGATTTCAAATGCCAACCTTTTGGTTAATGCGCTCATTTCTTTTTACAAAGGAGAGAAAGCTGACTATTTTCCTAGATATATTACTGAGCAAATTGGCAATTGTGTTAAAGACGCAAATGCACAGATAAAAGCTCTATTAGCAAAAGACCAATCCCAGAGCAAATCACTTCAACAAAATTTAGACAAACTTTATGCAATTTGCTTGCAGAGCGGAATTGTGAGTTTTGGATTCAGAGCGAAAGAATTGATTCAAATTCTTGATAATGCCAAAAGAGATGTTCAGAACTTAGGGAAAAAGGTAATCGAATTAAGCAATGAGATTGACAAGAAGACTCAGGAATTTCAAAAGAATGTGAATGAAAAGAAGGCCACACTTGATTCTAACGTTAATGTTAGTAAGGAATTAAAAGATAAAATAACTCAGACTGAGCAGTCTACCAAGGAGAAACATAAAGGCGTTGTAAAGTTGTTAGATACTGCAAATCAAGTTTTGGCAGAGATAAAGAAAACCCAACAAGAGAGTGCTGCCACCCAAAACGCGATCGATGCAGAAAACAAGAATGCTCAGAACCTTATAAGCCAGATACAGGCTAAACTGGACAATGCTAATCAAACGGCATCTCAGATAACCGCTAAAAACAACACTGCAAATGAGACATTAGCTGCGATTAATGAACGAAAGAAGGCAGCAGATGAATTCTACACAACAGTAGAGAACTATAAGAAAGAGATGCTGGACTCCATTAAAAGTGCAAAGGCTGACTATTCCGAGTTAAAACAAACATGTGATAATAAAATCTCAGAGTATTCAACAAAAACGGACGAAATTATTAAGCAAAATATTTCCTACCAAGAACAAATACAGGAGTTACTTACTAAGGCGGTTAGTGGTGGCCTATTTAGAGTGTTTAGCCAGCGACAAGAGTTTCTTTCCAAGGGGACAAGATTTTGGAGGTGGGCTGTGGTTGTGACTTCAGTGCTACTTGCTGGGGGGATTTTATTAGTTGCGTGGATTTGCGAAGCAAAACCGGACATAATCTTTTTCGTTCGTCTGGCTATTATGATACCTTTAGCTTTTCTGATGTTCTTTTCTGCCACCCAATATAAGAAGGAACGACAAGCCGAAGAAGAATATGCTTTCAAATCAGCAATAAGCTTGAGTATTGAACCTTATCGAGACCTATTAGTCCGAATGCGAAAAGAAGATCAAGTGGAAGCCGATTTTGTAAAGAAATTGATGGAAGATGTTTTTGATAATCCTGTGATGAGATTATTTAACATAGAAGAGGAAGAAGAGAAAATCGTCAAGATGATTCTCAATTTTCTCAAAAAATTACCAAAAGGGAAATCGAGCGCGATAATTGAACAGGTTTCAAAAAAAATCTTAGAATGAATCATAATCTATAAACCTCCAATTTGACGCTAAACAATTACTACTAATTTATGTTTCATATGCCGTTGGTTACTGAAAGTAAGTCACGTTTTTAGAGGAATAAGAATGGCAAATGAATTAATACCCACAACGAAAATAGCTGTTTTTAGGAAGAAAGAAATCAGAAAAACCATTCACAATAACGAATGGTGGTTCTCGATAACGGATGTTGTTGCTGCGCTAACGGACAGCACTGATACAAAGCAATATATCAAGAAAATGAGACAACGCGATCCTGAATTGAGTTCCTACTGGGGTACAATTTGTACCCCCCTTGAGTTGACAGCACCGGATGGCAAGATACGCAAGACAAATTGCGCAAATACCGAAGGCATTTTTCGTATAATTCAGTCGATTCCATCGCCCAAGGCGGAGCCTTTTAAGCTTTGGCTGGCTAAAGTTGGCTATGAACGGGTGCAGGAAATCGAAGACCCTGAAATTGCGACTAAACGCACAAGGGCTTTATATAAAGCCAAAGGATATAGCGATGACTGGATTGAAAAACGTATGCGTGGTATCGCGATCCGCGAAGAGCTTACCGATGAATGGAAAAATCATGGTGTCAAAGAAGAAAAGGAATACGAAATTTTAACAGCCGAGATATCCAAGGCGGCCTTCGGCCTTACTCCCAGCCAATACAAAAAACTTAAAGGATTGAAACGGGAAAACTTGCGTGACCACATGACTGATTTGGAACTTATTTTCTCCATGCTCGGCGAGGCTTCAACAACGCAGATTACAAAGGTTGAGCGCCCGGATGGTTTTGATGAAAACAAGAGCGTCGCGCGGCGAGGCGGAAATGTCGCCGGCATAGCGCGCAAAAAACTCGAACAGGAAACCCGACATAAGGTGATTAGCAGGGAAAACTATCTTCAAAAACCACAGAGCAAGAAACTTAAAGGTAATAAATAATAATCTGCAAGGATAGCTTTTTGGAAGCTGCCATCCCAAAGTCACAAAAACAATTTCCGCCCTCTGTGGTCTTTCGACAAAGCTCACGACCTGCGGCTGGCCAATCTGGCTACGGCTTGGCTTTCTCCAAGACGAGTAAAATAAAACAGAAGACAGAGGGCAGAAGACGGATGACGGAGGACAGGAAAGTATCCCTTCGACTGGCGCTCAGGACAGGCAAGAATCCCTTCGACAAGCTCAGGGCAGGCGAGGATCGAGAAAAGATTTTACTTGAAAATTAACACTTAATATTGTATAATGTGATATCGTATAGCGCATTGCGTATTTCGTGTAGCATGTCACGGTTAGCGGATATTAAAAACAGATGACAGAGGACGGCTTTTCCTTCATAGCTTTAGCGAAGAAGGAAGGACAGAGGACGGTAAAATCAGATTATATTGGGATATGGAAATGGTGCGAGGTTTCGCACCCTACGTTCTACAACTGTCGAGAATCCTTTAGCTCTTCGTAAGGAGTCCCTAAGACTGCCACAGGTACAAATCGGCCCTATTTTATGCAAAACAAAGCCAATTTCAAAAAAGCCCGAATGAGTGTAAACTACTATTTGCAAAAGGATTGTGAAAATGAGCCGCGCCTCTGCAGGCCGGGAAAACAAAGCCAAACAAACCCAATTTTCCTTCACCCAAAGGTGTGCTATGAGCGTGCAACGCAAGCATGTCGAGTCTGTAGCAGTAGAATCCAAGTTATTAGATGGCAAAGAATTACAACCAGTTGGGGGTAATGGAGGCGGGGGGATTCGAACCCCCGTCCCGTGATGCTTCAAGATAAGCTTCTACATGCTTAGTCGCTTTATTGTTGTTTCGCCTCACCAAACGCCAAACGACAGGCTCTTGGCTCGGCTATTTCGGAAATAATCTTACCTTGCCGGCCCGAAAAACCGGCTTGGCCAGCCTGCTGTCTGACGCCCTTACCAGGCCCACAGGCAAGACTCGGCAGGACGGGCTACCAATTAGGCAGCCATGCGCAACTGATAGTTGCCATTTAAGTTTTGTTGCCGGATGATTAGCCAGGCCAACCGGCGTCCTGGACATGCAGCTTACCAATCCGTCATCCGGTCGAAGCCGTTCGCCCCCGTATTTACTTTTCAAAAAGCAATCGTTCTTAGTAGACCATATACAATCTGCATCAAACGATGCGAAGTCTATATTTTACCTGAAGCTTTCTTTGTCATTTTTTTCTCCGGTGCTTTCTCTTTGGGCGGTTCCACAATCCTAAAAACGGGGATCGAAAGAGAAGGTAAACCCATTCGGACAAGAGTATTTTGTATGAATTCACGCCAATATGGCCAAGCGTTGTAAATACCATTCAGATTCGCAAATTGCTCAAATCCTTTCTGGGTTAGACCTTTAAAGTTGTCTATCTTATAAGACAAAACAAAAGAAGCATCGATGAGAATAGCTGGTTTTTGGGTTTTGCTTTGACTAAAAGCTTCGAAGTGAAATTCGGGAATGACAATAATGTAGCCATTCTCCTTGTCTGCATGAACTTTAGCTGAATAGTCGATATTGTACGTCTTTTTGCCCATGGTGGCTTCAGGTATTTGACTACACTTGGAGCTTATTAAGCGGATATCTTTTAACTCTACTCGATCAGAAACCATTAGCCCAGGGAACGTGCTTTTTGTTTGTATACCTTTAATTTTTCGTTTTTTTTTCGCCATGATTTAAGCCGCCTGAGTAAATTTTGTCCCTTCTTGTTTGATTAGTTCGTTATATTCTAATTCTTCGACAATGAACTCTTTTGCAGGAATCCAATGGTCATCCCCAGTCGGAGTAGTCATCTCCAGGATTCTGTCAATATCTATCGGAACGGCGACGACCTGCAACTTTGAATCGAGCGCATACAAGAGGTCGGACACCGTCGTCAGTCGCATATTCTGGTCGCCACTCAGTAGTTGAGTAATATTGCTCTTACTCACACCTGCAAGACGGGAAAGTTCTGACTTAGTAACTTGTTTTTCTTTCATGGCTTTGCAAATAGCTTCTGTGATCTCAAATATTAGATCCTCACGAAAGTAAAGTTTCCTACCTTCCTCATCAGACATGAGCTTTTGAATGAAGTTCTTGGCCATAAACAGTTCTCCACTTTTATTATTTTTGCATTAAAGATATATGTTCTTTCATTATCTGCTCTGCACGGCCAATTTCTTTTCGTGGTGTATCGCCAGTCTCCTTATCGAATCCGTGCGTCAGAAACCAAGTTTTCCCAAGCTGAAAGCATAGAACGCGAACTTTTGGATGGACCTTAAACTCCCATACCTTGCCACTTCTTCCACCAAGCTTCTTGAATTGTTTATCGTTCCAAATCTTACCAATTTGCGCCATTGTTATGAACCGCTTGGCCAGTTTTGCCTGATCTTCCTTCTCCAAGTTTTCTATGTAGTCGAGAGCTGGTCTCTTGCCATTAGTGCGACGAGCATAAGCAACAGCTGCGCAAGGCCCCTTAACCAAGTAGTCATCTATAGGATCTGTTACGTATTCCATCGTCATTTGTTTGCCGATAGTTTAATTATAACTTAACTTTCAGGCAGAGTCTATAAAAATCGACAAAAAATCTAAAATATCTTATCCCTCAGCTTGTTTTTACACATAATACTATCAGAAAACAATATATAGTTCTCCAAATTATAGAATCTACTATATATAGGGTTTCTAATCTACAGGTTTTTTTAAATATTTTGCAAAAGTCTGTGAAATCCGTGCTGATTACAAGTAAAGTTCAGAAAATTTAGCATTTATTAACTCTTTGCAAGTTATCTTCGTGAGGTGGATTGAACGTATTGTTAGATTATCCGAAATGCTAATCTGTATTAAAATTTTATCCTGGGTAGCGTTTTTCCTTGTCACGATGATTCTAAGGCGTTACAGCTCGATTATGGATTCGCACATCATCAATCAGGCCGGTCCAGAAACTTCCTGGTTCTAGATTTCTCCCCGCACCTATAAACAAACCACTGTCTGAACCTGCTAAATTACCTTGCATGTCTCCGGCAACCTCCACATCATCGACATACAGCACGCGATTAGAGCCATCCCAAACGAGTCCCACTCGATGCCAGTCGCTATCCGTGACTATAGTTTGTGAGGCCAGCGTCCGGATATTGCGTCCGGTTCCTTTTAGCTCGGTCATCAGATTGCCGGTAGAGATATCCACTAAAAGCCAATTCGCTCCACCTGTTTTTGAAATAATAACCTGTCCCGGCGCACCTCCTTTGACCCAGGTAAAAACGCTGAATCTTCCACTTGCAGGGTTCAACACAAGAGGTGTACTCACATAATCGCCATCCCCATCGAACTGCAACGCTCCATCTATTTTGCCGCTGTCCGGCTGCCAAATAGGATTACCGTTCAAAGTGCCGTGTTTATCTCCGGCGCTGTCTTGCGCTATGAGGCCGGTTGTTTCATCCAGCTTCCAATGCGCGACAAGTGAAAAATCTTTCAGCCAATCATCTGAACTTATAATTTCGCCGGGTGACATGATTTTAACGTTGCAAGCGGCTAATTCAGCGAATGTCTCGGCATCTCTTATGGTGCCTACATTCTGGCCCCAGTGGTATGGTATGGCTAATGTGGGATTGATATATTTTGTGGCCTCCGCCGCTTCCTGCGCGTTCATTGTATATGCGCCGCCCGCAGGTAAAAACGCCACGTCGATATGTCCAAGAGTCTTCATTTCCTCTATCAGATCGGTGTCACCGGCAATATAAATCCGCTTAGAGGCGAGCTCTATTATATAACCAACCCAATTATTCGACTTCGGATGGTTCGGTTTATTGGTGTTGTACGCTGGCACTGCCGTCACACTAAAGCCGTCAAATTGCATCATCTGCCCCGGCAGAATTGTCTGACCTCTGCCGTATAGTGTGACAACATCAGCCGGTGCGATGAATAACGTTTCCGGCCCCGATACCTTGGCAATATCCGCCGGCTGATAATGGTCACTGTGACTGTGCGTAACACACACCAGCGTCGCATCATGTGGTGACACGCTTAAGTTCCGCGGGTCAACGTAAACCACCACGTCACCTGCCCAGACTTTGACACTTGAATGAGCCAGCCATTGTATATAGACAGTTTCTGTTTCGAGCCAGTGCTCGGCCAAGACAGCCAGGTCTTTGTAATTTACAATTTGATCGCCCAAAGGCGTCGGAGCAATGTCAACCGATGGTTCACCCTGCAGCCAGTATTGGGTAAGTATTGAAAAATCCGAAAGATTTACGATCCCATCACCATTAAAATCAGAAACCAGCTCGTCTGCTCTACAAACGCTGAGAAGCATAAGGCCAACGACAAAACTAAACAGCAGAAATCTTGAGCTGAGAATGTAAACGGCTTTCATACCACACCTTCCTTTCTGATGTCTCGCCATTGTTAAATAATAGTTTATCTTATTCGGATAAAAGACGTCAAGAAAAAACCACCTCAATATAGGATACTCGATACTTGATATCCCCCAATCAAGTCGTAGGCGAGAATCAAGCCTGGGTGCACGTCACATTTGTAAGTAAAGTGTGGTCTTTCAACTGTCTATTATCTCAATCGATAAAGGCTGGTTCCCTTTTGTTACCTCGACCGAGGCTGCAAGGCCGAGCGGAGAGATCTGCCTTCAAAGAAGATTTCTCCACTTCGGCCCACCTATGGTGGGCCTACGGTCGAAATGACACCCATCTATGTCTTCAGGTTTTACTAACAATCTTGACGGACACCTATCTTTCATCGAGAATCGAGCCTTGACTGCCGTCAGGCAAATTTCATCTTTGTTCAACGGCCTTGGGGCCTTATAATACTGTAGTATGGATATATCTATCGTCATACCGGCACTAAACGAAAGTTTAAAGATTGCTTTCGATATTGAGATGGCAGCAACATTCCTGGAAGGCAATAATTTCCAGGGAGAAATCATCGTCGTCGATGACGGCAGTACAGACGGAACCAGCAAAATCGCAAAAAGCGTTAAGGTTCCGCCGAGTATAACACTGAAGGTCATACGAAATGAGCAGCATTGCGGCAAAGGCTACGCTGTTCGAGCCGGCATAAAAGAGACAAGTGGTGAGTATGTGATGTTCGCCGACAGCGGCTATTGTGTGCCCTACGGAAATGTCTTGCTGGGTTTGGAAATGTTAAAGGATGGCTCCTGCGATATCGCACACGGCTCAAGAAAACTAATAGAAAGTGATATTCAACAGGGCCAGCCGTGGCGTAGGCAAATCTCGTCAAGGCTCTTTAAGTGGTTAATCAAAAAACTTCTGCAAATCCCAGCAGATCTGACCGACACACAATGCGGCTTCAAAATATACAAAGGCGATGTGGCCAGAGAATTATACAGCCAGTGCATCAGTGACGGTTTTATGTTTGATATTGAAATTATCCTGCGGGCGCAAAAACAAGGCTACAGGATAAAGGAATTTCCGATAGAATGGACCTGCGATATTGACAGTCGATTGAAACTGATGCGAACGCCTTGGCCTGTCATTTCCGAGCTACGCGCTATCAAGCGAGCGTTATCGAATTCAAAAAATTTACAATAGATCTCCTGCCTCAATAGACACGGATCGGCGGGGCTAAATAAGAAATATGTATCTACTAAATCTTTTCAAGTGCTTTATTTATGTCATATCTAAAGCGATCAAATATCACTCGAATATCTTTAACGAGGTTACTAATGCGCTTCTTATCGAGTTCAAACGAATAGCTATGGCTAAAAAAATGCCTAAATGCCAAATATCGCCTCAGTTCTTTAGCGGTCGATTCAGAAATGATATTATTTTCTGTCGCTATGGTTACCAGGTCTCGATGCCATGATGGGCTATCAGGTAGTGTTTTGCCAGAGGAAATGACGATTAGCTTAAGAATGTTCTCTATGCCATTATAAAAATTGTGAATAAGAGCGGCAACTCCTGCTATTTCAAGAGACGAGAGCTTCGACAGCAAATCATTGGCAGGCAATTCTGCGAGAACGCGTTCGATGTTTTCTAACTCTGCTTCAACCTGTTCATGCACTTCTGCCATACAGTCGGATTCCGTCTCGATAAACTAATCTATTGAACTTAGTATCACTTGACAGGTCTATAAGGTCGACATGCTTGGATAAAGCAAAAAGTAGCTCTCCATAAAAATCAAAGAATTCTTCGGGTGCAATACCTATAACAGCTAGGTCGATGTCGTTTGCTTGCCTATTTGGATCGGCGCTCGAGCCAAACAGCAAAATTTCCCGAACGTCGTATTGGCGAGCAATATCTATTATTTTCGTTTTGTCCTGTTCTGAAATCATAATATGATTATATTAAACAAAGTTGCTTCTGTCAAATAGGACTGTTTCGGGCAGATTTTTATGAGGTCGGTCCCAGTTTGTGTCCTGGCCCGACCGTATAAAGCCGCTTGGTCGGCTCTGTATTGGTATGAGATGCAACAATTTTGCCCACGAAAATTACGTGGTCGCCGGCAACCATTTGTGATTCCAGCGTGCACTCAAAATTAGCCACAGCATCACTGAGCAGGACCGAGTCGATTTTCTTTGCTGGTTCCGTCTTGCATTCAAACTCTGCAAATTTGTCGATGTTCCGGCCGGATTTTGAGCCGAAAAATAAGGCGGCCTCAGCCATTTCAGAAGACGGAAAGGCGATAGTAAAACACTCTGAGTATGTTATAGCCTCTATTGAATAGTGAGTCTTTGCAACAGCAATGGCCATCATCGGCGGCTCACCTGATGCAATCATTGTCCAGCCGAGCGTAATTGGATTGGCCTTGCCGGCTCTGTCTTTAGCGATTGCTATTACAACTTGTTCCGGGTACTTGGTCTTGATTGCTTGTTCATATTTAACCTTTTTTTGCATTGATTTTCTCCCCATTTGGTTTTAATATTTAATGCAAAGAACATTCTGTTGAAAATTATAAGATTAGTATCGAATATAACAAGGAGAAAGAAGTGGACACAATAGGTTTTATCGGTAGCGGTAACATGGCTGAAGCTATGATAAATGGTGTGCTAAAAGCAAATGTTTATAGGCCGGGCCTTGTTTTTACCAGCGATGTTCGGCCTGAGCGGCTCTCGTATCTGCGAGAACACTACGGCGTCAGGACTACGAAGAGTAACACAGAGCTGGCATCGAAAGCCGATATTCTGGTTTTAAGCGTCAAGCCGCAGAATATGACTGATGCTTTGGATAGTATTAAGGATGCAATTAAGCCGGATGCTCTTATAATATCCATCGCGGCTGGTATCAAGACCGCTAATATTTCTGCTGTTCTGGGTGACGTCGCGATAGTCCGTGTAATGCCAAATATGCCGGCCTGGGTTGACGAGGGTGCCAGTGTTCTGTTTGCTAATGAGAAAGCAAGAACGAAAGTGGAAATAGCAAGGTTGATTTTCCTTTCAGTGGGCGAGGCTATTGTTGTAGAGGATGAGGATTTACTCGATGCAGTTACCGCAATAAGCGGGACAGGACCCGCTTATTTTTTCCTTTTAATGCAGGAGATGATAAAAGCAGGCGTCGAGTTAGGCCTGCCGGAAGATGTAGCTAAAGACCTGGTTCTGCAAACTGCTAAAGGTGCCGCGCTACTCGCCGAGAGGGCGGACGAAAAAGGTGAAACACCAGCTCATCTTACCAAGAAGGTCGCTACGCCAAACGGCACTACCGAGGCAGCGTTTAAGGTCTTTGCTGACAGAAATTTCGATGAAGTGGTTTTTGCTGCTGTGAAACGCGCAGCCGAGAGAAGCCGGGAGCTTTCCAGTGGTTAGAAAATGGTAACTGGTAACTGGAAATTGGTAATGCACAGCATGGCTTACGCCATTACCAATAACCAATTTATTGAAATTATGAAAGGATGTTGCAGAAAATGAACAAAAAGCAAAATGAAACTGCATCAGAGTTGAAATTACCGGCTTTCAAAAATGAGAGAATCTTTCCGGGTTGTGACGACCCCAAGGTCAAGCAAGCTTTCCCCCGTGCAATTGCCGCGGTTAGAAAAAAATTAGGCAAGAGCTACGCTCTTTATATCGGTGGTAAAGATGTAGTTACTGATGAGGTTATTGATTCGATAAATCCTGCGAATCCGGATGAGGTCGTTGGCCGGGTTTGCCAGGCAGGCACAAAGGAGGTTGAAGATGCCCTGATAGCTGCACAAAATGCCCTTCCAAGCTGGCGCGATACTCCACCTGGCAAGAGAGCCGAATACTTGGTTAAAGCCGCTGCAATCGCACGCGAACGAATATACGAATTCTCTGCCTGGCAAGTCCTTGAGGAAGGCAAGCAGTGGGCCCAGGCTTACAACGACCTGGCTGAGGGCATCGATTTTTTAGATTACTATGCTCGCGAGATGATCCGCTTCGGCCAGCCGCAGGATATGGGCAGCTACGCAGGCGAAATTAATCAATATTTTTATCAGCCCAAGGGCATCGCAGCAGTCATAGCACCGTGGAATTTTCCTTTTGCCATCAGTTGTGGGATGTGCGCAGCAGCTATCGTTACCGGTAATTGCGTGGTTTTCAAGCCGTCCAATCAGTCGCCCGTAGTAGGCCATCACTTGGTAGAGCTGTTCAGTGAAGTCGGCCTTCCAGCGGGCGTTTTTAACTATACTCCGGGACGTGGCTCGGTTATCGGTGATTTTCTGGTGGATAGCCCTAAGGTCAGCATTATTGCTTTCACCGGCTCTATGGAAGTGGGCCTTAGAATCATAGAAAGAGCCGGTCGAACTCCTGAAAATCAGCCCTGCGTAAAGAAAGTTGTCTGCGAAATGGGCGGCAAGAACGTCATGATAATCGATGAAGATGCTGATATCGATAAGGCGATACCTGCTGTACTTTATTCGGCTTTCGGCTACCAGGGACAGAAGTGCTCGGCCTGCTCTCGTCTTATAGTGCTTGACAAGATATATGATGAGTTTGTGCCACGTTTGGTCGAGGCGGCTCGCAAGCTAAAAATTGGTCCAGCCGAAGACCCCGAAAATTATATGGGAGCGGTCATCGACCAGGCTGCTGTGAAAAAGATTCTTGAATATATTGAGCTTGCGGCGAAGGAAGGTACGATTGCCCTTAGGGCCTCGGTACCGCAGAAGGGCTACTATGTTCCATTGACCATTGTGGAAGGCATAACCCCCGAAGACCGGCTGGCTCAGGAAGAAGTCTTCGGGCCGTTGCTGGCTGTGATGCGGGCCAGGGACTTCGACCAGGCTATTGAGTGGGCCAATTCCACCAGATTTGCTCTGACCGGTGGAGTGTTTAGCCGAAATCGGGAGCACCTGGAAAGATGCCGTAGAGAGTTCCGCGTAGGCAATCTGTACTTGAACCGTGGTTGTGTCGGTGCTCTGGTAAAAATACAGCCTTTCGGCGGCTTCAAGATGTCCGGCGTCGGCACTAAGGCCGGCGGCCCAGATTATCTGCTGCACTTTATGGACCCACGCTCACTAACGGAGCAGCCGTAAGGTGTGCACAGTAGAAAGGCTGATTTTCAATTTTCAATTTCGATTTTCAATTGGCAATCGGCAATCGTAAATCTTAAATTTCTGAGGGCTCGTATGATCAAGGTCGACAATTTGAAGAAGCGATTTGGAAACATTGTTGCTCTGGACGATGTAAGCTTTGAGGTGAACAAAGGTGAAACCTTTGGGCTGCTGGGGCCCAACGGAGCTGGTAAAACCACCGCAATTAACATACTCTGTGGACTCACCAGGCCTGACCAGGGTACAGTATCGCTCGATGGCAAAGCCGACCCTACCGTGCCTGAGGTACGCTTATCTTTAGGGGTTGTTCCACAAACGTTGGCATTATATGAGGAGCTTTCGGCTCAAGAGAATCTGCGTTTTTTCGGCAGGATATATGAACTAAGAGGGCGAAAGTTAAAAGAGCGTATCAGCAATTGCCTTGAAATAGCAGGGCTGTCGCAGCGCAGCAAAGAGCGTGTCTCTAAATATAGCGGAGGAATGAAACGACGGCTTAATATGGTCTGCTCTCTCTTGCACGAGCCGCCACTTCTACTGCTTGATGAGCCGACTGTTGGTGTGGACCCACAGTCTCGAAATTTGATATTCGAGACCATCGAGGCGATGAAGAAACAAGGCCGAACTATCATTTATACAACCCATTATATGGAGGAGGCCCAGCGTCTTTGTGACAGGGTTGCGATTCTTGACCACGGCAGGATTTTAGACATGGACAGCGTTGAGAATCTTATCATTAAACATGGAGGCCCATCCCATATTGAGGCCGAATTCGAGGAGAAATTGTCAGATCCCGACAAATTAAAGTCTTTCATTGAAGATAAAAATGCGCAGTTTGAAGAGGCGAAGATTAGATTCAAGACCAGCCAGCCTATGGAGTCTTTGGCAATGCTTAACCGCAGCGGCATGCGGTTTCGTACGCTGAAAGTTCAGACGGCCAATCTTGAGGATGTTTTTCTTAACCTGACCGGGCGGAGGCTTCGGGACCAATGAGCAAGGCATTATTTATTGCTTTCAAAGACCTGAAAGTGCTGGTCAGTAATAAGGGCAATGTTTTCTGGGTTTTTGGATTTCCTGTTTTGATGGCTTTGCTCTTTGGCGCCATATATTCCAGTGCTGGCAGTGGGCCATCAGGGATCAAAATCGCCGTGGTGGACGAGGATAAGTCCAGGTTTTCAGCCCTCTATATGTTAAAATTAGAATCTTATGAAGCGCTCGAAATAATCCACCTTAGCCAGGATGAAGCAATTGAGCAGGTCAGAAAGGGTAAAGTAGCCGCGGCTGTTATTCTTAAGGAAGGCTTTGGAGATGGATTTGAAGCATTGTTTAACAGCGACGAATCCAGATTGGAAATAGCAGCGGACCCATCGCGCAAGATGGAAAGCGGCTATCTTCAGGGGCTTCTTGCCAAGGCACAATTTGAGACGTTGGGCAATCAATCTGTTGATAAAAAATGGATGAGGGATCAAATCAAGCTCTTGCGGAACGACGTCCAGACCGATGATAAACTCAACTCTGCGCAGGCAAAACTATACCTTGACTTCTTTGACTCCTTCGACACTCTGGTGAAAGACGCAAATGATGTAACCTTCGGTGGAGGCTTTAAAGGGGACTTACTGAAATTTTCCAAAATAGACGTCAACAAAGAAAATGAAGGACCCATTACGCCATTTCAAACTACGTTTTCACAGGCTATGCTCTGGGGGATGCTTACGTGCACAGTGACATTTGCAATTTCAATTGTGAAAGAGCGCTCAAATGGTACTTTTGATCGCTTGCGCATTTGCCCGCTTGGGCATGCTCATATCCTTGGAGGTAAAGGCCTGGCATGTTTCATAACGGCCATATTAGTAATATGCGTTCTGTATGTTATTGCAAAGACAATCTTTAAAATGCCTATAGGCAATCTATTTCTCTTTATTCTGGCGGTGTTTTGCATGGTATTGTGCTTTGTTGGTCTTATGATGTTCATAAGCACATGGGGCCGCACCGAGCAGAGTGTCGGTGCAGCAGGCTGGGCAACAATTGTGATTATGGCACTGCTCGGAGGGGTTACGTTTCCAACGGCTTTTTTGCCATCGTGGTTGCGCCCGTTCAGCCAGGTCAATCCGGTGAGATGGAGCATATTTGCTCTTGAAGGAACTATCTGGCGCAACTTCACACCCTTGGAGATGTTAAGTCCATGTCTGATGTTACTGGCAATTGGTTTTACATCCTTCTTGCTGGGTGTGGTAATGCTGCGGAGACAAACCCAATAACCCCGATGAAATCGATGAGCAGATTAGAGTGACGAATGAAGAAATCCCTGATGTTGGCACTGAAAGACCTTAAGGTATTGAGCCGAGACAAGTTCAGCTTGTTTTGGATTCTCTTTTTTCCTGCGCTTTTTTCCCTATTCTTCGGAGCGATATATTCAACCGGCAGCAAAGGACCTTCCGGAATGAAAATTGCCGTGGTCGATGAGGATCAATCTGAATTTTCACAGCTTTACGTGTCACGTTTGCAATCTTATGATGCACTTCGACTAACCCACCTTAGCCGGGATGAAGCGATGGATCAGGTCAGAACCGGAAAGCAGGTCGCGGCGGTTTGTATAAAGGAGGGATTTGGAGATGGTTTCGAGGCCATCTTCGATAGCAATAATCCAAGGCTTGAGGTAGCTGTTGACCCGGCACGGCGTATGGAAAGCGGCTATCTGCAGGGTCTGCTCGCCAAGGCACAGTTTGAAGCATTAGGGAAAAAATTTCAAGACCACAATTGGATGCGTAATCAAATTAACATCTGGCGTAGTGACATAGAGAAAGCAGATGATTTAACTGTGAAACAAATTGGTACATTCCTGAATTTCTTTGATTCATACGACCAGGTACTGCAGGACGTCAATGACTCCGATTATATGGCTGGCCTGGAAGGAGGAATGCTCAATGTAGCCACACTGGATGTTAGAAGAGAACAAAAAGGACCTACATCCTCATTTCAGATTACATTTCCACAGGCGATAATATGGGGCCTGTTGGGATGTGCGGCAACGTTTGCCATTTCCATAGTGAGCGAACGCAGAGTGGGAACGTTCCAGCGACTGCTCGTGGCACCGCTGTCGTGTGCCCATATACTTGGAGGCAAAGCACTGGCATGTTTTTTGGCGTGTATAGTTGTGATTTGCATTCAGTGGGCGGGGGCAAAGTTTATCTTTGGAATGCCTATTAACAAGCCAATGTTTTTTGTGCCGGCAGTAGCCTGTGCGGTGTTCTGTTTTGTAGGCCTTATGATGATTGTCAGCACTCTCGGACGGACAGAACAGGCCGCGGCCGGCCTGGCATGGGCGATGTTTATGATTATGGCAATGCTGGGCGGAGCTATGTTACCATTGATCGCGATGCCTCAGTGGCTGCGCAGCGTCAGTCACATCAGTCCCATCAAATGGAGTATACTCGCAATGGAGGGTGCTATTTGGCGTAACTTCACACTGACGGAAATGACCACCCCATGCACCGTGCTGTTGGCCATTGGTGCCGTTTCTTTTCTATTCGGCATAATTATACTACGAAGGCAAAACATCTAAATAATTATGCTACGATATCATCGATGACAATTACCCGTACTCGTGTTACTCGTGAAACGGGTACGAGTAGCAAAAGCACAAAAACGGCACACTATCTCTTATGGGCACTTGTTAATGATTATTATGCGAGAAGATTCAGCCCGGCGTTTTACTCCACTATAATTGCCTCGACGGGGCATTCATCGGCGGCCTGCTGAACCGCGTCCTTATACTCGGAAGGAACTTCATCCACCTTCACTATGGCCATGTCATCGCCCATCTCGAAAACTTCCGGACATGTATCGCAACAAAGCCCGCAAGCTGTGCAGGTATCCTCAATTTTTACTGTCATGATAAATCCCCTTAAACCCGTGAGATATATAATCATCTCACCTTTTTCACCCGTAAGATATGTATTTATCTCACGGGTTAAATTGACCATCAGTTATTGAGTTTTGCAATTATGCTACTGCCGTATTCGATAGTCAATAGAAAATTATCTGTATTTTGTCAAGTGGTACATCAATAAATTTATGCGGATAAAAGGGCACAAGTGTATAGGAGCGCAAGAGCATAAGACTTATGCCTTATGCACTTAGCCGGAGATGCTTTCCTCAAGACTGGCAATTATAGTCTTAGCCTTAGTGACTTTATTGCCGTTGGGGCCCCGCCAATTAACGTCTGTATTTTTCTTAATCATCTCTTCGACCTTTTTGCAGGCCAAAAGCACAGTGGCATGATTTTTGTTGCCCATAAATCGGCCCACTTCCGAAGATGACATCTTGGTGTGTTTTCTGGTGAGGTACATACTAAAATGTCGGGCAAGAGCTACTGTTCTGTCTTTTTTAGCGGAGTGTATATTAGCAGGCGTTATACCGAAATAAGTGGCTACGACTGATTCAATATCTGATATGTGTACAATAGGGTCACATCTTTCCAGGTGGTCGGCTAAAACTGCCTGGGCCATGGATAGGGTAATTTTTTCATTTTGCAAAGCCGAATATGCGATCAACTTTAGCATCGCCCCTTCCAGCTCCCGCACATTGGTTCGTAGATTTTCAGCGATGTATCGTATTACACCTTCATTAATTTGCTTTGCCTTTGATACATCTGAGGTGAGCCAGTCAGAACGGATTGAATTTCCCAGCCTGTTAGCCATGAACTGTCTGCATATTTCACAGCGGGTTTGAAAATCGGGCGGGTCGATCTTGACGACCATTCCCGAAACGAACCGACTTACTAACTTTTCCGAAAGCTGGCCAATCATTTTCGGATGAGCATCGGAAACCAGAATGACCTGCTTACCGGCTAAATTAATCGTATTAAAAGTGTGCAGGAATTCCTCCTGTGTCGAAGGTTTGTTGGCCAGGAAGTGAATGTCGTCGATAGCTAATAAATCCGTCTGTCGCATTCGGTGCCGAAAAGTCTCAAGCTTTTTCAGCTTCAATGCCAGCACAAATTGATTTGTAAAATCCTCTGCTGACATATACTCCCACTTGGCTCCAGGCCGTTTCTCAGCCATTGCATTGCAGATTCCATGCAGCAGATGTGTTTTGCCAAGTCCGTATCCTCCATGAATGAAAAGGGGATTAAAAGGACAATACCTTTCTCTTGCAATGGCTCTGGCGGCATTGTAGGCCAGCTCATTTGAAGGACCGACAACGAAGTTCTCCAGCGAAAGTTTCCCCGCGCCGATTAAAGTCAATTCACGTGCCCCCGCGTCTTCTTGTCGAAGACAAGAACGGGGGTGGGTTCTTGGAGAAGTCTTTCTTTCAGGCCAATTGGTACTGGGAGAGCCTAATGGCGTTCGCCGTATATTTCCGGAAAGCTCAGGATCGATAGTGAATGTAATCTTTAGCTTTTCTCCGGTGGCCGCTCGTACTGCCTGGTTAATTTCATTTAGGAAATGATTTTCTATCCAGCCTGCTATGAAAAGGTTCGGCACTCCAATTTTCAAGTAACCGTCCGCAAGCGTGAATTTGGTTGAATTTTTAAACCATATCCGGAACTTTTGGGAACCCACCCTCTCGGCAAGAGCTTCATTGATAGCAATTACCCCGTTAGAGGTTTGGCTCGATTTAGGATTAGTCTCACGCCTTTGGTTTGAAACAGCCGAATTTGGATCACTAACGGCACCGGTTTGGGACTGGACCCCCGCTAAAGGAGAACCTGACCCGGCGGAACGGGAATGTTCATCCGTGATTATACCCTGCATTTTAAGCTTCCTTGCTAACTAATCCGTCGATGGCGGTCCGGCTGAGCTCTCTCGATGGTCTCGATACGAGCTCGCCGAAGTCGTCAGGGTCCTCACTTTGCGAGGGCCCATCTGCTTTTCATTTCCTGCTCCATTGTCGTTTTCCTTCGCAGCAGTTCGTACCGCGAAGGATAAAGCACAATGAAATTTCAAATATCAAAATGCAAAAATTAAAATTAAGGAGGTTGTTGCTGCTTAGCGGCAACTCCGCAATTTTGAATTTTGCATTTCGATTCTATTATTAACCAGTAAAAAAGCAAATCAATACTATTTTGGCCAATTTCTTTTCCACTTTATTGAGGTTGTTGTTGGTATTGACTTTGCGCACGAAAAAAAATACTTTTTAACAAGTTTTGCACGCTGCAAGTTCTTGTTGTGGAAAAATGGTGGATTGAACTTCCATTGTTCCTCAAAAGAACAGGGGGCAGAAGATAAAGCTTCTGACCTCAGGCCTTGGATTTCGTTATTATGGCTACATAGCCTCCGTCCCTGTCGAACTCATTAACTGACGGCAGAATAAGCTGTTCTGATTCAAGCGTGAAGTTAGAATGTTTCTGCAAAAATTCCTTAATTAGCCAGTTGTTTTCAGCCATTTGAATACTGCAAGTGCTATAGCAGATTTTTCCACCGGCTTTTACGCCGATAAGGCGGACTGCTTTGTGCAGTAGCTCCATTTGTGTCCTTGTAAGCTGCTCTATTGCTTTTGGATTTAATCTATAACGCGTTTCGATGCGTTTGGCCAAAACGCCGGTGTTTGAACACGGCACATCCAGCAATACAGCATCAAAAGGACCAATTTCCACGGCTTGATGCTCAAGCTGCTCATGCGCGATGATAGAGACACTTTTGATGCCGAGGCGTGACGTATTTTCCTCGACCATTTTCAGGCGGCTGCCGTCGATATCAGTTGCGGCAATTTTTGCTGAATCACCTGTCAATTCAGCTAATTGGGTCGTTTTTGTACCAGGCGCGGCGCAAAGGTCAAGTATCTTCCAATCCGGCTGTGGCTGCAGAAGCCGGACCGCCTGTGAAGCGGTAATATCCTGAACGGTGAACAAGCCTTCTGCAAAGCCTGGCAGCTCTGTTATCGCCTGCGGACTTCGCAGCTTTATCATTTCTGTTTCTATTTCTATTGTTGCGTCGATGCCTGCCTGACTAAGCTTTTCGGCTAATTCTTGAGTTGTCGTTTTTAACGTGTTTGGCCTAATGTAAATACCTGGCCTGCGATTGCTGGCAAAACAGATTTGTTGTGTATGTTCTGTGCCAAACTCGCTGAGCCAGTCAGTTACCAGCCATTTAGGCAGCGAAAAGGCGGTGCTGAAGTAATCCGCCGGCTGGGCTGCCGGATCAGGCAAAAAAGAAGTTCCGAACTGACAACCTGTCGTTGACGATTGGGGAAGAGTTCTTTTTAGATTTGCTTGATTAAGTTGGATTTGCCGAGCTGTAATGTGCCGAGTGATTTGCCGAAGGGTGGCATTTACAAAACCAATTTGTTTATTGTTACCAGCGGACTTGGCGATTTCAACCGCTTCGTTGACGATTGAATATTCAGGTGTGGCCGGCGAATAAATAAGCTCAAAGACAGCTACTCGAATAATATTAAGCAGATTGTCCGTTATCCGTTGCACCGGACGGTTGGAAAATACCGCAATCACATTATCAATAGCGTTACGGTTTCTTAACGTTCCGAAGACGAGGTCGGTTGCTCGCTGCCTCTCGCTGGTTTGTTTGAGAATTTCATCGAGAATTGTTCTGGCGTAATTGAGTTTCGGGTCGAACCGATTCAGGACTTCTATGGCGATGTCACGTGCGGTTCTGGTTTTATTAGTCATGTAAGCCTGTATTTTTCATAAACATATCACCGGCGCTGATGTGTTGGCCGTTAACGAAGTCAGCGAAGTCCATAAGCCGTGAGCCGTCCGGTTTTATTTTTGTAATCTTTAGGCTGTCCCGGCCACAGATTATATTCAGGTTCTCACCCAGTGTACCGGGCGGTATGCCAGACGGATTAGAAGTTTTAACGACCTCGGCCATTGCTATCGTTACGCCTATATATTTCGTCGTTTTTTTTGAAGTGTACACTGCTGATGCTCCGGGCCAGGGCCAAAGGCCGCGAATCTTTCTGGCTAAGGTTTCAGCCTGCTCGTTGAAATCCAAAAAACCATCGGATTTCTTCAGCTTCGGTGCAAGGGTAGCTTTTGAGTGGTCCTGCTCGGTGTAGGTAATGGTGCCATCAGCGATGCGGTCTATGGTTTTTATCAAAAGAGGTGCTGCTATTTTTGCCAATCTGTCGTGTAACTGGCCGGCTGTTTCGTCTGCAGGAATCTCGATTTTTTCCATCGAGAGCATTTGGCCGGCGTCCATTTTTTCAGCTAAGGTTATGATAGTGACGCCGGTCACGGTTTCGCCGTTGATTATGGCCCAGTTTATCGGCGCAGCGCCGCGGTATTTGGGCAGCAAAGAAGCATGGATGTTTATAGCACCTTTGGAAGGTAGATTTATCAAGTCGTTTCTAATTTTCTGTCCGAATGCAATAACCACGATCAAATCCGGTTTGAGACCGGCTATTTTGTCGATGATTTGCGGCGTGTTTACGTTCTCTGTTTCAATGAATGTTCTCGAATTGGCGCTTGCCCATTGGGCAACCGGTGTAGGTACAGGCTTTCTACCTCGGCCTGATGCTCTTCTCGGTTGCGTTACGATAAACTGCAGATCGTGACTCGACTCAGCCAGGGCATTTAGGCTTGGAATACCGAATTCACCGCTGCCGAGGTATATGATTTTCATCTTTTTATATCCTATAAGGTGAGATTTGTATAATTTTGAAATTCGTATTTTGGATTTATTTTGTTTCGTGTTTTTCTCTAAGTTTTTTCAATTGCCTTCGGTGTACGATCTTAGCTGTTGCTGACATACGGTTGACGACGGTCGTTCCCTCGATATGGTCGTATTCATGCTGCAGGCACCTGGCATAAAGACCTTCAGCTTCTTCGGTGAATTCATTGCCAAGAAGATCGGTGGCGGTGACTGTGCATTTTCTATATCGCCGGATTCTCGTATAAATGCCCGGCACCGATAGGCACCCTTCCTCATTTTCCTGAAAAGAAGCACTGCCTTTCTCGGCGATTGGTGTAACAGTAGGATTTATATAAACTCTGATGTTTTCTTTACTACCATCCAGCGATATGATAAACAGGCGCAGCGCCACGCCGGCCTGTGGTGCCGCAAAGCCGATGCCTTTGTTGGCCCGCATAATTTCCGTCATTTTTTCAACTAATTGACGAATATTATCGTCGATTTTTTCAACTAACTTGGCGGATGTTGCCAAAACATCAGCCGGGTAGTGTGTGATTTGACATTTCTCAAAATTTATTTCTGACATGTTCTTGGCTCTCTTTTTAATCCGAATGGATTGATTCTATTTTGTTCATGAAGTGCTTAAAGGATTTATTTTTTCTCTTTGCAATATTTATATCAAATTTTTTAAGTATTTCGAGCATGAAGTATGTGCGTCTTGAGCCAAATTTTTTTGGTACTAACTGATTGAAATTTTCTTTGGTAATATCATCTGTATTTTGGAGTGATTTGAGACTGAGTTCCTGGCATCCTTTATTGTCCACCCCAGCGATGTACCAGCTTTCGATTTCTTTGACCACAATCACGATGTTATCTGTGCTGATTGCATTTCTATACCTTCGTAGAACTGTTTGTTTTTTTGTTGTCACACAAGCCGATTGGTTAATATCCGCCCAAAAGAAATAATCTGAGGACATTTTGCTGATTGATATGAGAAAATTTTTGGTCTTTTCGGTTTTTTCCTGTGCATACTTCCATGTATTAACTGAAAGATATGCGGGATTCAGGATCGGTTTTATTACCCTATTGAAAAATCTTTCGTCGTCATCACCCTCTAAAAGTACCCACAATAGCTTATATGGCATTTATCATACCTCTAGAAGATTTTGAACAAATAGGTCATCGAGACCCAATTCATTTTGAAGGAATATTTTCACTCCTTCTTTCTCACCCGGTTTTGATACAATAGAAAATCCATCTTTATCACGGGATACAAAAAGTATGTTTTCTATTCCTGAGTGTTTGACTACTTCGGGGCTATGAGTCGTAATAATTATCTGTCTTTCATTTGATGCTTCTTTCATCATGTTGAGTACTCTTGATATGAGGTGTGGGTGTATATTTCGCTCAGGTTCTTCTATAATGAAAAGACTTTTTTTCTCGAAATATAGGGTGCTGATAACGGCAGCTATACTTGCTGTTCCATCTGAGATGAATGAGGCTGGAAAATAATGCTGAGGAAAATAGGTTTCCTTTAATTGAAATTGCAGTGATTTATCTGCGAATTTTTCGATCTTAACATCATCGACAAACGGTAAAAGGTCCTTTAGAAGATTGGAAAATAATCTTTTTTTGTCGGTATCCTCAAGGATATTCTTGAGAACGAGAGATAAATTGTTTCCATCTTCTTCCAAATCAGCCTTACCTGCAAAAGTAGGTGCTCCCTTACATTTCTTTGGATCGAAATAGTATATACCGAAACTGCTAAAAGCCTCTGCTAAAGGAGGTATGCTAAAAAGCGGGCCCTCAAGAAGAAGTGTTTTTGGAGGAATATTCTCAGTAAGAAAAAATGGTAAAACATTTTTAGTGTCCAAAGTTAGGTTCTCTGGTTTTTCTATTTTTGTCCTTAGTTGTCCATCTTCCCTCCAGAAGTTTATTTCTCCCGCGCCAATAGCTTTGTCCTTAGATGGCTTGTCTTTTTTATCCACTGCCTTCTTAACATAGTCCACTTTAAGTATTAGCTGATCTTTCTCTATTTGGAAATCCGTTCCAGAACTTTTGAAATTCAATACAAATTCATAACTTCCGGTATTAACCATGGCTATTGTTGACTCATCCATTCTGAATCCAAAATTAAGATCACAAGTCGCGGATACTAATAAAGGTCTTGGGGAACCGATGCCAATGTTTGTTAAATATTCATATCCTTGAGAGGATATTGCATTGCCGAGACCCGAAATTCCGATATCTTTAACAAACTTGAAAATATCAGTAAAATTGGTCTTACCGGAAGCATTCGCGCCAACTATCACATTGAATTTTCCAAGTTCAAGTTCTAAATCTTTGAAACTTTTGAAGTTTGATACCTTTATTCTTTTAATTGCCATATGTTTTCCCTCTCTTTATTACAGAACGGCTCTATAATAGCAGTATTTCTTATATTATCAAAAAAATTAAATCGTGTCAATATTTACTGCTGGGCCAATAGGCTTGACCTTCTGAGGCAGCTTATCTGTTATCAAATTCGTGGCCGGCGAAGGTGGTGCCAAGGTAAAGCTCTCTGACAGTGTGGTTGCGAACGATCTCAGCCGGTGTGCCGGCGCCAATTACCCTGCCATGGTCGATTATATAGGCTTTATCAACCACCTCAAGAGTCCTCTCGACGTTGTGATCGGTAATAAGGATGCTGACACTGGTCGCAACGAGTCGGCGTATCTCCTGCTGTAAATCCTGTACCGTAATGGGGTCAACTCCGCTAAAAGGCTCGTCTAAAAGAATCAATGAAGGATCAGTTACCATAGCACGGGCGATTTCAAGTTTCCTTCGCTCACCGCCGGATAGGAATCTGCCCTGGCTGTCGGCTACTTCGGTTAGGCCGAAACGGTTAATAAGCGTATCAGCCCTATTATAGCGCTCGGTGTTAGTGATAGACATCGTCTCCAGAATGGCACAAAGGTTGTCTCGAACGCTGAGCCGCTGAAATATGCTGGGCTCCTGCGAGAGATAGCCGATACCCAGGCGGGCCCGTTTGAACATGGGCAGTTTAGTGATGTCTTTGCCTTCAAAGATGACCTGCCCGCTATTGGGCTTAATCATACCCATAATCATTCTGAAGGTCGTGGTCTTGCCGGCTCCGTTTCGGCCCAGAAGACCTACGATACTGCGCTGACCAATCGTGACGGATACTTCATTAACTACAGCCCGACCGGAATACTTTTTTACCAGCCCACGTGTTTCAAGCAGTGTTATATCTTCCATTTTCGTTTCTCTTTAATATTGTGTTGCGACATTATAACAGCACCTGCTAATGAAGTAAACAAATTGCTTAACTTATGAATTCTGTGCTACCCCCCGTCGCCGTACAGGCGACGGCTAAACGAAATATTTAATCCACGGTTTAACCAAATGTTATTTTTTCTGGCTTTTTTGTGATAATTTTGCTATTAAGTAGTCTCTTTCTAATGGTAATGTGCTTGTTTACCCCGTTAGAATACCCCCTGGCTTGCCACGGGGATGAAAATATTTAATTCCTTTATAGTGAACACGGGGCATTACCCCGTGTGAGTCCCTTTAGAATGACGAAGGGCATCTAACGGGGTTTAATCCTGTGGCGAATGGATTTATTCAAGGTAGTTTATGTTTGCGATTCTGAGCGATATACATTCGAACATTGAAGCTTTATCTGTGGTTCTGGCGGATATAGAGAAACGCGGCATCAAGACGATTTACTGTCTCGGCGATGTGGTTGGCTATGGGCCAAATCCCAAGGAATGTCTGGATTTGATTATAGAAAAGACCGGGTGGTGCGTCCTGGGCAATCACGATTATGGGGTTTTTTATGAGCCGACAAATTTCAATTATGGCGCGGAACAGGCAAGCTTCTGGACCCGCGAGGTTCTCGAAACCGAACAAGGCAGGCTAAAGAGCGACAAGCGCTGGGGCTTTTTAGGCAATCTGCCGATGCGGCGGTCGCTGGAAATAGAGATATTTACAAATAAAGTGACCATGGATTTCGTTCATGCTTCACCAAGAAGACCAATCAATGAATACATCTTTCCCGATGATGTTTATACCAATCCGGCAAAGGTTCGTATGCTTTTCGAGCGGGTCAAAAATATCTGCTTTGTAGGTCATACGCATATGCCCGGCGTATTTCTGGATGAACCGGATTTTTATCCGCCTGATGAGCTTGGTAATGTTTATCCAATTATTGAAGATGAGAAAGCAATCATAAATATCGGCTCGGTCGGCCAGCCGAGAGACAGGGACAACCGGTCGAGCTATGCGTATGTGGATGGAAACAGGGTGCACTTTGTGCGGTTGGAATACGATTATAAAGCCACCGCGAGAAAGATTCTTGCGGTCGAACAGTTAGATAACTTCAATGCTGAGCGACTATACGAAGGAAGATAGACTCGTCTCTCGATACTCAGTATAGGAGATGAAAGACAAAGGACGATTAATAAGATGCGATACTTAATGTTTATTGTAATTTGCTTCTGTTTCTTTTGTGGCGGGCTGATTGTCGAATCCGGTGTTTTTCAGAACCTGCCGCGGGCAGAGCGGCGCTGCATAAATTTGCAACAAACGACCAATGCCAAATTGCAGGATACCATTGAGTTACAAGGTCGTGCAGCGGAAAATGAGCCTAACAAATCCATGGGCGATTTAGTGGGGTCTGAATCGCGTCTTACGCGTGGTTCGGCTGATTTTGATGCTGTCGGCGGCCCTATAAAGGTCGTCACCATCGGCTCAGTGGATCCTAATACCGGCTATAAGTTTCAATTGGTTTTGACTTCCCGGGGCGGAGCTATCGAAAAAGCCACCTTTAGTGAATTCAACGACCGCAATTACGAAAACCCACAGCCTTTGACCTTTCTTTCGCCTGTTTCTTATGGAAACTCCTCTAAGATAAGGCAGTTGTTCTCGATGGCCGTAAAGAAATTTGTCCTCGTCCGGCAGCAGCGGCAATTTCCCTTAGATAAGTTAAGCTGGATAAGCTCCGATATCGAGACAACAAGCAGCAGTCAAAAGGCAGGCTTTGAGGCACTTATCACTGATTCGGCTGGTCAGCCTATGCTAAAGATAAAGCGAGCCTATACTGTGGCTGTTGACAGTTATCTTGCTGAGTTCACAATAACGGTTGAGAACCTCGCAGATAGTGAGCAGGAGGTACAATTCGACCTGCGGGGACCACTCGGACTGGAAAAAGAGGACTTTAGATCTGATTGGAGAAAGGTCGTCGGTGCTTTTCTGACATCAGATGGGCAGATAGTGTCGTCTCGACACAGTATTAGCGGCCAATTTCTTAGTAGAAAATCGGGCTTAAAGAATGCAACCATCGAATACGAAAGGGCTGTACGAGGCGGTGATAAGGCGCAAATCGCGGCAGCCAGGGAAAATTTACGAATAGGCAGCAATCTTGCCGACCGCTATCGTCAATCTAATTTTTTATGGGCGGCTGTCACAAATAAATATTTCGCTTCGATACTGGTGCCACAGCCGGATGAGGGCAAAAACTATTGCGACTGGATCGCAGACAAGACCGCCTGGTACTACAATCCGGACGGCGACCAGCGTGGTAACACCGGTGATGAAACTGTAGGGCTGGACCTGCAGATTGCGCCCGTTACCTTGGATAAGGCCGGCCAGCAGGGCGCCTCGAAAACATATAGCTTCCAGCTTTATATCGGGCCGAAAGACAGAGACCTCTTCCAAAAAAATCCGCAATACAAAAAGCTGGGCTTTATTCAGGCGATAGATTTTATGCCTTGCTGCTGTTGTCCGGACAGCATTATACGTCCGCTGGCATTTGGGATACTGATTATAATGAAGTGGATGTACGGCTTCATCCGCAATTACGGCATAGTGATCATTATCCTGGTGTTTCTGATGCGTTTGATTTTGCATCCGGTCACCAAGAGAAGCCAGGTATCGATGAGCAGGATGAGCAGGCTCGCCCCCAAGACGGAGGAAATAAGAAAAAAATACGCCAATAACAAACAAGAGATGAACAAACAGATGATGGCTCTTTATAAAGAGCACGGCGCCTCGCCTATTATGGGTATGCTGCCGATGTTTGTGCAGATGCCGATATGGTTCGCTTTGTATAGCGCTGTGAACACCAGTATCGACCTGCGAGGAGCTGCGTTTCTGCCGGTTTGGATTACCGACCTTTCGGTTCCGGATGCCCTAATTAGATTTTCAACGGTGACCATACCTTTATTAGGATGGAAAATAGATACGTTTAATCTGTTGCCGATATTGATGGGCGTGGCATTTTATCTGCAGCAGAAGCTAACGCCCACTCAGCCGACTGCATCTACCAATCCGCAAATGGCTCAGCAGCAGAAAATGATGATGATTATGTTTCCGTTTTTGCTGCCGCTGATGTTTTACAATCTGCCTTCCGGAGTGAATTTGTATATTATGACGAGCACCTTTGCCGGCGTTTTTGAGCAGCACGTTATCAGAAAACACATTCGCAAAAAAGACGAGGATGAATCAAAAGGATTAGTCGCCACAACGAGCAAAGCCGGCGGAAAAGTCAAAAAGAAAAAGCCAAAACCGTTCTTCAAAACTTAGGCATTTGGTAAGTGGTAATTGGTAACTGGTCCCTTAGGGACTGGTTAAATGGTAAAATCGATTATCAATCACCAATAACCAATCACCAGTTACTGATTACCAACAATGTACAACCTTAATGATACTATCGTAGCAGTTAGTTCGCCAGGTTTGGGCACAAGGTCGATTGTCCGTATTACAGGTCCTTCTACAATAGAAATCTGCGAGCAGATATTTGAGCCGGTCATTTCGTCCCTCGCCTATCGTCTGATAGCTGGCTGTGTTTCTATTGATCATGAGCTCAAGGTTGATGCGATTCTATACTTATTTTTCGCCCCTCGTTCCTACACCGGTGATGACGTTGCTGAGATTCACATCTTTGCCGGTGCTCCTGTCACCGAGTCGTTAATGGATAATCTGCTGACCTTTCATAATGTTCGCTTGGCTGGGCCCGGCGAATTTACTGCTCGGGCATATCTGAACGGCAAGCTCGATTTGGCTCAGGCTGAGGCGGTAAATGAAGTCATAGTCAGCTCCAATACATTTCAGTTAGCCGCGGCACGGGAGCTCCTTAGTGGACGCTTAGGCCAAACCACGAAAAAGCTGCGTTCGGCGATTTTAGATTGTCTGAGCTTACTGGAAGCAGGACTGGATTTCAGCGAGGAGACAATCGAATTCTTAACAACAGATGAGGCCATTGAAAGACTGATGGACATTAAAGACCAATCTCAACGGTTACTCTCAGAAAGCAGGCGATTGGCATCTGTGGTTGATTTGCCGTCGGTCGGAATTGCCGGTGCTACAAATGCAGGAAAAAGCAGCCTGCTAAACAGGCTGCTCGGCATAGAAAGAAGTATCGTCTCGCACGAGCGTAAAACTACCAGAGACGTTCTTACCGGCGAGTTGACTCTGCGGCATAGCAGATGCGTGCTGTTCGACTGCGCCGGATTGCTGACACACGCCCCGTTAGAAATTCCAGAACGTGGGAAAGAAGATGGAAAAAGAGAAAATTTTCTAACGGGACACAATGAAAGTGTGCTTGACCAGCTGGCGCAGCAGGCGGCAATTGAGGCATTGAGGAACAGCGCCGTGGTTATATTTTGTGTTGATATATCCAAAGAAGATTGGGTTGAAGATGTCATAGTTAGACGGTTTATTGAGCCGAGAGGTATTGTGCCGATTGCAACAAAATGTGACCTTATTTCAAAAGATAATTTGGCTGAAAGACTGCGTAAGTTAAATGGGCTTTTTGGCGCTGAGTTCTTACTAACCTCAGCCAAAACCGGCGCAGGCCTGGAGAGCTTGCGTGACACCATCGATAACAAACTTATCAAAAATCACGAAGTTTCACAAATCAGCGGTGTAGCACTAACCGCCCGGCACAGACAGGCCGTCAACGAGTCAATTGAGAATATAGACTTAGCTTTAGAAGAATTGAAAGCCGGCCGAGATGAGGTTGCAGCGATGATGCTGCGGGCCGCTTATCAGGCAATTTCCGGCATCGAGCAATCCGCCATGAGCGGAATCGATGAACAAGTACTGCAGAATATATTCAGCCGGTTCTGCATAGGTAAATAGATCAAGAAACCCAGTTACAGAATTTGACACAGTGAAAAGTTTGGATATAATCTCTGGCAAATTATTGAAGTAATTAAACCCAGTGGCTTTTACCGGTGAAGTAGATATGTTGACAAATATGACATACGCGGGTTTGTTTCGGCCGTCCAACAAGGCATACGCCTGGTTTTATGATGTTGCTTTGATTATTGGCGGCTCTTTATTCATTGCCTTTAGTTCCCGGATGAAGATTTTCTTGCCCTTTAGCCCCGTTCCCATTACCGGCCAGACTTTTGCAGTGCTGATGACAGGTGCATTATATGGAGCTCGGCGGGGAGGTTTATCCGTGATTTTGTACATAATAATGGGAATGTCTGGGCTAGGTGTATTCGCTTTAGGCGGTGGTTTTTCGGTATTGTTAGGAACAACCGGCGGATATCTGCTTGGTTTTATCGCAGCCGCCTACATCACGGGACTATTAGCTGAGAGAGGATGGGACCGGCGAATCGAGACCACCATCTTGGCAATGGTTTTTGGAAACATGGTGATTTACGCTTTTGGCCTGCTCTGGTTGTGCTGCCTGGTAGGCGTCAGCAGGACCGTGTTAGTAATGGGACTATATCCTTTCATTATAGGTGATTTATTGAAGATAGCGCTGGCGGCATTGCTTTTACCTTCAGGCTGGAAATTACTGAACCGCAAAATATAAACCAAAGTGAGCTAAAGTTTGGAGTGACTAAAGTGCCTAAAATAGTGGATATAATTTTAGCTTACTTTAGAGGTCTTTTTGCACTTGACCGACAAGGTCGGTTTTGGTAGTGTGCTCAAGCCGAAATAGAAAGCTATCGCATAGAGTAAAAGGAAATTTTAACCCTGTGTGCTATAGACAACTCGTACTTCGCAGCGAGCCTGCTACACCAAAGTCCGGCTTAAGACGGACGAAGGCCGGAAGCGCTGCTTCACAGAGTAGTATAGGAAACTGTTGAATGGGAAATTTCAAACGTGTATTCAAATATATCTGGCCGCAATGGCCGCGAATTATTGTTGTCCTCATTAGCGCATTGGTAGTCTCATCTCTTTTATCGTTGAGTTTTATAACGGTAATACCGCTTTTGAAAGTGATGATGGGCGAGGAAGGGCTTCACGGCTGGGCTGAAAGAAAGATATGCGCACATCGATACGGATTAAATTTTTCTGTTTCAGGAATGACAGACTTTACTATTTCTGAACATCTTTCTTATCTGCTGATAACAGATATCGAAGAAGACAGTCCTGCGCAAAAAGTAGGCCTGCAAAAAATGGATATAATTATTGGAGCAGGGACCCTTTTGGCAGAACAGGGCAAACAGGATGTCCCTGGCGCGAAACTGCTTGAAGCACTCGCAGCCGCACCCGGAAAAACCGACCTTGTTGTTCAGCTAAAGCGAGTCAACGCAGAAGGTGTCATTGGTACGAAAATACTGACGCTGGCTACCGGTACAAAGCCTTTTTATGTGGACTATGTGGAAAAAGCTTTAAGCTTTTTGCCAAGAGGACAAACCAAGGAAAATAAAACCCAAACGGTAATTTTTATAATAGTGGTGATGGGTATTTTCACAATCATTCGATGTCTGGCAAAATTCTATCAAGATTACATGGCTCAAAAAGTTGTGCAAATAGGGATAAATCACTTGAGGGAGGACACCTTCGGACACGCCCTGGAGATGCCGATTGGATTCTTTACCAATGAGAGGCCAAGCGATACGGTTAGCAGAATCATTAACGATACTATCGTTATGGGCAAGGCAGTTAAAATAATGCTTGGCAAAGCGCTTCGAGAACCGTTGAACGTCTTATTTGCGACTGCAGCAGCAATGTGGCTGAATTGGCATTTAACGGTGATTTTCCTGTGTGGTGCACCGTTTGTGCTGTGGCTGGTGGTTGTCTTCGGTCAGAGAATGAAAAAAGCCACAAGGAAATCGCTGGTGGCAAGCTCGCAAATGCTGGCAAAACTTCAGGAAGCAATGGCAGGGCTTAAAGTGGTTAAAGTTTATAACCGTCACGGATATGAACGAGACAGTTTCAAAGCGATAAATAACAGATTATTAAAACAGTTGCTGAAGATTTCAAAGGTTGATTCCGCTACAATGCCTATAATGGAAGTCCTTGGAATGGCGGCAGGCTCAGCAGCGCTGGTAGTCGGGGCGCAGTGGGTTACCACCGGTGAGATGGATGGTTCGGAGTTCTTTGGATTGTTGATTATGCTGGGAGTCGCTGCTGAATCGGCGAGAAAGACTTCTGATATCTGGAACAAGATACAGGAGGCAAATGCCGCTGCTGAAAGGGTTTTTGCAGTAATAGATTCGCCGGTCGAGTTTGACAAACCAGGAGCGGCGGGACTGCCGCTGTTGAAAGAACAGATAGAGTTCAGAGATGTGGTATTTACATATCCGGGCATGTATGAACCGGTCTTAAAAGGTGTCAATCTTATAGTGCCGGCAGGACATAATGTCGCTGTCGTTGGACCTAACGGTTCAGGTAAAACAACGCTGGCAAATCTAATACCAAGGTTTTACGACCCCGATTTCGGCCAGATTCTAATAGATGGAAATGACATCCGGGATGTGATACTACCCAGCCTGCGAAGCCAGATTGGAATGGTCACACAAAATGTGGTAACATTCAACACTACTATAGCGGAAAATATCGCATACGGTAAATCCGACGCCACAGAAGATGAAATCATTGCTGCAGCTAAGCGTGCATTTGCTCACGAATTTATTTTACCACTGCCCAACGGATATAATACGATTATCGGTGAGCAAGGTGTTGGCCTTAGTGGCGGCCAGCTACAAAGAATCATTATAGCCAGAGCGATCTTGAAGAATCCTTCCATCCTGATTTTCGATGAGGCAACCAGCCAGGTTGATGCAGACAGCGAAGCCAAAATCCACAGAGCCATAGAGGAGATTATGCAGGATAGAACAACTTTTTTAATCGCTCACAGATTTAGCACCGTTATTAACGCAGACGTGATAGTAGTAATGGATGATGGGCAAATTATCGCTCAAGGCCTGCACAACGAGCTAATCCAGACCTGCCCATTGTATCAAAGTTTATATGAAACACAGTTGATAAAAGCATAATTTAGAATGTTGAATTCTTAATTCTTACTTTTAAATTCTGAATTCAGGTATCAAGACTATGGCTGAACTTTCACGGGCAAAAAAAGCATACGATCTTTTTAAGAAGTTCGATGGTAATCCGATCTTGTCCCCGAAAGATTGGCCTTACCCGGCGAACGCGGTCTTTAATCCGGGATCGGCAAAGCTAAATTCCGAGACGCTTCTGCTTGTTCGTGTAGAGGACATGCGGGGTTTTTCGCACCTGACTGTTGCCCGCAGCGCCAACGGCTTTACAAACTGGCATATCGATCCTCAACCAACTTTAGAGGCCGACCAAAGCTCTCGTGAGGAAAGGTGGGGTCTGGAAGACCCTCGTATTATCTGGCTTGAAGAGCAAAAGCAATTCGCTGTTACTTATATTTCTTTCAGCGAGGGTGGGCCGGTGGTTTCGCTGGCAATTACCAAAAATTTCAGAACTTTTGCCCGGCTGGGAGCTCTTCTGCCGCCGGAGGACAAAGATGCGTGTCTATTTCCTTGCAGATTTAATGGGCGATTTGCTTTGATACACCGTCCTATAGTCAGAGGCGAAGCGCATATCTGGCTGAGCTTTTCACCGGATCTAAAGCATTGGGGTGACCATCAATTGCTGATTAGAACAAGAGCGGCCTACTGGGACTGCCACAGAGTGGGATTGGCTTGCCAACCCATAGAGACACCACAAGGCTGGCTAATATTCTACCACGGCGTCCGCAGCACTACTGCAGGTCAAATATATCGTGTCGGCCTGGCGCTTTTGGACCTGAATGCTCCATGGAAGCTCCTGCGCCGAAGTGATGAATGGGTCTTAGGACCTGAGGCGTACTATGAACGAGTCGGTGACGTCAGTGGTGTAGTGTTCCCCACCGGGGCTGTTGTTCACAAAGAGACAAATCAGCTCTGCCTCTATTACGGTGCTGCTGACTGTACCATTGCAGTCGCAACAGCTAACTTAAATGATTGCCTGGACTATATCATGTCTTGTCCGAAAGCAAACGAATAAGCCACCTAATACTACAGCGCAAGGTATCCAACAATAACTATTCAAAGCATTGCTGTAGAAGCAGCTATGGCAATTGATTAAAATTCTAAATCCTAATCCGTCGGAGCCGGACCTGGACGGCATCGAAATTCTAAACAAATCCTAAATCCAAATAACCAAAACGTTTTGTATTTTAGACATTTGAGTTTGTTTAGGATTTAGAATTTAGGATTTCGGATTTCCATTTATTGTTTCGTGCTTCGGATTTTAGCAAAGAAAAAACTGATTTTCGAAGTTAGATTGTGCTGTAGTATTAGACATACCGTCTTAATACAGTGACGATAAATAAATTTGGTTTGGATGAAATGGCTGCCTATGGATTGTTATAAATCGAGCGTAATGACCATGCCAATCAAATTGCTTCCCGAATTAACGTTAGGGACACTTTTGCAGATTGCCTGTTTTGACAAGCATTTGTACAAAAAAGCCAGATTCTCAAAAAAATGGAATCTGGCTTCGGAGGAGGGTGATGAAAAGCTATTTGTACATTCCTAAATATTAATCTTGATGATTCCTCTAAAACTATAATCGAACTAACGATAAACATTTCTTTAATAAAAAAGGCAGATTTAGAACCAATACATTATTTTTGTCACAATTCAAGTCTTTAATTTTGAAAATCCTATTTTTTCTATAGTTTTTTCTGAAAAGTGTAAAAACAGAATCTTTTACCATTTTATTTTACGCTTGATTAGTGAACCTTGTTCTCATATTCTAACCGAAAACCTGTTACTTCTTTGGTTAATCTTTTCCGGACAGAAGGATATGGAGACTAAAATTACAATTGTTGATTTGCTAACGGCCAAACGCAAGGGTCAGAAGATCGTTGCAGTCAGTTGCTACGATTATACTACAGCTAAACTTGTTTCACAGACCGATGTCCAGATGATATTGGTGGGCGATTCAGCGGCACAGGTAATGCTCGGTTTCGATTCAACACTGCCGGCTACAATGGATTTTATGGTTGCCATAACCTCCGCAGTTCGCCGAGGTGCTCCAAATTTATATCTTGTTACAGATATGCCTTTCCTATCTTATCAGGCTGGCACAGCTGAGGCGGTGAAAAATGCCGGTCGATTTGTTGCTGAGGCTGGCGCGCAGATGGTCAAGCTTGAAGTCACCAGTGCATACCTCGATGTTATTAAAGCGGTGAGCGATGCCGGTATTGCCGTTATGGCACATATTGGTATAAGACCACAGAGTATCAGTAAGATTGGGCGATTTAAAGCCGAGGCCACAACGGCAGAGATGGCGGTGGGATTAATAAATCTTGCTGAGCAAATGGAAGCTGGCGGTGCCGACTCACTGTTAATTGAAGGCGCTGCTGCGGAGGTTGCGGAGATTATTACAAAACGCTGTGATGTGCCCGTGATTGGCTGCGGTTCCGGGCATGGCTGTGATGGACAAATCCTCATCGCACATGATATTCTGGGGCTAACACAAGGGCCAAGTCCAAAGTTTGCAAAGAGTTACAGTAATTTGGCAGAGAGCACAATCGAGGCATTCAGCAGCTATAGCAAAGACGTAAAGGGCAATCAGTTCCCCGATGCCGAGCACAGTTACCATATAAAATCAGGGGAGCTTGAGAAGCTTAAGCAAATCCTAAAAGACAAACTTTAGTCCACCATAGGCGGATTGCTCCCTAACGGTCGCGGCTCTTTTTTGTGTATTTGCACAATAATATCTTACGGTTGGAACTCGAAAGCTCCCATATCAATCGCCTGGCCCATTACGCGTCTATTGCCATCGAGGTCGGTTTCATTTGCCTGCGGCATATAGTTCGGGTCACCGGCATCAATGCACAGCGAATGTGGCAGCAAGTGATAGTCTCCCGCAATCCAATCGACAAAAGAAGGATCAGCATCAATATTGCCGGCACCCGGCCAGTCGCCATGGACATTACTGTATGTCACCGTGACCAGATTACTTGCTATTTGAATGTTCTTACTGTCGCTGCCGTTGTAGTATATGATAGAGTTTTTGATTGTAGGATTTTCACCAAAAATGCCGTGTTTTAGATTTCCGGCAATAGTACAATTCGAGATTGTAGCGTTGTTGTAACCGGCAAAGCGAGTTGTTTGCTCTGCCATCATCTCAATGCCGGCCCCTTGGTTTCCGCTGATAATGCAGTTAGCTATTGTTAGATTACTGCGGTTCCATAACCTGATACCAGCTCCTCTATTGTCGATAATGAAGCTATTGGTAATCGTGGCATACGCCTGGGAACAATAAACGCCGTTATTACCGTTGGTAATTGTCAAGCCGGTAAGAACGCTGTTTGCATTTTCACCGTGGGAGAAAGTCACTGACGGGCCCTGGAGACCTCCTCTGATAATTGTGGCCGCTACGACAGCCGGGTCTTTGGGGTCGATTGACTTGATTGTCAAGCCTTTACCTTTAAGATCGATGTTTTCGCGATAAATCCCAGGGCGGATTATTATCTCATCGCCGAGTTCGGCTTCGTCGATGGCCTGCTGAATAAAAGCGTATTTTTTTCCTGTATTTATGTTCTGAACCGGCAGTGTCAAATTAACGGCGGTGATGCAGATTGGGTCGGCATATATAGTAGAGCCATACTGGTCACGGACCTTTACTGTCCACCAGGTTTCTTCGTATGGCAGTGTGGTTATGACTTCGCTGGGCGGTGTTGGTGTATCAGAGATGATATTGTAGTCCATAACACGATAGGGGTCGGAGCCAAACAGGAGCTGGTATCCTACTGCATTTTCACTTTCCAGGCAAGTCAGTATCGCGCCATTGGGGTCTCCGACATCTACGGGGCCGAGGAGCGTGACAGGCTCAGGCAGCTTTGCGGGAAAGTTAGGCTCATCGAAAAATTCCATATATCCATAGTTAAAAGCGATTGCATCAAATCCTTTAAATTTGTAGATTTCTCTATCAGGTGTAAAGGCCAACTGAAGGTTTTTGCCCGGACCAATAACAGACCAGTATGCACCGGCAACAAGACCACCATTGAACTGATTCATCGCGGGAGTCGTTAGTGAAGCTTTGTAGTACCTCGGAGGGGCGCCGTGATCGCCTAAGGCAACCTGGACATTCAAAATGCCCGGGTAGAAATATGGCCCTGTCCCCTCGTAGGTGTCTATCCAACATTGCTCTGAGTCAACGGAACTTTCCAAAAATGCGGAAATACTTAAAGAATAATCTCTGCAGCGGCCATCCAGCAATGTAGCCCTGTTTACTGCATATCGAGCATCCTTGTATGTCAGGTTCAGCCGAATTGCAGCATCTATGGTAGGTTGTCCACCTGTACTGTGCCCCATTGTCTGAATGGGTTGATTATAGTTTGGTGCAACAGATGACAGATAATGAATAATCAAATCACCGCATTTATAATAAGTCGGCCCGGCCCCGGGCACGTCCGGTTGATAACTAAAACTTATAATATTGGCTTTCTCTTCCCATGCGTCGGAATTCCAACCACCTCCGCCAGTTATACAATCACCTCCGCCGAAAAAAACCACGGTCGGCTTATTGGGATCAAAAGGAACATTATTTTCTAATCGCAAATTGGTTCCAGTTGAGTCTGGAACAATCCAAACTTTGACTGTATCAGACAGACCTTCGTTCTGACCGTCGTTCACAACCAGTTGGAACTCGCACAACTGGAGCGAATCTGTTTGAATAAAGCCACTGACTGTTGGAGCTGCGATGTTTGAATCGGCAATTTCTGCTTCTGGACCGGAAATCTGCTGCCAGCGATATTGCAAAGCGCCTGAATTATCCGGATCGTACGACTTTGTACCATCAAGAACCACATCATGCCCATCTGTATATAAAGGTAATCCGGCATCAGCAACAGGAATGTGGGCACTGCCTATGACAATACGTACATTATCCGGGAAACTCTCAATCAATCCATCACTGACAACAAGTTCAAACGAATATGCTCCGAACTCGTCCGGCGAGAATTCAGCTATTGATGTATCAGCATCTTCTATTGTAACTGCTGGCCCAGCTATCTGAGACCAGCTATAAGTAAGATTTCTATTACCATCCGGGTCGTATGAATCACTTCCATCCAGTAGAACAGAATCAGGAAGTTCTGCTGTTGATTGGTCATCACCGGCATTGGCGAAAGGTCTTAGGTTACCACTAAATTCAGCGGCTCCGATATCAACTCGACCGTGGATTACCCGGTCATTTCCATACATATCTTTTTCATCCGGCTCGACGCTGTAGTTCGGATCGCCGGCGTTGATGCAGGGCGAATCCATTTGTAATCGATAATCATTAGCCTGCGGATTGACAAACATCGGGTCCTGGGAAATATTACCGCGGGGATCTTTATTTCCGCTGCCAGTGATATAGCTATCTTCGGTATTGTCCCATATATTGTTAGATTCAAGTCGATCCTGGGGGGATGAACCTTCCCCAGATAGACCTCCACTTCCGCGAGCGCTGCTGATTATATTACTTACTGTTGTGCAGGAACCAAACTCAGGATAAGAAACAAGATAAACATTACCGCCTGACTCAGCATAGTTATTCAAGATGGTATTGTTGATTAAGCGACCGGCCACCATAAGAACACCACCACCGGCAGTTGCCGAATTGTCGTATATTAAATTGTTTGTGATTTTGGCATCTCCGGGGGCTGTGACTATCCCTCCACCGATGTACGCAGAATTGCCCTTTATTATATTGTGAGTAATTATTGGGCTTGAATCCAAACAGCCGATTCCTCCCCCCCAACCTTCTATACCAAGCAATTGTTCGGCATTTTCGTTACTATTGTTGGTAATTACATTATTTTTGATTGTTGGAGAAGCGTTGAGGCAATAAATCCCCCCTCCGATGATTATAGCATCTCGTTCAAAAATTTCTCCTTCCTCGAACAAGGTACCGTATCCACCGGTGATGGTAAAACCAGTCAGCACTGCTTTAGAAGTTTCACCATTTTCAAAGGTTACTACGCTTCCCTGGTTCTTACCGTGAATAATTGTAGCGGAAACAACTCCTGGATCGTTGGGATCAATACTTGTAAGTACAATATTTTTGCCATTGAAGTTTATATTCCCCAAATATGTGCCAGGACTAACGATCACGATATCGCCGTCATTAGCATCGTCGATAGCCATCTGAATGGTTTCGTACTGCTCTGGGACTTGACGAGTTGCCGCTGGCGCTAATGCCCCTATAACAAACGATAGTGTAAGGCTTAAAATAACTATCTTTCTCATTTTTTTCCCTCTCTATTTTTTTGTTAACAACTCCTGAACATAGCTATACGGCTGCTAAGGTTAGAAAGCAGGGACGATAAGAAGTGAAATAACCTGCCTCCGGGTTATAGCTACATACATTTTCTACACAAAATCGGTTGCCTTTGCAAATAATTTTTGATAATCCTTGTCCTTTTCCGAGTTGGCCTCTGACTGCGACCCGCGCCCTCACTAAAGTGAGCTTCTACCTTCATGTTCATATCTTCAAAAATGTTTCGTTGTTCATTTAATAAGACGAATAAAAGCAATCTTCATTACAAACACTTTGTACTTTTTTGCTTAAAGTGACATAGATTATTTCATCAGGAATAATGAATAAATCTTCGTTTTATATAGGGGCAGCTTACAATCCAAATGTTACTAATTTATTACGGTTTTATTCTTTTTTTGTGATTTTTGCAGTATTTCCAACCTTTTATTTTTCGGGGATTGTTGAGATTTGTATGTGTTTAACCGTAGAATGGGGTTTGGCCCCATTATTTTCTTTTAAATGTTATGGAACCGGCAGGCCCAATTCAGCAAGGACCTTTTTCATGTCCTCCCAGACCTTTCGGCGATTTTCCGGCGAATAATTCCGCAGCAAATATGCGGTATGATATGTGACCATTACTTTTATAGGCGGCCTGCCGAGGCCGGCATAGTATTCGTGGAATTGGCCGCGAATCTGGCCTATGGCTTTATTGGTATTCAGCAATGTCCTGGCGGCGTGGGCACCCAGAGCAACTATAATCTCAGGGTCTATTATCTCAATTTGTCTTTGCAGATACGGTAAACAGCTTATTATCTCTTCGGGACGTGGATCGCGATTTTCCGGCGGACGACATTTTAAAATATTGGCTATAAAAACATCGCTTCGTTTTAGCCCACAAGCCTCGATTACCTTATCCAATAGCCGTCCGGCTCTTCCGACAAAAGGTCGGCCTTGTGCATCTTCATCGGCTCCGGGTGCTTCTCCAACGAACAATATGCGTGTGTTCGGATGCCCCTCACCGGGGACGGCATTGGTCCGTGACGAGCCCAGGCTGCATTGGCGGCACTGACGAACCTCCTCGGCAATTTTCTCCAGCTCTGCGGCCTTTTCAGCAATAGAAGCATCATCCTGCCGGGCTGGTGGCCCGTCTCGAGGCCCTCGAGAGAGCTCAGACTTTTTACCTTCCCGCTTTAAAGAAAAGCCGGTGAAAAATTGCTCCATTTCCAGATGTTGACGAACAACCTTGTTTATGTCAGTTTCTTTGGACATTGTAAAAAAGTAGCTTAGTCATTTAGAAATGGAACTGGTCTTTAAAAACGGTTTTGAAATCATAAACATCGTTGAAATCATCAATAGAATCGGTCGGCTGTGTGCTCATCCACTCATGTTTTATCATCAGGTAAACTATTTCACCCAAATCGCGGGTTGTCTTGACTTGCCAGGTATTTAGAACGAGCATAGCCAATCTGCCCCATTTTTCTAAAGCCAGTTTTCTGAGCCCTTCACATAGTGTTTGGCCGCTTACGTGGGTGGGCTTGGCAGCAACTTCTTTTGCCGTATAGCCGAGTCCCTCATATACGAACCTAATCGCCTTTGGGTTGTATCGGCTGTCCTCTTTTGCAATTTCTTCAGGAGTTTTTTTCATTTTAGCTTCTTTATTAAAGCACTTTCTGTCCGGGTTTTGCACCAGCGTCTGCTGAGAGCATATAGACGTCTTTTCCGCCGGTTCCGGCTGCCAGAATCATACCTTCGGACAGACCAAACTTCATCTGTCTTGGTTTTAGATTCGCAAAATATATTACGGTTTTGTCGGCCAGTTCCTCAGGTTTATAGGCCTGGGCTATAGCGGCCATGCAGGTTTTTTGTGGGCCGCCTACATCCAAGACCAGGCGCAGCAGCTTGTCGGCACCAGCGACCGGCTCGGCCTTTACAACCTTTGCAATTCGCAAATCAATCTTCGCAAAATCTTCGATGGAGCATTCCGGCTTAAATGGCTCGGCTGCTTGTGGCTGGCCCGCCACGGGTCCGGATGCTCGGACGCCTTGTGTTTCTTTGCTTTCTTCGATCATAGTAATCACCTGTTTTTTATCAATCCTTTCAAACAATCTTTGAAAATCATTTATTTCGTGGTTTTCCAATATTATATCCACATCTGCGAAACTTAATTCATTGAGATTAAGAAATCTTTCCACTTTTTCAGCATATTTGGGCAGAACAGGTTTTAGATAAATAGTCAGGATTTTGACAGCGTTTATCACAGCGGTTAAGGTCGCTTGTGTTTTGTCCGGATCATTTTTAACAGTTTCCCAGGGCTGATTTTGTTCGACAAATCGATTAGCTTCGTCGGCTAAGGCAGCAATAGTCCGGACCGCGGCGGCAAATTTGAGATTCTCATAATTCTCAATAATAGCTTCTTTGGCGGCGGTGAGCTTGCCGATTAATTCTATACCTGATTTGTCTAATCGGCCAAGCCGGCCATTAAATTTTTTAGTCAGCATCGGCCCGGAACGTGAGGCTAAATTTGCGAACTTTCCGACCAGGTCGGAATTAGTTTTGTTTATGAAGTCCTCGGTATTCAGATCGATGTCGTCGATAGTATCTGTTAGCTTGCTTGCATAATAGTATCGTAAAAATTCAGGATTCAGGTGTTTCAGATAGGTCTTGGCGTTAATAAAGGTTCCGCGTGATTTACTCATCTTTTCGCCGTTAATAGTAAGGAATCCATGAACGAAAAGTTTGTCGGCGGTTTTGAAGCCCGTGCCGATAAGCATTGCAGGCCAGAACAAAGCGTGGAAATACATTATGTCCTTACCTATAAAATGATACAGCTCGTATTCATTGCCGTTCCAAAGTTTGTCGAAATCCAGATTGTTCCTGTCGCAGTAGTTTTTTGCCGAGGCCATGTACCCGATAGGTGCATCCAGCCAGACGTAGAAGAATTTGTTTTCCTCTCCGGGGATTTTAAAACCGAAATAGGGCCCATCACGTGAGATGTCCCAGTCCTTCAGACCTGTTTTGAACCATTCATCAAGTTTGTTTGCAACCGATTTTTGGGTATATCCGCCGGCGATAAGGTCTTTTAATTGTTTTTCATAGTCAACGAGCTTGAAAAAGTAATGCTCAGATGTTTTCAAAGTCGGTGGCGTCCTACAAGTAGCACAATACGGATTGATCAGTTCGGCAGGGCGATAGGTAGCGCTGCAAACCTCGCACGAGTCGCCATACTGGTCTTGCGCTTTGCAACGTGGGCAGGTGCCACGAACGAATCTGTCCGGCAGTGACATCCTGCATTTCTCGCAATAGGTTTGTTCAACGTCTCGCCTAATGATTGAGCCGGCTTCATTTAGTCGATTGAAAATAAGCTCGCTGAAATGTTTATTTTCAGGTGAATGCGTCGAGTAATAATTATCGAAGACTATATAAAAGCTGGCGAAATCGGCTATATGCTCCCTGTGCATTTTCTCGATTAGCTGCTCCGGTCTGATACCTGCAGCGCGTGCGCTTATCATCACCGGCGTGCCGTGTGTGTCATCGGCACAAAAATACAAACACTGGTTTCCGCACAATTTCTGAAAGCGCACCCAGATATCGGTTTGCAGATACTCGACGAGGTGTCCCATATGTATGGGACCGTTAGCATAAGGCAAAGCTGATGTTACGACGATTTTGCGAGGCATGTTTCTTCCTTAAAGACTACTGTTCCTCAAATTCTTCGTTGTCTTCATTGATGTTTTGCTTGGTGTTTTCCTTTCCTTTTTTGCTGTTAGCAGGGCCGGAGATTAATTCTATCTCATCGACGGGTACGGCTTCTTTTCTACCATCTTCATATTCAACGGCCACGAGCTGAGTCAAGATATGAGTATCGACAACTTTGGCTTCACCTTGCTTGGTTTTTACCCTGGTATTTTTCTTGGGCAGTCGCTTGCGAAGCTCGACGTACGTTTTATCTTCGTATCGCAGACAGCACTTTAATCTGCCGCAATAGCCGGATATCTTAGATGGGTCAAGCGTGGCCTTTTGCATCTTGGCCATTCGCATATTGACGGGCTTGAGCAGTTTAAGAAACCTTCTGCAGCAGCATTCTTGCCCGCAGCTTTCCATATCTCCGAGCAGCTTGGCTTCGTCACGTGAGCCGATTTGACGCATTTCGATCCTCGTCTGATACTCCTGGGCGAGTCTTTTTACCAGCTCACGGAAATCCACTCGGCCGTCAGCCATAAAGTAGAAGATGAGCCGTTCGCCGCCCAATATGTGTTCTGCGTCAACAATTTTCATCGGCAGGTTCATTTCTTTGGCAAAACGCTTGCAGCACTCTATCTCTTCTTTTGCGATTTTTTCCAGGTGCTGCTGTTCATTTATATCCGCTGCGGTTGCGTAACGGACGAATTTGCCGGCCTGTTCACACGAATGCTCAACGCCGCTGTCATCGAAATATTTCTTTATCTGATCGTCACTTAATCTAAATCGTCCGGCCTTGTAAGAGCTGATTTGACCCACTAAGTAACCTAATTCAAGGCCTTTTTCGGTTTCTACAACGACGCGCATGTTGACTTTCGGTATTTTGTTTTCGTTGTGCTCGAAGAAGCCAAGCGTGTTCATGCGGCTGTAGCGAACCAGCATATATTTTTTATTTTTTGCCCATTTGGACTTTGCTTCCATGACTTCCGGCATTCAAATCACCTTAAAGAGATAATTACCCCGCAACAAATTCGGGATTCACAATCATTATTATTAAGTATGGATTATATCAGAACCTGCGAGGTTTAACAATAGCTGCTCGAAAATAAGCTTCTCATTAACTCCGGACTCGATCCAGCGCAGCATCCTATAGCAGTCAGATATTTTTTCTGCAGCTTGTTCCACATCGAAACGAACAGCCAACTTTTTTATCTGTTCTTTTTGGTCGAAATTAATCTCAGTTTTTTTTGATGCAGCATTCAGTTTCATTGAATCGTGCAGAGCTGAGATGATTATTTGTATTAGAGTTTTTTGAGTTCTTCGATTGATATCGGTTTTGCTGGTGGTCTTGTCGAGGTTGCGCCAGACAGCAGCGATTCTTTTACTGTCTTCCAAAATCTTCTCGGCCTGCTCTACCGCATCGGCAAACTCAAAGCCAGCTAAAGAGCTTATCAGTTTTTTCTTTGTTTGGTAAAGATTAGCATCAGCCAATTCAAGCTCCGCCCACTGACAAGCTGTTCCTAAGCTGCCAGCCGATAAACGGGCGAAATATTGTGCTTGTTTTTGTTCAAGGCCTGTTTCTTTTAGCTTTTCGATTATCCTGTCTTCGTCTATGGGGCCGAATCGGATTATTTGGCATCTTGATTTGGTGGTCGGCAGAAGCCTTTCAAGGCGGGTGCAAAGCAGGATTATACAGCAGTATGAAGGCGGCTCCTCCAAAACTTTCAAAAGCGCGTTCTGCGAAGCGGCGTTCAGCTTTTCCGCCTCGCTGACTACGAAAACCTTTCTTTGCGAAAGTATCGGTTTAGTTGCCACTTTCTCAACAAGAAATTCTCGAATGACATCGATTGGTAAATCGACAGGTGTTTTTCTGTCCTTACCATTTTTAGTGAATTCTATTAGTTCCTTATAGACGTGATTGAAGTCGGAGTGCGAATCGGCCTGGAAAGCTCGGCAGGGTCGGCATGAGTCGCAACTATCGGTGAAGTCATTTTCCTTGGTGGGATTTTGGCAAAGCAGAAGCTTTGCCCATTCGCAAGCGGCCTTGTATTTGCCGATACCTTCCTGTCCGGCGAAGATGTACGCGTGGGCCCACCTGCCGGAGAGAAATGCCCTTTGCAAAATCGCAATCGCTTTATCCTGACAAAAAATTTCCCTTAATGACATCTATGTAAATCTCACTTCTGAGATAAGCTGCAATATTTTTTGATGAACTTTTTCAACATTGTCGCTGCCATCTACTACCAGAAAGTTTTTCTTTTCTTTGGCGAGTTGCAGGAAGCCTTCACGAACTTTTTTATGATATTCACGGCTTTTTGCCTCCATTCTATCGAGCTGACGGCAAAGTCTTGTTGCACTTGTTTCCGGATCGACATCAAGGATAATTGTCAAATCCGGCCAAACTCTTTTGAGAGAGTCTTCGGCAATTTCTATTACTTTAGCTATTCCGAATCCACCGGCATAACCCTGATAAGCGCACGTGCTGGAGAGCCATCTATCGAGAACAACACACTTGTTTTCTTTCTGAGCCGGGCCGATTTTTTCCGACCAGAGCTGTACCCTTGCAGCCATATATAATAGCAGTTCCGTGCTTGTGCTCATGGCTTCGTGTTCGGGACTGAGCAGAATCTGTCTTATCTTTTCGCCGATAACTGTATCACCTGGGTCGCGGAAAACGGCGGTAGATACGCCTTGTTTTTGTAGCCATTCGGCTAACAGTTTTGCCTGCGTAGTCTTTCCGCAGCCGTCCGGCCCATCAAGAACTATGAATTTACCAGAAAATTTGTTGTTCACTTAATCACCTTGACAACCAGTTTACCAATAATGCTCCAATAACTCCGACAAGAAAACTGACTATAAGCCAAAACCAATGATGTTTATATTCTGCATATAAGAGTCCACTACGTTTAAACCATGAACAATATTTTCTGCCTAAATCCAAGCCTGCGAGTTTCACCTCATTTATTTTGTAATAATAGCTACCACATTCGCTCACATCTAAAAGACCTCTTTCCTTGAGCATTTTATTAGCAGTTTCGATTTTTATTTTAGCTTCAAACCATACTTTGTATTTATTGTTAGTTTCCTGCTGGTTCACAAAATTATTTTCAACATTTGTATTCATTTGTTGTTGGTTACAAGTTAATCCAGTATTATGCTTTTTTTTGATCAGTTCACGAGCCAATTTGACAACTTTCCTTGGTCCCAAAATTGGAATGCGGGGAGGTTTAATTACAAATGGTTGTAAATCAGCGACCGAAAACGTCGGTCCTTCAATTCTTAGCTCTGGTGTACTAACATAGTAAACCATGAGTAAGTATCTTTCATCTTTTGGCAGCCACATAATTTTTTCAAACCTGCGCTAGATACTTCGCTTATGATAATAAAAATTGACAGGTTATAACCTCATCATAGATAATACAATTTTAATAATTCGTCAAAGCATATTTTATTGAACCTGTACAGATGACAGAGAAACGACCAGTAAACAATTACTACGTAGATGAAGCAGGTGATCTGACGCTTTTCAACAAACGGGGGCATGTAATTATCGGAAAGCCAGGAGTTTCACGCATTTTCATGGTCGGAGTAGCTCATCTACCGGATCCAAAGTCAACTCATGAGAAACTTGAACAGTTGAGAGCGAACCTACTCGCTGATACTTATTTCAAAGGCGTTCCATCAATACAACCGGAAACAAAGAAAACGGCAATTTGTTTTCATGCGAAAGATGATCCTCCAGAGGTAAGACGTGAGGTTTTTAAACTGCTGCCTAAATTCGAACCTAAGGTTTTAGTTGCAATTAGACGTAAAGAATATCTTGTTAGTGCTGCACACTTATTTTACAAAAGAGGAGCAAAACTTAATCCTGATGATATTTATGATGATCTTGTAAAGCGACTTTTTAAGACTCTTCTGCATAAAGCAGATGTGAATCATATTGTTTTTGCTCGTCGTGGCAAATCAATTCGTCAACATGCGCTTGAGAGAGCGATCGGGAGAGCCAAATTGAATTTTGAGAGAAGTACAGGAATCAGGTCTGGAAGTAGAACAACCATAACACCAAGATATCCGTCCCAATACGCAGGATTGCAGGTAGTTGATTATTATCTATGGGCTTTGAGAAGGATGTTTGAGAGAGAGGAAGACAGGTTTTTCGACCTTCTTAGACCTGGTTATCGATTGATTATGGACCTGGATGATACAAGGAATAAGCCGTACGGTGAATGGTACAGTGATTCCAATCCATTGGAGCTCAAAAAAATAAAGCCCGTAGTAGGCTAGGTTCAGGTGGACAAGCCACTCAAACACACGGCTTGTAGCCGACGTTCACCCACCAGGGCAATTTCAAGTATACCTATCGAAACAAAATATTCAAGATAATTTTTGAGTTTTTATAATTTTTCTTGAGAATTTATCTTGCCAATTGGAAATTTTCTTCGCCGACGAGCTGGCGCATCTTTCGGCAAAAGTCCAGGTCGGGATTAACGGAAAGCTCCTTATCGGCTGCCGCATAAATCCTGCCTTTGTCGGTTTTAACCGCCACATAAACAGGGCTTTTGCCTTTGTGATGCTGGCATATACTGCGTATCGCAGTCACTTTTTCCTCTGTGACATCCGTTGCATCCAGTCGAATTCTTACCATAGCAGCTAACTTATTTCTCACCTCATCCAGCGCTATCAGCTCAAGAGCCAAAATATTGGCCTTCTCTCTTCGCCAATCAAGCTTACCCTTTACAAAAACGACAGCATCCTGAACCAGCACCCCGCTGAATCTATTCAAAATATCGGGAAACATCACAACATCGACCTGTCCCTGCAGGTCTTCGAGTATGAAGACCGCCATTTTTGAGCCGGCGTTCCGGCCTGTCTTGGTCACGTTGTATCGTATCTTGGCTATCATTCCACCGATTATAACAACCTTGCCTTCATCAGCCTCAACCAATTGTGAGCTGTTGTGAGTCGAATAAAGACTTATTACCTCAGCATGGTGGCTGAGCGGATTGCTGGTGACATAGAAGCCGAGGACCTCCTTTTCATAAGCCAACATTTGCTGCTCGGGCCATGGTGCGACGCTGGGCAGTTGTTTATGGTCTTGCGAATAGTCGGTTTCTCTTGTTACCTGTCCAAAGAAACTCATCTGGCCTGTGTTTCTGTCCGCCTGCAGGCTCGAACCAATTTCCATTGCTTTTTCCATGCCGTCCATCATTTGATGACGGTTGCCACCGAGTCTGTCAAAAGCACCTGCTTTTATGAGGGCTTCGATAGTCTGTTTATTAGCTGCTCTCAAATCTACATTCTCACAGAAATGGAAAAGACTCTCAAATCTGCCAACCTTATCACGGGCCACAATTATTTGTTCGACCGCCTTTTCGCCGACGCCCTTGACCGCAGCAAGACCGAAACGTATGACTCCCTTTTTGTCGCCGTGTTTATAAACAGGCGTAAAATCGACACCACTTTCATTTATATCCGGTGCTGAAACAGTAATGCCCATCTCATTACATTCATTGATATAGGCAACGACTTTATCAGTGTTGCCCATTTCGTATGTTAAAAGCGCAGCCATAAATTCGACCGGCCAGCGGGTCTTCATGTAGGCGGTCTGATAGGCAATGAAGGCATAGCGGGTCGAGTGACTTTTATTAAAACCATAGCCGGCGAAACGTTCAATAAGCTCAAAAATCTGCTGAGCCTGCTGGCTGGTTAGTCCCTTATCGACACAGCCTGTTATGAATCTTTCCCTTTCCTTAGCTATAATTTTGGCTTTCTTTTTACTTATTGCTTTAATCAGGCCATAGGCCTCGCGCAGCGGTATGTCACCGAGTCGGTTGCAGATTTGCATCACCTGCTCCTGATAGACCATAATGCCGTAGGTTTCATCGAGTATTTCAGCCATAATGTTGTGTGGCAGCTGCCATTTTGCACCGTGTTTACGGTCGATATAATCCGGGATTAGTATCATAGGCCCCGGCCGATATAGAGCATTAGCTGCTATGAGGTCTTCGAGCCTGTCCGGCTTCATTTTTACCAACATGCTTTGCATGCCGTCAGATTCGAACTGGAAAACACCTTTTGTTTTGCCTGCTGAAAATAGCTGAAATACCTTCTTATCGGTGAGGTCGAGCTTTTCCAGGTCGAGGTCCACGCCATGAATATCCTTGACTAACTGCCGGGCACGCTCTAATACGCTGAGGGTCTTTAGACCCAGAAAGTCCATCTTCAATAGGCCCACCTTCTCGACGATCGGGCCTTCATACTGAGTTATTATGTCATCGGAGCCGGATGCTTTATATAGCGGCACGAAATTTGTGAGTGGCTCATCGGCAATGACCACGCCGGCTGCGTGGACCGATGCGTGACGTGCGAGACCTTCCAGCTTTTTACATATATCAATTACTTTTCTGGTCTGCTCATTTTGCTCGTAAGCTTCTTTTAACTGCGGCTCGGTCTTTAACGCCTTATCCAGTGTCATATTAAGCGAGAAGGGAACCAGCTTTGCCAATCTATCAGCTTCAGACAACGGCACGCCGAGCACCCTGCAAATGTCACGGATAACCGCGCGGGCCTTCATTGTTCCAAAGGTTATGATTTGCGCGACGTGGCCGTATTTTTGGCGAACATAGTCGATGATACTTACTCGATGAGCCTGACAGATATCGATATCGATGTCAGGCATTTCATTGCGCTGCGGATCCATGAATCGCTCAAAAAGCAGATTGTATCTTATGGGGTCAACATCACACAGACCCAGGCAGTATCCAGCAAGTGTCCCTACGGCGCTTCCCCTGGCACCTATGGGAATGTTGTTCTCGCGCGCATATCTGCAAAAATCCCAGACGATAAGAAAATAGCTGGCGAATCCTTTTGACTCGATTACGTGCAATTCCCTATCGAGTCTCTCTTTTATTTCATCATTGATTTTGCCGTAACGTTGTTGAGCTCCTTCATAGCACAACTTAGTAAGGAACTCTTCGGCCGTTGTCCTAGGGACTCCTGACGGAGTGCTGTCCGGAGGTTCAAATCGTGGAGCATGGCGCTGTTTCAAGTTAAGCTCTACATTACACCTTTCGGCGATTGCTATAGTATTATCGCAGGACTCGCTATTGTCGGCAAAGAGCTGCCGCATTTCTTGTGGACTCTTCAAGTAAACGTCCGGCGGATAAATCATCCTGTCTGGTGCGTCGGCCCTTTTGCCGGTGCTGATGGCACAGAGGCAATTGTGAGCTTCGTGATCATCTTCCTGTAGAAAGTGTACATCGTTGGTTGCGACCAGACCGAGTCCCATCTTACCGGCAAGATCAATTAACCCCTGCCGGACATTGGCATCATCATCTTGGTGGATTTGAATTTCGATAAAGAATCGCTCAGGACCAAATATCTTCAGAAAGCTTTCCGCAGCGGCGACTGCCGCCTTTTCATCGCCTCTGGCAAGCTCCGCTGCAACCTGGCCTTTCAAACATGCCGAGGTACATATAAGGCCTTCGTTCAATTCCGCTAAGATTTCTTTGTCTATCCGCGGGCGGTAGTAAAATCCCTCGGTGAAACCAACGCTTGCCAGCTTTAATAAATTTTGATAGCCGACATTGTTTTCTGCTAACAGTATCAGATGATACGCTGCATCGGCTATGGTCGTTTTTGTTCTGTCGAACCTGCTGGCCGGTGCAATATATGCCTCGATACCGATAATCGGTTTAATATGGGCTGCCTGCGCTTTTGTATAGAATTCTATGGCACCGAACAGATTGCCGTGATCCGTGACGGCAACAGAGTCCATGCCGAGCTTTTTGCAGCGTTTCAACAGCTCATCAAAGACTATCGCGCCATCGAGCAGTGAATATTGGCTGTGCAGATGAAGATGTGTGAATTTTTTCCCTGGCATGAGTATTTTAACCTGATAAAAATGTAAAAGTCTAACACTACAGCGCAAATTAGGCTCAAGAAACTGAGCTGTTGAAGTCGATAACTCCTTATGAACATAACGTTTATAAGGAGAATCGATGTGGATATCA
>Ga0315539_1000137_pt1 | contig 55375 bp, 53 predicted proteins | sample SalMarSW160150MG_FD_203097 | JGI IMG/M metagenome (GOLD analysis project Ga0315539, IMG submission 203097) | Salt marsh sediment microbial communities from the Plum Island Ecosystem LTER, Massachusetts, United States - Salt Marsh Sediment SW1601-150 ...
ATGGTCATAGTGCAAGAGAATCAAACATGCCGATATTTGTTCTACAGAAACAAAATGGTTCAATTGCTATCTCCAATGCACTATAATATGATTCTAACAAATGAAAGAAATATTCCGTGATAAATCAGGAGATAAATTAGCTCAGAACCTCAACTCCTTGGGTATTAGATCGGACTTGGCTGAACGTGGCCGAGCGGAAGAAAAAATAGAGAATTCATGGTATCAACGTTCTTTGGGAATTATAGACATACCAGAAGGATTGGTCAGATGGATAAATATCTTGAAAAAAGATGGGAGTAGAAACAGCCCTCCTCGATGGTGGGTCATTCTTTGTATACCAGATGAGAGACCCCTCACAAATCACAAAGCGGTTGACATCAAGACAATAAGAAAAAAGGCATTTCCATTGTTCGGGAAAGTAGTCGATGTGACTTGGAAAGGAAACGACCATTATACTGGACTAGTCGAAGTTCTTTCCAACGATGAAACAGTAAAAGACCTAGCGAAAAGGATTGGCAACCTGGCAGTTCACAGTTATGCCAAAGAATTTCAAGGGTGGACATTGCAAGTGGATAGGCGATTTGAGCCAACAAACCAAGATTGGGCAACTATTCAGAAGATTGCTAATTATATCCTTTCATCAGCTCGTGTCTACTAGACTGAAACGTACGCATGGAATGGCAAACATCCCTACGTTTGTCCAATGGTGAACTTTAAACAGAGCGTTACTTAAAGCTCTTTTAAAGGTATACTAGATGAAAATGTGAAGCTCTTGACATACACTTAAGCAGGTGCTTTTTTCTCTCCAAGAGTAAGCTAATTAAGAGAAATATGAATTCGTATGCTGGCGATTATGTGTTATCTACATGGAGGAGGGGATATCTATGGCAGATTATAAAAAAGAAGAATACTGGAGCAAGTTCGCCAACAATTTTGACCAGGACCAGAAGTATGTTGTCGGGGAGGCTATCCTGCAAGCACTCATGGAGAGATTATCTGGGGAAAGTGACCTGGGGGAACTTATAGAGTTTGGATGTGGCGCAGGACTTTTCACTAAAGCTATAGCGGGAAATGCAAGCCATGTTATGGCTACGGACCTTTCCGACGAGATGCTGGCAACGGCAAGAACAGAGCTAAAAGACTGTCAAAATGTAACCGTAGAAAAAGCCGATTGTGAAAAAACAGCCTTTCCTGAGGGAAAATTTAGCAGTGTATTTATGGCTAACCTGGTTCATGTTATAGAACATCCCTCAATAGCTCTCCAGGAAAGTTATCGGATTTTAAATGATGGGGGATTATTACTTATCGTGGATTATACAGGATACGGTATGAAGCGGTTTGAAATAATGAAAATGGGCATCCGATTTCTCAGGAAGTGGAAAAGACCGTCACCTCACTCGAAAGCCAAACTTTCGCCCGATGAGCTTCGTCATATGGTAGAAAGTGCCGGCTTCAAAGTAGAAGAAGTTCAACTTATGGGGGATAAAACAAAAGCCTTATATTTGAGGGGTAGAAAGAGATGACTCCAGAGTATGAGAAATCAGGAAATTGCTGTGGAGAATTACAGATATCCCTAAGAATGTTCAGTAGGAAGTTAAGAAGCTACATTCAGGGAGAGTAAATGCCTCTCCTTTTTAATTGACCTATTGACGTTTTGTTTAATAGTGGTAAGCACTGGTTACGGATATCACAATAGAAACACATGCATCAGAAACACACACATCCCAAGAAAAGATCGTGGGCTATAGTGTGATATAGGCCGTACAGGATTCGAACCTGTGACACCCTGATTAAAAGATACAAAAGGTATATCCCTGAGCGTGAAAAGAAGTGATTCCTGATACCTTTTTATTGGCGATCTAGCTTCGGTAGTTCCCCCCTCCAAGGTCTCTTGAGAAGGCCTATTCTATGGGCCGCCCTGACGGTAAAGCCGCCGGAGAGCCTATTCTCTTTCCCCGTTTAGTGTGGACCTGGCTTCTAATCCAAGCTCAGAGCGTAATCGCTATGGATTAGCCTTTCTCACTTCGCGCTAGTGATTGGGGCGGCCTTGTCTGTTCGCTGCCAAGGCCTGAATAGCCTTTGCCACCATCTTTGCTTAGGGGTCTGCTTAGGGGCTTCCAGAAGCAATAATCGTTCCTGAAGCAATTCTACTTTAGCTTTCCAATAGCCGACTTCCTGGGATAGTTGCTCTATTCTATTGATAAGTGGTTGGGTTGACAAGGTATTATCTGATAATGGCTTAGTGAGCAGGGGTAGGTCGTCGATAATGTATGACTCCCCGAATTTGGAAGGAACTAACCTGGCCTTGAGCTTGCCAGATTTGATATACCGACGGACGGTAACTATGGAGACGCCTAAAGCCTCGGCAGCCTCTCTTAATGTATAGCCATTCATTAGGAACATTGTAACATCTTAGTCAATGTCCTTGGAATGGGGCTGATCAGTCTGACCAGGGGTGTCGTATAACCATATTAACCAGGGAAACAGAGAGTAGGCCGTACAGGGCTCGAACCTGTGACACCCTGATTAAAAGTCAGGTTGACATTTTTCAGGGTTTCGGCCTTTTTCCAAAGCTGGAATCGGCCTAAAAACTATTCAATTTTTAAACAATCAGGTTGACATAGATTAAAAAATCAGGTTGACAACCTCTCTAAAAATACCAAAGGCCCCAAATTTTAGAGCCAACATAACATTACCACGGTTTAGGCCATTTGTCAATGATCTGGATTTGATTTGTATTATGTGTAGCCTTTTATGACACAAAATGCTATATTGCGCAGAGGTTACGACCTACAATTTGTAGTAGGCGTAATTGATACGGTATCCCTGGAATTCCCTCTAGCATGCACCTGAGAGGCCCGAGAAAGGGCATTGAACCCTTCTGCCGTGGAAATTTTTCCTCGTCCTGCCAACTTAGTTCCCAAATAACTTCTCCCATAAGTTATCGCTCAGTTAGCATCTCGTGTAATGAGGTAACAAAACAGGCTTTTGTTTTCACACTGCATTATGATTCCACGTTTGCCCCACTTACATCCTCTGGCACCTGGCACAATAGTAGATACTCCCGCCCAAATACGCCTCTTTCTTAATTAACGTACCGCACATGGAACAGGGTTGCCCGACGGTATTTTTGCTTAGTTTAGTCTTATACCCTCCCGGTCTACCTGAAAGGTCGTTCTCGGTATCCCGGCCGCCCTTCGCCGTCATTTCCGATAGAGTGTTCTTAATAGAATCAAATAGAACCCGTTGATCCGTGACGGAGAGCGTACCTTCCTTCTTCTTTGGGTGCATTCTCGCGTTAAACAGGATATCCTGCAAAACACCGTTACCGAGCCCAGGAATCCGTTGCTCCGTCGCCAGAAACGCCTTCAGTGATAATTTTGCAGTGGCCTCATCAAACAGAGAGTTGAAATAGGCTTCGTCAAAATCATCGGACAAAGGAGATGGTTTCTCCTTGGCTATAAGGTAGTATTTATTATCATTTTCCCCCTCTGGAAAAGCCGATAGACCACCGTACATTTGTACCGAACCAACCAGAGACGAACCGTCATCAAACTCAAGTAGCAACTGGTGCTTGTCTGGCAGATGTTCACCCTTATTGTAGTAGCGTAAATTCACGCCGTCACTGAATAACAACTTCGCGTTACCAGTCGTTATTTCTACCTGCCCCCCATAGCTCACGGTATCGCTGATTATCTTGCCAGTTAACAGACTTTTGTATTCCTGCGGGTCGCCGAAATACCAAGCCAACTTGTGCGGGCTCTGGGCAGCAATAACGTTCTTGATTTTCTTACCGCCAACAGTCTCATTAATCTGTTTAGCTAAGACGGCAGCTTCAGGCAGTTCTATCATGTTTACTTCCTTAAACAGTCAAGATGATACCACATATTCTAGTACATCAAGATGACAAGGCTCAAAATATCGATACAACAATCCGCTAAATTGTTCAAGATTGAGAAAAACCACGACCACTTCGGTAATTTGAACCACCCTAAACCGAAACTTCCGAATCACAAACCTAAAAGATGATTAGAGCGTGACTCGGTTCTTGAAGTTACGCCGCGAAGTCTCGTATAATGTAAGCACTTGTCCTTGGCACCGAGTCTCGAGTTAGAATGGTCGAGGAATTCTTGATACGGCGGGACAGCAAAGGAATAAAGGTATCGGATGAAAGTCATCGGTATAGTAGGGAGTCCAAGGAAGGGCGGTAACACCGAAATTCTGACCGCCCATACGCTTAAGGCTATTGCTGAGGAAGGGTTGGAGACCGAGCTTATTCCTCTGGCCGGGCTGGACATAAAGCCGTGCAATGCATGTGGAGACTGCGCCAAAGAAGAGCGGTGTCCCATTGAAGATGACCTATTCCCCATTTATGTCAAAATGCGAGAGGCTGACGGCATAATTCTGGCTTCACCGGTGTACTACGGCTCTGCCACGGCTTTGATAAAGGCCCTCATGGAGCGTGCCGGGCATATTTCCCACTCGGGTAGGCAGGCTTTCAAGGGTAAGGTGGGGGGGCCTTTGGTGGTTGCTCGCCGCGCGGGACAGAACTTCACTGTGGCACAGCTTACTTTTTGGTTTCAGATACTCGATATGGTGGTGCCCGGTTCGACCTATTGGAACATGGCATTCGGCAGGCAAAAGGGCGAGGTATCCCAGGATGAAGAGGGGATGAGGACTGTCTGGACCTTCGGCAAGAATGTTGCACTGGTTGTGAAAAAGCTGAGAGCATAACAGCCCGCGCTAGCTATTTTGGGCACGCCTTGGCGATAGCAATCATCGTACACGAGCCGGTCAAAGCTGCGTAACTTTCTGAGTTTTTGTGCAATTTGCCGAATTGCACAAAAGTCAGGAATGTGCAATCGTGATTCGATGCATCACACAAACCTAAGAAATGCTAAAACTCCATCTCAGTCAAGGGTGTTGAGACCGCCTTTGCCTTTGGTTTAGTTTCAACCTTCACTCGTTTCCGTCTTATAATATGACCTATTAAAAAGGTTATAAGCTGGATTGCCAGTTAAATCTGGTATATACCCTTGCGGAGGGAATTTGCAGCTTCTGAGGGATAGCACCATAGAGAGCACTAACGAAAATGAGCAGTCAAATAATTCGCAACTGGTCACGAAATCTGCAAACATTTTGCAAACCAACTCGATAACACATGTTGACACTGGGTAATACCGACAGATATGATGGACGAGGGAGTACAGGACGCCGACAGCTTCAGCGGTACTTTGGAGCACATTGTCTTTCGAATTCCTAAACCGCGTGTCGGGCGTTCGAGTCGCCCCAGGGGTATTTTTGATTATAATTATGCTGCTTCAGGGGTGTAGCCCAGTAATTATTTTCCCCATCCCAAAGCTGGGTAGTGCATATGTCTTGGGTTCTGACATTTTGTAGAAATCGTGTCACGAAAGTCATGGCGAGTCTGATGAAGCGTAGTGGTGGAGGTAAGGGCTGAAAGCTCAATTCAGTGTTTTTTCCGGGCAACTCTTCTGCGGCCTTGTCTTTTTTCACGGGCAGCTCTCCTTTTACGCACGAAGAAAATCGCCAGTCCCGCTGCCACCACCACTGCTGCTATAATCCCGCCAATTAGCAGCCAGTTGACCGGGAAGTTGGCGGTTACGGCGTAGTCGCCCTCCATGGTGATGATAGTTGTGGCGGCGCTGACATCGAAGATGGTGTCCACATCACCGGTCCACTTGACAAGGCGGTAGCCTTTCTCGGGCCTGCCAACTAGGCGGACCATCACCCCGGCGTTATAGGTGAAGGTCCCCTCTCCGGGGGTGGTGACGGAACCATTGGCAGTGCTGGAGATGGCAAGGGTATACTCGACAACTCCCAGATTGTATTTGGCAAGCTCGATATCAGGACCTGCGGCGACCACGGTGCCGTCGGCTTTAAGCCCCACCGTGTGATACCAGCCTGCGGCGACCTGGGTGATGTCCGTCCAGTCGCTGACATTGCACTGCCCGTAGTGGTTGTCTCCTGTGGTGATCACAGTGCCGTCGGCCTTAAGCCCCACCGTATGCTTGATGCCTGCGGCGACCTGAGTAATGTTCGTCCAGCCGCCGACATCGCACTGCCTGTCGGTGTTGTCCCCCACGGCGACCACAGTGCTGTCGTCCTTAAGTCCCACCGTGTGATACGTGCCTGCGGCGACCCGGGTGATGTCCGTCCAGTTGCCGACATCACATTGCCCGTAGGTGTCGTCCCCCATGGCGACCACGGTACCGTCGTTCTTAAGCCCCACCGTGTGCCAGCTTGCGGCGACCTGGGTGATGTCCGTCCAGTTGCCGACATTGCACTGCCCGTACTCGTTGTTTCCCACAGCGACCACGGTGCCGTCGGCCTTAAGCCCCATGGTGTGCCAGCCTGCGGCGACCTGGGTGATGTCCGTCCAGGTGCCGACATCACACTGCCCATCGGCGTTGTCCCCCACGGCGACCACGGTGCCGTCGTTCTTAAGCCCCACCGTGTGATGCCAGCCTGCGGCAGCCTGGATGATGTCCGTCCAGTTGCCGACATCGCACTGCTCATAGCGGTCGTATCCCACGGCGACCAGAGTGCCGTCGGTCTTGAGCCCTACCGTGTGACCCCAGCCTGCGGCGACCTGCTTGATGTCCGTCCAGTCGCCGACATCGCACTGTCTGTAGTGGTCGTATCCCACGGCGACCACGGTGCCGTCGGATCTAAGCCCCACCGTGAGATGGCTGCCGGCGGCGACCTGGATGATGTTCGTCCAGCTACTGACATCGCACTGCCCGTAGCCGTTCCATCCCATGGTGACGAGGGTGCCGTCGGTCTTAAGCCCCACCGTGTGGTAAAAGCCTCCGTCGACCCCGATGATATCCGTCCAGCCACTGACATCGCACTCCCCGAAGAAGTTGATTCCCAGGGCGACCACGGTGCCGTCGGCCTTAAGTCCCACCGTGTGATAGCTGCCGGCGGCGACCTGGACGATATCTCGCCAGCCGCCGACGTCGCACTGCCCGCCGGCATTAGCCCCCACGGCGACTAGGGTGCCGTCGGCCTTAAGTCCCACCGTGTGACCATAACCTCCAGCGACCTGGATGATATCCGTCCAGTCGTCGACATCACACTGTCCGGAGCCGTTGTATCCCACGGCGACCACGGTGCCGTCGGTCTTAACCCCTACCGTGTGTTCCCAGCCTGCGGCGACATGGACGATGTCCGTCCAGTCGCTGACAGCACACCGCCCGTAGAGGTAGTTTCCGACGGCGACCACGGTGCCATCGGACTTAAGCCCCACCGTGTAATCGCTGCCTGCGGCGACCTGGATGATGTCTGTCCAGTCGCCGACATTGCACTGCCCGTAGGTGTTGTCTCCCATGGCGACCACGGTGCCATCGGACTTGAGCCCCACCATGTGCTGGGTGCCTGCAGCGACCATGGGTGTCGCTTGCCCTTGAAGCGTATTCAGCGCCATTGCGGAAGCAGGGCTGGAGCTATCTACTGCCGCAATAATAGAACGGTCATCTGGCAGATGCGTAGTTGCTGAAGCTCCCGCTACCGGAGCAGGAAGAAGCAAGCTGAAGACCAGGAAGATAGCGAGTAGGGCTGGCAGGAGCATCTTCTTATTTTTCGCGAAGGTACTTATTTTGTATCGACTTAGCTCGCTTAATATATTCCTTGTTGGCATTTTCCCTCCCTGTGATTTACTTCTTATTGTTGTTTCTATTGTTTCGGGTGCTGCCGGTACGCTGCAATATAGCGTCGGGCGCGCTTGTCACGGCCGAGCACAAGCTCGGCAGCTAGAATAATTGGGCGCACTTTGGCCGCATCCACAATAAGGCATGTGGCACCGGCGGCAATAGCCATGACCACGAAGGCGTTATTGATCAGTCCGCGGTCAGGCAAGCCAAAAGATACATTGCTGGCGCCCATTGTCATGTTCACCCCCAGTTCGGCCTTAATACGCCGGATGGCTTCTATGACTGCCGCTCCTGAGGCGGGTTCGGCCCCTACCGCGAAAGCCATGCAATCAATGACTAAGTCCTCACGGGGAATACCTGCCGCCTCGGCTCGTTCCACTATCTTATGGGCAACCCGCACCCTTCCGTCGGCGTCCTTGGGGATACCATTATCGTCCTGCACCATACCGATGACGGCAGCTCCATATTTCTTGATCATGGGCAGGACCCTTTTCAGGGAACGTTCTTCACCGGTAACCGAATTAACCAGCGGCTTACCCTTGTAGACCTTGAGCGCCGCTTCCAGGGCATCGTGGTTAGAACTATCAAAGCATAGGGGTGTATCTACGGTTTCCATTACTGCCTGCACCGCCTTGGGCAGCAGGGCTACCTCATCGATGCCAAATACGCCCACGTTGACGTCTAGAATGTCTGCCCCGGCTTGAGTTTGAGCCAGTGCTTCTTTGCGCACAATCTCCAGGTCGCCGGCCTTGAGAGCCTCGGTTAGCTTTTCCTTGCCCGTGGGATTGATACGCTCGCCGATAAGCAATGTGGGCTGGTTATCACCAATGATTACCTCCTTGCTCGGGCTTGATACTTTTGTTTCCATCAATCTATTTCCTCCCTCTTGCCGTCTATAATCCGGTATCTTCCCAGATAACTTGCCTGCATAAATGTTGGCTGAAAGCTAGGGGTGCTGGCTAATTCAATATAACTAACTCTGGAGGCGACAGCCTGTGCCTCAGCCCGAGATTTAAGGGAAATCAGAGCCCGCTTGGCTCCCATGCCGGCAGCGTTGCCCACCTGCCGGAAGCGGTTTAGGGGTAATGCTGGCAACATGCCGATTGTCACCGCACTGGCTACATCGATGTAGGTGCCAAAAGCTCCGGCAATTATCACCTGCTTGATATCGTCTTCAGAGCAGCCGTTCGTTTCCAGAAGCACCTGAATACCGGTACGAATGGCGGCTTTAGCCAGCTGCAGTTCTCGTATGTCAGTCTGGGTAATGGTGATGGCTGGCTTTCCTTTCCGCTCCTCCTTACTGACCAATATAAACTCGTGCTGTCCCTTGTAGGTGCGAACGCGAGGTCGATTGTCTGTTATCCTGCCACCCTCATCAATAATCTTAGCCAGATAAAGCTGGGCTAATGCATCAAGTATGCCCGACCCGCAGATGCCGACCGGCGACGCCCCGTCGATGGTCTGGTACTGGATTTTATCGCCATCTATGCGCAGGCGTTCAATAGCTCCTGTGGCTGCCCGCATGCCGTACTTGATATGACCGCCTTCAAAGGCAGGTCCGGAGGCACAGGAGGTGGTGGCTATCTTCCCCTTGTAGATTAGAGAGACCTCAGTGTTGGTCCCGATGTCCAGAGCCACCGTTGTTTCTTTCGCTTGCCAGGCATCTGCTGCCAGCAACATGGAGACATGGTCGGCGCCAACGAAGCCGGCGATGTTGGGCAGCAGGTGTACGTATGCCCCAGGGGTAATATTTAACCCCAGTTCCCCAGCCCTGACTTCCAATGCCTGGCTGATGGCAGGCACGAAGGGGGAGATAGCAAGCTGTTTTACCGGCAGGCGGAGGAAGAGATGGTGCATGGCGGTATTGCCCACGACTACTGCCTCCAAAATTTCTTCAGGTTTGGCACCAGCCTCAGCACAGAGGTCAGTGCAAAGCTCGTTGATGGCGTCAACCGCCAGTTTCTGTAACGCTGCCGCATTATCCGGCGAGTGAACGACAGTGGTTATACGGCTGATGATGTCTTCTCCATAGCTAATTTGGGGATTCATTATCCCCTTGGCGGCTAAAGTCCGGCCGTCGCTGAGGTCAACCAGGTAGCCGGCAACCTTGGTAGTGCCCAGGTCTATAGCTAACCCTAGCTGGCGGCTTTTTGGGGGGAGAATGGCTATCACCTCGCCATTACGGACTACAGCCTGACTTTTCCACTTCCAGGACCGCAGCTGGTCAGAGATGGTGCGTAGGGCACCAATATCAATCTTGGTACATCGCAGCTTGTGCTGCTGGTTTAGTGCCTTAAGCAGGCGGTCGGCATCAGCCTGCGGTGCCGACAGGGACGGAGCTACTAGTCGCAGGGGGTAGGCTTGAACCGCTGGCTCGGGGGGGACTTTTATCTCCAATCCCTCCACTTGGACCCGCTGTGGGGTGGTCATGGACTCGGCGGGCACAGCTATTTTGCAGTCGCTGGTGGGATAAGTCTGACAGGCAAGCCGCCACCCCTCCTTCAGTTCTTGTGAGGTAAATGCTTCATGTTCGTTGGTCGTTGGTTTGGAGACAGTGCCGCTTAGAACTTGCACCTTGCATGAGTGGCATATTCCCTCGCCCCCACATATGCTGTTGATACCCACGCCGAACTGGCGAGCACAAGCTAGAAGAGACTCATTCTTTTGACACTCCCCTCTTCGACCTACCGGCTCAAAATCAATGGTGAAATCAGCCATTTTCTTCCTATTCTGTTACTTTATAGTGACAGGTTTCCCTGAGGCTGCAGCGGGCACAGACTTCAGCCTGTGTCCACCTTGTCATTTGTGGTCCTATGCCCATGACCATGGAAGTCGATTTGCGGGGGACCAGCACCCCCGAAGCGGTCAGTCTCACTCCGATTTCATCTGCGTTGACCAGTCCCAGCAGGTTCCACTGCTCGGTCAGGGGAAAACCGGGCATACCGGGGTTAACCGGGCTGCTTATCTCATAACCCCGAGATGAGACCTCACTGGCGAGACGCCTGAAGACTTCCAGAGCCATCATATCTACGGCGGTGCTGCCGATACCGTCCAGAATCATCCCTTGTAGAGCTGCGCTGTTTTTGCTGTAGTCTGTCACCTGTTTTTCCAGTCTGGGACCGATGGTGATAAGAATGACGGCAAGCTCCTTCGCCTCGGGGAAGGTTGCCGTCAGTAGTGGGCCGTTTATAGCTTTATTGCCCTCCAGTGACATCTGGCTGTCGTTCATACTCCTTACCGTATAGTACTCATAAGCCACTGCTGGCTCCAGCAGGCGAGACTTCTTGACACTAGCGAGCAGTTCCCGAATTAAAAGTTTTATCTCAGGCCTGACTTTAGCTCTTCCCCCCAATCCCTGCCGCCGCAGCACCTCACTGGTCTTCAACCTCAATGGGATATCGCGAATTACCGGCATAGCCCAGCCTTTCCTCTGCTCTTATGTTACCACCCCGGCCTATTAGGTAACTATTTGTATACGCCGTATTTCTTGGCGAAGTCGACCATAGCCTTGACGTTTTCCGCCTTTGCCTGGTCAAAGAACGCCCCATTGCTCAAGATATAACCACCGCCCTTGCCAGCAACATCGATGCATTTCTTTACATAGTCCTTCACTTCTTGTGGCGTGCCTAAAGCCAATAAGGCGGAGGGGACATTGCCGTACATGCAGGCAACCTTACCCAGAGTTTTCTTGGCTTTAGCTATATCGCTCTGGTCTATCATCCATAGGGTCTTGCCCTTGGGTAAGTCCTGGATAACCTCCATGCGCGTGGTCCATTTCCCCTCAGCCGCAGGATTTGGTACCACTCCCTCAGCAATTAAGCCCATCATGACCTTTCGGAAGGTGGGCCAGTAGAATTTCTTAAACTGCTCGTCAGACATAAAGCCGTCAGCACCCTTATGCAGAGGCATGAATACCAGCGGTTGTCCGTTCATCTTTGCCACGCCTACCCCCATCTTAATCATGATTGGGGTCAGCTTTTCCATGGCTTCGATGAGCTTATCCGGCTGGCGGTACATATCCAGCATTACTCCTCTGGTTCCTCTGAGGGTGTCGCCAATTACATCAAAGGGTGCCTTGCTAAATCCGGCCCACAGGCCCGGAAATCCGGCGGCGTTAATCTCCGTATTACAGGCATCCATAGCCCCTGCCCATTTCAGGGCTTCAGCACCAGCCTCAAAAAGAGCCTTATAGGTAGTTTGAACGGGGGGTAGGCCAAAGGGGATGAAATTAAAGGCAACTCCGTATATTTCGAGTATGCCGGTGAGAGTAGGGAGCATATTAAAACCCTCTAAGGCGCCGAATACGCGCGGCAGATAGGTATTGCTGAAGAAATTTGACGGGTCATCAATTAAGGCATCATATTCATCCGCCTTCATGTATTCACCTTCATTGGCTTGATATGATTGCTCAGGCGGGACCCCGTGACCTGGCCAAGAATATAGCTTGTAGTCAAGAATGTCATATACTTTTCCTGGGCCAGGCGCAACTGCTCCAATTTGCCCATCCGGTGCAAAGTCCATTACGAGTTTCTTGAATGCCATGCAGCACTTGTCGTAGTCGTACAGAGCTTCTCGAGGGGTAAATCCGGCATTATAAACTGGGAAAAAGCTAGGAATTATAAAGACCGGCACCCGGTCGGGCAACTTCTTCATCTGAATGGCATCTTTTATCCTGGTTATTCTCTCCTTGTAAGCTTTCTCAGCCTGAGGGCTCTGGAATTTAAGGTCATTCCCCTGAGGGTCTTTCAGCGACATCCACCTGGCAAACAGCGCCTCCTGTTTTTCATCCGGTGACATCTCTTCCCACTGTTTTTCCATATTTATTGCCTCCTGCATATTATCTGCTGATGGATTATTATTTTACCCCTGCCCATTTCTTGGCCAGGGTAACTCCGGCCATGGCGTCCTTGCCATAGGCATCAGCACCCGTATACTTTCTTACCTCTTCAGTAATCTGGCCGCCGCCAATCATGACTTTTACCTTGTCTCGTAAGCCGGCCGCTTCCATGGCGTCCACGGTTTGTTTCATGGAATCAAAAGCCAGAGTTAAAAAGCCACTTAAGCCCACAATGGGGGCGCCGGTTTCCTTTATCTTCTCCACAAACTTCTGCGCCGGCACGTCCACGCCAAGGTCATGGACTTCGAAGCCATTGACATCAAGCATAAAGACGACGATGTCCTTGCCGATGTCATGTATATCCCCGGCAACGGTGCCGAACACAATCTTACCCAGCTTCTTGCTCTCCGTCGTCTTGGTGAGCTTGGGCTTGACCATCTCGGTTACTTCTTTCAGTATTTCACCGGAATACACCAGGTCGGGTATGAAATATTCGCTGCTGGCAAAGCGCTGGCCCACGATTTCCATGCCCTTTCTGGCATCTTCCATAATCTTGAATGGGTCTTCACCGGCACTCAGCCTGTCTTTTACAATCTTAAGCGCCTCTTGTTCCTTCAAATCAGCTAACGTGTTAACCAGGTCTTTAGCCATCTTTGTTACCCTCCTATACCTGTATTGGACTTTATAGTCCGCTGGCGTTAATGTTATCTGAAAACGAATTATAACAGCCGTACAGGAATTTCTCTACCTATTGGTCGCAAACTGTTGCAGATTGACAGGAAGCCGTTTATTTATGATACAATGCGGGCAATTCAGAGTCGAAAGGGAGGCACGGTGACTATGGTCAAGCTCACAAAGAGGAAGGACGAAATTATCCAGAAATCCAATGAACTGGCTATAGAGTATGAAGCAAAATACAAGGGCTGTGGCCAGTGTACATTCCTGGCAATAATTGATGCACTGAGATGGGGTGGCCTGGAGATTATTCCCACGGATATGGAAGACAGGCTTTTTTCTGGGGTATGTGTTCTCACTGGCGGTGTTGGCTTGAGTGGAGATGGTACCTGTGCCGCCATAGCGAGCGGTGCTTTGGCGGTTGGCTTGGCTTTGGGACTTCAACGGGAGACCTTCGATGAGGCCTGTTTCCGTGAGAATTGCGCTACCGTTCGGAATGCTCTTCTAAATAAGTATTACCAGAAATATAATTCCCTACTCTGTAAGGATGTCCAGAGGAAATTTTTTGGAAAAGCGTGGGACTTAACACGCGATGACATGGGTGCGGAATTCCTGGGAATCACAAAAGGCTGTGTTATTATGGAAACAGCTATGTTGGCCACCGAAATTATCCTGGATGAATTTGAAAAAGGGAACGTCAAAGGTTATGTGGGTAGTTCGGACTTTAAAGCTTGAGTTTTCAGCATTACGCGGTTTACTATGAGCAGACTGAAAAATTAATAAGGAGGGAGATATGCCAGGAGTATTAAAGGACAAAGTAGCCATTATAACCGGAGCCAGTCGTGGTATGGGGAAAGCCTTCGCCTTAAGGTTTGCCGAGGAAGGAGCCAGACTGCTATTAACTACTACCAGTCTGGAAAGGGCTCAAGGCACGGTTAACGAGGTAAAGGCTAAAGGCGGGGAAGTAGCAATCATGGAGGCTGATATCTCGCGCGAAGATGCTGGTGAGAAGATAGCCGAAAAGGTTATGAAGCAGTATGGCAGAGTCGATATCCTCGTCAATAATGCTGCTATATGGTATGGCGTCAATGCCCAGCCCTGGGATGCCTGGACTGTGAAGGAGTGGGATCAGATGTTTGTGGTGAATGTAAGAGGAACATGGGTGGTCTGTAAAGCCATAGCTCCCCTGATGATAAAGCAGAAAAAGGGTAAGATTATCAATATCGCATCTAATGTTGCCAGAGTCCCCGCGGCTCAGCTCTTTTTGCCATATTCCTGTACCAAAGGAGCGGTTTACATATTAACTCACGCCTTGGCTAGAGCTCTGGGTCCCTCCGGTATTAATGTCAACGCTGTTGCCCCGGGATACGTGGCTACTGAAGCCAGTCTAGGCCAGACGAATAGCGACAAGATATTTGAGATTGCCACCGGGGAACAGTCAATTCACCAACGTTTAGAGCGAACTGACCCGGTGGGGGCAGTCTTGTTTTTGGCCTCAGCTGCCTCGGATATGATCTCGGGACAGATTATCTATATTGATGGCGGAACCGTGATGATATAGGCAACGGAAGCCCCCCGTCTGCTCTAGTTTAAGCAGTCACTGTTGCCGCACGGATCGGTGCCGTGAATTGCCCCGGCTAAGGCCAGAGTTCCTGAGCCACGTCTGCCAGCCCCAGTTCCAGCAGTTTCTTTTTACTGGGATTGGCTGTCTTGAGGTCCCAATCCATGGCTGTAAGGTACTCTTTGATCATGGTGTCCTCATCAACAGTTACTCCAGCCACGGGACCTTCCTTTAGCGGTGGCCTGCCCAGAACCCTGTCGGGGACTTTGAACTCCAGCGGGTTCAACCCCTCTCGAATATTGAAAGCCTGCCGGATGTTGGAAATTCTCTCTCCCGTCTTAAGCAATTCGTCATCGGTTATCTCCCAGCCGGTAACCGCCCTCATAAAATCAGCGATAGGGTCAACATTGGGAAAAGCCCAGAACACGAACAGGCACGTCCCGGTACAAACCACGGCCTGGTGGAAATTGCTGCCTCTCTTGCGCGCTTCTCCCCTGCCGGAAAAGGACTTTAAGTCGAATTTAGGCAGCAGTCCTGAAGGATATGCGGGCGCATCCGACAACTCTGAGCCCACAAAATGACGACCCGGAGTTGGGTCCAGCCGGTAGCTGGTGGCAAAGTAAAACGCATGCTTCGGGTCATGTGCCGGAAGCTCCTGCCCCCCAACATGTATGGCGTATTTGTCGGCGCCCCTGCCAATCTTCTCCGCTGCCGCCTTTACTCCATCGGCTAACACGGCACCGAAGCCTTCTCTCTTAGCCAATTTTTCGGTCATGGCAACGATAGATTTATGGTTGCCCCAGGTCATTTCGATACCATCGGTGTCGGCCTTGGTAATAAGTCCCCTCTCGAAGCATTCAATAGCCAGGGCGATAGCCGCCCCGGCCGAGATGGTGTCAATCCCGTAGCGATCGCAAATATCGCCTGCCTTGATTATCGATTCCAGGTTGTTATTAAGACAATTGGTACCAAACATGGCAGTCGTTTCATATTCCGGTCTACGGGCACCGGCGGCATATTTATACTCTCCGGTCCCTGCCTTCATGTACCCTCCGCATCCGATGGGGCACATGTAACAGGCGAACTTCTTCTCTGTACGCTCAATCACAGCCTCTTTTGCTAAGGGTTGAAAATCTGGAAAGTCAATAACCCCTACTCCTGTCCAGTTTTTAACCGGTGAATCACCACTCTGGACGCCGATATCAACGAGGAAAGGCGTGCCGAACGGCTTCAACCAGACGATATGCCCACCAAGTTCAGCCTGCCACTTTTTTCTTAATTCCTTGGTTTTTTCTTCATCGGCTAGAGGGACCTTCATTTTGCCCTTCACCGCCACTGCTTTAAGCTTCTTTGAGCCCATCACGGCACCCAGACCGGAACGGGCTGCGGTTCTGGCCCTGTTTATAACCGCCGAGATAAGAGAGAGTTTCTCACCTGATGGGCCAATGCAAGCTACCTCCACATCCTTGCCCAGTTCGGATTTGAGTATCTCTTCGGTCTGGTAAGTGTCCTTCCCCCATATATGGGCAGCATCCCTCAGCTCGGCTTTACCATTATTGATAAAGAGGTAGACCGGCTTTGCCGACATGCCGGTAAAGAAAACGGCATCGTAGCCGGCGAACTTCAGAAAAGCACCGAAGTAACCACCGGAATTGGCATCACCCCAGCCCCTGGTCAACGGTGATTTTCCCACCACAGTGTACCTTGTGCCCGAAAGTGCCGGGGTGCCGGTAAATGGGCCGGTAAGGAAGCCCAGTGTATTATCCGGTCCCAGTGGGTCAACCCCAGCCTTTTGTCGGCTGAAGAGGATTCTGGCGCCGATGCCGTAGCCTCCAATGAACTGGCGGCAAAGCTTTTCGTCGAGCGCTTCATCTTTTAGCTTATTTATGGAAAGGTCTACAAACAGGACCCTTCCCATATAACCTCGTGCCATACCTTACCTCCTTGCTGTCTTATTTTTAATCCATAGTTCCCCGATTTTATCGGGGTTGCTCAATTCACCTCGAATAAACAAATCTAAATACCAAAATCCAAATGACAATTCAAATTCAAATGCTTAAATGCCAAAGCTACTTCTTTTTGTCATTTGGGTTTTGAGCTTTATTTGACATTTGAGCTTTGTCATTTGTCATTATTTAGAGATGGCGCCTCACATCAGTTAAGCTACAGCCCCAAATAGGCTTTCTTAACCTGTTCGTCTTGTAGAAGGTCTTTGCCTTTTCCCTCTAAGACAATCCGCCCGTTTTCCAGCACGTAGGCCCGGTCGGCTGTCTCAAGGGTACGTCGAACATTTTGCTCAACCAGGAAGACGGTAATTCCCTGCTCACGCAGACCCTTTATGACCTCGAGGACTTCCGAGAATAATTTCGGTGCCAGACCATACGACGGCTCATCAAACATGCACAGTTTAGGATTGGACATCAAGCCCCGACCTATGGCTACCATTTGCCCTTCACCGCCGCTTAATTTACTGGCTGATTGCTTTCGTCTTTCTTTTAGCACCGGGAAAATTTGATAGACCTGCTCGAGCGTTTCCTTCTTCCGCTTCCAGGCTTCAGAGGAATACGCCCCCATCTCCAGGTTTTCTCCCACTGTCATGTCAGTAAAAAGCTTTCTGCCTTCGGGTATCTGACAAATACCCAGCTTCATAATTTTATAAGGTGCCAGCCGATCTATCCTCTTACCGAGGAACTCCACACTACCCGACGCTGGACGTAGCAGACCGGATATGGTATTAAGCAGAGTCGTTTTACCGGCGCCATTAATGCCAACCAAAGCCACTATTTCCCCCTCATTGACTCTTAACGAAACGTCCCGCAAGGCTTGAGACTTGCCATAAAAAACGTCCAGGTTGCTAACTTCCAGCACGGGTCTCCTCCCCAAGGTATATCTCAATAACTTTCTTATTGGCGACAATCTCTTGTGGTGTTCCTTCAGCTATCTTCTCACCATGATGGAGCACCATAATCCGCCCGCATATGCCTATAATTGCCTTCATGACATGCTCGACCATAAAAACGGTAATCCCTTTATCCCGAATCCTGGTTACCAGCTCCATAGCCTCGCTTACCTCCGCGGGGGTTAGACCGGCCATCAGTTCATCAAGCAACAATAGCTCCGGCTTGGTGGCTAGCGCTCTGGCTACTTCGGTGCGCTTCTGGTTGACCATGGTCAAGTCTTTAGTTGGGAGTGCGCTCATTGCCGTCAACCCCACAAACTCCAGTGCCTGGCTAGCTTCCCTGGCAGCATCCGCCGCTGATACACGGGTTGGCGTCCCGAAAAATGCCCCCACTAATACATTCTGAAGGACCGATATATTGGCGAAAACTTTAGTCTCCTGAAATGTCCTCGATACTCCCAGCTTACATATTTGATGGGGCTTTAAGCCGTTGAGTTTGTGTCCTTTGAATCTCATTTCCCCTGATTTAAAAGGAATAGCTGCCGATATCAAGTTAAACAGCGTTGTCTTGCCAGCTCCATTGGGACCAATCAGACCTAGGATTTCGCCCTGGTCAACATGGAAGTCAACATGGGATACCGCCGCTAACCCCCCAAAAAACTTGGTTACATCTTGGCCTTCAAGTATTGGCATGTTGCTCTACTGGGCCTCCTTTCCGCAACTTTGTTATCAATCCCCCCAGTCTATTCTGTACTCTTTGTATCAGCCCCCCCACTCCTTGGGGCAGGAATACTACAACGAGCACTAATGTAATACCGAAAATGAGCATATACTGATAGGGAACCTTAGTTATGAGGTAGTATCTCAGGTAGCCAAAGCTCACCGCGCCTAAGATAGGACCGTAAAGCTGTCCCATACCGCCGAAGAGGGCCATCAAAACTGGCAAAAAAGTATAGTTGGCATTAAAGGCGGTTGTCGGGTCGACATAGAAAACCCTGGGCCCTGTGGCTACCCCCATTGCCCCCATGAAAAAGGCGCTGATGGCAAAGGTTAGAATCTTCAGCCTAGTTGTATCGACGCCCATGTGAGCCGCCGCTTCCTCGTGTTCACCGATGCCCTGCAGGGCCAACCCGTATCTAGAGCGTTTGATAAGGTAGGCGGTAACCATTACTGCTACAACAATGATGAGCGCGATGTAATAAAGAGTCGCGGTATCTACAACGGCGACGTTTCGGCCCCGCGCGCCCATTATCTCAAGCTCAAACCAATTAAAAAACCGGTTGCTGAATTCGACGACCCCGAAGGTGAACATAGCAAAATATATACCTCTAAGCCTCAGAGTCACGGCGCCAATGCCAAGGGCCGCACAGAAACTGAATAGACCACCAACAACGATACAGGCAGGCAGCGGTAATAATACCCCCTCTCGTGCGTACAGGATAGCTGAAGTATATAGGCCGATCCCGAAAAATCCCCCCGTCGCTAATGACATGTAACCGGTAGGAGCGGAAAATATAACCCAGCTCACAGCCAGGACACCCCACATAATAAGATCGGTCATTATATTGATATGGTCAAGTCCGATAAGGCGGGGCGCAATAGCTAATAAGACTAGAACCAAAAGAAGTACCGCCGGTACCAAGAATCTTTTGGATGTAAGCGTGGTAATATTCATCTCAACTCTTCCCAAAAATACCTTTTGGCTTCACCAGGAGCAGGATCAAGAATATAACATAAAAGGCAGGGAATGCTAGCATCGCATTATAGTGTTCTACGGCCTGGCCAACAATGCCCAGTATAAGACCTCCGATAAGGCAGCCCTGAATACTGCCCACCCCACCCAGGACGATCACTATGATGGCGATGAGGGTATATTTCAGGCCCATACTTGTGAGAGCAGGGAAGCACAAGATGTGTAGTACGCCGGCAAAACCAGCTATTGCAGCACCCAGCCCAAAACATAAAGCCAGCACAAAATTGATATTTACCCCCATGAGTCCAGCAGTCGCCGGGTCCTGGGCCGCGGCCCTGATGGCTTTTCCCAGGCGAGTACGAGACAGAAATAAATAGAGGGCTAAACTTATGCCAAGAGCAAATACAAGGACTACTACCCGATTTGTCGGGACTATCACATCCAGAATACGTATCGGAGTGGGTAAAAAGTGTATGTTGGCTGGTAAACTACCCCATTCTAATTTGGCCGCATATTGTATGATATACAGGAGGCCAAAAGTGGCTAACAGGGAACTGCCCTCGAAGGCACCAACTGATGGTGACGACTTTCGAAGTTGTTTGAACAGAGTGCCATGAAGTAAAAAACCTAATATAAATAAACCAGGACCGACAATAGCCAGGGAAAGCAGCGGGTTAATGCCAACAAACATGGAGCACACTGTAAAGGCTAGGAAAGACCCGACCATAATAAACTCGCCGTGAGCCAGGTTCAACACCCGGGCAACGCCATACTGCAAGCTGAGCCCCATGGATAGCAGAGCATAGATGCCACCCCACACCACACCATTAAATACTATGTCTAAGATCAGCCTTGTTGTCATAGTCACAATGATAATCTTCTGGCACTGGTAACCACACGGACAGGCTGCCCAGAAAGATACCCTGGGAAACTACCTCCCAATATCCTTCTAGACAGCCTGCCTTCTATTCTAGACTCCTAATCTTTGTCTTACTTAATGTGTCTAGCCTTATTCCTCTCCTCTTCCTCTATTATGTGCCGTTGTAGCCCCAATCCGGCTTGGGATAGATGCCGTCTGCGGTCCCTGTACCCACGTCAATGACCTCGTAGATCATCCAACCATCACGTCCGTCCAGCGGTGGCCAAAACTCCTTCGGTATAACCATTTTCGCCGGATCGTACTGCCACTGACCAATCTGCCCGTTGTAGAACTCCTTACACATAAGACCGCCGGAACTCGCACCGGGTGCAGTAACGCCATCTGCCTTAACGAACCAGGCGGGTCCGAAAGTCGTGGTGAACGGGCTACTCTGGGTGTGAGTCGCGAGCGCATTCCTTATGACGTCGTTGTCAAGGCTGTGGGTCGTCGCGATGGCACTCTGGAAAATTTCCAGCCCGGCTACGTAGGGCATCGTCCCCCACCAGTCGAGGATAAATCGCCCCATCGTTTCGCCGTTAATATCCCTATTGGTTCCCGTCACCTTCGTCCCCGCGTCTTGAGAGAAGAAGTCTATATATTCAGCGGTGAAATTTGCAGCAGCGCCGCCGATGTTATCAAGACTTTCCTCATTAAAGGTAGTAAAACCCATCACTCCTTGCAAGTCTAGGTTGCGTTGTACGCCGGAAACGTCAGGAATGAGCATGAACTCGAAGTTCATCCCCGGGCCGACAACTATGGCGTCGAAATTAATGCCGTTCGCGATTGCCATTGACACAGTCGTCATGGCGGCAGGTGGATAGCAAAACGAGCACAGAAGATCGGCATCCGCATCCTCGGCTGCCTGTAATTGTGTCAGTACATTCGCTTCCCCTACTGGAACATTCGCCGTTCCCACAAGGGTAAAGTGGGTGGGATCGGCATCTATTGCGGCTATAGTCGCATCTCGATACTCCCAGCCATGGGTGTCACCGATGTACATTATGAAGATATCCATTGGGTCCGGAGCATACTCTGGCTCACCCTGCCAGTCACGCAGAATCTCAAACAGCGAACCCACCTGGTCCCAGGTAGAGTAACTTAGCGTGGCGAACAAGTATTTGTAGTTACTAAGTGTCTGCTCGATTGTCGTGCAGCCGCCCTCGGCTCCTACCAGGACATACCCGGCACCACTGCATGTCCCGGCAGCGGACTGCAGGAATGAGGTGCTACAAGGGGGGAACATAAAGTGATAATCGTTGCTGAGAATCGCACTGCTCAGCAAGCTGCTCATTAGCCCCAAGTCACTTGTATCATCCACTATTGTCAGGTCTACCATCTTCGTCCCAATGTCTCCACCGACAGCTATACCGCCAGCCTTATTGACTTTATCCTGCCAGTAGTCCATCACCGGGCCGAATGCGAAGTCTCCGATGGTCTCAAGAGAGCCTGAGAGGGATCTTGGTGCAAAAATGTAGATTTTGTCTGTTTTCGGCCCCGAAGGCTCGCTGGGCTCGGTACAGCCGATGAGACTCACGCTAAGGACTAGCACCACCGCTAGTGAGATAAAAAGTATTTTACTTTTCACTGTTTCTCCTCCTTTCTAAAACTTTTTAAAACTGTATCGCATCTTTCCGTCATACAACCATACACATCCCTCCTTTCATTCTTGATTTGGTTCTGCCATCTTAGATAAGCTACTTCTCCTAGAATTGCGCTTCACCACCTCCCTTCTTCTTGATTGAACATTCGTTCGATTTTCAGCGATGCCAATCATCAAAGCTTAGTTTTCTAGTCCCGTTTATAAGTTTATCATCCACCCAGCCGTCTGTCAACCCACCATCCCCGTTCAGCACGTCAGTGATGCATCTTCTTGCCATTGTGAGGAGGACAGCGACGAAGCAATCCCTGGCACAAGGGGAAGCTTTCGATCCTAATCTCAGACCAATGGCAGATAACGAGGCTCAAATGCCGCTGGTAGAGATCAGCAGTGGTAATTTACACCACTTGACGGGATGCTATCTATCAGGGTAATGTATAGTAAAAATTTAAGAAGGTCTAAGAAAATAAATCAGGAAGGTAATAATGGCGATTTTAGAAGAACCAATAAAAGGAATAGCAGAAGTTAAAAATTACATTGATGGAGAATGGGTTGAGTCCGAAGGTGAGATTCAGGACGTGGTCAATCCAGTCAATGGTGAAGTGATTGCCAGAGTCCCGATTTCAACCAAGGAAGAGATTGACACCGCAGTTGAAGCGGCCAAAGTAGCTTTCCCTGATTGGCGGAGAACTCCGCCGGTTGCTCGTGCCAGATGCCTCTTTCGTTTAAAGGAGTTGCTTGAGGAGAATTTTGAAGAGTTGAGCAGGGTACAAACTCAGGAGCATGGGAAGACAATCGATGAATCCAGAGGTGAGACCAGGCGCGGCATTGAAAATGTAGAAGTTGCCTGTGGTATTCCCACCCTGATGCAGGGTTATAATTCTGAAGATATCGCATCCGGTATTGACGAATATCTTATTCCTACGCCACTGGGCGTCTTTGGTATCATCGGACCTTTTAATTTCCCCTTCATGATTCCGCTCTGGTCAGCACCTTACGCCGTCGCGACTGGCAACTGCGTCGTAATCAAGCCCTCAAGCGAGGTTCCCTTAAGCCAGATGAAAATTGCGGAACTTGTGGATGAAGCAGGTTTTCCTCCTGGCGTCTGGAATGTAGTGAATGGTGGAAGAACGGTGGTCAACGGAATGCTGGACCACCCAGATATTGAGGGTATTACTTTTGTCGGCTCAACTCCTACTGCCAAGGATGTTATCTACCCGAGGTGTGGTGCCACCGGCAAGCGGGTCATTGCTCAGGGCGGAGCCTCAAACTTTATGGTAATCATGCCGGATTGCAACCTGAGAGCAACCATACCGGCAATGATGACATCTTTCTTCGGTAATGCGGGGCAACGCTGCCTAGCTGGTCAGAATGCCATTATTGTTGGCGATGATGACCGTTTCTACAACGAATTTATTAACGGTGTTGTAGACACCGCTAAGAAGATAGTAATTGGTAATGGTCTTGATGAGGAAGTTCAGATGGGTCCTGTCCGTGATACCGAGAAAAAGACAAAAATACTTTCATATATCAGTAGTGGTATTGAAGAAGGTGCTAAGATAAGACTTGATGGCAGGGGTGATTTTAAAATTAAAGGAGACTATCCCGATACCTGTTTCCTGGGCACAACCATCATGGAAAACGTTAAACCTGAAATGAAGATAGTTACCGAGGAGATATTCGGTCCCACCATGGGTATTATCCGTGTCAAAACCCTTGATGAAGCCATTAAAATATGTGACGACAATCCCTTCCATAATGCAGATGCTATTTTTACCTCGAATGGAAGAACTGCTCGAGAATTCAAGTATAGAGTTAAAAGCGGGAACGTTGGTATCAACGTCGGTATAGTGGCACCCATGGCATTTTTCCCCTTCAGCGGGATGCGCGACTCATTCTTCGGAATCTTACACACTCAAGGTAAGGAAGCCATCCGCTTCTTTACAGAAAGCAAGGTGGTAATTGAAAGGTGGCCCTAGTAATGGAGGAGATATAAAATGCCGTTAAATACAAGCGCCTCGGTTATCAGTTTTGCTAAGCAGCTGGAAGCGGATTCTGCTGGCTTTTATGAAAAGATGGCAGAAAGATATCCCAAAGCGGCAGAGCTTTTTCTCACCTTTTCCAAAGAGAATAATAAATATACAATAATGATTCAAAGGGCATACTACGGCGTTATCACTGATGCCATTGAGGGGTGTTTTGCCTTCAGTGTAGAAACCGATAAATATACGTTTGAGAGAGAACCCGCGAAGGAACTAGGCCACATTGATGCCTTAAATCAGGCCATTGATATGGAGCAGAAGCTCATCTCGTTCTACACTGATGCTGCCGAACAATCAAAAGCGTTTATGGCAGATGTACCCAGGACTTTTTTAATAGTAGCCAAGAAAAGAAAGGATCGTGAAGATAAACTAAGAACGCTTCTTAAGGAGACATAACTAAGCATGGCAAGTATAGTTGAAAGGCGTCGCATAAGCTGCCCGATTTATCATGCTGGTGCTTATATTGTGAAGTTTGACGATGGATCTCACGTTATTAAATGCGCTAATAAACAGAAATGCGGTGATACATGCCCATATCTGAAAGACCCGGACTACAGATCCCCTTATCGCAGAGCACCTGAGTATATGCCTTAATAATTACAGTATCTTGGAGGTGGGCCCCATTGTTAGGACAGGATAGAAGTAATGTTAAGGTTGGGTCCCGCTATCCTCAATGGGTCTGCGGTAGTAAGTTTAGCGTCACCGAAGACCTGCACCCATTCGCCGAAGGCCAGATTAGTCGTGATAAGGGTCGACCGGCGCTCATATCGCTCAGATAGCAGGTTGAAGAGGAGTTCACCACCGACGCGATCAAACGGCACGAATCCTAACTCGTCCACGATAACCAGGTCAGCTCTTTCCAAGCGTTTGTCAATAGTGGTGTTGACATATACCAAAGAAGTTTTTATTATTACTTAAATTGAGTTCTTGTTTTCTGTAACTACTAAGGCAGTTAATCAGTAAACATGAAGCGCTTGTGGGACTCAGCTTAAAACCTTTTCAAATTTTATGAATTGACCATCTACTTCGTAGAAGGAAATGATATTAAAAATGAGACACACTCAGTTTAATAAGGACAATGGGGGAGATTGAAAATTGAATGTCAAAACAAGTAATAATCTGACGGAGATGATAGGCAAGGAAAAGGTCATCAAGGAACGCAAGATCCTTGACAGGTACTCTCATGATAATAGCTTTACCTTGCCGATGCAGCCACGATTAGTCGTACAACCCCGTAATGCAGATGATGTGCAAAAGATTGTGACTTGGGCCAACCAAACAAAAACACCCCTGGTAGCGGTAAGCTCAGGTGAGCCCCACTTTCGTGGTGATACCGTGCCGAGCGTGCCGGAAGCGGTCATCATTGACCTGCGCCGGATGGATAAGATTATCAGGATTGACCGCAGAAACAGGATGGTGCTAATTGAGCCGGGAGTAACCTATGCGCAACTGCAACCGTCCTTAGCTGAAGAGGGCTTGAGACTCTCCACGCCACTGCTCCCCCGCCAGTCAAAGTCAGTAATCGCTAGTCTGTTGGAGAGGGAGCCGACGCTGGTGCCCAAGTACAACCACACACTGCTTGAGCCATTGAGATGCCTGGAGGTAGTCTGGGGCAATGGGGAGATACTGCGAACCGGCGAGGCAGGTGGCTATTACCCCACGCTTGAGCAGCAATGGGAAATGGGTCTGGCTCAAGTTTTCTCCGGAGGTCCTGGTCAGGTGGACTATTACCGGCTTGTTTCCGGTGCTCAAGGGAGTATCGGTATCGTGACCTGGGCATCAGTAAAATGTGAGATTTTGCCCAAGGTGCACAGGTTTTTCTTCATACCGTCGGATGACCTGAAAGGCCTGATAGAATGCGCTTACCGACTGCTGAGAGTCAGGCTGGGTGATGAGTTCCTTGTATTAAACAGCGCTAACTTGGCTGCTATCCTGAGTAGGGATGCTGACGGAATACAAGCCCTGAAAAGTAAACTGCCACCATGGGTTATCATTATGGGAATCGCTGGGCGTGACCTTTTCCCGGAGGAAAAGGCGGACTTCCAGGAAAAAGATACCAGGGATATAGTGCAGCAGTTCGGCCTAGAATTACTTCCAGCGGTTTCCGGCATCGGGGGCGGACAGGTAATGTCAACCATACTCAATCCGTCTCCGGCAGCCTACTGGAAGTTAACTTACAAAGGTGCCTGTCAGGATATTTTCTTCATGACCACGCTGAATAAGACTCCGGAATTTGTCAATACGGTTTTTGCTGCGGCAAATGCGCTGCGATATCCGGTCTCGGATATCGGTATTTACCTCCAGCCGCAGCACCAGGGTACCGCCTGTCACTGTGAATTCAATCTACCTTACAACTCTGGGGACAAGATAGAAATTGACCGTGTCATGGAATTACTGGAGACGTGCAGTGAAGCCTTGATAAAGCAGGGGGCTTATTTCTCCCGCCCTTACGGTATATGGGCGGATATGGTGTATAACCGGGATGCCAGTAACAAGGAAATGATAAGGACCATCAAAGGGATATTTGACCCCAATAATATACTGAACCCGGGGAAGCTTTGTTTCTAGCAAAAATGGAAAGTTGAGGTATAAAAGGACATGGCTTTAGAGGACTATAGGGATGATTGTACGGACTGCAGCCGCTGCTCCTACTGCAAGTGGATCCCGCTTGACCACATAAAAAGCGCCAGGTTTGCCAGGGCCTGTCCCAGCATTGAGTACTGTAATTTTCAGGCCTACTCCCTCGGTGGCAGGTTATCCGTCGCTCTTTCCCTGCTCGAGGGTAGGATCGGCTATAATGACGAGCTGAAAGATATTGTCTGGAAATGCCAGATGGGTGGGGCATGTGATGTCTCCGATAAGATCTGCCGCTATAACATCCGGGGGCTGGAGGTAATGCGTGAAATGCGCTTCAAGCTGGTTGAGGATGGACAGACGCTGCCCCAGCACAAGCCTTATATTGATAACCTTCAGAAAGAAAAGAATATGATGATGGAGCCCGGGGTGAATAGGGGCAAATGGGCTGATGGGCTGGACGTAAAAAATCTGGCCGAGGAAAAGGCTGCGGTGGTCTTTCATGCCGGCTGCCGTTACAGCTATGATGAGGGATTGCAGAAGACAGCCAGGGTGGCCGTCATGATGCTCAGGGACGCTGGTGTGGATATCGGTATCATGGGGGAGAACGAATCATGCTGCGGCGGCAGGGTTTACCAGTGGGGATACCATAAAGAGCTGAACGGATTTGCCAGAAAAAACGCCCGGGTATGGGCTGATGCCGGAGTGAAAACGGTGGTCACACCGTGTGCTGAATGTTACTACACCTTTAAACGGCTTTATCCTGAGATAGGTTTCACCTTTGAGGTTGTTCACGTGGTGGAATATATCAACCGCCTTATCAAGGAAGGCAAGATAAAACTGACTAGGAGTGTGCCTTTGACCGTTACCTATCATGACCCCTGCCACCTGGGTAGGCTGGGCGAGCCGTATGTGCCTTGGCAGGGCAGTAGAGAGAAAATATACGGGCAGATTCCGGTGTGGAAACCGAGCAAACCCAGGTATAGCGGTGCCTGGGGGGTATACGATCCCCCAAGGAACGTCTTAAAGAGCATACCGGGGCTAGCGCTGGTGGAGATGGAGAGAATCAGAGAGTATGCTTGGTGCTGTGGTGCCGGCGGCGGGGTACTGGAAGCATACCCGGACTTTGCCGCTTGGACCGCCGCAGAAAGGCTTACCGAGGCAAAGGCCACTGGTGCAGAGGCGATAGTCAGTGCCTGCCCGTGGTGTGAAGGGAACTTTGCCGATACGGTCAAAAACCAAGATGAAAAAATCGAGGTCTATGACATTATAGACCTTGTTCAGATGGCGCTATAACAACAGAAGGGAGCAGAAAATGGCATTATCAAGAGACGCGTACCGTGCTTTGGAAGATATAGTAGGCCCCAGATATATCTCAGAAGACCCCGCTGTAATGGACTCATACGCTTACCAGTGGCTGGCTGAAACCGTCCGTCCCAACCAGAGCAAGTTCATGCCCCGGCCGGAGGCCGCTTTATTGCCAGGCAGTACCAAAGAAGTCCAGGCGATAGTAAGAACCTGCAACAAATACAAGATAAAAGTAAAAGCCTATTCCACGGGATGGTACTTTTACGGTGCTCCCTTTACTGAGGGCGTTATCCAGTTGGATATGCGGCGTATGGACCGTATCCTTGAGATTGATGAGAAGAACATGTTCGCCGTGATAGAGCCGTATGCTATCGCCGGCGTGCTTCAGGCAGAGGTGATGAAACGGGGGCTGAATTGCACCGTGACCGGCGCCGGGGCCAGCTGCTCTATCTTAGTCGGCGCTACTTGTTATCACGGAAGCGGCGGCACCTCGATTTACACCGGCGAGCTCAGGGAGAACCTGCTGGGGGCGGAGTGGGTTATGCCCAATGGTGAAATATTAAGAACAGGCTCCATCGGTTCCAGGTGCGGCTGGTTCTGTGCCGAAGGCCCGGGCCCGAGCATGAGGGGTATCGTCAGGGGAGCGCTGGGAGCCAGAGGTGGTCTGGGCGTATATACCAAATGCGCCGTGAAGCTGTCTCCCTGGCCGGGACCGGCGGAGTTTCCCGTTGAGGGTACCGTACCCGCTTACCGCTCTCCGCTGCCCGGAAACTTCAGGGCATATACTCTGGCCTTTAAGGACTGGGATAGTTTATTCGAAGCCTATTACAGATTATATGATAACGAGATATGTTACTATGCGCACCGGCAGTGGACCATGCTGGGTGCGGACCTGGGTCCGGCTTTCTGGATGCTCTACCAGGACCCCACCAAATCGCTTGATGACATAGAGGAGTTTGTGCAGAAGCGGGAGGTAAAAGAAGTCACTGAAGAAATGAGGATATCATTCCAGTTGGTGCTGGTGGGCATGAGCCAGCGGGATATTGAGTATCAGGAGAAGGTGCTGGAGTGGATACTGAAAGAAACCGGGGGCTGGAAAGTCAAGAAGTGGCTGGAGCCGGAAATGGAGCAGTTTTCGTTGTTGTACCTGCTCAGGCTGGGTAAGAAGAATCTGAACTTCGTCTATACCGGTGGTTGGGTAGGCAACTTCATGCAGTCCGGCACGCCAGACTTTGTGAAAAAATACGAACCGCTTGCCGAAGATGCGACCGAAGAATACCAGGAGAAGGGACTACTGGTGGACTGTGGCAGCGATTCGATGATGGGGTGCGTCGGCTCCATCGGAGGCGGGGGGCAATGCGGGCTGGAGCAGTTCGGTTTTTATGATGTGGCCGATAAGATATCGACTGCTGCCGCCGTAGAGTGGATGAAGCACTGTATACAAGAAGAAGCCAGGCATAATATCCCGCCCGGGAAGGAAGGCATGTACCTTGCTGTAGGTAAAACGCACGAAGAACTGCAGCAAGATCTGGCCAAGCAGCCAGCCACACACACCTGGCAGCGTAAGATTAAACAGGCGTTAGACCCCAATAATCTTGGTGACCGGTTGTATCCCACTCTTGACGAGAGGTAAAATAAGGTAGACGAACTTTTTACCTTGGCAAACGCAATCAAACAATAGAGCGTGTTGTTTAACTCTGGTAACAATCACTTGTTTTGTTACCTAACTACACAATCTATCGTTTTGTTACCGCTTTAATCGACATAGAAGATCAGATCGTGAGATCATGCCGGTCTCAGCAATGCAAAAACCCACGCAATCTTCGGTTGGTAGGCTAGCGGAAAGCTCATCGATAGACTTCTATTTTTTATCCACAATCATAGTTTTTTTGGCCTCCTTGGTTCACATGTATTGTGAGTCGAGTTCAACGCGCGGCACAGGCTGCTGGCAGCGCCGGAGTGAGTGTGATACAATAGATGTTGCATCCCGTGGATCCGCTCAGTAACATTTTGTATGAGGGAGTGCTTGCGAGCCGTAAAATGGTTGACAGTGTGGGGGGGTTATGTAGTATAGGCTAGGATTCTGGAAAAACTTAACCCTTACGGAAATTCTAGAAAGGAGGTTTAACACGGGCAATTTATTTGATTTAACAGGCAAGGTTGCTATAGTGGTTGGTGGTGCTGGTGGTATTGGTCGTGCGCAGGCTCTGGGCCTGGCTGAGGCTGGCGCCGATGTCGTTGTGGCCAGTCGCAAACTTGAGCATCTTGAGCCGGTAGCCAAGGAGATACAAGCTCGGCGTAGAAAGGCACTGGCTGTCGCTGTGGAGGTTACTGATGAGAAATCAGTAGCGGCCATGGTCGATAGTGTCCTGAAGGAATTCCCTCACATTGATATTCTGGTAAACGCCCATGGTCTGGCGATCCGCAAAGCTGCCGATACCTTTCCCATTGACGAGTGGCAGCAAGTTATGGATATCAACACCCGCGGAACATTCATCTGCTGCCAAGCGGTTGGGCGGGTGATGATTAAGCAGCGTAGCGGTAAGATCATAAACGTATCATCGGTGAGAGGCAGATACGGCCTCCCTGCAGATTACGCCGCTTACTGCGCCAGTAAAGGAGCTGTAGATACCCTGACACGAACGCTCGCTTGCGAGTGGGCCAAGTACAACGTGCTGGTGAATGCGGTCGCGCCCACTATTGTGGAAACCGAACTTACCCGTCCTGCCTTGGCCAACCCCCAGTTTGCCCAGCAGATGAAGTCTCGTATCCCGCTCGGGCGCTGGGCAATGCCGGAGGATATTGTCGGAGCTACCCTGTTCTTTGCCTCAAAGGCGTCAGACTTCATTACAGGGCAGGTCCTTTACATTGACGGCGGCGTGACTACCTGGTAATAGAATACTTGATAGTTAAAATTTAAGGAGGTATATGTTATGGGGAAAGAAGTTTTAGTTGATTTGAGTCATCCGTTTGGTGCTGGTTCACCGCTGTGGCCGTATTTTGAAGATGTCAAAATCGAAAGAATGCACTATATGGCAAAGTCCGGCGTTCTATCCCAAAAAATAACGACCGTCATGCATTGCACCACCCATGCCGATTCACCAGGGCACGTATTTGAGGGCGGTTTGTTTACTCACGAAATTCCCCTGACCTGCTACTATGGCGATGCTGTAGTCTGGGATATCCCAAAGAAGAAATGGGAGCTCATCACCGCCAAGGATCTCGACGCAGCCAATAAGAGGTTGCCTATGAAGGAGGGCGATATCATTATTGTCCATACCGGTTGGAATAAATATTGGGGCGATAACACCAATTATTTCTGCTATTCACCCGGATTGGGCAAAGAGGCTGGTGAATGGTTCGTATCGCACAAAGTTAAAGCTGTCGGCGTGGACCAGCAAGCTCTGGACCATCCGCTCCACACCGCTATTGGACCTCATGGGCCAGGCCCGCTGCGTCCGGACATATGCGCCGAATATAAGAGAGAGACCGGACGCGACGTGCTGGAAGACTTCCCTGAGTGGGAGCCCTGCCATAACTTGATAATGAGAAACGGTATCCTCGGCTGGGAAAATGTCGGTGGCGATATCGCTAAAGTAGCCGGGAAAAGATGCAAAATTTCTGGTTTCCCAATCCGATGGTACATGGGTGATGGCTCCATCGTTCGCATGGTTGCCTTCATTGATGAGAAGGACCTCAACGATGTCCCAGATCGCGTTTACAAGTACGGCACACAATAATCGGGATTATTCACGACCCGAGTAATTTAGAGTTAACAGGGAGAAATATGAAAAAGATTAATTTAGCTCAGGTCAAGCCCTACGAAGCTGCCGGTCATTTCAAGATGGTTGCGCTTAGGTTAAGCGGCAAAGATGAAACAGGGGCTGAGAAGTTCTGGGTGGGCCTTTCCCATTTCCTGCCCGGGGGTGGAGCCGAATTCGGCGCTACGCCAGCGGAGAAATACTATTTCGTCCTGGACGGAGAAATCACCGTTAAGACCGAGAAGGAAGAGATTATCCTCGGCCCATGGGACTCAGTCTACATCGCTCCCAACGAGGGTAGATCAATACTCAACAAGACCAATAAACCGGTGAGCATGCTGGTAGTTATTAACTATTAGTAATCTTCTCTATTCCGAGCAATTATTACAATTCTTGCCCGAGTAAGAGAGGGGGAGCAGCTTATGAAAGCCGAAGAAATTAATCACGTCGCTTTGCTGGGAGCGGGCATGGTAGGGTATGGACTGGCACTGCATTTTGCCAAGGCAGGTTATCAGGTATCTTTATACTCCCGGACTCAGCAAACACTAGACAAAGCCATTGAAAACATCAGGGCAAATCTCCCCGCCTTACTGCAAGGACAAGCTATCGTAGAGGATGAAATAAAAAAGATTATAAGCAGGATAAAAACAACCAGAAACATAGATGAAGCAGTGGCAAAGGCACCGATTATTATCGAATCAGTGGCTGAAGACCTAAATATAAAACAAGACTTATTTAAGGAATTAGACCAGATGTGCCCTAGGGATGTTATTCTGGCCACAAATACGTCGGTAATCAGTATAACGGCGATAGCATCTAAAGCCAAGAACAGGGACAGAATCATTGGAACACACTTCTGGTTTCCACCATATCTTATCCCTCTAGTTGAAGTGGTAAAGGGAAAAGATACTTCTAATGAGACAATGGAAATAACCTATCAATTCATGAAAAAGGCGGGGAAATATCCCATCAAATGCTTGAAGGATGTCCCAGGATTTGTCGCTAACCGTCTCCAGCACGCCCTGTGGCGAGAAGCCATCTCAATTGTAGAAAAAGGCATTGCCGATGCAGCTACTGTTGACGATGCTATCAAGCAAAGTTTTGGTATACGGATTGCGGTTCTGGGGCCAATTGAGAATGCCGATATGGTGGGGCTAGATTTGGTTCTGGCCATCCATAATACCGTTTTGCAGGATTTAGAGGCTTCTCCCAACCCCGCCTCACTCTTAAAGGACAAGGTAAGTAAAGGTGAGCTTGGATTTAAATCTGGAAAAGGTTTTTATGACAAATGGACACCAGAAAGCATAAGGCGCACTAGAGAAAGGCTTACGAAACACCTTATTGATTACTCTCGAAAGCAACAAGCTTGAGACAGAACATATGATATTAATGATCAACAATGTAAGGGGGAATGCATAAAATGGAAAAACTCATCATAACGGCCGCCTTGACCGGTAATATTACCCTGCCAACGCAAACACCTTATCTGCCGCTGACGCCGCAACAGATCGCCGAAGAGGCGGTAAGGTGTGCCGATGCCGGGGCAGCCTCGGTGCACGTCCATGGCCGAGACCCCCAGACCGGCAAACCGACCACTGACCCAGCGGTATACCGGGAGATTGCTACCCTAATCAAGTCAAAAAGCAATGTCATTGTCTGTGTAACCACGGGCGGTACCATGGAAATGACCGCGCCGGAGAGGATAAGGGTTGTCCCGGCTCTCAAACCGGAGCTGGCTACATTTAACATGGGCTCGATCAACTTCTCAATTCACCCAATTGTAGAGCGATATAAGGACTCGGACTACAAGTATCCCTGGGAGAAGGAATTCGCTGCCAATACCATAGATTTTATCTTCCGCAATACCTTTGGTGATATCGAACACTTCTGCAAGACCATGACTGAGAATGATACCAAACCCGAACACGAAGCATATGACGTAGGGCACCTGTACAATATACAGTATTGCATTAGGAAAAAGCTGGTGAAGTTCCCCATCTGGGTGCAATTTGTCACCGGAATTTTGGGTGCGATTGGCGCCCATTTAGAAAATATCATGTTCATGAAACAAACAGCTGACCGATTGTTCGGACCGGAAAACTACAAATGGTCGGTGATTGGCGCCGGCTATCCCGCCGAGTTCAACCTGGCGACCCTATCCATAATGATGGGTGGGCATGTCCGCGTGGGCTTTGAAGACAATATTTATGTCCGCAAAGGAGTATTGGCTAAGAGCAACGCCGAACTGGTAGAGAAGGTAGTCAGAATCGCCCGGGAGCTTGAACGGGAAATAGCTACGCCCGACGAAGCAAGAGAGATCCTTGGCCTAAAAGGGAAGGGCAAGGTCAACTTCTAGAGGAACTGGACACAATACCCCACAAAGAAGTCTCTTCGATTCTATTTTGTTTTTTGAGCCTAGCAACCTTCTGTGGGCGACTCGTAGGTGGCCACTTCACGGCTTTTGCAATCTGCAAGCTCGGACACGTTTGAAGGGGATTGTGTCAAATCAGTGATGACTGTAAATTCGTAATCAGGGAAATGCCTCTGAAGTGCTTCTCTTAGCGAACTCCTTACTACTATAAGCGCATTGACTGCTGACGCTAGGGCTAATTCGACTGCAGGCATAAGCCCGTTGCCACGCAGTTCCAATGGGCCGACCTCGTCGATGACTACCAGGCCGCAGCTGCTCTCGACCGCCCGTTTAATAGCACCGCAGGCAAATAATATCCCATCTCTGCTGATGGTATAGTCACCCACCATTTCACCTCCCTTGAAACATCCATAGCATAATAGCCGGGCAAATGGGATCTCTTGGCCGGTAAGGAGGTCAAGTGCATTAGAGCCAACTCGTTGTCCTTGCTTCTCAATCGCCGGAGAGAGGATTCCGCCAACGCTGGAACCAGATTTTCGCCGCCAGTCAATATATCGCCTACACCAACTGGTCTTGCCTGACCTTGATTCACCTACAACGAGCAGTCTCACTAAAGACCTGATGCGAAGGCAACTGCCGCGGCAATCCAGCAAAAGGCCATGATGGCTATGGTGCTAGAATAGAAGGCCTTGGGCTTCGCAGTCATGAGTTGCCAGAAATTGGATCGGAGCTTTGTACCTACCAGGTGTCCCAGGAGCAGCAGACAAGTACCTACAATGGCTAGACCTGTACCATTGGCAAACACTGAACTGAGTCTCTCAGCAAGTCCCCAGGATGCCCAGTTACCCATACCTGCCGCTGATGCTAGAACGCCGTAAAGGATGATGCTCAGGTATCCCGCTGCAACACCAGCGCCAATGCGCACCCTGATACTGCTTTCAAAACCTTTAAACACGAGGCTGACTACTAAGCTGAAGGCCAGTGCTTCCAGCAGGATTGCTGAGGCGGGGTTCACTACGAAGGGAGAGAAGATGAATTGGCCATAAATCACGGCGCTCAGCGGCTTGAACAGGGCCGCGATGACTCCTATCCAGAATACGAGCTTGGGCCGCCGATAGATGACGACAAATGCTGCCATGATTGACATGCCGAAGCCCCCTGTAATTGCCCCTTTATAGGCGAAGTGGATAAGGTGTAAAGACCCGCCCAGGGTAGCTTCCACAAGCCCCCAGATCGAACCAAAGACCAGAATCCCAATGACTACACGCCAAAGGCTTCCTGACTCCGAGAGTGTTTTGAGTTTGTTGAATACCTGCATATTTTGCCTCCCCATTCGTAAGTTTGCGTAAGCTTGTACTTAAGTATATCAAACAGAGATTTCCAGTCAATATGGTGTTGACTCTTTTGAGTCCATCATATTAGAATAATAGACTAAGTCAGACGAAAAAAGAGGAGGAAGAATATGGCTGGTTCTATGAAAGACGAACAGGTTTTTACAAATTGTACCGTCGGCGGACCGGTTTATGTCTACGTCAAGAATGGAAAGATAACACGCCTTGAACCTTTACAGCTTGGCCCCGACGATGCCAAGTCCTGGGTCATCGAGGCGCGAGGAAGAAAGTTCTCTCCCCCTAGAATGGCGAAGGTCTCTCCATATACCCTGACTGAGAGGTCAAGAATATACGCATCTAACAGGGTTCTCTATCCCCTTAAGAGGGTGGACTTCAACCCTAAAGGAGATAGAAAACCTGAAAATAGAGGTAAATCAGGCTATGAGCGAATCAGCTGGGATGAAGCTCTGGACATCCTCACGCGTGAAGTAAAGCGTATCCATCTAACCTATGGGCCGGGAGCCATTTTAAGTACAGCTTCCTCGCACCACAATTGGGGAAATATAGACTATAGACACAGTACCTACTTCCGGTTTATGGGAATCCTTGGCTATACTTATGCTGACCATAACCCCGATAGTTGGGAGGGCTGGCACTGGGGGGCAATGCATACGTGGGGGTTTGCCTGGAGATTAGGGGTTCCCGAACAATACGACCTTCTAGAAGACGCGTTGAAGAACACGGAGATGATAGTTTTCTGGTCCAGCGATCCTGAGTCCACGAGCGGAATATATGCCGGGCAGGAGTCAACCATATGGCGTTCCTGGCTTAAAGAGCTGGGGGTGAAAATGATCTTTATAGAGCCTCACTACAACTTTACCGCCGTGAGCCTTGCAGACAAGTGGTTTGCTCCAAGACCTGGAACCGACTCAGCTCTGGCAGCAGCCATCGCCTATGTCTGGCTCACCGAAAACTTATACGATAAAGACTACATCGAAAAGCGTACCTCCGGGTTTGAAAAGTGGCGAGACTATATTCTGGGTGAGGAGGATGGTTTTCCCAAGACTCCGCAATGGGCGGAGAGGGAGACAGGAATACCAGCCCGAGAGATTAGAGCCCTAGCTAGGGAATGGGCGAAAAAGAAAACCATGCTGGCGGCCGGGGGACTTGGTGGCTGGGGAGGAGCCTGCAGAACCGCCTATGGAACGGAATGGGCGAGAATGATGGTTCTGCTCCAGGCGATGCAGGGTCTGGGCAAACCGGGCATCAATATATGGTCAACAACGGGAGGTGTCCCGTACAATGCCGACTTCGTATTTCCAGGATATGCTGAAGGGGGAATATCAGGTGACCCACTGAACTCTGCCGCCCACTTCCAAATGATCTCGCGAGGAATAACAAAGCATCCGGTGAGGTCGGCCATAAACGATCCCGGAGGGCAACATGTTCATAGGCTTCTGGTTCCTGAATGCGTCTTAAATCCCACCCAAGAGTGGCGGGGGAAGGGCTTCTGCGGCGCCTCCACCGAAACTCAGTTTAAGAAGTATAAGTATCCTGAAGACGGGTTCCCAATGGTACGAATGTTTTGGCGGTATGGTGGTGCTTACCTTGGCACTATGACCAACACGAACCGGTGGGTTAGGATGTACCGAAGCCCCAAGCTGGAATTTGTGGTTAACCAGTCCATCTGGATGGAGGGAGAGGCTAAGTTCGCCGATTTAGTGCTTCCAGCCTGTACCAACTTTGAAAGGTGGGACATCGGTGAGTGGGCTAACTGCTCAGGCTATATACCCCACTCATCCTATGGCACAAACCATCGGATGATAGTCCTGGAAAAGAAATGTATTGAGCCTCTTGGAGAATCTAAGTCAGACTATGAGATATTCGCCATGGTGGCTGAGAGGCTCGGGTTCCACGACAAGTTCACCGAGGGAGGCCTAACAGAATTAGACTGGGTTAAAAGAATGTTTGAAGCCAGCGACCTGCCCAAATATATTTCATGGGAAGGATTCGAAAAGAAGGGCTACTTTATTGTTCCTCTGCCCGACGACTATAAGCCGACACCCGCTCTAAGGTGGTTTGCTGAGAATAGAAAACGCGATACACCCGACTGGGGGCCAGTTGGAGGAGGAGTAGAAGGACTGCCAGATAGGGAAGGAAACCTATCAACCCAGAGCGGGAAAATAGAGTTTGAATCTCAGAGCCTCAAACGTTTTGACCCTAACGATGCTGAGAGACCGATTATTCCCAAGTATATTCCTTCGTGGGAAGGTCATCATACCAAGGAACTTGTATCCAAATATCCTTTGCAATTGATTTCACCTCATCCAAGGTTTAGTTTTCACACCCATTATGATGGTAAAGAAACCTGGATCAATGAAATACCGGAACACAGGGTTAAGATGAAAGATGGACATTACTACTGGGTGATTCGGATTAACCCTGCAGATGCCAATAGGAGAGGTATAAAAAACAACGACATAGTCAAGGTGTACAATGATAGAGGAGCCGTTTTATGTGCCGCTCAAGTTACAGAACGTATTCGACCGGGAGTAGTTCATTCCTGGGAGTCCTGCGCTACTTACGAGCCAATTGGAGAGCCTGGTGAATCGCCAGACAGAGGTGGATGTATTAATCTGCTGACACCTCACCGCTTCATATCTAAGAACGCCTGCGGGATGGCTCCCAACTCATGCCTGGTCGAAGTAGAAAAGTGGAGGGAGTAAACATGGCTAAATGGGCTATGGTAATTGATGTATCAAGGTGCACTGGCTGCTATTGCTGTTTCACCGCCTGTAAAGATGAATACTGGGATAACGATTATCCTCCCTATTCTGCAGCCCAGCCGAAGCATGGACAGTTCTGGATAGACCTCGTGAAGAAGGAGCGCGGAGCGTATCCATGGGTGAAGGTCGCATATATACCTGTACTTTGTATGCAGTGCGACGACGCGCCCTGTGTTAAGGCTGCCAAGAACGGTGCGGTGTACAAAAGGCCTGATGGGATAGTGATAATAGACCCAGAGAAGGCCGTCGGACAAAGACAGATAGTCAACGCCTGCCCCTATCACCTAATATTTTGGAACGAAGAAAAACAACTTCCTCAGAAGTGTACCTTTTGCGTTCAGAGACTTGAGGAACGGGAAACTCCCAAGTGCGTGCAGGTATGCCCCAGTGGCGCCTTAATGTTTGGCGACCTGGAGGACCCTAAGAGCGAGGTTTCCAAAATCGTGGCCTCCGGCAAAACTGAAGCCCTTAACCCTGAACATAAAAACAAGCCGAGAGTGTACTACCTGAGTGTGCCGAAGCTTTTCATTGCTGGCTCCGTTGTATATGGTGACGTAGATGAATGTGCTGAGGGAGTGTCGGTAACCCTGATAGACCAGTCTACCGGCAAGCCAATGGAAACCTCAACAAACAACTTCGGAGACTTCGAATTTGATGGCCTCGGCGGGGGAAAGTACTCCGTGAAATTTGAATCTAAGGGATACACAGCGAAGACGGTCGATGTTGACCTGAAAATTGATAGGCATCTGGGAGTTGTGAACTTAACCGGGGCTAAGCCCTAAAACACGTCTCTGCTTTTCAGTGCAGTGGAAACTAAGATTTTCTGGGCTTGACCTTTCTGTAAAGATTTATGTCCCCCGGGAGTCTGGGCCATCAGTAATCGACGAGGTTGATTATGTGGGCTCACAAGCGAGTGTGATTATTGCTGCCCATGGAGCTCCTTTCCAAAGGGGGGCGGGTCGATCTTGGGCGATGAGTGACACCCTGGATACTTTTGGGGTGGAGTCAAAGATATTATACGAGGAGGTGGAAATAAAATGAGAAACTGGTTAGTTATAGTGCTTGTAGTTATCGGCTTGGCCTTTGGCGTGCTGATTGGATGGTTGGTTTGGGGCGGACCCGGACCCACGGTACCGACAAAAATCCTCGTCGGCGTACCAGCTCCGCAAACCGGCATGTATTCTGGGTTCGGTGAGGGTGGTGTCTGGGGGATGCAAGCGGCTGTCGACGATATCAATGCAGAAGGCGGGGTATGGGTAGAAGATCAGGACCAGTACCTAGAGATCGAGCTTGTATTGGGCAATACGGAGAGCGATGAGAGCAAGGCAGGAACCCTTGCTGAAAGCCTGATTCTTGAGGATGAGGTAAACTTCCTGGCGTATGGTGACCAGCCCCCGCCAATGAATGCTCCCATAGCTATCAAAGCTGAGGCGCATGAGATCCCGTACATTTGTACAACCGGCCCTGCGGAACCCTGGTTGGGTATGCGGGCAGACGCTGGGAACTGGTCATACACTTGGGCCACTGGCTTGTTTGCCATAGGGGACCCGGGTGACAGGCCAGCGGATGGCTACACGATAGCCGATACCTGGTTGGCTATGCTGGACTTGGTTGGCAACGAGACTAATAAGGTAGCGGGTGTCTTCGCCTCTGATGACCCGGACGGGGTTGGTTGGCACGCAGCATTTCCCGGCATACTGGAAGCCTGGGGCTGTACCGTTGTCGCTAAGGAAGACGAGAAGAGCCTGTTGCCGATGGATACTACAAGCTTTAGCGCCCTCATAGATGAATGGGTAGACAATAATGTTGAGATAATCTGGGGTAATGCTCCTGCCCCCTTCGTGAAGACGTTGTTGGAACAAGCTTGGGCCACGGAAGGGTTCGCACCTAAGCTAATCTCCATCGGCAGAGCACCGCTTTTCTACGAAGATGTATCATCCTGGGCTGGTGATGCACCACTCGGTGTCCTTGTGGAGATATGGTGGGATCCGGCATGGGGAGACTCCCCGGGGATTGGTACCACAACTCCGGAATCACTTGCCGCAAGATACCTTGCAGATACGGGTGCGGATGCAGTAAACCGCAGTATCGGGGCGGGCTACAGCATAATCCAGGTCCTGATTGACGCTATCTACAGAGCAGGCACACTGGACGCAGACGAGGTCTGTGCTGCCCTGGCGGAAACCGACTTAATGACAATTCGCCATCGCGTCGCGTTTGATGAGAGCCAGTTTAGCCGGGGTCCGCTGGTATATGGCCAGTGGCAGTGGGACGAGGAAGCAGGGGATTGGGTATGCCCCATCGTCCTGTCCAAGCATACCTTCATAGAAACGACAGGCGAGGTGCTATTCCCCATCCCTTAGGGGCCATGAAGTGGGCTAGGTAACAACGAAGGGGGGACCGATGTGATGATAAACCAGTCATCATCTCGAGTCCCCCCAAAAGTGAAAGTAACAGAACCAGGAATTTTTTAGCCGAATTTAATTCTCGGGAGAGTGGAAACATTGAGCGAACCGATGCTTTCCGTTAGCGGAGTGACTAAGCGTTTTGGAGGATTGGTTGCTCTCAGAGACTTAAGTTTTGATATACAGAGAGACGAAGCCGTGGGTCTCATGGGCCCAAACGGTGCCGGTAAGACGACATTGCTCAATGTCATTGCTGGCGAATACAAACCTGACTCTGGAGTAATAAGATTCAACGGCAACTTTATCACCGGTCTTCCCCCGCATAAGATTTGCCATCTCGGAATTGCCCGAACCTATCAGATTCCTCAGCCCTTTGTCAATTTGACTGCCCGGCAAAACGCGGTGGTGGCGGCTAGATTTGGAAGAGGTCTAGGAAAAGCGCCTGCCGAGAAAGAAGCTGGCGAAATACTTGATAACATAGGTCTATCTGAAAAGAAGAACGTGCTGGCTAAAGATTTGTCAACAATAACTCTCAAGTTGCTTGAATTAGCCAGAGTCTTGGCGAGCAAACCACAATTGGTGCTGCTCGACGAAGTGGCGGCGGGCTTGACCGAGGCGGAGATACCAAAGCTACTGGACACCCTGAAAAAAGTGCGCGCCATGGGCATAACCATCCTCTTGATCGAACATGTCATAAGCGTAATGATGCAGGCAGTTGATAGGATTGTGGTGATCAATGAAGGCATGAAAATCGCCGAAGGCATACCCAAAGAGATAATGGAAGACAAAAAGGTTATCGAAGCTTACTTTGGTTAATGAGGTGAAAGGCTTGTTTTTAAACTGCAATGGAGAGGCATAGCCAAGAAATGTCTCAAGATGCATTACTGAAAATCAGCAATATAGATGCGTTCTACGGTACCTTTCAAGCTTTGTGGGATGTGTCATTAGTAGTTAAACACGGTGAAATCGTAGCTCTCATTGGCTCCAATGCTTCGGGTAAGTCTACCCTGATAAACACAATATCAGGTGTAATACATCCTGCCAAGGGCACTATTGAATTTGACGGCCGAGACATTTCAGCCTTGGATCCTTTCCAAATAGTCACACTTGGTATCTCCCAGGTTCCCGAAGGGAGAAGGATTTTTCCAGAAATGACCATATTAGACAACCTTATGTTAGGTTCATACAATCGTCAGGCTAGGGCCAATAGGGAACAAAACCTCAAAAAAGTTTACGAACATTTCCCTTTACTGGAAGAGAGAACAAAACAACTAGCGAAAACACTAAGCGGTGGCGAACAACAGATGCTGGTGATAGGGCGAGGCTTGATGTCAGACCCCAAGCTTATGCTCTTTGATGAAATATCGCTCGGCCTTGCCCCCAAAGTTACTGATGAACTATACAAGGCTGTGAGGGAAATTAGAGCTAAGGGTATTACTATCCTCCTTGTCGAACAGAACGTGAGGCGAAGCATCAAAGAAGCTGACAGAGCCTACATCATTAAAGCAGGCCGTATTGTTTTAGGCAAGAATGTGTCCGAACTCCAGGAAGAGGAGATCAAACAGGCATACTTCGGAGTATGAAGTCGATCAGGATGCTTGACAAATGACTGTGGAAGTTTTAGCTGGCTTGTCCCGTCCCATAATTATGGGAGTTCTGCTAGGCGGATTGTATGCGTTGATTGCCCTGGGGCTTTCGATAGTCTTCGGAGTGATGAAATTGATAAATGTAGCTCACGGAGACCTGATGATATTCGGCGCCTACTTTGCCTATGCGCTAATGACCACCTGGGGAATAGACCCTATTCTAAGCTTAACCATGGGTATACCGTTATGGTTTGGCCTCGGTTTTGCTATTCAAAAATATGTCATGAGCCGAGCCTTCGGGATATCGATGGAAGCTCCGTTGATAATTGCCTTTGGTATTTCTCTGATACTGCAAAGTCTTACCCAAATCATCTGGTCCCCATATTCACGTGGTTTAGAGGCACCTTATGCTCTTGGAGGCATTAGCCTTGGTATTACTAGTGTACCGAAAACATATTTGCTCAGTTTTATTGCCGCTTTAGTGGTGATGCTTGTGCTCCGTGAATTCTTGAGGAGAAGTTATTTAGGTAAGGCTATTGTTGCTGCCTCTCAGGATAAGCGAGGAGCTGAACTGGTGGGTATAAATACTGGCCGTGTGTATGCTTTCGCTTTCGCCATTGCTATGGCAACCGCTGCCATAGCTGGTGTGTTTTTCGGATTGACCTTTCCCTTTACTCCTACATCAGGTGTTGGCTTTCTCGTCATCGCCTTTGGGGTGATAATAATAGGAGGTCTGGGCAGCATGCTGGGGACATTTATCGGGGGTATCGTCTTAGGATTAACCCAGACTCTTAGTGGCTATTTCCTTGGTGCTGCCGCCCAGATGCTTTTTGTTTATCTCATAGTGTTTGTAGTATTAGCCGTAAGGCCGCAAGGCATGTTTGGACGTTGATCGGAACATGAAAGCACCTATCAACCAGTTGAAATTGATGCTACCAGTAGTGCTGGTAGCTGTGCTGGCGATATTTCCAATAATAGGGACCCCCCGTGTTTGGCTCCTTTACCTCTTTCTCTTTTTTGTATATCTAACTATGGCCAATATGTGGAATTTGCTTGCTGGTTATAGTGGACTGACATTCCTGGGTCCAGGTGCGCTTATTGGGCTGGCCGGGTACACCCTGGTAATAGTCACCTGGAACGATTTACCATTTTATCTGGGAATAATAGGAGGAGGCATAGTAGCGGCGGCATTTGCCGCGCTTATAGCTGTTCCCACCTTTAGAATGAGAGGCATATACTTCGCCATCGGAACACTGGTTGTGCCTGAGGCACTGAGGTATGTATTTTATCTCTGGAAGCCCGTTGGCGGGGAGATGCAAGGTGGGGGGGCGGGCTATATGATAAAAGGCATAGGAGGACTTTCCCTGACAGAATTTTACTGGCTGGCTCTGGCCATTGGGATTGTATCAATTTTCCTTATGCGGATAATTTTGCGCTCGAAGCTGGGACTGGGGCTTGCCGCGATTCACGATAGCGATAGAGCTGCAGCCAGTTCCGGGGTGGATGTTTTCAGACTGAAGTTGTACGCCTTCGTCATTGCCGCCTTCGTAACAGGAGCAGCGGGGGCTATTTTCTATATTTACCAAGGATATATAGCGCCAGTAAGCGCCTTCAATATCCGATGGCTAATGATATGCCTGCTCGCTACCGTCATAGGTGGCATAGGAACTGAAGAAGGGCCGATTGTGGGAACAATCATCGTCGTCTTTTTGCACTTTCTGCTCGCAAGATACGGTGCACTCAGCCTCCTCATTCAGGGCGTAATACTGGTCGTTATAATGTTACTGGTCCCAGAAGGTATTGTGGGCCTTGTACGCCGCAAGACTCGAAATTACCAGTCCCTATTGCAATTAGCTACCAGGCGATGAACTAATGGCTAAAGTCACGGAAGACTTGAAAAACTAGCTACATTTTTAGCCAAAAGGTAAACAGCCCTTTATTAAGCTACCTTGCTGCACTTATCATCGTGTTGTGACCTAATAATCAGCCACTTTAGCTACGGTTTTCGGTTTTAAGTAGGCCGTACAGGGCTCGAACCTGTGACACCCTGATTAAAAGTCAGGTGCTCTACCAACTGAGCTAACGGCCCATGACTTTGTGAAACTATGCGCAGCCTATTTTTCTACTGTCAAGATATTGGAAATATATATAGCGAAAGCAGGGTGAATGTCGCAAATAAATCCCCCGTCAACTGCCTCTACAGAGAAGGTTACCCTGTTTGGCTTCCTGAGGGGATCGCCAAATTTATTAAGCCCCATTTCATCCCAGGGCATGTTGTGGCCCAATATTTCCAACAGGCCCTTAACATCCCGTGGGTCTTCTACTATCACTTCGAAAGGAAGCTGATGTGCTAACCCTGCCAATTGTTTATTCTTTAGCTTTATCCTCATTTTCTAATTTATATCTTTGCTGGTTATGGCTGTCAACACAGCGGGTGATGGGATTCGAACCCACGACGTCTTGCTTGGGAAGCAAGCACTCTACCGCTGAGTTACACCCGCAATTAACTATATTATCAGGCGGGAGGGGCAATAATGTCAAGGATTGATTACTCTGGTGGTATAAGTGTCAACAGTTTCTTGGCAATTTTGGGATATTTGGCAATAAAAAGTAGTGCATCCTCCACCAGTGGTTTTTGCGCTTCCACGTTAGCATACCTTGCTAGTTCCAGAATCTCTTCAGCTTGCCTGGCATCTTCAAACGACACCTCCATCTGGCCCATTATATGCCTGAAGCCTGATATCCCGGTATATTGCCCTGAGCATATCTCTCTGCCGGTCTCTACAAGCTCCGGTTCACCTCTACCCACTTCGTCGAAGCTGTATAGCTCGTAGTTCTCGGGGTCTTTCAATACTCCGTCAGCGTGAATACCAGAGCTGTGAGCAAAGGCATTGGCTCCAACGCCAGGCTGGTTTATAGGAATGGGGACATCAAAAGCATAGCTGGCGAATCTGCTTACTTTCCAGGCCTTTGTCAGGTCTATGGGTTTTCCCAGTTGATATTTTTTAACGAATCCCTTAGATTTAGTGACAGCTAGAGCCGTTGCTACAAGGTCAGCATTGCCGGCTCTTTCTCCAATTCCATTGACGGTGGTGTTGATGTAAGCATCCTGTCCACCATCTATAGCCCCTTTAGCCCCGGCAAGGGAATTAGCCACAGCCATTCCTAAGTCGCCATGGCAGTGGAGTTCGATAGGTATTCCGACATCCTCCGCCAGAGTTTTGGCGCTCTCGTAAATGGTAAATGCGTTGTCATAGCCCAGTGTATCACAATACCTGAGTCGGTCAGCCCCGTGTTCCTTGGCTGCCAAGCCGAATCTAACTAAAAAATCTATTTTTGTTCTGGAGGCATCCTCGGCATTTATACCTATGCTTTCAGCTCCATGGGCGCGAGCCGCTTCTAAAGCATCGACCATCATGCTTATGATATCTTCTCGGCTCTTTGTACCCTGAAATTTGCCTCGAAGCATTTGGTCCGATGTGGAAATAGAGACATTAAGGTGCTTAATATTCGGGACAAGCTTGAAGGCTTTTTCCACATCAGCAACAACTGCCCTTATCCACCCTCCCAACCGGATGGGTTGCAGGACTCCCATATCAGCTAACTCCAGGTTCGCCTGAAGGTAAAACGATTCGTGTCTCGTCGTAGGAAAACCAAATTCGGACTGGAAGACACCCATTTCGTTGAGGTACATGTTTATCATGGTCTTTTCCAGCTTGGACAGACCGAGGTTTGCGGTTTGAACGCCGTCGCGGTTGGTAACATCTATGAAATAAATCCTGGCCATCTTTGCCTCCCCAGATGGATAAACTGGATAAGGATACCATGATTCTTTCAGGTTATCAAATTTTGGCCCTGTTAATGTTCTCCGATTTTAGCTACCTCAGAAAATCTAACATGACTACACCTGTGTGGCATCTTTTTATCTTCGTCTTCTTTCTAGCGTAATTTAAAGCTTCCTTTGTTTCCATCCTTTAGATTATACTAACGGTGATGATAGCTAGAGCAATAGAATGGCTTGACGGCAAGCTAAGGATACTAGACCAGAGCAAGCTTCCCCGGGAGCAAATCTTCGCCGACCTGGATAATTACCACGATGTAGTTCTGGCTATTAAGGAAATGAGGGTCCGCGGGGCACCAGCTATCGGGGTCGCTGCTGCCTACGGCATAGCTTTGGGGGCATCAGGTATCAAAACAGCAAGCAAGGATGAATTTCTCGTCCAGTTGCGTCAGGTCATGCAAGCTTTTGCTGCCTCCAGGCCTACCGCGGTCAACCTTTTTCAAGCTATCAACAGGATGCAGAAAGCTGCCAGGGGAGATGGCGTTACTGAAATAAAAAATTCGCTTGTCAACGAAGCAAAGCGGATTCACCAGGAAGAAGTAACCGCAACCAAGCAGCTCAGCCAGCTAGGAGCAGAACTCATCAAAGATGGTTTCACCCTGCTTACTCACTGTAACGCCGGTCCTTTAGCCACCGCCGGCTATGGCACTGCCCTGGGTGTAATCAAAGCCGCTAAAGAACAAGGAAGGAAGGTGAGCGTCTTTGCCACGGAAACCCGTCCCCTTCTCCAGGGAGCCCGGCTCACTACCTGGGAACTAAGGCAAGAGGGCATACCGGTAACTTTGATTACCGATTCCATGGCTGGCTATTTTATGCAGCAAAAGAAGATAGACTGTGTCATTGTTGGCGCCGACAGGATTGCCGCCAATGGCGATGTCGCTAATAAAATCGGCACCTATACTCTGGCAGTACTGGCTAAAGAAAGCGAAATCCCCTTTTATGTCGCTGCTCCCACGAGCACTGTTGACCTTTCCTTAAGCTCGGGAGACAAAATCCCAATTGAAGAGCGAAGCCCTGAGGAGGTAACTCATATTCAAGGAGTACCCATTGCTCCCGAAGGCGTAGGAGCAGCCAATCCTGCCTTCGACGTCACTCCCCATAGTTATATAACTGCCATAATCACCGAAAAAGGTATAATAAAAGAGCCTTACGGAAAGGAGTTGCTAAGCATAGCAAAGTGATCCTGGAGGAGAGAAGACTAAAGATGAACAGGAAATCCCCAATATGGCAGCACCCCGGCGGCAAGCTCAGAGAACTGGGTGCGGAAACATTGACCGATGCCGAACTCCTCTCCATCCTCATCGCCCCTGGCATCCCGGGCAAGCCAGCGGAGAAGATTGCTGAAGAGATTTTGCAAAGGTTCGGCGGGTTTAAGGGCATGGCGAATCAACCCCTGGAAAAGCTCTTGGATATAAAGGGACTGGGTGATGCTAAAATTATTCGCATCGCGGCTGCCTTCGAAATTGCACGGCGGGTTATTCATGGAGAATTTAAATGAGCACGAAAAAACCGCCTAAACTTCCTGAAAAACCATCACGTTTTGTTGACCTCTTTGACATCCAAAAGTCGGCGAGTATCCAGAAGTATGTTGAAGAGCTTTCTCACTTGGGCTCGGAGTCAGCCAGATGCCAGAGATTTCTCCTACTCCTGAAAGATATATTCGGCGAAGTGAATACAAACTTCGTTGAGGACTATCTCAGCGGTGTCGAAAAATATGTGAAGAGCAAGGGAAAAGACATTGTGCTAAAAGGAAAGGTGGATAACCTCTATGGAAATCTGGTGATTGAATTTGAGAGAGACTTAGGGAAGACGCTCCCAGAAGCTAAAGAGCAGCTTAAAAGATATGTCGCCTGTCTCTGGTCTGAGGAAGAGGAAAGGAAAGTAAACTATCTCTGCCTGGCAGCGGATGGGATAAACTTCCAAGTCTTCTCACCCAGAACCGAAAAGCCTTTGACTGAGTCCTTGCTACAGGAAGACATCCTGCTGGAGAAGGTTGATGAGCTCAGGCTACCAACTCCAGAACCTTACCAAGCATATTTCTGGCTTGACAGATACCTCTTTAGAGAAAGAATCCTTTCGCCGCGAACTGAGGAATTTGAACGAGACTTTGGCATGCGTAGCCCCGCCTTCCTCTTTTCCTTCCGATTGCTGAAGGAAAGCCTAAAACAGGTGGAAAACAGAAGTGATTTCCAGGTCATCTATGAAAACTGGGAGAGATACCTTCGCGTTACCTACGGAAGCATCATTGGAAGCAAAGACCTTTTCCTCAGGCACACCTATCTGGCAACGCTAGCCAAGTTGATTGCTTGGGCACGACTCACTGAGAAAAGTCTAATTCCCTCAAGCGAGGAAATATCCAGCATTTTGAACGGAGAGTTCTTTCGAGGACAGCGCATCGCCAACTTCCTCGAGGAGGATTTCTTCTCCTGGATCGCCAGAGAAGCTGCAGAAGCTATCGGACTTGATATTTCCAAAAAGCTTCTGAGCCTGCTTTTGAGATATAACTTGAAGGAGCTCTCCGAGGACGTTCTCAAGGCACTCTACCAACAACTTGTTGATCCTGAAGCACGCCATGACTTAGGAGAATATTACACCCCAGATTGGCTTGCACATCGCATGGTGCAGAAGGTGCTGGATGAAAATCCCCAATACTCCGTTCTCGACCCTGCCTGTGGCTCGGGTAGCTTCCTTTATATGACCATAAAGTACAAGCGGGACGCTCTGGGAAATTCCAGGGAAACCTTAGAGCACATTCTGGAGAATGTGGTAGGAATAGATATTCATCCCCTGGCGGTAATCATCACTAAGACCAATTACCTGCTTGCTCTAGGCGATCTCTTCAAAAAGAGAAGAAAGCCCGTAGCGCTCCCCATTTATCTTGCCGATTCCATCAGGCTTCCCCAGATGGAGGGACAGATGGAGATGGGTGCACCGCTGGCTGGCTTCAAGTTGGAAATTGATGGCAAGCGAATCATAATCCCCGAAATCCTTATCCATGACCCTCAGCTTTACGACGAAGCTATCGAGGTATCTAAGGAATTTGCTCGAAATTTCGCTGGCAAGGAAGGAGGAGATGAGAAAACATTCCTCAATTTTTTGGAAAGAGTGTCTTCCAAAATAGCTGCCGATGAGACTCTTTCCCTCGCCCTTTATAGTCTAGCTGCGGCAATGAAAGAGCTCATAGAAGAGAGGCGAGACACCATCTGGGCCTTCATTCTCAAGAATCTATATAAACCCCTGTTTCTTAAAGGAAATTTCGATATAGTTCTCGGCAATCCTCCCTGGCTCTCCTACCGTTATGTGGAAAAGGGGGAATACCAGAGGTTTCTCAAGCGGCAAATCGTGGAGGAATACAGGCTTCTCTCTGGCAAAGCAGAACTAATAACGCACATGGAACTGGCAACACTTTTCTTCCTTAGAGCTGCTGAACTTTACCTCAAAGAGGGGGGAACTATTAGTTTCATTCTACCCAGAAGTGTATTCTCTTCCGACCAACACTATAATTTCCGCCGCTCCTATTTCTCACTCGACCTTGGTTTTGAAGAGGTCTGGGATTTGGAAGAGGTAGAACCGTTGTTCAATGTTCCCGCTTGCGTCTTCTTCGGCAAAAGAGGGATTGCGACTGAGCATCCTCTGAGATGCCAGGTATTTTCTGGCAAGCTGAAGCGTAAAAACTCCACATTGGATGAGGCAGAGCAGGCACTCACCATTACCCCAGAGGAACTCTTTGTCACCCTGGTGGGAAAGCGGAGCTTTTTCACAACCTCCAAGAGAAAGCCCACAGTAGGTGCAAGAAGTTTTTACCAACCTTATTTCAAGCAAGGTGCAACTATTGTTCCTCGCTCTCTCTGGTTTGTAGATGTAAAGTCACATCCTGTTTTCGGTTTCGACCCCTCGCTGCCTTATATTTCCACCACAGAAAGGGCCCAGAAAGAGGCTAAAGCAGCCTATAAGGGCTTAAAGCTGGAGGGGAACATCGAGAGGGATTTCCTTTATGCTACCTTGTTATCGACGGACATTGTTCCCTTTGGCCGACTGGATTTCAGGCTGGTGGTTTTGCCCCTGCTGCCTTCAGGCAAGCATTTCAAAGTTCTCAGCGCTGATGAAGCTCGCAAACAAGGCTTCCTTAATCTGGCGGGCTGGCTGGAAAGAGCTCAGTCCGAGTGGGAGGAGCGACGAGGAGAAAAAGCGGAGAAGATGGATGTTTACCAAAGGCTTGACCGCTACAGAGGGATTACGGGGCAAAATCGCTTGGCAAAATATAAAGTCCTCTATCCTACCTCTGCTACCTATCTCTGTAGCTGCGTGATGGAGGATAAGCCCATCAGGTTTGAGGTAGAAGGACAGAGCATTGAAATACAGGGGTTTGTAGCAGAATCTACAGAATACCATTATGAAACTGCTAACAAAGAAGAGGCTTATTATTTAGCCGCAGTTCTCAATTCCTCCACCATAGATGAAGCCTTGAAGCCCATGCAGAGCCGGGGACTATGGGGGCCCAGACATATTCACAAAAAGGTTCTGGAAATTCCCATTCCTCAATATAATTCATCGGATGAAGATCACCAAGCGCTGTCCCAACTCGGCGAGCAATGCGCTCAAAAGGTAGAGCAACTGCTCCCACAACACGCAAAATCCCGCAGCATCGGCCACACCCGCAGACTAATAAAAGCCGAACTGAAAGAGGAGCGTGGGCAGATAAACGAGATTGTGAAGCGGATACTTACAGTAGAGTAGTCATGACAAATGCATGAAGTGACCATGCTCAGGAGCTTTGCTGAATTTGTCATATCTAAGGTACTCCTTGCGGTAGAACAAGTTTACTCGTGGTCCTAGATTCCTCTGCTCTACTTGGAATAGCATTAATAAGCTCTTTTTCTATCCCTTCCCTTGTCTGTTTCCACTTATCATTGGAAGGATTATATATGGAGTTCACGATACTCTTAAGTTCTCTGTCGGAGGTATATATTTCATCTGCTCCGATTAATATTGCGGTCGCGTAGATAAGGAAATCCTGGCTTTCAATAAGAATATATTCCATCAGACGCTGCTGCAAAGCAAACAAATCCCGCCAAAAGACTCCTTTATCTTGACTATAGCCCTCCTCTGCAAATTTAAGTTCTATTCCATAACCTTCTAAAGTGCTTATAAAGTCCTCCCACTGTTTCCTGATGTTTGGATAATCAAGCTCCGTTTGCACTCGGAAGAAGGTTTTCTTCCTGAGTCGGAATGGCACACCAGCTCTAGTCAATATCTCGTCGGCTCTCCTCTCAAGTAACACATGTAAAGCTTCGTTTTCACATATCTTGGATATCAACACCTCCTTAGGATTCTCCTCTCTTAAATACTTGAATACTTTGGAGCCCTGAAATGGACCTCCTTTATCCTCTTTAGACAGAAGAAACTCCTCCTCTATATCCTTCTCCTTTGCTATTTTTCCGACAGCTTGGTCAAAATCTACGGCAGACCTGAAATCGTCTGGATCTACACCTGCCATATCACAAAATTCGATAAAAAGAGATAGGGTCATTAAAGCATTTGTATCCAGCAAAATAGTAATGATTTCCTCTTCGTTTTTATACATCGCTTTCTTTTTCACTAGGGTACATATCCTCTATCACCTGTTTCACAAATTCTGGATTGAAAGGAGGGAGGAGATTTTTTAGCATAGCTGTAGATAATGTGGCGAAACCTATTCTGACTAAAGCTCTAGGATACAATAACTGTCTATCAATCAAAGTTTCAATGTTCTCGGTGAAGGGAAACAGTTGATTTTTATCGGCTTCGCTGGGGCGAGCCCTATCCAGCCACCAGATCAAGAGCTTTTTTGCCTCTTCCTGTTTCAGTGGCTCTAAATCAAGGCGGTGGCTCTCGCTTCTCGTGAATCGTTCCCACAAAGCAGGCTCTTGTGCCTTAGTAGTGTCGGCAGCTTCAGGAGTCATAGAAAGAATTACCCATAGAGGCTCTGTTTCAGATATATTTATAAAGCGTCTTAAGGTGGCAAGATACTCGTGAGCCTTTCGAGCGGGCATTCGTTTAGTAATAGCAACCTCTTCGAATTCATCAATCAAGAATGCCACCCCTTCAACGTCATAGATTGCTAGGATGGTCTTTATAATCGCTTTAAAATACTTGGCCTCTTCTCTTTCGGCAACAAGCGAGGATTTTCCCCCTGCTACAAAATCCCTGTATTCAAAGTATGGTTTAGAGGCAGTTTCTATCACAGTAAGAGCCATCCGATAAGCCACTTCTTCATCCTGCGTAAGCTTTAGATATTCTATTATGATAATTTTCAGCTCTCGAGCTCTAGCTTCCCTCTCAGCTTTGGGTCTTAAGGTATACAGCCAGTCTGAGAAGCTCATAGGGAAAAGGCTTAGTTGAGCAGCTTTGCTCATGTGAGGTTTGCATAGTTCCCACAATGCTTTGGCGAATTCATGCCGTCCTATATTTCTCATCAAAGTATTGGCAAGGTCATAAAATTGAAGTCCAGGGTTATCGAAGTAGAAAGATAATATCCTCTCCCCTTCAAAATATTTTTTGAGGTACCTCAATAAAACTGTTTTGCCAGTCCCATAGGAGCCTATTATGGGAAACGCTTTAGGGCCTCCTCCAGATTTCAAAAAGTCATAGTATTCATTAATTTTCCCCTCCCAACTCTTGGGAATATAAAGGCCTTCTTCTGTGTCGATACCGGCAGCTGCTGGCGGGAAAGGATTTCTTTGCAATTTGCATTTTTCAAAAAACTCTCTTTCACCCATAATATGCGCCCTCCTTAAGTTTGTCGAAAAGATCTACATGTATTTTTAAATGTGAAATGTATCTACCCACCCCGTCTTTCAAGTACGCCCTAAAGAGCACACGGTCTTGCTTTGAGAAAGGAGTCTTTATATCTATGAAGCTTGATGAAGAAGGCACGAGAATCACAGATTGGGGGAATTGTCTTTCCACATCCCAAAGAACATCTTTAACCTCTTTCACAGGCACTTTCAAGGTTAATGCAACCTTTTTAATTAAATCTGGTATGTGAACTGTTATCCAATCCCCATTAAAATGCTCCCGAGCGACTAATTCCATAGTTTGTTTGATGATTTCTGACCTTCTGACATTTTTGATAGTTGGGTAAATAATTCTACCTTCTTTATAACTTATAAAGATTTCATCAGTAATAGCTAACTCTAAAGCCCATAATCTCACTCCCCAAAAAATAGCGTTAAAATGGTCTTTTGTCTTCAAGTGCACTATATTATTTGTATGTGGATTTTGCAAAATGGTTCCCTCTTTCCCCATAGTTCTTACTATTATCCAATCCCCTCCTTTCCTCAGCCCTGCTAAGTCGTAGGTATCCTCAGACATAAAGGCATCAAAAAAATATTTCCTGCAATCATTGTTGCTCACGACTATATCTGCCACAATCTCCTTTGCCTCTTCAGATAAGGGTTTTCCGAATTCAATAAGGTGTAACAGACTTCCTACTCTACTTTCTTGTACCACAGAGTAGCACCCTTTTGAATTCAATTTCGATATAAGCCCTAGATGTTCCATCACTTTACGGTAATGATATCTCGGGGAGTGTGTCAGTGGAGAACCATCTTCCTTAATTAAAATACCTTTTTCAATAGCCAGACGCTCTAGTTCTCCTGCTCGTAGGACATCATTATTTTCCGCTACCAGTAAGAGAATGTCCTTAACTTTATCAAAGTGGACGTATCTCATCCACAAAGCTTGACGTTTCTTTATATTTTCTCCCATATTAGGATACTCTCCTTCGTTGGGCTTCTACCGAACTTACCCATCTGCTGAGGACTATTCCCTCTAAATCGAGCTGTTATACTTTTGGTAAACTTTAACCCCACCGTTTCTCCTATTTCAGCAATGATTTCCTCGACAGGTATCAGTACTCCTCCGTAGTGCACATCTCCCACTACAAAAGCTGCAAAACCTCCCGATTTTAGGACTCGCCTTACTTCGTTAATCACCAAATACATATCTTCGAAGTACCCATCTAACATCTTGATGACTTGTGTATTTGGTAATTGCTTGTGTTGTAGTTGCTCCAACACCTTCCTTAGCTTGCCACTCTTTTTATAACCCGGAGCATAAAAAACTTTTCTTGCCTCGACATGGGAGCATAATGTTCTATATCTTAGAGCTTTTAAGGCGCTTTCTGAATTTAAAAAACCTATCATTAACTCTAAGGCATACACCCTAGTATAGTCGTGTCTGTTAGGATAAGGGGGAGAGGTTATTACTCCGGTGAAAGTTTTATCTGGAAACGGCATCTTTCTGGCATCTCCTAAAAGAGCTTTAGAATCTGTGGGGGGTAGATTGTTGATGAAGGCTAAGTCTTCAAACATTTCGTTTATTTTGTGCGCTAATGTTTCCTTGAAATCTGGTATCCTTTTATTCGGCAAAAATCGAAGAAACCCTCCGTCTTTCCGAGCATGGGCGACATGCTCTAAAGTAGCTAGTAAGGCAGTAAGGAAGAAATATCGCGATTGCTGATACTTTTGTTTTCCTATCCAGTCAGATACAGCGAATATCTGATGCAATATAGCGGGATGGAATACTCTTGTTAGGATATCTTCACCTCTAGATTTAAGCTGAGCGTTGTTATTTTCTTCTAATAGTGATAATAAATCTTCCATCTCTTCTCGTAAGAAAGGATCGGCGTATCTTTGTAATTTAGCGTTTGAAACAAATACTGACAGCGGCAAAATATCTAGCCCTAAGGAAGAGATGCCCCTCTCCTTCGCCGCAAGCAGGGTGGTTCCGGTTCCACAAAATGGGTCCAAGATTCTGGCTTCTTTAGAAAAATTAAATTCGTCGATGAGGTCTAATACCAAGCCTCTGGAAAAACTATGGTTGAAATTATACCATCTATAAACAGGAAGCTTCCTGTTTTGATAAGGAGTAACTAGCAAATGCAGAAGCTGTTCGTTTCGCAACATACTATCCTTCCTTGATATTACCCTCTACGTGTTTCCTTATCAGCCCTCTACTGAAACGCCACTGATTTCCTATTTTTACACCAGGGAGGTTTCCCGTACGAACTAACCTGTAGATGGTAGTAGTGCTTATTTTTAAAAGCTCCGCACACTCCTTCACAGTCATAAAATCGTTACTTTTCATCTCTGCTCTTTGTTGGTCAATATTTATCTTTAGTATACATTATAGGGCAGAACTGAGGAATGTCAACATAATGCGGCTCCTAAAATTTTAAACATAGGTAATGTTGCCCTTTGCAAGGAAACCCTGGCAATGTGGGCGAAGCTAGGGATGGATTACAGAAAGATTAAATGTAACTGCGTATGGTAAAGGCATTGTAATAGACATGTGCTATACTAAAAGTAGTAGTTAAAAGAGAGATATTATGAGAGAAGAGTTTGCTGTTATCATCGAGCGCGACGAGGAGGGCCTCTTTGTGGGCACTGTACCTTCCCTTAGGGGGTGTCATACTCAGGCACGCTCTCTGGATGAACTTATGGAGCGCATAAAAGAAGCTATCCAATTGTG
>Ga0315539_1000141_pt1 | contig 54793 bp, 44 predicted proteins | sample SalMarSW160150MG_FD_203097 | JGI IMG/M metagenome (GOLD analysis project Ga0315539, IMG submission 203097) | Salt marsh sediment microbial communities from the Plum Island Ecosystem LTER, Massachusetts, United States - Salt Marsh Sediment SW1601-150 ...
TGGGTTGGACCAATTTGCCGACTCTGCCATTATCATAAAGGCGCGGTACAAGACCAAGGCCATCAAACAGTGGGGCGTGGCGCGGGAATTCAATCGGCGGCTTAAGAAGAAGTTTGATGAGAGGAATATCGAAATTCCTTTCCCCCACCTCACCCTGTTCATGGGCCAAGGCAAACAAGGGGAAGCAGCACCCATGCAGGTACTGATGAAGCAATCCGCTGCTGATTAACACAATGGGACGGCAAAAGAAGGGAGATAGAAACGGCATTATCTTCACTTCAGGAACAATACTTCCGCCACCAGGACAATCGTCGTAACAGTTTACGCGCCAGAAATCCTGAGGTCCCAGATCTGTTCAACTCTGAGGTGCAACAGATACAACGCGTTGCCTTGACGGCTAACGCTGACACTGGAGATAACCAGAAAGATTGCAGAGGCGACTATCAACAAACCGATAATCGCATTGACGAATACCTCATAGTTGATCGAGATCGCACCCGCAGCAGCAGAAACATGGGGTCCCGCGGTCGGATCTCGTCTTAGAACGACCAAAAGCGTGGTGACCCAGTTGAACCGATGGGAGCCCGACAGGCGGTATGATGACACCGGGGCCTGAGGATTTTAGGGCGGAATCTCTCGATAATTGGCTTGCAGGCTCCAGCAGGTGCACCGCCGGAGCCTGCAGCTGTTTTCAGGAGAAGTCGTCTTGCAGGAACCTACCTGTTTTGGAGATCACCTGAGAACTTTGAGCAGCTCATTTCCGATGTGTCTCGTAGCGCCTGGCTGCATCTGGCTCGTGGCGTTTGAGCTCGGTGATAACATGACTGCGTACCTCTGAAGTAGCCATGCCTTCACGGTGCTTGATCCCATCCGCTACCTTTCTAGCGGCGTCCTCGGTAGCCCCAGCTGCTTTCATCGATCGCTCCATCTTTTTCCTGTCAAACTCCTCTTCCTTACCCGACCGTTTCTTCACCTTTGGCATATTTCTCACCTCCTTTGCTTAGAATTTGGTAATAGCTGCCCCACCCGACCAACACATAGCCCAAGTCTTTACCTTGACATTTTGTAATGTTTCGGTTATTTATATATACATAATCAAACAGACCCTGTCAAGACTTTTTTGGCGGGTGCGGATTATGACGTGCACATTCATTAAGAAGACATCAAAAGGAACCTGTTTTGACTTAAGGATTCTTGTTCCTGAAGAAAAACGTTGAAAACATAAGAATTCCAACCACTGACCGGGACAAGGCGCACTATTAAGAATAGGAAATAAAAGCAGGGGAACAATGACGGAAAATCTCTTCGTCTCTATCAAAATGCGGCTGGTTTCGACGTGTCGCCTTGCTGTGATGCATTATTGTTTTCCGTCCCAGGTTTGCATGCGGGCGGACGGCGACACTTATATTAGGATACGGGTAAAATGGCTCTACGACTGATAGAAGTATTTTTTCCTTCGAACCAGAAGGATCAGCTCCAGAACCTTCTCAAAGACCGCAAGATAGTCGATAGCTGGCAGCAGCAATTGTCGGGAGGCAAGACCCTCGCAAGACTCCTTGTACCGTCGGAAGAAACCGGGCCGATCCTCGACCTTCTGGAGAAGCATTTTTCATTACTGGAATCAGAAGGCTTCAGGATAATTCTTCTTCCGGTGGAAGCATCCATACCCAGACCCCAGCCGGAGGAGGCACCCGCCAAGAACAAGGAACCCCAACCTAAGGAAAAGGTGGAGAAGAAGAGAGCAGGAATCAGCCGAGAAGAACTATATGCGGATATTCAAGGGGGCGCCAAGCTTTCATGGGTCTTTATCGTTCTGGTTCTTCTTTCGTCTGTAGTGGCGGCGATCGGACTACTGCGCGACAATGTGGTCATCATAATAGGCGCTATGGTCATAGCACCTTTGCTCAATCCCAATGTAGCCCTCTCTCTTGCCACCACCCTGGGGGATATCGAGCTGGCACGTGGGGCCATGAAGACCAATGTGGTTGGAGTGGTGGCGGCTCTTTCTCTGTCGATCCTCGTGGGCTTGGTCATTAAGGTCAACTTGACCATCCCCCAGATCGTTTCCAGGACAACGGTGGGTTTGGGAGACATCGTCATTGCCTTGGCCGCAGGAAGTGCGGCCGCGCTCTCGCTCACCACGGGTGCGCTGAGCGCCCTCATCGGCGTAATGGTAGCAGTGGCGCTGCTTCCTCCCTTGGTCACATTGGGCATGCTGGTGGGAGCGGGACGGTGGGAGATGGCATTCGGAGCAATGCTGCTTCTGCTCACAAACCTGATATGCATCAACCTGGCAGGAGTGGTAACCTTTCTGGCCAGGGGAATTCGTCCCCTAACATGGTGGGAAGCCGACCGGGCCAAAAAGGCCACGCGAGAAGCGATTGCCATCTGGACTTTTTTGTTGTTGATACTTATGTTTGTAATTGTATTATCGCAACGAGGCTGAGATTTGTGTAAGAGCTACGGGTTCCGATGTGCGCGACACCCCTGACTTGGCTTTTCGCTTCCAGCATGTTGGCGTGTGTACAAAGCGATGATACTTGGGATGATGAGATCAACGCTTTAAAGTTGGAGGCTCAAGAATGGAAGACTTCCTTAAGAATTGGCTTTTCCATCCCACTGTGGGGAGAATTATTGCCGCCTTAGTCGGCATCCTGATTATCAGCGTCGTTGTTCGCTTCTCTCAGCGTTCTCTTTCCCGCTACATCAAGGATCCCGACACCCGCTACCGCGCCCGCAAATTTCTCGCCTTCATCGGATATGGGCTGGGCATTATGTTTCTGGCAAGTGTCTTCAGCGATCGGCTGGGGGGGCTGCACGTTGCCCTTGGCATCGCCGGTGCCGGGGTGGCGTTCGCCCTGCAGGAGGTAATTACCAGCATCGCTGGTTGGGTAGCGGTTTCCTTTGCCCATTTCTACAAGACCGGAGACCGTATCCAGTTGGCTGGAATAAAGGGGGACGTGATCGACATCGGCATCCTGCGGACCACCTTGATGGAATGTGGCGAATGGGTGATGGGGGATCAATACAGCGGGCGCATCGTGCGCGTGGCCAACAATTTCGTGTTCAAGGAACCGGTGTTCAATTATTCTGCTGACTTTCCTTTTCTTTGGGATGAAATTTCCGTTCCGGTAAAGTTTGGAAGCGACCAGCAACTGACCAGAGAAATTCTCGGACGAGTCGCCCATGAGGTCGTGGGTGACTATGTGGCTTATGCCAAAGAGACGTGGAAGGAGATGGTCAAGAAGTATAAGATAGAAGACGAAAGCGTGGAACCCATGGTCACCATGATGGCCAATGACAACTGGATGGAATTCACTCTGCGCTACGTTATTGACTACAAAAAACGCCGGAGCACCAAAGATAGGATCTTTACTCGGATTATTGAGGAGTTAGGCAAGACCGAAGGTCGTATCGCCATAGCATCCACGTCTACAGACATCAGCCTTGTTGGAACACCGGCATTCGATGTCAACGTGACCGACAAGAGGAGGGAATCAGGAGCTTAAGAGGGGATTTGTGTTAGGACGTATCAATGCAAGAAATGGACCTCATTTGACGGGGTAAGAAATGGGACAAGTATTAAGCGAGTTGCACAACCTGATGACTCAAATAGAGATTTTTGTGCCTAAAGCCGGAGTCGGGCTTCTTATCTTTTTGTCTTTTTGGTTTATAAGCATTATCATAAAGATGATAATTCGAGGCGTCGGTGCGAGACTTGTCTCCAGCAAGAAAGAAGCTTTCGCTCTGGTGGCACAGTTGGTTAAGGGAGTCTTGATAGCTTTGGGGGCGGTAATGGCACTGGGCAAGATGGGTATCAATGTCACGGCTTTGGTAGCTGGCTTAGGACTTACCGGCTTCGCCTTAGGCTTTGCGCTCCGGGACATTCTCTCTAATGTTCTTGCCGGCGCGCTCATCTTAGTCTATCGCCCTTTCGAGGCCAACGACCGGATTTCCGTGGCAACCTTCGAGGGAATCGTGACCCATATCGACCTCCGATATACAACCCTTGAGGCCGAGAACAAAAAGATCCTAATTCCCAATTCCACGCTCTTCACCAATGCAATTAGTGTTTTGAAGGTTGCTGATTGATTCCTTATGGAAAAAAGTTCGGAAGTTTCTCTGAGCCAGGCGTTGCGCCAACTTAGGATGAGTCGGCTTAGATGCTCAGATCATGTTGAATTGTACTGATTCGGTAAAACGGTGAACTCCATTGAGCAGGTCCAACTGGTCAGCCACAGATGGCAAACCGGGTGATGTGAAAACTCATCTTGTGATGAGCCGGAACCGTAACACGGTTCCCGTAGGCGAGAATATTGTTTGTGGTGCTAGCTGGAAGGAGGTGACTTATGGTACCGAGATTCGTTAAGAGGGTGTCAAAAAAGATCGGGCTTTCTCCAGGGACTTTGGTTCACATCGGGAAGAAAAAGATCGAAAAGGTCAGAATCACAATCATTGACTATGATGAAATACGGCTTCAGGAAAAGGAAGCAAAAACCATCGAGGAATGCTTTCCTTTCAAGGACCTGCCCACTGTGACATGGGTCAACATAGACGGGCTTCACGACATTGAGGTCATGGAAAAGATTGGAAAGCACTTTGGCCTTCATCCGCTTGTCTTGGAAGACATTCTGAATACCGACCAGCGCCCGAAAACAGAGGACTTTGATGATTACATATTTGTCGTTTTGAAAATGCTCTGCTTCGATGAGGACCAGGAAGAAGTGAGAGCGGAGCAGATCAGCATAATTCTCGGCCCAAACTTCGTTATTTCGTTTCAGGAGAGGGCGGGAGATATCTTCGACCCCATAAGGGAAAGAATCAGAAACGCAAAGGGCCGGATCAGAAAAATGGGAGCTGACTACCTGGCTCATGCCTTAATGGATGCCATCGTTGACAACTACTTCATGGTTCTGGAAAAACTGGGCGAAAAGATAGAGGGCATGGAGGAGGAGTTAGTCAGCAATCCGAGGCCAGAAACCCTGCAAACAATGCACAACTTAAAAAGAGAAATGATATTTTTGCGCAAGTCGGTCTGGCCCCTAAGGGAGGTGGTCAGTCGGCTGGAAAGGGGAGAATCAAAGCTGATCAAGGACTCCACGGGGATATATCTCAGAGACGTTTACGACCACACCATTCAGGTGATTGACACCATAGAAACATTCCGGGACATGCTTTCAGGAATGCTTGATATCTATCTTTCCAGCATCAGCAACAGGATGAATCAGGTGATGAAGGTTTTGACCATAATAGCTACCATATTCATTCCTTTGACCTTCGTGGCGGGGATCTACGGCATGAATTTCGAGTACATGCCGGAGCTCAAATGGCACTGGTTCTATCCCAAGGCTTTTTGGTTGGTCATGATTGGCGTGGCAGGCGTCATGCTATTCTATTTCAGGAGAAAGAAATGGCTTTAAAAAATAGCGCAGGAAGGTTGTCATGCCTGGTTCCGTTGTGCGTTCAGATATTGCGATTGCGTTCTTAGGGGCTATTGTGTTTGCTTCGCTTCAAACCGCAACGGCCCAGACCTCGTCCGATCAGGTGAGGGAACTTCTGCGAAGCCGGATCGAGATGGCAGGAGTTCCTCCGAAGATTGTTGTTGGAGAAGAAGTCGTCCATGCTTCCATAGCACTTCCCCTTTTCTATGAACGTCGGATGTACCGGCCCGCCTGGAGCGGAGAGGACGGTCCCCTGCCGCAGGCGGATGCTCTCCTAAAAGCCATCAGTCAGGCCGAAGGGGAAGGGTTGAGGCCTGCCGACTATCATCTGGCCAAAATTGAGCCTACCCTGGAGCAGGTGCGCAAGAATCAAGCAAACAAAATCCCGCTTAATCCCCGAAGGCTGGTAGACCTTGACATATTGCTCACGGATGCTTTCTTGGTCTATGGTTCTCACCTGCTGGTGGGCCGTATCAACCCGGAGACCATTGATGCAGAATGGCTGGCCAACCGCCGGCAAGCTGATCTGGCCTCTGTTCTTCAGACCGCACTTGACTCCGGTACCATTGACGAGACCTTAGACAGCCTGCTTCCGCCTCAGCCGGGCTATGCCAGATTGAAGCAGGCTCTGGCACGTTATCGGGATATGGCGGCCAAGGGCCATTGGCTAACCGTTCCCGATGGCCCCAAAATGCAAAAAGGGGATCGCGATGAACGCGTTGTGGCGTTGCGCAAGCGGCTCATGGCCAGCGGTGATCTTGACCAGCCACCCGATAGCAACACGGATCTATTTGATGATACCTTGGGGGTGGCACTGCGCAGATTCCAGCATAGACACGGATTGGATGTTGACGGAATTGTCGGTCCGGCCACCCTGTCCGCCCTGAACGTTCCAGCAGAGGAACGCATTCGTCAGATAGAGATAAATATGGAGCGCTGGCGCTGGCTTCCTCAGAATCTCGGGCAACGCCATGTTCTTGTCAATATCGCCAATTTCGAATTGGATGTGATCGAAAACGGAGTGCCGGTTATGACCATGCGGGTGGTGGTGGGTAGGGACTATCGCCGCACTCCCGTATTCAGCGACAAGATGACCTATCTGGTGCTCAGCCCCTACTGGCACGTTCCACCAAAACTCGCCATCCAGGACAAACTGCCGCTGATCCGCAAGGATTCTGACTATTTGGCCAAAGAAAACATAAGGGTCTTTCAAGGCTGGGGTGCAGAGACCAAGGAAGTAGACCCCGCCAGCGTCGATTGGTCGAAGGTTACCGGTAAAAACTTCGGCTACAGGTTACGTCAGGAGCCCGGACCTAAGAATGCGCTGGGGCGGGTGAAGTTCATGTTTCCAAACAAGTTCGATGTTTACCTGCACGATACGCCGTCTCGAGAGCTCTTCGCCAAAACTGTCCGGACTTTCAGTTCCGGCTGCATCCGAATCGAAAAGCCAATTGAGCTTGCAGAATATCTGTTGGCAGGTGATCCAAAATGGACACGGGCAGCCATCCTTGCCGCAATCGACAAACGCGTAGAACAGACAGTGCGGTTGGCCGAGCCAATGCCGATACACCTGCTTTACTGGACCGCATGGGCAGATGAGGATGGATCGATACGGTTCCGCAACGATATCTATGGACGTGACAGATTACTGGACGAAGCCCTTCGGGAAGAACCGCCCCTGTCTTTCTAAACGGAATGGGAGGTTTCGAAATGAGTGCAGGCTTTTACACTCGATTATTCACACTCAATTTACAAATAGCGGTACTGGCGGTGTCTATTTCTTGCTGTCAAAGCCTAATCGCCGTATCAGCTTCGGGCTTCTCCCGCGAGAAGGCCGGGTTCTCGGTCAAATTCAAAGAGGAGGTCTCGCCCTACCGAGTAATTGGCGTATACGTGGTTCCCCAGGATTCGCTCGAAGTTGAAGTGCAAGATACGGACAAGGGAGGCCAATATGTGCTGCATGCATCGGCGGGTAATACCATTCCGATCGGGGCCAACAAGTGGCGGTGGCAGGCCCCACAGCAGACGGGATTCTATCCTCTCAAAATAATCCGCCAGCAACCCGCAGATTCCATAACCTTAAATGTTTTTGTCATGGTTCCGTACCACCGGTTGAAAGGGGAATATCTCGGTGGCTATCGAATCGGCAAATATCCCACCATTCCATATAGACAATTGCCCACCTATAAACCACCAGTGGGTTTCATCGAGGTCACAAAAGAAAACCAGGAGACTCTTGTGTCCCCGCATTTCAAACTAAAGCACTTCCTATGCAAGCAAGAAGGCGATTATCCGAAATATATTGTGTTGAGGGAACGGCTGCTTCTGAAGCTGGAGCTGATTCTGGAAAAGGTGAACCAGAAAGGTCACCGCTGTGACACGTTTAGTATCTTGAGCGGATACCGGACCCCTTACTACAACAACAAAATCGGAAACGTGAAATACAGCCGCCACGTGTACGGAGGCGCTGCGGATATCTTTATCGACGAGGACCCCAAAGATGGCATGATGGATGATCTCAACCGCGACGGCAAGATAGATTATAAGGATGCCGGTGTCATTTACGACATTATTGACGACATGTACGGGAAACCGTGGTATGTGATCTTCATGGGTGGATTGGGAAGGTACAAAAAAACAGAAAAGCACGGGCCCTTTGTACATGTCGATGCAAGGGGCTTTCGCGCCAGGTGGGGAGACTGAAGACTGGTCTTTAAAGTCGCTACAGACCATCCGGCGGAGCCACTCAAAATAGTCTGAACAGAAAGAAGAATTATGGTACCACAAACCAAGATCATAACCCTGGTCATACTGATTCTTTTGTCAGCCTTTTTCTCCGGCGTTGAGATTGCCCTCTTCTCAGTCAGCCGGCTGCGAGCCAAGCATCTGGTCAGGAAAAATGTCAAGGGCGCTAAAACGGTAGAAAAACTGAAAAACAAACCGCAGAGGTTATTGATAACCATACTTATTGGCAACAATGTCGCGAACGTCGGAGCGTCCGCCCTGGCCACCTCCATACTGTACGAGATCTCAAAAAGCTATGCTGTAAGCATAACCACGGGCATAATGACTCTGATCATATTGATCTTTGGCGAGATCACACCCAAAACTTTAGCGACAAAATATAACGAACAGATCGCTCTTTTGGTAGGGAAGCCTTTATTGCTTCTGCAAACAATTCTCTCACCCGTCATTTTTCTGTTCGAAGCTTTAACCAACGCGCTGACCAGCATTTCAGGTCAAAAGCCCAAACCTCTGGTAACGGAAGATGAAATCCACACCTTTGTTTCCGTCGCTGAAAAAGCTGGCCAGATCAAGGAAGCCGAGAGAAGGATGATACACCGGATCTTCAAGCTGGATGATCTGGAAACAAAAGACGTGATGACTCCCCGGAACAAAATGGTGGCGGTTTCAGTCGACAGCAAGATCAAAGAGATTGCCAACGTGTTCCATTCCAAGGGCTATGCCCGGCTGCTGGCATACAAAGAAAACCTTGATCACATCAGAGGGTTTGTACACGTCATGGACGTTCAGGAAGCAATGCTGGGCAAGGAGAAGGAAGTGGTAGGAAGTATCATTAGGCCTATCTTATTTGTGCCTGAATCAAAGAAGCTTGATTCCCTGCTGAAATTCTTTCAGCGCAAAAAACAGCACATCGCCATTGTGGTAAACCAGTTCGGCACCAACGTAGGACTTGTCACCTTGGAGGACGTGTTAGAGGAGATAGTCGGCGAGATAATCGATGAAACCGAAAAGACCGGGCCGATGATAAAGAGGATATCACCACGGTCCTATCTGGTGCAAGGGAGGGCGGATATCGATGAAATTAACGAGAAGTGCAAACTGAATCTACCTGAAGAAAATGCACCCTATAGCATCTCCAGCTACATATTGGATAAGACTGGCAGAATACCGAAGGAAGGAGAGGTTATCAGGTTGCCAAAACTTGAAATCAAAGTCAAAAGCATGGAGGGGAACAGCATCAACACCGTCGTGATTACGAAGAAACAGTGAAGTATGGATAATGGGGCTGCGGAAAGATGATCATCTCCGAAGCCCCGCGAATACCGCATAGCTTAAAGGGCGTCGGTTTGACGATTGGTCGGCGCCATTCGGCAAGCCGGAAGGCCAAACTCGAAACCTGAATCGATTGGGGAGGTTTCCAATGAAACCGAAAGCGGTCATTATTTTGATCATTTTTGTCTTGTTCTTGATAGTTCTCCTGCAGAATACCCAAGTGGTAACCCTGCGATTTCTCTTTTGGGAAATGAGTATGTCCCGTATCATTCTTTTGGCGGTAGTACTGCTCATTGGCATTGTTATTGGATACATTGCTGCCACCATTGGCGGCAGGGAGCGTAAGAATAAGTAAAAAGGGCGTCAACCCTTTCGTTACCACAAATCGGCGGTCGGGCTCACTTTTTTGGGGATCAGCATGAAAGATAAAAGGCCGGCAGGGAAGCGGATAGTCCGTTGGCTGGCAGCGGTAATGCTGTCTGTCTGTGCAGCCATTGTGCTCCTGCTATTTGTGCTCACCCTCTCGCCTGGTGAGAAGATCATCAAAGGAATAGCTGAGTCAAAGCTGCGGGATTTGCTGGGGCAGGAGGTGCAGATCGGGAAACTGGAAACCAATCTCCTCTCCCGCCTCCAGATACAAGATGTTGAAATCTTCCGCGTGCACGCCGGCGATACGGTTTCCTTTCTCAGCCTGCCTTACGCCAGAGCCCGCTATTCGCTGATGGATCTGCTCTTCCGGGGGCTTTCAGCTGATTCTCTGAATATTGACGGGTTGATCCTTAGCCTCAAAAAGGACAGTTCCGGATCCTACAACCTCCCCTTGTTGGATTCAGCCGAGAAAACCGGCAGTACGACGGATTCTGTACTCATACCCCTTCCGTTACCATTTAGGGAATTGAAACTGGGCAACGGGAGGATCAAGTATGTTGACGAATCTACTCCTCAGATGTCTGTCTCTATCAGCGGGCTGACTCTAGTCGTCGAGGCCAAGGCGCAGGAAAGCTATCACTATCGTGTTTCAGTGGACTCAACCACAGCAGAATACCAGGGCTTTCCAATCGCAGCCACACAGCTGGCGCTCCAAGGCCTTATCAGCACACAGGAGCTGCGTCTCGACTCAGTTTCTGTGCACGTTTCGGACCTGCAGCTCACGGGAAGCGGGGCAGCTTTCCCTCTGTATGATTCGACTTCCATCCGGGCTGATTTCTCTCTCAAGGGAAATCCCGGTCGCCTGGTACAAGCTGCCCGCGAGCATTTTTCCGACATGAGACCCCCGATAAATGGTGATCTGAATTTGGCTGTGCACGCACACGGAACCACGGAACACCCCAAGCTGGATGTCCGGGTTAGTTTTCCGGTACTGGACATCTCTCAAACTCAGGTTCGTGATATCTTGGTGCACGCAGAACTCGAACCCGATTCGGTCAGGTTAACTCAGTTGAGCCTGCAAGTCTTCGGAGGGACAGTTTCTGCTCAGGGTGAATTCTCTACCAACGATCCTCCAGATTACCGACTCTCCCTGTCGGCGGAAGCGGTTGATCTGGCAAAGGTGTGGCAATATCTATATCAGGAAGCCTCACCATATCAGGGTAAAGTTCGGGCTCAACTTTCCGCTTCGGGCGAGTCCCAGGATCCCAAGGAGTGGGACATTTCGGCGAAAGCGCAATTAGGCCAAATAAGGTATTATTCCAAGTCGCTGCCCGATGTGTCTGCTGAGTTGTCTTTTCAAAAGGGTTTGGCTCACTTCCGCTTCCATCAACAGGACTCCGAAATCTTTGGCAAAGTAAAATTGAGCGACCAGCGCCTGCAGGGAGAGTTCTCCGCTAACATACCGCAGATTGGGCCTCTGGCCGGATTAGCCGATTTGTCCGAGTTAACCGGTGATCTTCGGGTGCAGGGGGTTGTTGGAGGAAGTCTGGATTCGCCCGAGATTGAAGCCGAGATAAAAGCAAAAGATATAGCATACCAGAATTTTCCCATGGACAGCCTGGTGGCCACCTTCGCCTATCGAGGTGGACGAGCTTACCTGGGCAAGCTTGGTTTTAGCGGAAATCTGGATCCTATCGATACGCTTCAACCGCCTTTCCATCTCTCCAGTATCGGAGGAGGGATCACATATCGCGGGTACGCCAGCGGTCCATCAGACAGCCTTAGCGGTGACGTCACCGTTAACCTGATAAAACCCAGCTTCGGTGATATCCGCTTGGATGAAGGATTGCTGAAAATCGTTTTGGATGGGGGAAGGATAGATATCTCACCACTGCAGTTGCGCCGCGATTCGCTTCTGATTCAAGTATCTGCAGAATTTCACATGGCCTCTGCCAGCGGAACAGGCCGGATAGATTTTCTCCACATCTCGCCCGATAGTCACCATCTGGGAGATAAGATATTGGATTTCCCAGCAGATATTGACAGCTTAGTCGATGCTCGTCGGGCCGGAAAGATAACAGCGACCTTTGCTTTGACTGAGGCAAACCAGTTGTCCCTGCAAGTAAATGGAGAGAAGCTCGAACTTGAGAAGATGCGGTCTCTGTTTCCAGAGACACTGGATGTCGGTGGATCGCTCGAGTTCGGTCTGGATTTCTCGGGAAATCTGGACAAGCCTCATGCCGGAATTGATTTTCACCTCAGGAAGCCTCGTTTTCAATTGGTCCAGATAGACTCTCTAACAGGGCACTGCATCTTAGGTGACGATCGATTTCAACTGGAACGTCTGGAGTTATTTGACAAGGATCATTATTCCTCGGCCAGGGCAATCGTAGGATTGGAGAGAAGCGAGACCGGCGGCTATTTCATCTCAGATAATAGCCTGTTGCAGGGTCGAGTTCAGGGGAGTGATTTTGACCTTCGGCTGATTGGCCCCCTCTTGGCTCCGGAAATAAGTCTTGCCGGTCGTGGTTCGTATGATTTGAGCTGGGACGGTACCCTGGCCAATCCCCATCCGGTCGGCACCCTGGCGGTCCAAGATGGCATGGTTGAAACTGGTCCGAATGCGCCGGCAATCCAGCACATCAATGTCGCTCTTTCCTTAGAAGATTCCACTCTAAGTATTCAAAAGGTGGATGGTATAATTCGGGAAACCCCTTTTCATCTGCAGGGGCGCATTACGGCTTTCCAGTGGCAGCGGTTCGACCTGCAAATGGATCTGGCCATATCGAATTTTGGCGTCATAACTGCAAATGGAATCGTCTCGCAGGATTCAGTAGAGATGGCTGCCCGAATTAAACAGATGGATCTTTCACTCTTGCAGCCGTTCTTCCCGGACTTCACGCAGCTCTCCGGAGCGCTGAACACAGAATTGACCCTGAGTGGTTTGACCACAGATCCGCAGCTGGACGGTCATTTAGAAATCAGTGAACTCATGGCTCAGCCATCATGGCTTGACGCTCCTTTCAGTGAAGGTACTATCAGGCTGGATTTCAATCAAAAGGAAGTTAAGGTCGACTCCTTCTTCATGCGAATGAACGAAGGAACCATTCTCTTCTCCGGCAATCTAACGCACGACCGGGGAGAACTGGAGAGTGCGAACCTACAGGCTAGCATAAACAACGTAAGGATCAATCGTCCCAAAGAGATAATCCTTACCGTCAGGTCTGCCCAGTTGAGCTACAAGAATCAGAACAACTACTATCTATTGGATGGAGACATCGTTCTGGACGAAACGCGCGTGCTCGCAAATTTCAGGCCGCAGTCCATTTTGCCCTTGGCACAAGCCGTGGAAAGGCCAAAACAGGAACTGCCCCCTTTCCTGCAGCAAACCCGACTGAACGTTCGTTTGCGAGAAAGCGAAAATATCTGGGTGGATAACAACCTGGCTCGGCTGCGCTTGCACACGGAGTTAGGTGTTGTAGGTTCTCCGGAGCAGCCCAACCTGACCGGACGTGTTAGTGTGGAAGAAGGATACGTGCTGTATATCGATCGCAAGTTCAAAATCAAACAAGGAGTAGTGGATTTCATCGATCCTGATCGTTTAAACCCGATTATCGATTTCAAAGCGCAAACCACAGTCACAAGTTATCAAGCCACCGAGCCGACGCCTTACGTTATCACTCTTGCCATCACCGGTCCGTTGGACGAGGTGGTGGTGGAGCTCGCATCGGAGCCCCCCTTGGACAAATCTAACATCGTCTCCCTGCTTACCCTTGGTGCCACCCGCGATCAGTTGTCTGGCAAGGATGCGGAAGGCAAGGATGCTTCAATCTCGGCCGTCCTGAAAGAACGAGCACAGTCCATTTCCAGTCAGAGGGTTGCAGGCTATACTTCCCAAAAGGTGGGTGGTCTGTTGGGGCTGGATCAGTTTACCATTGAGGGAAATCTGTTCAGCTTCGACCGATCCTGGGGGCCACAGTTGCTTGCTTCCAAGAAAATCTCATCTCGAATGGAGATCACCTATACCACTACCGTTGGCCACTCCAATGAGAACCGTTTCCGCTTAGACTATTGGCTCTCCAAGCATTTCTCGCTGGAAGGCGAGACCGATCAACAAGGCCGTGCGGGCATGAATTTGAAATACCGATTGAGATACAAATGAATCACCTGAAGTCTGTTTTTGTGTTTGTCTTTTTATCGTTTCTTCTGGGATCTCCTGCCTTGAGCAAGGAGGCACCCAAGAAGCTCAAAGTGAGGTCCGTCACTTTCGAAGGTAATCAGGCGTTTAGCTATCAGGATTTGAAAAAAGTCATGCTTACCCGTCCCTCCAGATTTTTGTCCCGTTCCCACTATTATCCTCAGATTTTCCACGATGATCTTGAAAATGTCACGTTGTTCTACCAGCAGAACGGCTACTTGGACGCAGAGATCACAGATACGCTGGTAAATATCGATTCAACTGAATGGGTGGTTCACGTCTACATCCGGATCTCCGAGGGTGAACTGACGCGGGTGGAAGGTGTAGCCGTGTTTGGCAACGTTGTGTTTGCCGATAGCTTGCTTCTGCGGAAAATCGGGATTAAAGCGGGAGAGCCTTTCAAGAGGATGAAAATTCAGGATGCCTCGTTATCCATTCTGAGCCTCTATGCTAATAAAGGTTACCTGGAGGCCGAGGTCAAGCCGGACATTCGCATCAACTCGGAGACTCATCGGGCCCTAATTGATTTCGGCATTCAGGAAAAAACTCAATTCACCATTGGCGAAATTCATCTTGAAGGGTCGAAAAAAACCAGACCCAGGGTAGTAAGGCGAGAACTGCTTTTCCGCCGGGGAGAAGTGATCAACTACTCCCGCCTCCTGGAGTCTCAACGAAGATTATATCTGACCGGATTGTTCCAAAGTGTCTTCATTCGTCCCCAGCCTCCGGCAAATGGCGATTCCACCACAAAGGATGTCCTGGTCCAATTACAAGAAAACGAGTCTCTCGAGTTTAACCTTGCCGTGGGATACGGATCTGTGGAAAGGGCCCGCACAAGAGTTGAGGTCTTTAACACCAATTTGGCGGGAACTGCCCTTAAGGCCGGACTGACCACAAAAATAAGCTTTGTCGGGCGCGGCATAGAGGCTTCATTTACCGAACCCTGGACTTTCGGTTTTCGCTGGCGCACCGATGTCAATCTTTTGCTCGAATATCTGGAGGAACCAGGCTATGATCTCACCCGAAAAGGTGGGAGGCTGGTTGTCGGAAGAACGTTTGGAAAGCGTTCCACGGCCTCCCTGACTTATCGATACGAGGACGCAAAACTCAGCAACGTCCAGGTCAGTCCAATTCCAACGGAGCTGAAGACCAACGTCCGAAGCCTCATGCTGTCCCTAATCCACGATACGCGGGATAATCTGTTCAACTCAAAACATGGTACTTATCTGGAATGGAACAACGAGCTGGCGGGATCGTTTTTGAGAGGCACCGATACCTTCGTGAGATCTATCGGACGATTCAAATATTTCTATCCCTGGAAGCCCTCGACAATTGTTGCTACTGCGCTGGAGATTGGATGGATGGACTTCTTCGGCACCTCCAAGGACATCCCCTTAAACGAACGCTTCTACGCCGGTGGGCCCAATTCCCTTAGGGGATTTGGCTATCAGTTGGTCGGCCCCCTGGACAAAGAGCGAGATCCGATCGGCGGAAGACTGAAGGTTGCGTGGAACCTATTGGAGATTCGCCAGTCTCTCTATAAGATGATAGGCTTGGCATTCTTCGCTGACGTCGGAAATGTGTGGACGAAACCGGAGGACTTCCATTTCGGCGACCTTCGAACCTGCGCTGGACTTGGCCTTCGCGCAAATACACCCATCGGAATCGCGCGTCTTGATTACGGGATCAATCTGGGACCCAAAGAGGGAGAACCACAGGCCAAACTGTATTTCAACATGGGACAAGCGTTTTAGTTTTGTCCGATGCCGCGAGTCTAATGTTCTTTCTGAAGAGGAAAATGGTTTACTGTTAGGAGGTAATGACTATGGGCGGAATCTATTTTCTCTTGCCAACTCTGCTGGTGGTATTCTTCTCTTTTCTCATAGTAAGAGCAGCCGCCATCGCCTTGATGATGACCGGGATGGATGAGAAGAGGGCGAGGTTTCAGGCACTCTCGGCATTCAGCGGCACGGGATTCACCACCAGGGAGGCGGAATTTATGGTTACTCATCCCAAGAGGCGGCGGATTGTCAGTTGGCTCATGATACTGGGCAATGCAGGAATCGTCACGGTCATAGTCACCGGCACCTCCTCCCTTGCCAGCAGCAAGGGTTTTCAGGTGCCCATTAACGTTGTGATTCTTGCTGCAGGGATCTTTGTGATTTACAAGATCGCAACGCACAAGGGATTCATAAGAAGATGGGAAAGCTATGTAGAGGAAAAGCTCACAAAATCCCGGCCTTTACTAGAGGAAGAGGCATCCGAGGATCTCCTTCACCTGGTCGAAGGCTTTGGCCTGGTGCGAGCCACGATAAAGGAAGATTCTTCCATCGTCGGGACCTCTCTCTCCCAATGTGAATTGACTAAGCAGGGGATATTGGTATTGGGCATAGAAAGGGACAAGAATTGGATTCCTACTCCCAAAGCAGAGGAGACGGTAAGGGAGGGAGATAAACTCATTGTATATGGTCGTCTCGACGCTCTGAAGTCTCTGTTCCAACAGAAGTGACTGCATACAACTCAAGGGAGAGTCACTGATGATGAAAAACAGGCGTACCAAGATAGTATGCACCATCGGCCCTGCCAGCAGCTCAGCCGCAGCTCTTCAGGCGCTGATAGAAGCGGGAATGAATGTCGCTCGTCTGAACTTCTCGCACGGCTCACACCAGGATCACGCCGCAGTCATGAACCATCTGAGAACTGTCTCTAAGCAATTGGGGGGCACAGTACCGATTTTACAGGACCTGTCAGGACCCAAAATGAGGATCGGTAAGCTGGCCCAAGGGCTCATCCAACTGGTGCCACATGCCAAGTTTGTACTCACCACCCAAGAGGTGGTGGGAGATGAGACTTCGGTCTGGATCAACGCCCCCGACTTAGTGGAAGCTCTTAAACCCGGTGATCGGATACTCTTGGCTGACGGAGAGCTGGAACTGAGCGTTGTCTCCACCACCGAAGACCAAATCAAATGTGAAGTCGTAGTCGGGGGGGAGCTTCGCTCAAATCAAGGAATCAACGCCCCGGGGGTCTCATTCAAAAAGCCGGTACCAACTCAGAAGGATATAGAGGACTTGATTTTTGGAATAGAACAACAAGTCGACTGGGTGGCGCAGTCCTTTGTCAGGAGCGCCGACGAGATTCGAAACCTCAAATCGATAATCAAACAAAACGGCTCGGAAATCCCGGTGGTAGTCAAGCTCGAAAAACGCGAAGCTTTGGACGATCTTGACAGAATACTGGATGAAGCTGACGGCATCATGATAGCCAGAGGGGACCTGGGACTGGAGATACCCATCCAGCAGGTGCCGCTGGTGCAAAAGGATGTTATAAAAAGGGCAAATCTTGCCGGAAAACCGGTGATAACTGCCACCCAGATGTTGGAGTCGATGATGTCAAGTCCTCGACCCACAAGAGCTGAGGTCGCCGACGTCGCCAACGCAATCTTCGACGGCACCGATGCTGTGATGCTCTCCGGCGAAACCGCAGCCGGCAGATATCCGGTGAAGGCGGCCAGAACCATGGCTGACGTGGCCTTCGCAACCGAACAGAGCATCGACTACCCGGAGCAGTTCAGAAGCAAACGAACCATAATCACAACCGATGTCGAAGACGCCATCGCTCACGCCGCCTGCCACACTGCTCTGGGAATCGGCGCGCAGGCGATAATCTGCTGCACCAGATCAGGTCAAACCGCCAGGCTGGTGGCGAAATATCGACCCCAGGCCACCATCATAGTGGCAAGCCCGTACGAAAACACGCTGCTTCAAGCCATGCTCCTTTGGGGCACCTATCCGATTCAGATCGCAGAGGCCCAAAACACCGACAAGATGATTGCTGAGGCAAAGAGCGCCGTGCTCAAATCCGGCCTGGCTAAGCCGGGGGACAGGGTGGTGATGGTGGCAGGCATACCGGTGGGCGTACCCGGCACCACTAATATGATCAAGGCGGACATTCTTTAGAGATGGACTGCACCTTGCCGCCGTCTTTTCTTGGCCAAAGCGAATCAACCCAGGTTAACACACCGGCGGGAACAGTCGACGGGAAGGTGATCTGAGACTTCTGGTCGAGGACACTCTAACGGAGGAAATCAAAATGACGGAGCGCACCTTCTATATAGTGGATGTTTTTGCTGAACGAAAGTATGCAGGCAACCAACTCGCAGTCTTCAGAGACACGAAGGGATTATCTGATACTGAAATGCAGGAGTTTGCCAAGGAAATGCACTTTTCCGAAACGACGTTTATTGTATCCGAAGAGAAACGAGACGGGGGTTATGACGTTCGCATTTTCACGCCGGAATATGAGATTCCATTTGCTGGTCATCCCACTTTGGGGACCGCCTATGTGATACAGCAGGAGATCATCAAAGAGCCTGTTGAGCAGGTGGTCCTTAATCTTAAGGTCGGGCAGATTCCGGTGGATTTCAAATACAGCGGCAAGGAAGTAGACATCATGTGGATGAAGCAAAAAGCTCCCGAATTTGGGCGGATTTTCGGTCTGGAGAAGACTTCAGAGATTCTATGCCTGGATCGAAGTGCAATAGACGACAGATCACCCATCCAGGAGGTCTCCACGGGAACGCCCTTCATCATGGTTCCACTGAGGACTCTGAATGCGGTGAAGCAGGCAAGAATCGACAAAGACAAATATTTCGAGTTGATCAAAGACACCGAAGCCAAAGCCATACTCATCTTTTGTCCGGAGACTTACGACAAACAGAATCAACTCAACGTTCGCGTCTTTGCTGATTACTATGGCGTGCCCGAGGATCCGGCTACGGGATCAGCAAACGGCTGCCTGGCCGGGTATCTGGTCAAACACCGCTATTTCGGAAAGGATCGAATAGACATCCGTGTTGAACAGGGTTACGAAATAGGAAGACCTTCTCTCCTCCTCTTAAGAGCAGAAGACAAGAAGAATGAGATAGACGTCTTCGTCGGCGGAAAAGTTGTAATGATCGCGAAGGGAGAATTCATCTAGCGTTTTCACCTCTCTCCCGGTCTCCCCCTCTCCACAATGTGGAGAGGGGGACCAAGGGGGTGAGGTATTGCCGTCCGGCAGATTTCCCCAAACCAATTCACAACATTTTGCGTCTTATATATGGTTGAAGCCCAATATATTGCGTTTTTTTTGCACAGAACAGCATTTTTTCCTTGACAAATTAAGGCTGGGCTTTTAACATAGGATATGGGAAGATTTTGATTCATGAGGGGAGGAATCAGATTTTCCCTCCTTCGGCTTTGCTCCCTTCGGGTCTGCACTTCGTCCTGCCCTTCGGTCCCGAGACTTCAGGGTCGAGGGAAGACTCAGTGTCGAAGGAAGCTTCAGGGTCGAAGACAGGACGGTGAGCTTGCCGAACCGCCAAACCTGTTGTAGTTAAACAAATTACAATAGTTGGTTTTTGAAAGGTTTTTATTTCGACGGCGTCTCTCTTTGCCTAAAAAATGAGATTTGTGAAAAAACCCCATTGTGTTCTGCGATTCTGAGATAGATGAAGAGAAGATGGTGGCCTATAGGAGACACTAGACAAAGAAAACCAAAGAGTGTCACCCTGAGCGAGGCGAAGGGTCTCTTAGATTCTTCCCCCGCCAATGGTTCGACTTCGCTCACCATAAAAGGCGGGGTTAGAATGACTCTGCGGGTGCTCTGGGATTTTGAGATAGGTAAAGAGAGGGGCATATCTCTTGAGGAAAGGAAAAAAGATGTCGGAGAGTTCGATTCCTTGGCCAAGAAAAGGAGATCGATTATTTAAAGGAGATGCTGATTGGTGGAACAATGCTTGTCTCAATTACGAACATGACCAATGGAACATGTATGTAGATGGTTACAAGCAAGCAGCTGATCTATTAGTTGAACATGTCAAAAAAGCTCGATCAGGCCAAGACTATTTGGTATTTCCCATAGTATTCTTGTACCGGCAGTATATTGAACTGCGTCTCAAAAAGCTCATTAAGGATGGCAATCTTCTTTTTAGCATCCCCGAAGAGTTTCCAAGGCATCATAAGGTAGGTGAGCTGTGGAAACCAGCTAGGAAAATCTTGGAACGAGCCTGGCCTGGAGGGCCAGCCGAAGATTTAGATGCGGTAGAAGAGTGCATCACGCAGTTCTCAGAGAAAGACCCGTTTTCGATAGCGTTCCGATACCCAGTGGATAAGGATGGGAATCCATCAGTTACTAGCTTGCGACATATCAATCTTCGAAACTTGTCGGAGGTTGCGGACAGAGTAGCCTCCTTGCTGGATGGCGCAAGTATGGGAATCTCTCATGGTCTAGATTGTAAGCGTGAAATGGAACAGGAGTGTATGTGGTAGCCGCAATCTTCAGATTGCGCTGAAAAAATCGATATCCAATTCTCGCAGACTGAAGTCTGCGGCTACAATTTTTAAAATTCTCTTGCGTTATGGGGCAAGCATGTTCCAAGGATTGATAGACAAAAAAAGTTGTCAACCATCCTTAGGAGTCAATCTTGAGGACAGGTCCTTCGGGATGGTTGAGCTACAAAACCAAAAAGGAGTTAATCCGTCAGGATTTTATAAAAGGCTGACGCCTCAACTCCACAAAGGGCTCTCCATGAGACTCTGAGACAGATGAGACTTATTGATTAGGAGGAGGGGAAAAGTGACTGAAAAAACGATCAGCAGAAAGACAAAGGTAGAACTGACAGGCAATTGCATGAAGGTCTTGGAGAGAAGGTATCTCAAGAAGGACAAAAACGGCAAGGTCATAGAAACACCCGAGGAGCTTTTCTGGAGGGTGGCCGAGGTCATATCTTCTGCGGACAAAGATTACGGAGCCACCGAATCCGAGATACAGAAAACCACCGAAGAATTCTATGAGATGATGGCCAAGTTGGAATTCATGCCCAACTCTCCGACTTTGATGAATGCGGGCAGACCCTTGGGTCAGCTCTCCGCCTGCTTTGTCATACCCATCGAAGATACCATGGAGTCCATCTTCACCGCGGTGAAGGACACCGCTCTGATCCACAAAAGCGGAGGCGGAACCGGATTCTCGTTTTCAAGATTAAGACCCAAGAATTCGCCGGTTGCTTCCACCAGTGGCGTGGCTTCAGGCCCCATATCCTTTATGAAGGTCATCAATGCCGCCACCGAAGCGGTCAAGCAGGGCGGCACCCGAAGGGGTGCTAATATGGGAATTCTAAGGGTGGATCATCCGGACGTCTTGGAATTCATCTGCTCCAAGGACGATTTAAGAGAGCTCACCAATTTCAACGTCTCCGTGGCCGTCACGGACACCTTCATGAAGGCCATGGAAAAGGACGACTACTATGATTTGATCGATCCCCGCACCGGAAGGAAATACAACCTAGACGGCAAGCCGGTTCAGCACAAGGCCAAAGAGGTCTTCGACTTGATAGTGGAACACGCCTGGAGAACCGGCGAGCCGGGGATGATGTTCTTAGACAAGATGAACGACGGAAATCCCATCACCAAAGTCGGGCTATACGAGTCCACCAACCCCTGCGGGGAGCAGCCCCTCCTGCCCTATGAAAGCTGCAATCTGGGTTCCATTAACTTAGCCAGGATGCTAAAAGTCAGTGCCAAGCAGAAGGCGCCTGACCATCTGACCATGGAGATCGATTGGGACAAGCTCGAAAATACCGTTAGAAAAGCGGCCCATTTCTTAGATGACGTGATAGACGCAAATAACCATCCCCTGCCGGAAATAAAACAGAACACCACAGCCAACCGGAAGATAGGATTGGGGATTATGGGTTGGGCGGACATGTTGGTGCAGCTAAGGATTCCATATAACTCGAAGGAGGCGGTAAGCTTAGCTGAAGAGGTGATGAGCTTCATCCGGGAGACGGGCCACCAGACTTCCTCAGAGTTGGGCAAGGCCAGGGGTAATTTCCCCACCTGGGAGAAGAGCATCTATTACGACAAAAACACTCCCATGCGCAACTCCACCGTCACCACCATCGCTCCGGCAGGGACCATCAGCATCATAGCCGGCTGTTCCTCCGGGATCGAGCCGCTCTTTGCCATCTCATATATACGCACGGTGATGGACAACACCAGACTGGTGGAGGTAAATCCATACTTCCAGAAAGAGGCCAAGGAAAGAGGCTTTTTCAGCGACGAGCTGATGGAAAGAATCGCTCAGAAGGGATCCATTCAGGATTTTGACGAGATTCCCGAGGATGTCAAGAAGACCTTTGTGGTATCTCACGACATAGCACCGGAATGGCACGTGCGCATGCAGGCTGCTTTCCAGAAATACACGGATAACGCGGTTTCCAAGACCATAAATCTCCCCAACCAGGCCACGGTGGCCGACGTTGAGACTGCATATAGATTGGCATACGAATCGAGCTGCAAGGGGGTGACCATCTACAGGGACGGATCCAGAGAGGCACAGGTCTTATCTACCAAGAAAGACGAAGAAAAAGAGGAAGAGAAGATCGCTCCCATGGATAGGCCGGCAACCCTTTCCGGCATCACCGACAAGATCAAGACCGGATACGGCAATCTCTACGTGACCATCAACACCTTGAACGGAAAGCCCTTCGAGGTCTTTGCCCAGATAGGAAAATCCGGATATTCCACCATGGCCGACACCGAAGCCATCTGCAGGTTGATCTCCCTGGCGCTTCGCAGCGGGATAAGCGTGGAGAAGACCATCGAGCAGCTGATCGGAATCGGCGGCGCCTCCCCTATCTATCAGGAGGGCGGGCTGGTGATGTCCATCCCGGATGCCATCGCCAAGGTCTTAAACAAGCATTTTGGCAAAAACAAGGGGAAGAATCATCATCAGGATCTGTACCTGGAGTATTGTCCGGACTGCGGCGGAAAACTGGAGCACGATTCCGGATGCTTGGTCTGCAGACTGTGTGGGTTTTCGAAATGCTAGGAAGACAATTCTCAGGACTTCTACGCAGGTATTCAAACGATTAACCCTCCTCAGATTTGAATCCCATTAGCTGACGCTCCCCTCACGAATGCCCCAAAAACTTCTTGACAAGTAGTACAAGTCTTGTTAAGATTGAATAAAGTTCTTGGTCAACCTGAATTTAGTCTCAAAGGGATCGGTGAGTCCAGGCTGTATTGATGTGGGGCAAGGCAGGAATGATTGCGTCTACTTATCAGATATGTTAGAGACTAAGCTAAAGGAGGAAATATGGAGAGGCGAAACGTCAATTCTGCAACTGCGATGCGCGTGTCTAAAATTGGGCAACATGCACCGGTTATGTTATTCTCGCTCTTTTCTGTAGACCCAGGCCAGGAAAGAGAATTTGCTTCGAAGTTAGATGGAAGCTTTGAGGATTATTTGTCAAAGTTAGAAAATATAACCTGCCGTCATTTCGAGTGTAAAAATGGAAGACCGCCCACTAACGATGAAAAACAATTCGCATCATTGTACCAGCCTAGGCTTTATTTGGCTCTGGGTGAATTCGATATCGCAGGACTTTGCCTGATTGATGATTTTGAGCTGATACACAAGCTATCTCTTGTCCCTCGCCAGCACGCTCAACAGTTCTTTGTTGGAATGCTACCCGTGGGCGAGGGGTTTGAATCTCAGAGTGGGCGTGAACTAGAAATTCTTCGGACGGATTTTCGCCAAAGATTCCCTCTGTTAGCTATCTCTCAGCTAAAGATTAGCCCTTTGTGGACTTCTATCCTCGGTTTCGAACTTGTGGAGGCTCTGCTTTATGCCTGTAGAAAGCGCCTGGACAAGCTTGAATTGAGATCTAATAACAGCGTCAACCTTATTTTACACTCTCAGGCATGGAGCGAGATCCTTTTGCTGGTCTTTTCCCGAAGCGTTACGGAAATAGCTGACACAATACTCGATCTTCGCGAGAGGGACCTTTGTTCGATGTTTGAGGATAAGGCCTTTGACGACACCATAAATAAAATTAAGCAGAGTTCTTTTGCTAAGATTTTGCTTAAGAGCGAGGGACCGGGCGACATTTTGAAGAGCCACGTCTTTGCCACAAGCTACACGACTTTCGGTTTTAATTTCGAGATTTTCGATGGACTATATGCAAAATACGCCCCGAAGCAGGAGGAGTCAGAAAACGAAGTCAAAGAGAAATTTGATCTCGCTGTCAATCACCTCAGCAACTTGTCAGAAGAATCCTTGACTGCGTGTATCACCAATTTATGCTGTAGACCTGGGCACTTGTCAAAAGTTCATGAACAAGCAGAAGATGCGCTAGGTAACAGCGAGCTAGCAGTCTTGATTGGAAAACAAGATTATATGCCACTCAGGTGTGCGGATGGGCTAAACCGTAAACCTGGGAATGTAGCGGATTGCATCAAGAGGATAGTAGATCTTGAAGCTAAGGTGCTTGAAGAACCACAGAAAAAACCCCATGTCTTCAAAACGAGAACCTCTTGGGTTCTCTCACCATCGCTATCCATTCCAGCTGTCCATACTGATCACATTTACGGCTTTAGGCCGCTGGCCACTCCAAACCCGGATTGGGCGAAGCTAGTTAAGGATGCCAGAGCAAAAGTCAGATCAATCGGGATTCCCAAGAATCTGGTTTTTGAGATCGACCGCATCTTTTCGACATTTGACATGTGTATAAGAAATTTTCAGGTGATAGATGCATTTGCAGACCTTTGTCCACTAGTCAATAGGATGGCAAGGCTCCTGGCAGAGGTCGAAAATTATGGTGGCGGTATTGTCCTCAGGCAACACGGGAGAGAAATATCTCTCCCTGAGTTCGTCCGCGGGTTGCAGACCTGTGTCGAGGCTTTCAAGGGGGCTTTCTCGAACAGATATCTTCAAAGCTATGCAACGAACGAGGTGAATGACTTCGCCTTTGAATTCCGTGGGTCCATACATCAGATAGTGTCGGCAGTAAGCGGTTTCTCGAACACGTTGCTTGACTTGCTTGATAAAAAGGAAATGAGAAGTAGCCTCGTAATTGTTGGGTCCTCACCGCGTGTCTGCACTTCACCTAACTTTATCGGATGCCCCATCTTTTTCAACTATCATCTTCTATTTGAGCCTATGGAATTGGCTGCAGCATATCACGAGGTCGGACACTACCTTGTGATGACAGACTGGCATGACATCAAAGAAGACTTGCCGTCTGAAAAGCGATATGCACATTCGGCTGAAGAGATCTTTTGTGCGATGCTTTGTTTTCGTTTTGGTTTCTTAGGCGACTGGGAACTCTTCGCTAAATTCTATTGGTCAAGGTTTCACCAATGGAAGCAGATGCTTGGTGGTAGCGATTTGGTTCAGAGCGAATTTGAAGCTCATGCTGTAAGATACCTGCTTGCAACCTCTCCCACTTTTGTAAGGGACCTGCGTAGCCACACAAATGCCCTAAGAGCCATAAATAAGTGTAGAGATAAACTCCAGATTGCAAAGGGATTTGAACCATTCATAGAGGTAATGCTCAACCAGAGCAGTGCATCTGGAAGGCCACTGTGGGATAAGGTCTATCACGAAAGCGAAATGATGATTGAGAAAAGCCATCCGTTTTTCGAGAAGGTGGAATATGCTTTGGCAGAAAAGTTAACAAAACTGGATTTGGGGGTTAGAATCAGTGATGAGTTCAAGCTACCTGCTACACACAAACAAGATATCGACCAACTGAGAAGAAGTCTGTCTTGCGGAGAGTCATTGATTTTGGACCTCGAAGAGCTCAATTCAGAATATGGCGCCTTCCGTTTCGCGCAAAAGATATTATATGCCTATCTGTGCGAAGCTTTTAAAAACGTTGACCCAGACTACCCTTACATCATCAGGAAAGAGGGGAAAATCGAATTTAGGGGAAATGGAAGCCTCTTTGTAGATCCAGCCGGAGGCAGCTTCGTTTCCGGATACAAGTTTAGATCAACCTATTTGGAGTTGAGAATTGCAGCACTTATGTCATTATTTGATCTGGCGCAGAAGAGGAAGCGAGAGTTTATTGAAGACCAACTGAAATAATTCTGAAAAGAACTACCACGCCGTATCTGAGAACCGAGGGATCGTTGCCCTTGTCTTGCCAGCGTTACCTCCAGAAAGGTGCCCTCGTCGCTAAAGCAATTCTGTCAAGAACTACATCCTGCCAAGCACGAAGACATTTTCAGGCCTATAGCCGAGTTCTTTCTCCACTACATTTCTGGTGTCAATGACCGGTACCTTTTTATTTGAGATTATAGCTTCGTATATGCGATTCTCTGAGAACTCACTATGATTTGCAAAGATTACCACACAGTCAATCTTGTCTTTTTTCACCATTTCGGCACACTCCACCATGTTTATCCCTTTCAAATAAAATCTTATGGTTGCTTCGGACGTATCTACCGTAGCTCGACTCTTTATCCCCAGATAGAGTTCTCGATCCATCCATTGATCCTTATCCGGGAATAATTTCAACCGGCGCCTTGTAAAAACTGGATCGCAGTAATATAAGTTGACATTTTTAGATAGCAGGGATTTCAAAATTTCGAGAGCTTTTGATTCACGAATGTCGGGAACATTCTCCTTGTAAGTGACACCCAACATAAGAATGTTTGACTCGCCTAGCTTTCTACCTTGGGCATGTAAAGCTTGCTTGACCATTCCAACAATTTCATCTGGCATTTCTTCATCTATCTGAAAAGCCTCCCAAATAAGTGGTATACTAATTCTCTCTTCCCTGGCTTTCCAATATAAATAGAGAGGATCAATAGGAATGCAATGTCCGCCCACACCCGGTCCAGGAAAACATAAATCCAGTCCAAACCTTTTTGTAAGTATTGCGCTTATGACTTCACTTATGCTCATTTTCATCGAATTCAGATTACAGAATTCAGCAAGTTGATGGAGAAAAAGTATGCTCAACTGGCAGAAAGACCGAGTCACTATTTCAGCTATGAGGTGCTGATCAGCTTTATCACGTTTTTCCCCGCGAATTTCGTCAACACATTTTTCGGCAAGGGTATTTATAGAGGTAGCTTCCTGGGAGAGAATTTCGCTATCAAAGCTGTCATGCCTGAGAATCTCTTTAAACAATTCAGTCTCAGTTAGCTTGTTCCTTTTGAGAATTTCTTCTGGCAAGAAGTTCCATAACGTTCTCTTATTCATGATTGCTATGATATTCCAGATATCAACTCCTGAATGTCTTGACAACTTAGCCAGTCTATTGGCAAAAGAGATACTTATGAAACGGTAGGCGTTCTCCGCACACTTCACGGTTTCTGCAATCCTGATGAAGCTGACCTTTTTGATTCTATCCTTGAAGAGCGGCTTATAGAGCTCCGACGCTAGTTCAAAACTGGTTTCGTCCAGACCACCAACGATCTTCGGGATCTCCCAAAAAGGCAACTTTCCTCCCGGGTTTGTTCTCTCTGGCGAGTAAGCTAAGTTTACCTTAGTTGAATGCGTTGATAGGGCAGATTTCAATCGAGGCAAGATAACTTCTTCGGTACATCCGGGATAAGTTGTACTCTCAACGATTACTAACTTGTCCTTATCTTCACTGATCTGAATTGAATCCTCAACGATTTTGGTAGCTTTATTTATAAATTGTATGTCTGGATCACAGTGGCTGGAGTGCTTCAATGGTGTGGGGACGCAAATTATGTAAACGTCACAATCGGCTATTTGCTGGCGTAAAACGGCCTCAGTATTCTGATATTCCTCCTGAACTCTAACAAGCAAGAAGTTCTTCTTCATCAACTGATCGGCAATCTCCTCATCTGATACGTCAGGCCAAAGGGACTTACCTCTCTGCAAAGTATCAACTACCGCAGGTTCTTTTTCGATCCCTTTGACCAAGAATCCCTTTTCTGCGAGCTTAATTGCCAGTGGTACTCCAACATAACCCAGTCCGATCACACCTATCTCGGCATCTTGTGATCTAATCCTATCGATTAAAGGCCTCTTCTCTTCAGCTGTCATAGCAAAAACCTCCCCAGAAATAGTTGGTTTATCAGCACCTCATGTTCAGAACATCTTGTATCTAGATCTTCAATTCACCTGATCTGTTAACAATTCTATTCATACATATAACAGAATTTTTCTCAAAAGTCAACCCATAACTTCCACTTTCCGTCCTTTTTGAAACAAGATGCCACCATAGCTCACGCAAGGGAATCTTGCAGAATTTAGCTTCCGCTCCTTAATGAAGAGAGCAGTTGACGCTAATCATTCTCTTGTTGGAACTGGAGAATAATCAAATTACCGCGGATTGTCACCTTAAGCTCTAAGGACTCACAGAGACGATCAATTGTCTCTTCTGCTACTTTATTTTGAATCGCAGGGAACTGAGTTGACCCTATCTGCGTGAAAGAGTATACAAGCACCTTACACCATGGGCGGGAAGATTGCTTAAATTTTTCTTGACAAGATTTGGGTCCCCGTGTAAATTAAGACTAGATTCTTTCAGAAAGGAAGAAAAAGGAGAAATGGACTTAAAGGACATCAAGCCTCGAATAAGATGTGCGGTAGGTCATGAGGAGCTATTTACGTTTGATCAAGTACGCGGAGACTTGATGGACCACCTTCGCGAGCAGTTAAAAAAGCTAAGCGAAAAGAGTGGAAAAAAATATGAGTATACAATTGAGATAACTAGGGAGGGAGATATCGTTTGTTATAAAAGGCTTGATAAAGAAGTCACGGCAGGTTTTGTGGCAGACAATAGCAGAATACAGGCAGAAGTAACATCAGCAACATCTTTTGACTTCTTTGAGAGAGAAGTCCCCGACATTTTTGTATCTTTATTAAATTTTCTCGAGAAGAACAATGTATCCTTTCTTGGGATGATGTTCTGTAGCAATTTCTTTTTGAGAAAAGAGATAGATGCCATTCAGGTCTTAGAGAGCAATTATTTCCGGCTGGCGGAAAAAATCTCCACTTCTACGATCGAAGAAAGAGACATTCATCGACTATCTTTTGAATTGAGGTTCAAGCAAGAAGATTACACCCGCCATCTGATTGTTAGAGCGGGTAAAGCCGAAAGCACTGAAAATGGCTATCAAGCAGAAATTACTTTTGATAGTCGGATAGAGAAAGAAATGGAAGTGAAAGACACGGAGATGCTTTCCGAGTTCTTTAAGGAAACAGCTCTGAATTATTTTATGGATAATATTGTGAATGGATTTGTGAAAGAGATTTTTGAGGCCAAACAGCAAGACAGTACAAAGAAATGAACGATTGTATCAGGGATTGAATTGAGCGTACATACGAGGTTTAACCATGAAGAAGAAAGGATCCCAAAAGCCGTCCGAGGAACTGATTGAGGGATTGGTGAAATACCAAGCAGGTCTTGATCTAGTCGCAGAATCCATTACAGTGTATTTCGAACCAATAGCAATGCTAATAGGAAAAGGACTTTCACCGCGTGAAATCCCTAGAATAGAAGAGAGGATAGTGCTTAGGCCTGCGTCACCGAAGATTAATCTCATTACTTTAGTAGGTGGTCTTATAGTCGCGGTTTTATCATATTGGTTGTTCTCTCTTCCTAAAACCTCAGAAGTTGCTTGGTACTTCAACCAGTTATTGGGGGCCATCATACTCGCTTCTATAGGATTAACATTGACTGCTTTGGTTTCCTTGTTGGGGAAAAGGAAAACAGAATAGTGGACAAAACAACTTCAGGCTTATTCCGGTCGGTATTAGAAATAATTCTAAGGGAATATTTGGGCAAGTGGGGCGTAAAAGGCTTTGTGAATTTTGTAGTAATACTAATTGTCGTTGTATTTGGCATGATTGGTGTGACAAGGGGTTTGACCGAAAAAGTATTACTCGCGCAGGATTTTCTACAAGGCTTACGGAGCCTCGCTTACTTGACTCTGTTTATGGTTGCGATGGTTCTCATCATTTTCTTTGTTTCGAAGATTTCCATAAAAAACGTGAAATAAAGAATGTAGTTAATTTGATGACTTTCCTTGCCTGGTTTTTTTGTAAGCTTCGAACACCTTATAACCCAAGAACCTTCCCGGTTTACATCCATAAAAAGCAAGTCGATCAACTGTTCTTAAGTATTTTTTCATCCGTGATTCTTGTTTGTCAAGTCCGTGAGGTTCATGCAAGAAACGATCCCTGTACATCTTCTCTGCTTCTTCAGCATCCATACCTTTTGATTGAAATTCAATAACTGCTACTGTAGACACCAAATTTAGACCGACGATGCCCATCGCTGCGAGTTTTCCAATTTCCCAGACATAGTGCTGCACTATGTGATCGGCCAGAGGATTGTACATTTGGCCCCCCTATCACAGGAAATGTGAGGATTGCACACGGCCCAAATTTCTGCACTTGGAAGCTAAAAAATATATTTACACAATAATCAGAGTCACAGATTAATAGACCGAGCGCACCGCTGTTGCCAAGATTTCATGCCCCCTGTAATTGCTTTTTCGGTATCTCGGAAACAAACTTTAAATCTATTCCGTCCATACTTTGACTGCTCTTTTCCTAACGACCTTAACGCTCTTTCCGCAAGCAATCCGCACAGGGAACGCCTACACTTCCGTCTGCGAAACTCTGTCTACAACAACTCTTGTCTCTCAGTCACAACTAGAGCCCAAGATCTGCCTGGGACGGATTCGTAAGTCCAAGCTCAATCTTTGGGATTTGCGTTTGTGCTTATCTTGATACACCCCTCTTCCATCTCGCGAACCAACGTCAGTCTTTCCCGAGAGTTCCCTTTCAGTTAGAAGAATCTTCTCGCGATGATCCATGTTGCTGACAAGAAGATATCTCTGACCTGTTCTTTTGAGGCTTCAGCTCCCAGAAGATAATTCTCTTTAAGATAAACATTCGCTTAGATTCGATCGATAATATATATGTAAGGGGGCGGAGCAAGGATAAGGAGACTTATCCTTGTTGTGTCTGAGGGAAAGGAGTGTCATGATAAGTCCAGCGGGCATATCCGGTGAGGCCAGTTCCGGGGAGAAGAAATTCTGCGTACAGACTGAATTTGCGCAAAGGCCCAAGCCCCGGATCACCACCAGCATATCTCTTAATGGGGAGGTGGTGCAAAAGGTGGAAAACGTCTGGGATAATCTCCCTAAATCCGAAGAGGATAGAGACGAGATTGAGAGATTCTTGAGAAAGCAGCACCGAGACGTCATAAAGGACATAGAACACAAGGGAAAGAGACCCGTCTCATCGGACGAGAAAACGGAAAAGATTGCCACCACCGGAGAAAAAGAAAACGAAGAGGTGATCTCAAAGGTCAGGAAAGTGATTTCGGCAAGCGAAGGAGTGACTGGATGCGTGCTATTTTCGAAAGAAGACCAGATCATCGGTCCAGATGCCCAGGACAAAAAAGACCAGGCCATGATGGATCTCTCGCTATGCACTAAAGATCTGGTTTCGTTTCTTTCATCGGTCTCAAAGGTAGGAAATCTTTCGGGAGGGCTGTTGGAAAGCGAGCAGATGAAAATGGTATTCATCCCGATCAAAGACGACTTTCTTTCCGTCAGGGTCAATCCGGATACCGACGTCAAACAGCTGGTTCACAAAGTCAAATCCGCTGTCTGAACGGGTCTGTGACCTTTTTTGGGCTTTTGAGAATTTGGGTGAGTTCGCGCCGGAAGGCGGCACGAATATGATTGTTGTGGTTGCCTGATTTATCAGGCTTTCTGTTAATGAACCAAACGGCTGCAACTTCTGTGGGATGCCAACCTGATGCAAAGAATACTAGGTGACATAAAGTCGGTTCCGGGAGTAAGTGGCGTGGTGGCTCTGGACAAAGAGACCCTGCAATCTTATCAGCTCCTGCCTGCCAGCTTTTCCTCGGCGTCGATCAGAAATGTGGGAACAAAGCTTCTGAGATTGTCGGAAAACATGAGTGAGCGAAGCCGTCTGGATTTGAAATTCGAGCATGGAATTGGATTGGTCTACAACTTAGAACATAGTGTGATCCTCATTTTCGGAAGAGCCGAGCTGAATTTCTCCGTCTTAGGTTTCGTGCTTAAATGGGCCCTTCAGGCCATAGAGAGAAAACTGGCCACCAGAGCCTACGAGCCGGTGAAAATCCAGGCAAGCCCCACGTGGAATCAGCCCTCCCAACGAACCCGTTTTGTGGTTGACAAAAAGGCCCTGGGGCTGTTAATTGAGGCTGTCAATTTGGTGGCAAAAAGTTTGGCGAAGACTCAGGGCAGTTTCTGGGTTTCGCAGAATCTGCGGAAAAGCAAAGAAAGGGTAGTCAGGGAATTTCCCTTCGTGGCAGGCTTCTATGTGGACAACAACGCAACCATCTCCCTGATGAAGGGAGGGGAAGGGGTCATAAACGATGACCTCACCTTTGCTCTGATTAAGTGGATATATCTCTTTATGAATTCATCCAGCCAAACCCAATCCCTTGGTGTTAGAGATTTGACCGCGAAAATAAGTCACTCCCTCGAGGAAATCGGATTCTACAACATGTACCGAAGATTGGCAGAAGGTCGCTCGCCCAAAAGATAACAGCGAAAAAAAGTCCCCTTCACCGAAGGTGAAAGGGACTGCGTGGAAAGGGCATGCAATTTGAAGAAAACTCTCTCGACATTCAACGTTAAAGGGTTTTCACAGCCGCCTCCTGTATTTCGCTTTCGCTACCCTTTCGGGTCACCGCGTACGCTCAACATTCGGGAGCAACCTTCATCAGTTGATTGTTAAAGGTTTTTCAAATGCGCCCTTTCCACACATATATATATTACAATCAAAACAGCAGAAAGCAAGTGTTTTTTTAGAATTCTGGGAACATTTTCGGAGCCAGATGCATGGTCGATTCCTCGGGCATTGACATCGTAGAAGTCAAGAGAGTCAAGAGATTAGTGGAAAGATGGGGAGATCGTTTTCTTCATCGTGTCTTCACCCCCAGCGAAATCGCCTATTGCACAGGCAAAAGCTCACCCGAACAATCCCTTGCCGCCCGGTTTGCGGCCAAGGAGGCGATACTCAAGGCCATCGGAACAGGACTCTCCCAGGGAATAAGATGGACCAGCATGGAAATCGTCAATGATAAAAACGGGCGTCCGAGTGTGACCTTGGGAAAAAGGATTAAAGACAGAATTGGAGAGAAGAAAATTTTGATCAGCATGTCCCACATCAAGGAATATGCGGTGGCACAGGCGATTTTAGTTGACTAACCTGTTCATGCTTTTTCAATATAAGAAGCACGTGGAGTAGCCGAGCCTTTATGGCTTGGAGGTTCAAGAATGAAAGATCAAGATTGAAGACCACGAGTCAAGACCCGAAATTTGATTCATCCGAGAAATCCGCAAAAGATTGATGTGTTTCAGTTTTTCGCTTTGCAGTCTTAACTGCTCAAGAGGAGAGATTTCATGGCAGACCAGCAGGAGATTTTTGAGATATTCGAAAAAGCAGAAGCGCTTCTAAAAGGTCACTTTCTCTTAAGCTCCGGGCTTCATTCGGATCTATATTTCGAGAAGTTTCAGGTGTTGCAGCATCCCGAGTATGTGGAGATTTTGTGCCAAAAGCTTGCGTCTTTGTTCAAGGATGACAAGATTGAGGTGGTGGTAGGTCCCACAACGGGAGGGATCATAATAGCTTATGAAGTGGCCAAGAATTTGAAAACCCGCTCCATCTTCGCAGAAACAGAAGGGGAGGGGCGGGTCTTAAAGAGGGGATTCAATCTGAAGAAGGGCGAGAGAGTTCTGATCGTGGATGATATCTTAACCACCGGAAAGTCCATCAATGAGGTGATCGACTTGGTTAGAAGACATGATGGAGACGTCGTGGGAATCGGAGTCCTTCTGGACAGATCCGGAGGAAAGGTGGATTTTGGCTATCCCCTGAAGCCATTAGCTGTGACCGAGGTGAAAAACTATCCGCCCGAAGAGTGTCCGCTCTGCAAATCAGGCGAGCCTCTGGTAAAACCAGGAAGCAGGACAATCTGACCTCACGCCTTGATGCCAAGCTACGGGTGACTTGTCAGAAGAACGCAAAGGCTTTGCTGCAAATGTGTTTACTTACATGGAGCAAAAGATGACCCTCAGAATCAACCTCTTCTCTCTTTTAGGAATTTGCCTTTTGATCTTCTCTTGTGCCGAGAAGCCCGAAAAACCTGAGATGACTGTTTTGATTCGCATGATGGACATTCAGGACTTATGGTTCCGGGAGAAGATGAAGGAGTTTGAGACCGAAAACCAGGTCAAGATAAATGTGGTAACCTTCGATCAGGTGGAAGATGTTAGAGAGATGATAGATTTGGAGATAAAAAGCGGAAAGAAGACCATCGGCCTGGTCAAAACCGCCATGGAGATGGTGTATCCTTTGGCCAGCGAGGACTATGTGATTCCTCTGAAGGAGATAATAGGTCCTACCCAGTTAGAAAAAGATATGAGGGAGTATTTGCCGGAAGCTTTAGAGGCAGAGATCGTAGATGACAAAATCTACTATATTCCGCGTAAGCTGGAAACCTATCTTCTGTTCTTCTTGAAATCCAAGGTTCAGGATGCTCTGGATAACTGGGAGAAGGATCGAGAGGAAATCAACCTTCTTTTGAAAAACGTAAACGGCTACGGTCTGCCCGAAGGATACCGGTTGGAATCGGATCCGCAGGAATGGGACTATTATGATCTTGCGGTTCTCGCCCACTTCTGGGCAAATCACTCTTACCAGGGCTTGAGACTACCTCGTATGGCTCATCGGGGGAAAAGATACGCGGGCACGGTTAATGAGCTGATAACCCGTATCTATCAACTGGGAGGAAACAAAGAGGACGTTTTGTCCATGACCACAGACCCGGTGATCGACTGTCTCCAGTGGGAATCGTTCTTCATCCGGAATAATCTGTATCATCCGGGAATGTGGGAGCAGGCCTTCTCCGGAGGAGACATCTGGAACGCCATCTCCCAGGGGGAGGTCTTCCTTTGCTTCATGCATCAGATCGACCTTTTCTTCTTACGTGGCGGATCCGATCCCACCATGACCGGCTATCTTCTGGACCCGGAAGACATGGGGCTCTCCATCATGCCCAAAGGAATGTCATTGGATTTGACTGACCAGCGACAACCCCGAAGAGAGGGGGGGCATTTTTCCAATCTCTACGGCTGGTGGTGGGGGATTCCGGTAACCTCTCCTGACCCCGAGCTTTCTTACAGGCTGGCAAGGTTTATCACCAGTAAAGAAACTCAGGCAGAGGAATGCTCCCGCTTCGGCATGTATCCTGTCAGAAATGACGTCATAGATGACTTAGATCAAGCCTTTGATGCGCCCTGGAAGCGGGAAATCTTCAGAGTCAGTCGACTCCAATTCGACAGCGGAACCCAGGCAGCCCCCCAGCTTGCCCAATGGCCCCAGATTGGAAAGAATTATCTGGACGCCTGGTATGAGATAGCCGTGGACAAGCAGCTTCTGAATAGTAAGGAAATTTCGAAGGCCCTAGAGAAATATGCCCAGCTCAATCAAACCATCTTATCTTCTTCACCGGCTCAAGAGTAATCTTTTCACCATCGGCTTTTTCATCCCCGCTTTTCTTTACCTGGTCAGCTTCTTTGTCATCATCTTGGTTTACCTTTTGAAATTCTCCTTTTCTGAGGGAATTCCATTTCTCCAGCTTTTCTCCTCGACCGATTTCAAAGCAGCCCTCTGGAGAACCTTTTGGTTCATGGGTGTGGGAACCCCGCTGCAATTGGTGGTGGGTTTACTGCTGGCGCTTTTGATCCAGCAAAGTTTCAAGGGAGTTGGGGCGGTGAGAAGCCTGTTTATGATCCCCATCGCCATCCCCGCCCTGGTCACCGCCGTAATCATAGATTTAGTTTTTTCATATCCTTTTGGCCCCATAAATGATCTTCTATTGGGCAGACACGGGTTTTTCCCGCAGATCATAAACGTTCCGATCAATTGGAGCGGTTCCGAATTCCTTTCTCTGGGATTGGCCATCCTGGGAAAGACCTGGAGGGATATGCCCATCTCCATGTTGATCCTCCTGGCCGGACTTCAGACCATAGAAAGGGAACAATACGAGGCGGCCAGGACCATGGGCGCCAGAAGCTGGCAGGAGTTCAAATACCTGACCCTGCCGCTTCTGACTCCCGCCATCTTAACCATATTGATCCTTCGTTCCATAGAGAACTGGAAGGAGTTTGTCTTTCCCTTCATCCTGGCGCCGGCATACCCTCTTTTGGGAGTATTGATTGAAAGATTGTATCACGTGGAACAAAACCCTGCCTTAGCCGCTTCTGTGGCATTGTGCCTGGTGGCTTTGATCGGCATAACCACTCTTGTTTTCACACTGATCACCAAGATGGTGAGAAAATACTTAGTCAGGATCTGAAAATGAAGAGCCTAAGATTTATTCTCATATGTTTGGTTTTGTTTTTCATCATCTTCCCCTTATTCATGATGACCAAATACAGCGTCTCGGATCGGGAAAGTATCGTGACCGGAGGCAAATATCCGGAGCCATTCTTCCCCTTCAGTCCCACGTTGGAGATGTTTCGGGCTCTGTCGGCCAGAAATGATTTTGTGGGCGCAGGTTTTACCAGCTTGTGGGTGGGACTGCTTGCCGTTGCTTTTTCCCTGTTTTTGGGGGCACCGACCGCTTTTGCCTTGGCTCGTTTCAAAATTCCCGGCCTGGCGGTTCTTCTTTTCTTTTTGCTATCGGTCAGGCTTTTTCCCGACATCTCGGCGGTGATTCCGGTGGCCGAGCTTCTCCTCTCCCGACCCTTCTCCCTTCTGCCTCCCGTTGTCTTGGTGGGGCTGGCGCATACACTTCTCGCCCTGCCTTATACAGTCTACATTGCCAAAGGGGTATTCGAGTCCATACCCAGAGACTTGGAGGAGCAGGCTCACGTTCTGGGAGCCGGCAAGGCGCGGACCTTCTTGAAGATACTTGTGCCTCTGGCATTGCCGGGCTTGGGGGCGGCAGCCATCTATACCTTTTTCCTCTCCTGGAACGAGTTCATCTTCGCTTATTTCTTGACCTTTCAGGGAACCGAGACTACATTGCCGGTGTATCTTTTGAGAATTTTGGCCTGGTCTCCGCAGAAGAATTTCATATCAGCGATCTCACTGGTCATCTGCATTCCGGTGATCGTCTTCACCTTTCTGGTTCAAAGATACATGAAGGAGGGACTGACCGCAGGAGCAGTGAAATGAAAAGTATCTTCGTTTTACAAACTGCTAATTGGCTGGTGGCACGTTTATTGTTCCGCGTAGCCAAGCCTTCATGGCTTGGCATGAACCATCCGATTCACGTTTTGACTGGCCCATCTGGGCTTCCGCCTGATCTATGAAAAAAGGCGAAATCTCCGCAAAAAAGAGAGCTTCATGGCTGATGTCAGATTGGAAAATTTGAGCAAGAAATTCGATCAGGTGAAGGCAGTAGACCATATCAGTCTTGATATAAAAGATGGCGAATTCCTGACTCTGGTGGGACCATCCGGCTGCGGCAAATCGACCGCCTTGAGGTTGGTCGCAGGTTTGGAGAAGGTCACCTCAGGCAGTGTCTATATCGATGGGAAACTGGTCAATCACATTCCACCGCAAGAGCGGAATATCTCGATGGTCTTCCAAAGCTACGCCCTTTTCCCTCACATGAGCGTGGAATCTAATCTTGCCTTCGGACTTAAGATCAAGAAAAAAAGTCTGAAGGAGAAGATCGACAAAGTGAGGTGGGTCATAGATCTCTTAGGTCTTAAGGGTATGGAGAAGAGACTTCCCAAGGAACTTTCCGGAGGTCAAAGACAAAGGGTGGCTTTGGGCCGGGCCTTGGTTCTGGAGCCTGACGTTCTGCTGTTGGATGAACCCTTGTCCAATCTGGATGCCAAACTGAGATTGAGAATGAGAACCGAGCTAAAACGGTTGCATAAGAAAATAAAGACAACGGTAATTTACGTGACTCATGATCAGGCAGAGGCCATGACGTTAAGCGACCGCCTGGCGGTGATGAAAGACGGGAGGATTTTGCAGATCGGCACCCCTCAGGAGATTTATGAAAGACCCACTGACATCTTCACCGCCGGCTTCATCGGAAGTCCACCGATGAATTTCATCCGGGGAGGAAAACTGCCTTTCATCGGAAAAGAGGTCGAAGACATTGAGCTAAGTCGAAATGAGATCACTGTAGGCCTTCGCCCTGAGGATCTTTCCGTCTCCCTTGAAGAAAACGAGAAAGGCATCATGGGTAAAAGCAGTGTGACCGAAACCTTGGGTTCGGATAACTTTCTCTATGTTGATATTTCTGACGTGTTGATTTCGGTTCGCCTGAAGCCCGATCAAATAATCCCTGAGGAGCAAGCTGTCTGGCTTGCTCCCAACTTGGATAGAATTCACGTTTTCGACGAATCAACCGGTAAGAGAATCTGAGCCCGTGCGGCGGTCACTCGGGCCAACCCGCCGATTAGTGGCTAAACTCCAAAGAATTTGATGGAATTTGCTAAAACGAGGTTTTGAGATGTCGGTAGAAATGCCAAAATGCAAGATCACCGTGCTAAAAAGAACCATTAACCGGGACCTGATTGACGAGTATTTGGATAAAGATACGTCCAAAGACTTTGGCCCATGTGACCGTTTTGTGGATGGTCAGGAGTTTATCGTAGACGGCTATTCGGCCGAGGTGCCGGAGGGTTTCTGTGCTTGGGCTTGGGCAGACATGCGCAGGGACATATTCAGTGTTGCCGCCGGAGCCGACATGCCTGGAATGAAACAGAAAGGCACTGTCATTGCCGGCTGCACGGATTGGTTTAGACCGGTGATCTTCAAGGTGGAGAAAATGGATTAGGCCGTAGGGCGGGTTCATCCTGCACTTCGTCCTGAGACTCAGTGTCGAAGGAAGACCTCAGGGTCGAGGGAAGACTCAGTGTCGAAGGAAAGAGATTAACCCTGACTTCGTCCCGATGGACTCAGTCCGAGGGAAGGGTACCCATGCTCGTTCCGCCAAAGGCTGGGAGCCCCGCCTACGAGCTAAACTAGAGGTAGCCGCAGGCTTCAGCCTGCGCAGGTTTGAGTTTGCGAGTTCTAAAGAGTTTCTGGCTGCAACCTGAAGTTTGTTGCTACCAAAGCAAATCGCAGTCTTCAGATACATTCATAGGGAGGAGAAATGAAAGTAGTTGATTTTAACGACGTAAAGGCTGAAGAGGTAAAGGAGCCCGGGAGCAAAGATGTTACGGTAAGATGGTTGATCTCTGAAAAAGACGGTGCCCCAAATTTCGCCATGCGCCTATTCGAGGTGGAGCCTGGTGGATTCACCCCCTATCATACACATTCCTGGGAGCATGAGGTCTTCGTATTACAGGGGAAAGGAATCCTGGTTACCGAGGAAAAGAACTTTCCTTTGAAAAAGGATGATGCTGCCTTTGTTCCGCCTGATAAAAAGCATCAATTCAAAAACGATTCCGATGAAAAATTCACCTTCATCTGCGTGGTGCCGATAGAAAAGCGACCTTGACCTCCTCCCCTTTTTCCCCCTCTCCACCAATGTGGAGAGGGGGACAGGGGGAGAGGTTAGAGAACTAAAATGACCACCCTTAAGAACATGGAGAAACGTTTTGGAATTCCTGGTGAATTGAGTATGTCCTACTCCATGAACCCTTCCGAGTTTCAGAATCTGAAAGACAGCATGAGGGATGGACGGGAATCGGACGTAACCTTGTTTATTTTTAAAGAGGGCAGAGTCATCGTCATCGCCAAGCCCTGGTATCCCAAAGGGCTTTACCGGGCTCCCAGCGGGGGATTGAAGCCAGGAGAGGATTTGGAGCTTTGTGCCAAAAGAGAAGCCTACGAGGAGACGGGGGCAAAAATCAAGTTGGAGAAATACATCTTAAGAATTCGTGTTACCTTCACCTGCAACCAGGACAAGGTCAATTGGACCTCGCACATCTTCACCGCCAAATATCTTTCCGGCGATCTGAAGCCCATTGACACAAGGGAAATAAGAGAGGTCGGTCTTTTGAGCCTGGATCAGCTTGCCGCCTTGAAGAAAAGACTCTTGCAGAGCGATTCAGGAGGGCTACACTACCGTGCGGCACTGACCGAAGCCGCGATAGCAAAAATCCGTGCCGCGGCGTGACGATGCCTGCACTATTTTGAGTCCCGCCACAGGCGGGACCAGGTGCTGCTCTCAGACGGACGTTATCCCTCGTCTTCCCTCCACCTCCATTACGAAGACTCGTCTGGGAAAGCGTTCAGCCGGAGCACAAAGACGTTATCGTAATAGGCCTATGATTAACGCCGCAATAGAACTGGATAACCGCCTCCAAAACAAAAGGGCGTCGGTCCTTCCAAAAAAACATAGCTAATCAAATAGACAACGTCACCTATGTCCACACCTGCGTCCCCATTCACGTCTCCAGCTTCAAACGGGATGGGTGGACCGGTACCTCTAAATAGGTAATTGATCATGTACGCAATGTCACCGATGTCAACCGTCCCGCTCGCATCTGCGTCGCCTGCCAGGTAGATGGTGAAAAACTGATCGCTTTCATCCCAGGGATCGCCATCGTCTGCATCCGAAACCATCACCAGGCACTCATCTGATACAGCATCGGGTATTATCCAACTGTGCGTTCCATCATTGTCCGTGCTCTCCTCTATGGTCTCCCAGCTTGTCCCTCCGTTGATCGAGTACTCGATCTTGACAGAGGGAAACGGCGCGCCTTCGAAGAACCAGGTGATATCCCGAGTCTCCCCGATACACCAGTGCTCGTCACCGTTGGGCGAGGTGACCTCGATGCGAGGAGGTGCCACAATCAACACTATCTGGGTGCTGTGCTCTATCTCCTTTTCCGCCTTCGACATCTCTGCGCCGGTAATGATGATGGTGACCACACAAGGAGGAGTGGATTCATCCGTGTAAAAAGTCAAAATTGATGTGTCAGTCGGCACTACGGTGGCTGGATCGAAGTCATATGTGGTGTTTGCCGGAAGACTGTCTTCTTCTAAGGTCAAAGTGCAGGGCGAGCTGAATCCCCACAACGACTCCAAAATCACGTCACAGTCAACAGACTCTCCCGGGTTGACCTCCAGAGTCTCTGGCTCGGCTTCGATGGTGAAGTCTGCCGGGGGAATGATCAAGACCACCTGGGTACTATGCTCGATCCCCTTAGACATCTCCGTACCGGTTATTATGATGACGCTGGTACCGGGAGGAGTGGAGACGTTTGTGTGGAAGGTCAGAACTGAGGTGCCAGTTGGTACCACCGTGGCTGGATCGAAGTCATAAGTCGTATTTGCCGGTAAACTGTCTTCTGCCAGCGTCAAAGTGCAGGGCGAGCTGAATCCGTACAACGACTGCAAAATCACATCACAGCCGATTGACCCGCCAGCGGCCACTACCAGGGTTTCTGGCTCGGCTTCGATGGTGAAATCCGGCGGGGGAGTGACGACCAGCACCACTGGGGTGCTGTGCTCTATCCCGTTCTTGGCCCCGGACATCTCCGTGCCAGTTACCATGATGGTGCTGGTGCCCGGAGGAGTCGTGACCTGCGTGTGGAAAGTCAAAACTGAGGTGTCAGTCGGCACCACCGTCGCTGGATTGAAATCGTAAGTCGTATTTGCTGGCAAACTGCCTTCTGCCAACGTCAAGGTGCAAGGCGAACTGAACCCATAAATGGATTCCAGAATCACGTCACAGCCGATGGACTCTCCTGCCGTCACCGTGACGGTCTCCGGCTCGGCTTGGATGGTGAAATCCGGCTGGGGAACGATCAATATTACCTGCGTGGTGTGCACTATCCCATCCTTGCCCCCCGGCATCTCTGTGCCGGTTATGATGACGGTACTGGTCCCCGGAGGAGTGGATGCGTCTGTGTGGAAGCTCAGAATCGAGCTGCCTGTCGGCACCACTGTCACCGGGTCGAAGTCGTAAGTCGTGTTTGCGGGCAAACTGCCTCCATCTAACGTTAAGGTGCAAGGCAGATCGAATCCGAATTGAGATTCCAAGGTTATCGTGCAGGTTGTATCCGTGCTGATCGGAACGATAAGGGTTTCCGGTTCTGCGCTGATAGTGAAATTGCTCACCGTAAAGAAGGCATCGCTCTGGTCGGACGGATCACCATCATCAGAATCTGCAACCTTTACCAGGCCTTGATCGGTGGAGTAGGAGTGCGGGATTATAGTTTCGTGGACCCCGTCGTTTTCCGTTCCCGAAACCACCGGATCCCAGTTTGCTCCTCCATCTTCCGATATGAAGATGTCGACTGATCCGGTAAAGCAGATCGAGCTCCAGGTGATGGACAGGGAGGCTCCTGCGACAAAGACCTCTCCGCCATTGGGATAGGTAACGGTGATGGTCTCATCTGATATGTTGAATGGACCATTGCTTGCGTCGCTAGGATCGCCGTCCGCCGCATCCGAGATCTTGACCAAGCAATTGGTGGAAGGTGTGCTCGGCACGGTCCACGGATGAACACCGTCATTCTCAGTGCTCGAGATAATCTCAATCCAGTTACCGCCTCCGTTGGTCGAATACTGTATTTTGACGTCATCCGTGAACTCTTCTGATAACCAGGTAATGTCATGGTTGTCTCCCACGCACCAGACCTCACCTCCGTTAGGCGAGATGACCTCAATTCGCGGCGGTCCCACCCATATGCATAAAGGCATATGATCTCTGGGAATGTAAACCTGGGCATCGTGTCTGGTGTAAGAAAGCTTGGTGGTGGGGGGCCACCAGGTGGTGTCTATACAGATGTGCATGGTATCCTCAACGGTGAGGGTCAGGGTGGCGAGCAGAGTTCTGTATCCCTCCCACCATCTTCGATTGCTCGGTGCGCTGGGAATCATGCTCAGCCATACATGCGGTGGAGTGAAGACGGAATCATCCCCGAAGTAAAACCAGGAACTGTCACTGGTCATCATGAGGAGGATGGTTGACCATTCCAGCCCTTGGAACTGCGCCGCCAGCAACGCCATCCGGTTGCTGTCCAACTCGGATGGTTGAAAGTGACGCCAAATGCTTCTGGGAAATCTGGGGTCATAGGGATTCATGGCGTTCTCATTCCAGTAGCCAGATAGGCTGCAATAGGCGCTTGGATTGCTCGGGGTCAAGCCAAGAGGAATGGCAAAAGTTGCGATTGAGTCTTGCACCCATTTGCTCTCCGATTCCCACCAAAAAGTATTGGAATCGTGGGTCACCAGAAGGGGAACATACAAAAAGCAGGGAAACGCCTCGCCTGGATTATTGATGCAGGTTGTGTCACAGGTTCCCCCAAAACAGGAGATAAAACAGGTATCCGTCTCTGGCCAGGGGACCACATACAGGGTGTCGCAAAGGCCCAGGTCGAGCGTATCCTCAGGGCATTGAGCCCAGGAAAGATTGAATACAACGAATACCGACAGGACGACTAGAAGAAAAAGTCTTTGTCTCATTTCGTTCCTCCTTTCAAAAAAAGAACCCAAGAGACTATTCTGGTTTTCTGTCTGAGCGTTCTTCACTTCCAGTTGCGGAGATTTAGTTACATTTCAAAATAACAAAAACGAATACATAAGTCAAGCGAAAAAACATAGACAAGAAGCCGTATTTTCCACGGAATAATCCAGATTGCAATGTCCAATTCCACCCAACAAAGAGCTTGACAATTCTGTTTAGCTAACATATGTTGGCTAAACGTGTTCCAGACAAGAGAAGTACCATCGGCTCCGGAGAGGTAATTGGCAGCCAAAGTGGGTAAAGCCCGTCAAAAGCTCAAAGCGGGAGTACCAAAGTGCTAAGGAGAATCTTGTGCATCAGTTCAATCCTGGCGCTAGTTCCGTCTATAGCCTTCTCCGGAATGGATCTGGCTCTGAAACTTGGAGCGGGATTGAAGCATTACGACAACCGTTTAGAATATAGCCGCTATCGAATCCTGTTGGGTTTGGAGGCGGGGGCTAAGCTCTACGAACAACAGTATATACTTGTCAAGTTGAAGGGAGACGGTGAGTTCAGTTACGGTTGGTATGATTACAAGAATATGGAAAACATCAGTACCTGGGGCGTTGCCGCGTTATTCGACATATTCCCTGAGATGGCGTTGAATCTGAGCAGGATAGTGCAACCATGTCTCGGGGCAGGACTGACCTTCGGACTAGAGAGCACAAGATATACTGAGAAGGGAATCAGGCAATACGACTATAGCGGTCTCTTCGTGGGGACTTATGATATGAAAAGCACCTATCGTGATCAAATATATGGCTTCATGGTCCAACCCAGCCTGAAACTCTTAGCAGAGCAAGCCTTTGCCAGGGGAGCCGTCAAATACCGTTATCTCCTGGACCGCGTGCATTACGAGTGGAAGTGGGATAGCCAGAAATACACCAGCGGAAACGAAGATTACTCGGGCCAATCCATAGATATAGTTTTCTCAGTTGGAGTCAACCTGGGATATTACATGCTGGAAGCGGGGCTGCAGGCCGAAAACTGGGTCTTTAAACACGAAGATAGCAAGGAGTGGCCCCCATGGCCTGAGGATTGGGAATATATGCTCTTCGGCAGAATACACTTCGGCCACTAATGCATAAGACTGCAGTCGACCCGGGGATGTGTTATGAGACTAGGTGACGGAGGTCCCCACCCGTGTTCGGGTGCCCGCCTGGGTTAACATCCAGAGGGCAGCACAATAGGCAAGGTGCTCGTGACAGGCCTGTTAGGCCGTCTAGCAGAGCGGTGATGGTCCATCAAGAAAGAGAAAATTGATCAGATAAATCACGTCACCTGTATCTACCTCCCCATCCAGGTTCACGTCCCCAGCTTCAAGGGGAGCAGGTGGGGATCCATTCATAAACAGATAATTAATCAAATATACTACGTCGGCAATGTCGACCACTGCATCCGCATTGGCATCGCCCGCCAGAAAGATGGTGAAAAGGCTGTCGCTCTCATCATAAGGATCACCGCCAAACGCATCTGAAATCCTGACCAGGCAGCGATCTGAGGGAGTATCCGGCACAGCCCACAAGTATGAACCGTCATTTGCCGTCGGATTTTCAATAGGCAACCAGCTTATCCCGGTGTTTATAGAGTAATCTATTTTGACCGGAGCAGGAAAGCCTTCCGGATCCCAGGTGATCTCCTCACTCTTCCCAACACACCACTTCTCTCCTCCGTCGGGTGAAGTAACTAGGTGGGGAGTAGGGCCGACTCTTATACACAGTGGCAGACCATGTCTGGGAAAATAGTTGTTGAAGTCCCGCCTGGTGAACTGAAGATAGGTGCTGACGGGGGGCCACCACATGCTGTCCATACAAACATGCATAGTGTCTTCGATTCTGAAGGTTAGCGTGGCAAGTAAGGTTCTCTCTCCCTCCCACCATTTACGAAACGTCGAGCTATTCCCGAAAGAAGCCAGCCAGAAACGCGGCGGGATGAATACCGAATCTAAACCCCCTTCATAGGACCACCAAGAGCTGTCACTGCTCATTAGAAGGATGGCATCCCATTCAAGCCCTTGAGACTGCCCCGCCAAGCAAGCCATGCGGTTGCTATCCAATACAGAGGCGTGAAAGTGACGCCAGACACTTCTGGGAAACCTGGGATCATAAGCATTCATGGCATTCTCGTTCCAGTAGCTCGATAAGCTGCAATAGGCAGTCGGATTAGTACGAGTCCAAGCAAGAGGAACAGTAAAACATTCAATGGAGTCCTGTACCCATTTGCTCTGCTCTTGGAACCAAAAAGTATTTGAATCGTGGGTTACCAGGAGGGGAACGTACAAAAAGCAGGGAAAGTTCTCACCCGGATTATTGATACAGGTAGTATCACATTGCCCCATAAAATCGCAAGCAATAAAACACGTATCCATCTCAGGCCAGGGAACTACATGGAAGGTATCGCAGAAACCCAAATCCCATGAATATCCAAGGTAGCCGGAGTCAGCGCCGCAGCAATTGTCTTCCACCAAGTCCCCAGGACAACAAGGAAACTGACCCCAGGAAGAATTGGTGAAAGCCAATACCACTATCACCGCCAACAAAAAATAAAAAAACTTTTTCATCTCTCTGCTCCCTTCACAACTCCTTATGCTTCCTCTTATACATTATGACTCCGACTAACAACGCGGCGCTGGTCCATCAAGAAAGAGAAAATTGATCAAATAGATCACATCACCTGTATCTATCTCCCCATCCAGGTTCACGTCGGCAGCTTCAAGGGGAGCTGGTGGGAATCCACTCATAAACAGATAATTAATCAAATATATTATGTCGCCAATGTCGACCACTGCATCCGCATTGGCATCGCCCGCCAGAAAGATGGTGAAAAGGCTGTCGCTCTCATCATAAGGATCACCGCCAAACGCATCTGAAATCCTGACCAAGCATCTATCTGAGGGAGTATCCGGTATAGTCCAAAAATATGACCCGTCATTGGGGGTAGGACCTTCAATAGGCAACCAGCTTATCCCGGCACTGGTGGAGTAGTCTATCTTAACCGCAAGGGGAAAACCTTCCGGATCCCATGTGATCTCCTCGCTCTTCCCCACACACCACTTCTCTCCGCCGTTGGGTGAAGTGACCCAGTGAGGAGAAGGGCCAACCCATACGCAGAGTGGCAGATTGTGCCTCGGAGAGTAGTATCGCGCGTCAAGGCGGAAGAATTCGAGATGGTTCCCGGGGGGCCACCAGGTGCTGTCCATGCAAACATGCATAGTATCTTCGATTCTGAAGGTCAGGGTGGCAACTAAGGTCCGCTCTCCTTCCCACCACCTGCGATTCGCAGGTTCAGTTTTAACGAGCCCCAGCCACATACGTGGTGGGGTGAACACAGAATCGCCGGCGAAGTAATACCAGGAGCTATCACTGACCAGATGAAGGATAGCAAACCATTCAAGACCTGGATTCTGGCCGTAGAGCCAAGCCATCCTGTTGCTGTCCAGTTCGGAAGGCTGAAAATGGCGGAAGATGCTCCTGGGAAACCTGGGATCATAAGGGTTCATGGTATTCTCGTTCCAGTAGCCAGACAGGCTGCAATAGGCACTCGGATTCGTCCGAGTCCAGACGAGAGGAAGCACAATGGCTGAAATCGAGTCCTGCACAAATTCACTCTCCGCCTCCCACCAAAAGGTATTCAAATCGTGGGTCACCAGAAGGGGAACATACGAGAAGCAGGGAAACTCCTCACCTGGATTGTTTATACAGATTGTGTCGCAAGACCCCCCAAAACAGGAAATAAAACAGGTATCCGTCTCTGCCCAGGGGAGAACGTGCAAGGTATCGCACAGACCCAAATCCCATGAATATCCATCTTTGCCGGAATCAGCACCGCAGCAATCGGTTCCTACCGAGTCTCCAGGATAACAAGGAAATTGAGCCGGCGAAGGATCGGTGAAAACCAATACCACTATCACCGCCAACAAACAAGAAAAGAGTCTTCTCATTTTGCGGCTCCTTTCGGAAAAGAGAATCTTAAGAGACTTTTTGGTCTCCTGCCGAAAAGCTTTCCCGTTTTAGCAAATTGAAGTATTTCTATGAGGAAAGATAATACCAGAAATGTATAAGTCAAGCAAAAAAGTTGAAGAAGAATCCAAGAGAAAGTGCGGCGTCCACACTTCAGGTCGGGATGCCCTCAACTTCAACTAGTCGGGGCTGGGGTTCACCCCGAAGGGAACCCCCGACCAACATTAAGCTTTTGTACCTCGAAGATATCTTTATTGCTTCAGTTTCACGATGGTCACTCCGGAGCCACCTTCGTCCCATTCGCCCAATCTGTACTCTTCCACCCGGTGATGGTGGCCCAGGAATTCGCCGATCTTTTTCCGCAGGGCACCGGTGCCCTTGCCGTGAATGAGAGAGACCTGGGAAAGACCGGCTAAGTAGGCATTATCTAAATATTTATCCACCACATCAAAGGCTTCCTCTGCCAGAAGTCCTCTTAGGTCAATTTCCGGAGAGACATGCGGAACAGTATATTGAGTTCCCATATATTCTGATCCACCCTCAACTTTTTCTGTATCCTCGATCCGGCTGAGCTCGCTTTCCTCTACGGTGTAGGTTATGTCTCCCGCCAGCACTTTGATTCTTCCCGAGTGTTCATCTTTTTCCAAAACGTCTCCTCTGATGCCCAGAGCCTCGATCCACACAGCATCGCCCGGCTGGATGATTCCCAGTCTCCTGACGACTTTTTCCTCGAATTTTTCCAGCTCCTTTTCTATCGAAACCTTCTTATCCTCCAGCACATGATGAGCCTCTTTGACCACCTGTTTTTCAGCCTGAGTCTTTCTGATTAAAGCGATGAGCCTCTCCAGCTCCACCCTGGTGGTTTCCACCATATGTTTCGCTTCTTTTAAAGCGTTTGTCTTTAAGTCCTTTTCCTTGGACTCCAGTTTCTCCAGCTTGTCTTTGTAGAGACTCACCAGCTCGTCGGAAACCTTCATCTTTTGGTCCAGGACTTTTCGGTTCTCCCTGACCGTCTTCAAATCCTTTTCCAAACTCTCCAGAAGAAGACCCACATCCCTTTCCTCGCTTCCCACAAGCTCTTGAGCTTTTTCGATTACCTCCCGGGGCATTCCCAATCTCTGGGCGATTTCTATGGCGTAGCTTGACCCGGGATAGCCGATCTGGAATTGGTAAGTTGGGGTTAAGGTCTCCTTGTCAAATTCCAAAGAGGCATTTCTTATCTGAGGATATTCTTCGGCTAAGATCTTCAGCGCACCGTGATGGGTGGTGACGATCACCTTGGCCTGTCTTTTTATTAATTGGTCTATTATGGCCTCACCCAAAGCCACCCCCTCCTTGGGATCAGTCCCTCCACCCAACTCATCCAACAATACCAAAGTCTCGGAGTCGGAATCCTGGATCGCTTTTTTGATCTCTCTCATATGGGAAGAAAACGTGGAAACGGACATCTCGATCGATTGCTCGTCTCCGATGTCTGCATATATCTTCTTGAAAAGGCAAATCTCAGAGTGGGGCCCGGCTGGCAGGTGAAGTCCGGAAAGGGCCATCAGGGTCAAAAGACCCACGGTTTTTAAAGCGACGGTCTTTCCGCCTGTGTTGGGCCCGGTGATGATCAGGGTGGTGTACTCTTTGCCCAAACTTAGGCTGAAAGGAACTGCGCTCCTCCCTTTTCCCTCCCCCTCTTTTTCTGCACCGGCTATCTGAAACGAACCAAAAGAGAGGTCCAGCAGGGGATGCCGGGCTTCGATCAAATTGATGTAGCCCTGTTCGTTCAAAACAGGGGGGCTGCCCTCGTAGTCAGACGATAGCTTGCCCTTGGCATAAACAAAATCCAGCCTCTGCAGAGCTTTCACCGTGATTCTCAGGTCCGTCAATTCGGCCCGGATCATGCCGGTGATCTCCTTTAAGATTCTATCGATCTCTCTTTCTTCCTCCAGGGTCAACTCCCTCAGTTGATTATTCAGCCCCACCACCACCAGAGGCTCGACAAAGAGGGTGGCTCCGCTTTTGGACTTATCGTGCACGATTCCCCTCTGTTGGAAAAACTCCGCCTCGTCCATGGGTATCACGTATCTTCCGTCCCTTATGGTGATGATGTCATCCTGTCTGGGGCCCTTAATCTTCCGGGCGCCTATCATCGACTCGAGTTTGTCCAACAACCTGTTTCTGACCGTCTTCTTCTGGTGGCGTACATCTGAAAGCCTTCCCGAGGCGGAATCCTTTATCTCTCCGGACGGATCCACCGCTTTGTTTATAGCCGATTGTATCTGATCGAAGCTTCTTAGTTGTGAAACCAGCTCAAAGATGTTGGGATATTTTTCTTCTCTGGGTTTTATGAACTCCAGAAGCGCTCTTGAAACCGCCAGAGTCTCCCCGATGTCCAACAGCTCTTTTGGCTCGAGACGGGTTCCCTCGATTTCTCCCTTTTTCAAAGACTGTCGAATGTCCTTAATCGACGTGAGAGGGAACCGCTCTTCATACCGGAGAATCTCCCTCAACTCCGTGGTCTCTCTTTGTTCCTTTTCTACGGTCTCCTTATCCTTGCCTGGAGAAAGACAGCGGCAGAGCTCCTTACCCCAATCGGAGAGACAGCGGGAAGACAGCATATTCTTTATCTTGTCGAATTCCAGAACTGCTAAAGTATGTTCATCCATCTTTCGTTTGTTCAGAGTTTTCGATATGTGTAAAGGCGGAAAAACAAATTCCCAACAGACAACGCACAGGATACCAGACGAAATCGTTACTATCTGTTGGGAAAGGGACTACACTTATCACCGAATACCTTTGGACTTCTTCATCTATCTTCCAAAATAGTACTCCATGGCATGGACGATTCTTCTCACATTGTCATCATCCTGGCTGGGGTGGGTCTCCAAGGCGGCCTTTATCTTGTCTACCAGAAGGGGACTCTGGGGATGAAGGAACGTGCTTCCCTCATAGATCAAAGGGACAACTCCCCTCATGCCCGGTCCGAAGAAGGATGAGTCCAGCTCGTCCACGAATGAATCCGGCACAGGCAGAAATATCAACAAGAAAAGTACGAACCCGAGCAAAACCCAGCCTTGAAATACCCCCACCACCGCCCCTCCTATCTTGTCCACGTTTCCCAGAGGACGAAGCGAAGCCACCTTATAAAACATGTTGCCCAACAACTTGGCAGCAATATAAACTAGGACGAACATGAAGATGAAGCTCAGGAACACGACCATGATGGCGGACACCCTCATGTGCTGCAAGAGCTTGCTGGTGGTCCAGTCGACATAACTGATGGAGAAAATCACCCCGGCCATGAGGGCCACCGCGCCAAGCAATCCGGCAAAAAAGCCCCTTTTGGTGCCAATGAAAACGGCGACCAACAAGAGTCCCAAAAGAACATAATCTGCCACGTTCATTGCTCTCCCCTCGCTTTCTTTCCGCTTCCGGCAGGAACCTTACGATTCAAGCCTTTGACGGGATTCGCCCTTAGCTTAGAGCTCCTCATCTCTTCAGCAAAGGTAAACAGTTAAGGGCCGGTTGGCTCCAAAAAGACAACACGTTACCTCCTGATTTTGGGGTAACGTGCCATCTTTTCGACATCAGTTTAAATCTCATTTTGCCCACTCATATGGATGCCACCGCTCTTTGGGCAGACGGAAACCATCTGCTTGCACCAAAAAACCATGGGCAAAGGCTTATTCTCTGCATAGGACCCTGGTGCGAGTCAACCCAGAAACTCCGATATGAAATCACATATCCACACTCTCCGGACAGGACTGCTTCTTTAAGACATTGATAGTCATTCGGCCAAAGACTGCAGTCTGGACGAAACCAACTGATTGACCTTCTTCCCATCCGCCCTCCCCGCAACCTTGGGCATCAAAGCCTTCATCACCCTGCCCAGATCGGAGACGGCCGAAGCGCTTACCTCCTTTATGGCCTCATCGACAACTTGGAAGAGCTCACCCTCCTCCAATTGCTTTGGCATATACTCCCAGATTAACTCCAATTCCGCCTTCTCTTGGGCGACCAGATCCTCCCTTCCTCCCTTTTCAAACTGCTCTATAGAGTCTTTATGCCGTTTAACGGACGATGACAAAACCGCAATCACATCCTCATCCGAAAGCTCAGCGCCTTTTTCGATCTCCTTATACTTAATCTCCGATCTTAAAAGCCGGGTCACGGTTAATCTGACCTTGTCCTTGGAAAGCAAACCTTTCTTCATGTCGTCGGCGATTCTGTCCTTAATACTTTTCTTTGACTCACCTTGGACAGGCCTTTCTTCCTTTGCGGACATCAATCAGAATTCCTCTCGTCGTCTGTTTTTTCTTCTGGCTGCAGCCAGCTTCCGCTTGCGGCGCTCAGATGGCTTCTCAAAATGCTGATGTTTTCGTATGTCTGCCAGAAGACCAGACTTCTCACAAGATTTATTGAATCTGCGCAAAGCTCTCTCGAAGGTCTCGTTATCCCGAATTACCACATTGGTCATCTCATCTCAAACCCCCTTTCTTTTCCATGTGTTCTTCCACTCCTTCACTTAAACATTATATCAAACATTTCCCTACTTGTCAAGAAAGATTTGACGATCTCGTCCGATTTTTCCTCAAAACCTCGACCCCCAGTCCATCTTTCTGGTCTAACATTGCACTAATCAATAGGTTACGATCGCCCGCCAGGCCTGGAATCCCCTCCGTCCGCCGAGGACCTCCTCTCCTGCCTTTTCTCCACAGGAGAAACGACGAATATCTTATCTCATACCTTCTCCATCCCAGCAGCCGGAATTCTTGATAACCATCAGTGTACCACATAGTTACCAGGGAGGCACATTCATCAGACTATCGCAGCGACCTATCTTTGTTCGCCACAAAGCGGGTATTGGCACGAGTGCCCCTCACCGGCGGATATCGTTGCCCATTGGGGGCACCGCCTCCCGGACGGGCGCTGCACTTTTGACTCTGTAAAGGAGGACCAAAGGAAAGGGCCAGGAGATTAGATCCCTGACCCCGGCAAAGCTAGCTTCTTGTCTTTCTTCTCGTCACCGCAGGGATTGGGTACCCTCCGGCGGGCTGGGTCTCTCAGTTCCAGGTGGGAAGAGGAAACTTTCGAGAGTGAAACTTCAAAATCTCGGAGAGCCGATCGTACACGAAGTTGTCGTGCCCCGCTGCAAAACTCCCATAGCCCGGATATTCCACGTAAGTGTTTTCAATCCCATACTGAGAGAGAAGCTGATGAAAGGCCCTTGCTCCCTCATAAAGCTTCAGTTGGTCTTGATCCCCGCAATCGAAATATACATTCAGTTTCTCGAAACCACCGCCTCGATTATTGATGAGCAGGGTCCTTACGTCATGTTGGGACATCCATCTATCCCATATCTCAGAGCCCGGAGAGATGATTCTGGTGGAATCGAAAGGCAAATCAACTCCGTATTTTCTTGCCCCGATTCTCAACACCTCGAAAAAGCAAGGATCATCCGGATTGCTATCAGCCGTATCATGAGGGGAGAAAGCCGCTGCCATAGCGAAGAGAACGGAGGTCAGGGGTTTTTCCCAAGAAGGAAGGGGAGTGAGGGTCTTGTAGCTGGAATTCGAGAAATCGTCGTCGGCAATTCCATTCTCCCTGAATACGTCGTCAATCATCTCCTTGGTTAAAAACGACTCGAAGGATAGAAACGGACTCATGGCACTCACCGATCCAAACAGGGTAGTATCATAATGCAAGGCGATCCTGAACGCACCGTAACCCCCCATGCCGTTTCCGCTTATGGCCCGGTACCTTGTATCCACGAGTATCTCATCTGTGACCGGATCCTTTTGGGCCACGGTATGGAATATCGTATCGATCATAGGGATGATTTCATTTACGATATGCTGTTCGTACCTGCCTATTAAATCCGAATTGGTATAAAAACTTCCGCCCAGAGAATTATATCCATCCGGCATCACAATTATCATAGGCTGGATCTCTCCCTCGGCAATCAGGCGATCGGCTATCTGCTGAACCTTGTAAACATCGGTAAACGTCTTATAATCACCCCAGAGATCGTGGAGCAAATACAAGACCGGAAAACCTCTCCCTGAAAGAGCAAAGTGACGCTCCAGATCGTATTGTGGTGGCAAATAAACATGTAGCCCTTTTACGTACGCATCGCCCAAGATATTTCCCTGCAAACTCCTGAATTCCTGAGGGGGCAAATCCCAGGGTTCGCGAAATTCGTAAGTGGTCCTCAGGGGATTCTCCCTCTTTCCGCAACTCACCAGGATTGAAAAAAACAAAACCAAAAACAAAAATCCGATAAACGCCTTTCTCATTTTTTTTCTCCTCCCTTCATGCTCAAGCCGCAAATCTCACTCAAACCGGGATAAATGGTGAAGCATAACTTGACTAAAATCGATAGGTTAAAGAAAAACAGGATGAATGCAGAACCATCTTGTAATCTCCGGGCAGATTGTCGAATAGCCCATCCTGATTCTCATCTGCAATGCTGGTTACCTCAGTCTTCCGGTGGGCGATCAGCGCATAACTGTACCCAAACTCGAATGATTCTGACACATAAGAGATCCCCAGGCTGAAAGAATTCTTATCTCCCACATCAGGAATCAGAAGGTTGGCAGTAGAATTAGGGATGGGCGATGTTTCAAAAAAGTAGCCACCTCGGATCCGCAGGTTTTCACCAAAGAGGTATTCTCCTCCTACGCTCAGCTTAGTGATATCATCCCAGTTGAAGAGGAGTTTGGATTCTTCTGGAGACCAGACATACCACAAGGTATCATCAATCATGACCGAATCAACAAAAAAATCCTCCGAATCCAGGTATTCCAGTCGAGACCAGCTGGTGGAGCTGACGTCGAAAGTAAGGGTGAGTCTCTCCCAGGGTCTGAAGGCAGCGCCAATCCCCAGATTGCCCGGCAGGGAAAGTGTGGATTCGAAATCTTCATTTGAATATTGATGGGCGGTCCCGTCAAGGAACGGATCGGAATAGACTTTGGGAAAGTATATATCAAGATCCAAGGTGCCTTCCAAGTCTATGTCAACCGGGCTCATGTAGGAGAGTCCAAATTGAAGCTTTGAACTGGCCTTGTACAATAGTCCGACATTGAACCCCATCCCCCAACCATCGGTCTCCAGATCAGAGTCCACCGGGAAATACTCGTAAGGTCGAGGAAGATCAATGCTGGGAGACAGAACGACCCTTCTCAATTCGAAATCCGCTCGCTGAACGCTCAAGCCTGCACCCAGGGAGAGCTTACCATCCATAAAATCTCTGGCCACCGTGGGATGAAGGTCCCAGATGAGTACGTAAGTCCGGTGGTCATATTCGGGATAGGGGGCTACATTGCCATACTCGTCCGGAGGGTTATAAACATCCCACCTGGCGTTGAGTTTGTAAGGAACGAAAAAGGCCAGCCCCGCGGATAAGCCTTCAGTTTCGGCGAACCTGTAAAAGAACGAACCGCTCGGCAGGAATAAAGCTCGATCCTCCGGATAGTACGTTACCTTCTCGTACCCCACGGAGTAAACATCTCCACCCTGGCCGAGCTCAACTTTGGGAGTAAACTCGGGACGAAAATTGTAG
>Ga0315539_1000142_pt1 | contig 54725 bp, 49 predicted proteins | sample SalMarSW160150MG_FD_203097 | JGI IMG/M metagenome (GOLD analysis project Ga0315539, IMG submission 203097) | Salt marsh sediment microbial communities from the Plum Island Ecosystem LTER, Massachusetts, United States - Salt Marsh Sediment SW1601-150 ...
GCCGGCGAGTTAGGGCTTGATTTGATAATAACCGACCATCACCGGCCGGGCAGTAAGTTACCTCAGGCAACCGCCATAGTTCATCCGATGCTGGAGAAGACCTATGAGAATCCTCACTCCGCGGGTGTGATGGTGGCGTTCAAGCTGGCCTGGGGCCTGGCCAACCGGTCAAGAACAAATGGCGGGCTTGCACCCGGCCTGCGACAGTTTCTGCTCGATGCGACGGTACTTACTGCGATAGGTACTATCGCGGATGTTGTGGAATTAGACGGCGAGAACAGAATTATAACCAGCTACGGGCTAAAGGCGGCTGCGGACTGCACGTTGTGCGGGTTTAAATCGCTGATTGAATCGCTGTCTCTTAAAAGCGAACAGCTCGGTAGCTATGAGATAGGATTCCGCGTTGCGCCGGTTCTGAACGCGGCCGGGCGAATGGGACATGCACGCCTGGCAGTGGAGCTCCTGACCAGTAATAATGAAATGCAAAGCGCAGAAATCGCGCAGTACCTGAACGAGCAGAACAAAAAACGCCGGCAGTGCGAAAGTAAGATTCTCAAGCAGGCCCGCGAGATGATAACCGCCGGGCAGCTGGACCGGCCGAAGCAAAAGAGTATCGTGCTGGCACATCCGGACTGGCACATCGGCGTAATAGGGATTGTCGCCTCGAGGATGACTGATAGATTCGGCAAGCCTACGATTCTGCTGAATAACGGCGATGATATCGCCAAGGGCTCAGGGCGTTCGATTCCGGGCTTCGACTTGCTTGAGGCCATTGAGTTCTGCTCGCAGCACTTAGTTCGTTTTGGCGGGCACAGCGCCGCGGCCGGCATCCGTATTGAGAGTGAAAAGATCGAAAAGTTTGCCCAGGATTTCGAGGCATACGCCCGCCAGCATCCAACCAAAGACGATACTGTCGGCAGGCTTTCAATCGATGCGCTCACGAGTGTGGGGGAACTGAGTCCACGGATTGTGCGGGAACTGCAGTTACTGGCGCCATTCGGCAAGGGCAATCCTGCGCCTGTTTTTGCCACTACCGGAGTTCATCTGATTGCACCGCCCAGGAGGGTTGGACAAAGAGGTGAGCACCTGCAGCTTTCGATAAGTGACGAAGGCTCCCTGCCGCAAAGCGATGCCGTTGGCTCAGGCCGGAAAGGCGCGGTTCGCTGCATCGGCTTCCGGATGGGTGAACTGGAAAAACACCTTCTTGAACGGGATTTTTTCGACGTGGCATACGAACCAAAGATTAACAGTTACAACGGCAACAACAACGTTGAGTTTGTACTTACCGATGTACGGTTCGATTAAACAGTGAGCAGCATATTGAAGCGCGAAGCTTGGGGAGTAATTTCAAATCAGGAAAATTGGGGCAAGGCTACGGCTGTTATTTTTCTATTTTGATATCACTGATTTCGAAATTGCCGATAGTTGAGAGCAGTCCGAGGAAATCTTCAAGATTGCCGCTGCCGCTGGCCAGTGCAATGTGTCTTGCATCGTAGCCGTCCGGCGCGCGTGTAGCGTCAAGTCCGATCCATTTATCGCCCAGATACACCTGAGTCCAGGCGTGCCCACCGAATATGTTTTTGCTGTCGGCAAATTCCTCAACATACATAACTCCCATAACAACCTCGGCTGAGATCCCGACGGCACGGCACATTGCAGCGGTCAGGACGGCGTGCTCGGTGCAATCGCCCTTCCTGCTGACAGCAACCTCCGCTGCGGAGGCATAGCCGACCGACAGACCCATCTCGTCAATATACTGGCCGACAAAGTTCTCAATCTGCCTGACGGCCTGGGCTGCATTCTTTGTTTTGCCGACGGCACGTTTTGCCAGCGCTATAATCCGTTCATCTTTGCTTTGCAGGAATCTCGTCGACTTCAAGGCCTCCAGCGCACGTTTGTTGCTTCCTTTATAAGGGAAAGCAACATCATTCGGCGGCACAACGGGGCAAACCGTAAGGATTAATCCTCCCCTTCCGTCGGCCCGAGTGGTCTGATTGGCGTTGGGTTGAATCTGTAACTTATTGCTATTTTTCGGGATGAGGTGGTAGGTTATCGACCTTGCGGATTTGGCCTCGGCCAGTGAGACCGGAGAGCGAACAAACGTCTGCTCTATAAATTCGACAGGATCGCTGGCTCTAAGCGCGAAATCCTTGGCACAGGCAATCATCTCAACTTTTATACCTGCTACGGGCATTATGGCCTTCTGCTGTTTAAGTGCATCATCCACATAGCTGGTACTGACGCTGAGCAGCTCGCCGGTGGGGGATTTTATAGCGCTGGTCACCTCGGTCAGCGGGACTACACGTCCAAGTAAGTCCACTTCTTTCTTTGGGCCGATCCGTATTTCCGTATCAACGGCCGAGAACATACTGGGACTAAAAACCTTTACTGTAAACGTCGTTCCCTCCTTTAAACCTTTTTTAAACTGGAGCAAACGCAGAGCCTCGTTCATTACTGCCCCTTGGGGCCATTGCATTGTATTGTTTTCCACGGAGCCCATTGAGGTGATTTTCAACCGGACGATACCCTGTTCGCCCACGGTTCCCCGAACCTTCATTACCATAGCACCGAGGTCCTGAACGCTCGTAAAGCCCAAAGGTTTGCCCTGAATTGTTTCGATAGTGCTCTCAAACATCGTCAGTGAGAGGGGTATATCGGCCCGGCTCACCGTCAATGTGATGCTCTGCGAGGTAGTAACCTTGCCGTCAGCCACTTTCCGGGTAAAGGTGGTATGACCTGCTTTTTTACCCTCTATAAAAACCGCGAAGTACTCAGTTTCGCTCTCAGCTATGGTTTGAGGTGTTACGAAGAAAACAAAAGCAGCAAAAATGAAAAAACAAATTCGCATTACTCAGGTCTTTCTGAAAAAGCTTTGCTTATTTATCTTCTATTTTAACGAATAAGTCCCGCCGACGCAATCATTTTCCCCGTTCGAGACGGTTTGCAAGAGACGCTCCATAGTGAAAGTTGCATTATTGTTATGCCCGGTTAGAATAGTGAGAAAATTATTTAAATCGGGCTGCAATATGGATCTGAATGGACTATTAGAGCTTGTAAAAGCACAGGGCCTGCAGGGCAGGCGATGGGTTTGTGCCGATTCACGCCTTGTAAGGAGCGGAGACGTTTTTGTTGCGGTAAAGGGTAGTATCCACAACGGGCATGATTTTATTGATGAAGCGGTTGCCAATGGGGCCGAATACGTTGTTGTCCAGGAATCTCAAGGTGGATATGAGCTGCGAGACGGGAGGTGCAAGGTAATAGCCGTTGAGGATTCCGCCATGGCCTACGGCCTGCTCGCCCAGGCAAACTTGGGCAATCCCTCAAGGGAACTAACAAACCTGGCTGTTACCGGCACAAACGGCAAGACGACTGTTGCCTTTTTGGTTCGCTCGGTAATTCAACAGGCCGGCCAAAAATGCGGCCTGATTGGAACGGTGATTTACGAGACTGGCTCATCGAGTTTTCAGGCAGACCTGACAACGCCCGACGCCGGCGTTATTGCCCGGATGTCACGCGAAATGCTTGAAAACGGAGCGAAGTATATGATGATTGAGGCGAGTAGCCACGCGCTTGCTCAGAGGCGCTTAGCGGCAGTGGAATTTCAGGCCGCGGCATTTACTAACCTCTCCGGGGATCATCTGGACTACCACCGGACGATGGATGATTACCTTGCCGCTAAAATGAAACTCTTTCAGACGTTATTTCCGCAAGCCACCGCCGTGCTGAATAAACAATCGCCACAGGCTATGCAAATCGCTCGCAAGACAAAAGCCAAAATTCTCTGGTATGCTGTTGATGAAGAAGCAGATATAAACGCCCATATCGAATCGATGGATATTTCAGGAACGACTTTTGTTCTGGAACACAACGGCCGGAAACAGAAAATAAAGACCGCCCTGCCCGGCAGATACAATGTCAGTAATCATCTCGCGGCCGCGGGATTATGTTTGGCCGTAGGATTTGACCTGCAGAGCATAGCGGCAGGGCTTGGCAGGCTTGAATTGGTGCCGGGCCGATTAGAACGCGTTGAGTCCGGCCAGAGATCCCATATATTTATCGATTATGCGCACACCGATGATGCGCTTAAAAATGTGCTGGCCACGCTGAAGCCCTTGTGTAAGGGTAAGCTAACTGTGGTTTTCGGCTGCGGCGGAGACAGGGACCGCAGCAAAAGACCGCGTATGGCAAAGGTCGCCGAACAATTAGCCGATTCGGTTATCGTTACCAGCGATAATCCGAGAACGGAAAAGCCGGAGGACATTATAAATGAAATTATTCCCGGCTTTTCTCGAGGCACGTCTATAACAATCGAGGCGGACAGAAAAAAGGCAATAGAGCTTGCCATAGAAAACGCCGAGAAAGACGACATTGTACTGATAGCCGGCAAGGGGCACGAAAAATATCAAATCACCGGTAGTGAAAAGATAGAGTTTAGCGATCGAAAGGTCGCTGAAGAATGCCTGCAAAGGATTTAACCGACCAATCTCAACTTATGAAAAATTATTCGATTGAAAAACTGGCTCGAATTATTATCGCAAAGCCAACTGAGCGCAGCGACGGCACGATCGCTGGTGTAAGTACGGATTCGCGAACGACCAGGCCGGGCGATTGCTTCTTTGCTATCAAGGGAAGTAACTTCGACGGGCACGACTATCTTGCCGAGGCCTTTTCGAATGGTGCGGCCTGTGCGGTGGTAAGTCAAAAAGTGAGTTATCAAGACTGGCCCGTTCTGCAGGTTTCCGATACGGTGCGGGCGCTCGGCGAGCTTGCAAAAGAATACCGGGAGTCAGAGAACTTCAAGGTCGTGGCCGTTACCGGCTCGGCCGGCAAGACTACTACGCGGGAAATGATATATCACGTCCTTAAAAAGCATTTCAACTGCCACCAGGCGCCGAAGAGTTTTAATACCGATATTGGCGTGCCGCTGACACTTCTGGGAGCCGAAGCCGATTGCCAAATCGTCGTCTCCGAGTTAGGCAGTAATCATCCGGGCGAAATAGCCAATCTAAGCAAAATCGCTCAGCCCGACATTGCTTTGATAACCAATGTGCAGCCGGCCCATCTGGCAGGCTTTGGAAATCTTCAGGCCATAATCGAAGAGAAGGTCTATATCGCACGCGGCCTTCGGGAAAAAAGTACGTTGATAATTAACGGCGAAATTCCTGAGTTGGTCGAATTTTGCAGGAAAAAGGGGCTGAAATTTCTTACTTTCGGCACAGCGGAAAACTGCGATTACCGTGCTGAAAATGTTAAAGCCACGGCCTTTGCCGGGAGTTTTACGGTTGAGGGAACAGAGGTTACAGTACCGCTGCCGGGACTCGGCAATCTGCAAAATGTGCTTGCTGCCTGGGCCGTGTGCAGTAAGCTGGGTATCCCGGTTCGGGACCTCGCCAAGGCGATGCAAACGATTAAACCTATCCGCGGCCGGATGCAAGTTATAAAAGCAGGGCCTCTGCTTATACTGGATGACTGCTACAACGCAAATCCGGGCTCGATGAGAAATGCCCTTGATTGCCTCGCGAAAATAAGCTCCAACCAAAAAAGTCCTGAGCGCAGTCGAAGGAAAAATCGGGCCGTCTTTGTCTGCGGCGATATGCTCGAACTCGGCGACCAGAGTGACAGGCTCCACAGCCAGCTCGGTGAAGCAATTGCGACGGCGGGAGTTGAGTTGCTGCTGGCGGCGGGCAAGTTTGCAAAACTTACCGCCGACGCTGCGAAAAAGTCAACAGCCCACAATCTTGAAACCGCCTGCTTTGATGATACCATCTCACTCTGCGAGGAGATGGAGAAATTCATAAGGCCCGGTGATATAATACTGGTAAAAGCCTCACGCGGCTGTAAACTGGAAGCGGCTGTCGAGAAATTGGAAGAACTTTTCTCCTGACAAGCTGTGTTTACTTTTAGCTCTTTAATTTTCTCAAAGTTTCGGGTCAAAATTGATATACCACATTTTATGGTTTTTGCGTGACGTTATAACTCACAGACTCGGCTTTTATGCCTATCAGGACGTAATGTTCCGCTGCATAATGGCCGCCCTGACGAGTCTGCTTATTGCGCTTCTGGCCGGCCCCAGGATTATTCGCTGGCTGATGCGAAAGAAAATCGGCGATTTGCCCGAATTTCACCACGCGGCACTTAACGAGCTTATGAAAGAAAGGGCAAACACACCCACAATGGGCGGCCTTATAATTCTGCTTTCCGTCTTTGCAGGTACTTTCTTTTGGGCCAAGCTCAACAATCCATTTGTCCAGAAGGCTATCTTTCTGCTCGTATGGTACGGCTGCCTTGGAGCAGTGGATGACTGGCTGAAACTAACGAGCAGGATTCGCCACCGGACCCGCGACGGCCTGAGGCCCTGGGAGAAACTGGTTTTTCAGTTCGGCGGCGCGGTCCTTATCGCCTCGTTCTTATATTGGGACTTCGCAAACATTCAGGATGGCAAATTGTTCTGGGTGCCGTTCTACAAACATGGCCTGCCGCTGGCTAACTGGGTTTTTGTTGTGCTCGCGATACTCTATATATCGGCCACAAGTAACGCCGTTAACCTCACCGATGGAATGGATGGCCTGGCGGCCGGGTGTGTATCCATCGTTAGTGTTGTACTCATCGTACTGTGTTATGTCGCCTCGGAAACAATGGCGCGAACGAGCCCGGTGACGTGGGCGAGCTACCTGCTGCTGCCGCATATACCGCAGGCAGGCGAGCTTTGCATCTTTTATTCGGCCATATTAGGCGGAACGCTGGGCTTCCTATGGTTTAACTGTCATCCCGCGCAGGTTTTTATGGGTGATGTCGGCTCGCTGCCGCTCGGTGCGGCAATGGGCTATGGTGCGCTGGTGACGAGGAATGAAATTCTACTTCTGATTATAGGCGGAGTCTTTGTGCTGGAGCTTGGCAGCGTTGTCCTCCAAGTTGGTTTTTACAAATATACCGGCGGCAGGCGTCTTTTCAAATGTGCCCCGATTCACCATCATTTCCACCTTGCCGGCTGGAGTGAGCCGCAGGTTGTCGTCAGATTCTGGCTTCTTGCCGCGGCTTTTGCGGCGTTTGCTCTGGCAACGTTGAAAATACGCTGAGAGAAATGAAATAGAATGAGAATATAGAAAGGTAAGCCTCAGTAGATTAGTGACGCTGCTTTCTTAATATAGTTTGTTATTGACTTGTCTATTCTGGTATGATATATTGTTACTGTTGTAGCTATAACATGGTGTGGGTGCATCATTCTAGAGATAGTATTGCTTATTGATCACACCAATGTTAAGGAGACTCTTGTGGATAAGAAAAAGGATACCCCTAAGTTATCTCTGTTCCCTGAACTTGATCCAAACAGCGCTATACTCAATGCTGAAGAAATAAAAACTATGGTCAATCAAGGGGCTCTAATTGCCCACTCCACATTTGATGGTCGCTGCCTTCAATCGACCTCTTATGATGTTCGTGTAGGTCAAAAAGGCATCATTGGTGGCGAAGGCTCTATTATCGACCTTACCAAGAAGTCTCTGATTATCCAGCCAGGATCTTACGCAGGCGTTATTTCGCTGGAGAAAATAAAGTTACCCAATCGTGTCCTTGCGCAGATAGGCTCCAAACGTAAACTTGCCTATGAAGGCCTTATTCTCCTTACGGGTGCAATCGTTGACCCTGGTTATGAAGGGCATCTTCTTTTTGGACTTTACAATGCTTCCACAAAGAAAGTTGTAATACCTGCGCAAACCAAGATATGTAACCTAACATTCATACTTCTACGTAAAGAGCAAGAACCTGTTTATCCAGATCCAAATCTGCTTGCGGGCGATTTCCCTCCTGATTTTGTCAATAACATGGCCAATATGGACGTGATGCCATGGGCTGATATTAGTGATGAGGTCAAACATATTCAAAAATTAGCGAAAGATATTCTAGAACTTCGCCAGAAATATGAAGACGTTACTGAACCAATAAAATTATTGACTACAAATGTATCTATGGTTAGTTCAGATGTTGGACGGTTGACCCATGAGCTGAAAGGTCTTGGTGAAAAAGTAGACAAATTAGATGATGCCACTAAGGAAAATGCTAGGCAACTCGGAGAAGCGATTCAAGGAGTTAGGTTGCTCACTAGTCAAGTTGGGGATGTCAAGAAGATGACAGAAGACCACCACCAACGCATTACAGATATCCGGGCTAGGCTTGGTAAATATGGGGTTTTATTGTACATTGTTGGCTCAATACTACTCCTTATTGTTGGTGCCCTTATAAACCACTACTTATTCCCTTCCAAAGCTCAAGATAAACATTCCCCTCCCGCAGTTGTTGCTCCACAATCACCATCAACAGAAAATACCGCTAAGCCATAACCACTCGGGGTGGAGGGAACAGCAGGTTGTCGTCAGGTTCTGGCTCCTTGCCGCCGCCTTCGCGGCGTTCGCCCTTGCCACCTTAAAGATTCGTTAATGCCGGCGCTGGGTTGCGTCGTAAGATTACTCCGGGCTGGGTGAATCGATAAGCTCGCCGGCCCGCTTACTGGCCCATTGGTATGTACCTTCACCCAATCGGCTGAACATTTTGCGGCCCGGATACATTTGCCGGAACTGACGGCGGTAAGCATCTTCAATTTGGATAGCCATTTTGTATTGCTCAATGGCAATTGCAGTTTCACCGAGCTGCTCGGCCAATTGTGCAAGTTCGATTCTGAGCGTGCCGTTGCCGGGGAACCTCTCGAGAGCCTTCCAGGCCGAATCATAAGCCTTTTGCAGCCAGGTCTGCTTGTCCGTATCGTTCGAGTATGACACCAGAAGGCGATAAATGTTTGTAAGGTTTTGAAAATTCTTAAAGTCGACTCTATTACGGGCAATTGCATTAAGCGTTCGCTGTTCCGCCTGCGAGAGCAGCTCAAGTTGACTATCGTCCACTTCTTCAACCTCACTTGGGCCAAGCTGCCTTAATTGCTGCAGATATATCCGGGCGTCCAAAGAACAGGGCTTGGGACTGAAGGAGTCGTGCTGTGCGGCGGCGCTAAGCAAATTATGTGCGTTGTGGAAAGCGGTATCCATTACTACCGATACGCTGACCAGGCCGGTCTCAGCCTGTTCCGCGGCGGTTTCGAGTTCAATTTCTGCCTGGTGGATTTTCGCAGTACTCCTGACGACCGGAATAACGGCATAACTCAGGCAGGCCCACGCCAATGCGGTGATTAGTATCAGAGCTATTATCCTTAAAGGGGACGCGATCCTGACAAGCTTTGGGCCTCGTTGCATATTGAGAGAATCAGCAGCGATTAAGCAGGCTGCTACGGCCCAAAATGCCGTCAGCACACCAGGCTCAAAGATGGCGAAATCTACACAATTGTGAAGTAGTACGCCAACCAGGACACAGCAAAGCACCGCCTTGCTGGTGGCATTGGGAACCGTTTGACTCTGTTTCAGTGAGAGAAGCAAAAAGGCAATGGAAAAGATGGCTACGGGTATAACAAACATAAAGGATATTACACAGAGCATCACCGTGATATCATCGCCAAGGTTACTCGGCAGCATTATCGGCCGGACTATCAGCAGGACCGGCGCTATTACAAGCAGAAATGCTGTCACAAGATTCTTGGTTTTTTGTGGGACGTAAGGGGTTTCGGTGGCAGCCGGTCGCTCTCGGGCAAGAATTATCCGTCCCACAGGTATGAAGAAGGCGGCGAGGAAACCGAGCAGGCCGAGGGGACCGTATTGTGTCAGAAGGCTGAGGAGAAAGTTGTGTGGGTCTTTGACGGTTTCGGGTGCCGCGGCGATTTTGTAATGGGGATAAAACTCGGCGAAGTTTGCTCCGCCGACACCGGTCAGTGGCTGGTCAGCATACAACCTGGCTGTGCCGGTCCAGTATTGCCATCTAACGAGCATCGAGTTACCGCCTGGAAGCCGGCCGTGCGTCAAGCCATACCACATAATCAGGCAAACGCCCGCAGCAAAGAGTACGAAAGCTGCGGTAATTATGATGATCGTGTGGGATTTTTTTAATCTGCCTGCTGCCAAGCGATGTACAACGAATATTATTGCTGCAATTATTGCGGCTGCGTTGGCGCCTTTACTGTGGGTAAGGAGCAGCCCAAAGGCGATAAAGGCCGTCAGAAGGGCCCGGATAATCAGAACGGTGATGTCCTCGTGATTAGCTTTCAGGTTCCTGGCCTTTTCGAGAAGCAGGATAGTGGCAGCACCAAGTGCCAGCAGTGCGAAAGAGCCGGCGGAGTTGCCGGTGGTAAAAAAGCCGCGAACGTCCTTTGAATAGAGCTGATGCTCGAGAAGCATATGGCGATATGAGCCCGGGTTGATACCTACTCTTGCAAGCATAGCATTTGGGTCCTTCTCGTATTGCTCAATAGTTATCTGGTTACTGGCAAAGAACTGGTCGCTACATTCATAAGCCTGCATAACACCGAGGGCGGTGATAACGTACAGAACCAATTTTATTCTTGCGGGTGAGCTTAACAGTTGCACGAGCAGGACGGCCATTAGGAGGGTACCGGTCAGCAGAACAAGGTCCGCGATGGCCAGCCGTTTGTTAGAGGCGACGTAAGTTGCCAAAAGTCCTGCAAGGACAAATAAGACCAGGCCAAATTCGATACCACTTAGGTGATACGTAAATCGTCTGCGAAAAAGGTTGACGGCAAACCAGGCCAGAGCCGAGAAGATAAGTACCGCCGAAAGCACGGCATTGTAGGTTACCGCAGCAAAGATATTCTTTCCGGCATACAGCACGCTTGTAATGCCTTCCGGTATGGTTGCTCTGCAGGCAAGCACGGCCAGGCATAAGGCGAGCAACATATAATCAAAGACGGGCCCCCCCTTCTGCGGACGCAGGTCCGGATTATTTACAGGGCTGGCCATCATCACCCCCTTTATGTCGGCCGGGGAAGGCTTCGAGGATAGCGATTATGGCCAGTATCATAGTACTCTGCAGGAAGATTAGAATTACACCACCCCAGTCGACCTGCCTTAGAAAGGTGGCACCCAGGCCGGTACAAAGTGTTGCGAGGTAAAGAGTAAGAACTGTTTGGCTTTCGCTAAGACCGCGACTTTTTAGCCGATGCGAGAAGTGCTGTGTATCGCCGACGAACGGGCTTTTGCCCTGGCTTATCCGCAGCAGCGTTACGGAGATAAAATCGTACAACGGCACAGCCATAACGAGTAACGGCATAAAGACGGCGTACCACTGGCCGCTGCGGGCCTCGTGATAATACGTGGTCTTCAAGCTGAGTACAGCAACGACACACCCGACGACCATCGAGCCGGCGTCGCCCATAAAAATTCGGGCCGGCGGAAAATTGAACACTAAAAAACCCAAAAGAGCGGCGATAAAGACTACCGCAAAGGCGCCGATAAAGACCTGGCTGCTGGCAACGGCGGCGGATAATAAAATCAGTGAAACTAAAACGGCAATGCCGGCCGAAAGGCCATCCATATTGTCAAGGAAGTTGAACGCGTTTATTATGAGCACTATCCACATTGCGGAAAGAGCGGAAGTGATAATCTTATTGGTGATAAACAGCTCGACCCGGATATCGGCGAAGACGACAAGCGCAACCGCTACCACAAATTGGACGGCAAGCTTAAAAAAAGGTCCGAGCCCGATTTTATCGTCCCACAGACCGAGCAGATGTAATACGAAAAGGCCGACAAGCACGATTACTAGCTTATTTGCCTTCTCGAGAAAACCCGGAGCGTGGACCGTTACGGACTGCCCCAGCCAATTGAGATTGCCCGGCGCCAAAAGAAATTTAACTACGGCAATGCCGGCCAGAAGGACTATAAAAATGGTCGCAAAGACGGCGATACCTCCGCCGAGAGGAATGGTATTGCGGTGGTATCGGTCTTCTGCAGGGCTGGCGACGAAGTCGGTTTTGACGGCGAGCTTTCGAATAACAGCAGTAAGGATAAGGGACAGGATAAAGGTACCAATAAACAGAATTATTGCTAAGGTTGTTAGTATCACTTTTTTAACTGCTCCAATAGTTTAGCCCTGAGTTTGGTAAAGAAATCCTGATAACACCTTTGTCTGTAATCGGAGTAGGTATACTCAAAGGCCCGCCAGATACCTTTCTCATAAGTTAAAGTGACCTCGGCATACATCTGCTCGCCGATATAGATACGATGTGCGTAGTTTTTTGTTGTGGCCAGTACCAGTTTCGACGCCTCTATTATACCCGGGTCAAGATTAACCGGCCTCGGCAGGCCCGCATTCAAACGCCCTGCCAGTTTTTCTTCCAGCGCGTTTGTCCTGTGCTTGATTTCCGCAAGCTCGCCGGGGTCAATAAGACGCTCGATGCCGACAAACTGCCTGAGTATATTGCCGCCGGTTTCTTTTGAGTAATAATCGGTCTGAGTAAAAGGCCAAATATCGCTTATCAAATCAGTTTCACCAAACTCAGACATCATCGCTTCTATCGCCGCAGCCAGGCAATTCTCATCAGCCGCAAGAATTCCAATTATCAGCTTTACCGGCTCAGGCTTTTTAAGATTCCACATTTAGCTTGTCTTTCAGCGAATCGACTATTTTAGCAACAGCATCAACTGCTTTTTCAACAGGAACTTTCTCACTTTTTGTTTCGCAGCGCAGTTTGATTTCGACCTTTCCGTCGGCGAGCGACTTTTTACCTACGGTAACTCTCAGCGGTATCCCGAGCAAATCGGCGTCTTTGAACTTAACGCCGCCGCGTAATTCTCGCTCGTCCAGCAGCACATCAAGGCCTCGGTCAAGTAACTGCTGATAAATATTCTCCGCCGTTTCAGCAACCTCGGCGTCATCCTGATTCGCCGAGGTTACGAGAACTTCAAATGGAGCAATGCTTATCGGCCAGATGATCCCGTCCTTGTCGTTGCCCAGCTCGATGGCCGATGCCATAATTCGATTGATGCCGATGCCGTAACAACCCATTATGCAGGGCTTTTCAGTGCCGTCTTCATCGAGGAATTTCGCCCCCAGCTTATTGCTGTACTTGGTTCCGAGCTTGAAGACCTGTCCGACCTCGATGCCGCGTTTGAATAGAAGCTTCTTTCCCTTATATGTATCACCTTCAACGGCGATGCGTACATCGGCAACGATTACGTTTTCGCCCTCGAGCGGGAAGTCTCTGCCGGGCACGACGTTTTTAATATGGTAGTCGGTCTTGTTTGCGCCGGTAACACCAACGGGCATTGCCGCTACTGCGTGGTCTATAATTATTTTATCAACTTTTTTATCCATGCCCATTGGTCCGGCAAAACCAACATTGGCGCCAGTGACTTTTTCGATTTTTTCGGGATTAGCAAGCTCAGTGTGTTTACCACCAAGAATTTGGGTTAGTTTTTCTGGATTGATTTCGTGGTCGCCGCGTACGAGCGTAACGACTGTTTCAACTTTAATTGCCTCTTGAAGAAATGATATCCTGCCATCATGTTTTGCCAATTCCTTAGACCTCATCTTATCGGATGTCTCAATAAAAGGGGGTGTTCTCATAATGATAGTTTTAATCATATCCTGCGGTTTTGTTTTGAGAAATTCGCAGACCGCTTCAATACTGCCGACGTTGGGGGTGTGGACGAGCTCTGGTAGCACGGCCATCCTGGCCGTGTTTTCACGGGCTGGAAGCCCGTGCCACACCGAGGGTAATGGGTCAACGGCGGCCTTTTCAATATTAGCGGCGTATGAGCCATCCTCGGTACTTACGATTATATCCTCCCCCGATTCACAGGGGACAGTGAACTGGTGCGAGCCTGAGCCGCCCATCTCGCCCGACTCGGCCTCGACGATTACGTATTTCAGGCCACAACGCATAAAGATTCGGCAGTAGGTCTCGTACATTATTTTATAAGTCTCATCGAGACTTTCAGGTGTTGTGTGGAAGCTGTAGGAATCCTTCATAATAAATTCCCGCGACCTTAGGACGCCGAAACGCGGGCGAAATTCGTCGCGGAACTTAAAGCTGATTTGATAAAGGTTCACAGGTAATTGCTTATAGGAGTTTATCTCGCCGGCGGCCAATGATGTGATGACCTCCTCGGCGGTCGGTGCGAGCACGTTTCCCCTGCCGTGCCTGTCCTCGAATCGAGCCATTGTCGGGCCGTAATCGACGTCCCTGCCCGTCTTTTGCCACAGCTCAATGGGCTGAACGGCCGGCATCAGAAGCTCCTGCGCCCCGGCACGGTTCATCTCCCGGCGGACGATGTCGATAATCTTTAACAGAGTCCGCCAGCCTAAGGGAAGATAAGTGTAGGTCCCGCTGGCCAGCTTGCGCATCAGGCCGGCCCGTATCATCAATTGATGAGAAGTGATTTCGGCATCAGCCGGCACTTCTTTAACTGTAGGTATGAAACTTCGGCTGTATCTCATATTCGGTCCTTCATTTATTGAAGGCTGCGCCCAAGGCGTATAAACTGTAAGTTGCTATCGGCAAAGGTTATAGCTCAACAGCGGTCGGTTTGCAAGATAATCTTTGCTTGCATAGAACCGGGTGGACAAATATACTCCATCGTAACAAAACTTTATTACGGAGTAGACGATGGCACATAAATTCATCAGCGAACTGGATGCGGGCCTGCAGATTGATGATATTTATATGGTAACTCAGCCGATACTGCGAAGCACAACACGGGGCGATTTGTATATCGCGATGTACCTTTCAGACCGGACCGGCAGGCTGAACGGGCGAATGTGGCAGGCAACGGAGGAGACATATAATATGCTGCCGAAGGAAGGTTTCGTTCACATCAAAGGCAGAGTCGAGGCGTATCAAGGCGCGCTGCAGATAGTAGCAGACCATACGAGCGTCGTCAGTCCCGAGAGGGTTTCGCTGGAGGATTATCTGCCCCGGACGGAGAAGGACACTAACAAAATGTTTGCGAGGGTGAAGCAGCTTGTTTCCGGCATAAAGAACCGGGACCTGAAGGCGCTGGTCGGGGCGTTTTTAGCTGACGAGCAATTAATGCAAAGGTTCTGCCGGGCACCCGCAGCTATGGTACATCACCACGGTTATCTCGGCGGACTTCTGGAACATACGCTGAATATGCTTGAGGTCGCCACGGCAATACTGCCTTTGTACCCCAAGCTGCAGGCGGAGCTGGTTTTGGCGGGGATATTCCTGCACGATATGGGAAAAACAGAAGAGCTTTCATACGATACCGGATTCGGTTATACGGATAGCGGCCAACTGCTCGGCCACATAACCCAGACCATCACTATGATAAATAGAAAAGTTGATTCGCTTGCTCAGAAAGGCACCAGCATTGACCGGGCCATTCTCGATAATATCCAGCACATCGTCCTGTCGCACCACGGCAACTATGAATTCGGCTCACCAAAACTTCCGGCAACGGCCGAGGCTTTTATGGTGTATTATATTGATGACCTGGATGCGAAGATGAATCAGGTAACCGGGGCCGTCGATAGTCAGTTGGGCGGTTCGAGCTGGACTGATTACAAAAAATCGCTTGAAACCAGACTCTATAAACGGCGGGTAGTGGAGTAATTCACTCCGGCCTGCAGTTAGTTAACCACACACATTTACGGCTTTCTATATTCTAAACCTACCGGGCTCGCCCCCTCTTGTATTCAAACCCGGCAGGCTGCTTTCGGGTTCCTAATCTTTAACCACGCCAAGCCTACGTCCTATAAAGTCGGCATTTTATTTTCTAAGTCCCCATTTTTATTTATCAGACTGTGCCAGGTATATGGCACTGCCCGTATATAAAATCCACTGTGGCACGAGCTTCCAGGCCGTGGGGGTATTATTAAATCGAATTGGTACAAGTGGCTTTAAAGGTTTGGGACAGCCTCATCCTACAGTTTGTCTAACAGCCTCAAATGCCTTGTCGAACTATCCTGGCACCGACTGAGTTTAGCTTGTTTTCTATATTTTTGTAGCCCCGGTCAATGTGATAGACGCGGTTTATCGTGGTCGTTCCTTCTGCAGCCAGGCCGGCCAGAACGAGAGCCGCTGAGGCGCGTAGGTCTGAGGCCATAACGGGGGCGGCGGCCAATTTTTTGACACCGGCGACAATCACACTTGGGCCCTCTTTTCGCAAATTGGCAGCCATCCGGTTAAGCTCGGCGACGTGCATAAAGCGGTCGGGGAAGACCTTTTCAGTGATAACGCTGTTGCCCTCGGCAAGAGTTAACAGGGCCATTAACTGGGCTTGCAGGTCGGTGGGAAATCCCGGGTACGGCTGGGTCGTAATATCCGCGGGCTTGAGCCTTCCGGTGCGTGCAACAGTGCAGCCGCCCTCGGCCGACTCGAGAGACACTCCGATGCTGCGGAGCTTATCGACCACAGCCATCATATGGCCGAGGGAACAGTTCTGAAGGCACAGCTCGCCGGCGGTAATGGCCGCAGCGACCATAAACGTGCCTGCTTCTATGCGGTCCGGAATAACGGTGTATTCGATGGGATTCAAACGGCTTACGCCTTCGATTGTAAGGCGGGGTGAGCCGATACCACTGATTTTTGCGCCCATATTGTTGAGACAATTTGCCAGGTCGGCTATCTCCGGCTCACAGGCTGCCGCTTCGATAGTAGTTTTTCCCTTTGCGAGACTCGCCGCCATCAGAATGTTCGCAGTACCGAGTACGGTCGAACCAAACGGGCCGCCCAGAAAAATATCGCTGCCCTTCAATCCGTCCGGCGCCTCGGCGATTATATAACCTGCTTTGAGATGGATTTCTGCCCCGAGTTGCCGCAGGCCTCTTAGATGAATGTCCACGGGTCTGTCGCCGATAGCGCAACCGCCGGGCATTGAGACCTCGGCCCTCCGGCAGCGCGCGAGCAACGGCCCCAGGATGCAGATACCGGCCCGCATCTTTCGAAGAATATCATACTCGCCGACGGGATTATCGATTACGGTCGTATCAATATGCAAATCGCTGTCTGTACTCCTTTGGAGTTTGGCGCCCAACCGGCTGAGCAGCTGGCCCAGAACAGCAACGTCAGAAAGTCTGACCACATTTTTGATAACCGACTTTCCGGGCGCCATTATGGTTGCCGCCATTATGGGCAGAGAGGCGTTTTTTGAACCGCTGACGGTTATACTACCTGAGAGCCTGATCGGCCCGGTGATGCGAAAGACATCCATTGACAAATTCCTTGAAAAACCTTTGTCAGTGTAATACAAATCAACTATATAATCAAGCACGTCAGGGATGCCCAACCTAAAGTCAGAGCAGGGCAAAGAAATGGTAAAGCTAATAGTCGGTACCGTCAAGTGGTACCGATATGGTTTTAGTCCCGCAGAGGCCGTGGTAGGTTTTATCTGCCTGGTGGGGATATTTCTGTTCGCTCGGTGGGTGATAAGCACTTCGGGTGGGAAGACTGCTTTGCTGAATGTGCCGCCGAGACGAAACAATATGCCTTTGTATCTGCCGTTTATACCGGTCGGTTTTTACGTAGTGCTTCAAGGGGCGGCACAATTATTTATTGAAAGTGTTCTGCCGGATTTGTATGACTGGCAGGAGGTATTTCTGGGTACGGTGTTCGGCTGTGTCTGCGCCTTGCTCGCAATTGGCGGGATTATCGCAGTGGCGCAAACGACATTTGCACGACGGCTGAAGGGCTTCGGACTTCAGCCGCGGACCGTGGGCACAGACCTGACTGCGGCAGTAGTAAGCCTGGTCTGCATCTGGCCAATTATAACAATCGTGGTATTCCTTACGACACTGCTCGTTCAGGCTCTCGGAGTAAAAGGCCCCGGGATGGAAAGACATGAGACGCTCAAGATGCTTCTTCTCTATCGGCAATTACCTGTCAGACTATCGATGATTACCTTTGCGGTGCTGATAGCGCCGGTTTTTGAAGAGATGCTTTTTCGGGGCCTGTTCCAGACGCTCATCCGCAGGTTTGTACCGAGCGTATGGGTCTCGATTTTCATAAGTTCTGTGATATTTGCCACGGCCCACCAGAATTTTACACACTGGCCGGCCCTTTTCGTACTGGCTTTGTGCCTCGGTTATTCGTACGAGAAGAGTGGCTCGCTTTTCCGGCCTATATTCATCCATGCCCTCTTCAATGCAACCAATGTTGCCAGCGCGATAATGTTAGTGGATTCGTAGTTCATAGTCCATAGTTCGTAGTTAATAGCTGGGCTTATTGTTATCGGTGAAAAAGTCTCGCGGGGATTCACGAGATACCCAACACATCGGCCATTGAATACAGGCCGGGCTTTTTACCTATTAACCATTCAGCGGCCCGCAGGGCGCCGCGCGCAAATGTATCTCTGCTGTGAGCGGTATGTGAGAGGGTTACGGTCTCGCCCAGTGTGCTGAAGATTACAGAGTGCATTCCGGTAATGTCGCCGGCGCGAACGGCGTGTATGCCGATAGTACCTTTACGGCGGAGGGCCTCTTTTCCTTCTCTGCCAAAGACGGCACAGTCAGGCCAGTCCCTGCCGGTGGCGACGGCAATATTCTTGGCCAGTGTAAGGGCTGAGCCGCTGGGAGCATCCTTTTTGAATCGATGGTGCTGCTCAATAATTTCGATATCGTAATCCTCACCAAGTGTAGAGGCTACCTCTCCAGCCAGTTTGAACAGCAGATTCATTCCGAGACTCATATTACTCGCCTGGACAATACCGATACTACTGGAAGCGGCCTGAAGGCTTTGCAGGTGTTTTTCCGTAAGCCCGGTAGTGCCCAAAACAAGGGCCGTTTTGTTTTTAAGACAGTAGTCAATAGACGTCTCGGCAGCGTCAGGTACAGAGAAATCTATCACTACATCGGCCTGCGGCGGGTATTCGCTGGCCAGTTCGATATTGACAGGACCTGTGCCGGCCAGAAGACCGACGTCTTTCCCGATATGGGGATGATTTTTTCTCTCGATTGCTGCAATAATATCAAACTGCTGAGCGTCTATTACAGAGGCGAGAATGAGTCTGCCCATCCGGCCGGCGGCGCCACTAATTATCAGTTTTGGGCTCATTTTGACCCTTTCAATAAAAGATTTATTGTCGGATTGTCGATAAATATAGCTCAAGGAACTGTATTTTACAAGTTCCAACAATTGTCGGGGGGATTGACAATACAATATAAAAACGGTTAAAATGATACCGAGGACTTAGCTTAATTTTCCAACTGGAGGTGTAAAATGTCAAAGGCGTGTTTAATAATTCTGATGGCTGCAGGGATTGGTTTATGTCTTATTTTCACGGCAGGCTGCGAGAGTGACGCGCAGACGGGAGGAGCCATTGGTGCTCTGGCTGGTGCCGGCATCGGTCAATTGGCCGGGGGCGACACAGAATCGACTCTTGTGGGAGCAGCCGTGGGGGGCGGTGTGGGCTATGTCGTCGGTAATGAGCAGGACAAAAAAAAGATGAAGGACCAGATTCAGACGACCGGGGAGGCGGCAAACACCGTAACGGTCAACATTGTCAACAGCAACGGTTCAATCACACCAGTGGTTCTCAGGCGTCAAGGCAACTATTACGTCGGGCCCAGGGGTGAACAGTACAGCAGTCTTCCTACCCCGGAGCAGCTTAAGCCTGTGTATGGCTTCTAAGAATTTTCAACGGATAAATGCCGACTAAGGGAAGGTGTATCGTAAGCCGGTCATCTGGCCGGCTCGGGGATGTTTCTCGCGGGAGTATAGGCACACACTATGGGTGCGGGACAGCAGGGCAGCCTTGCTTCTAAATGGGATTATAACCGCTTTGCCCTGTACCGGGCATATCGCTGGGCCGATTAGGCCATTTCATCACATCGAACAGGAACTCGCTGGCCTGGCGTATCATTACATTCGGCATACAGGGGTACATTTCAAGGGCGGCAATAATGTCGCAGTTGTGCCTATTGAGGGCCTCCAGCAAATAGTCCCAGTTCTCTCTCGGAATGCCACCCCGCAATCCCGGCGGCCCATGGTCATTGGTCAGGCCGTAGTTATCAGTCAGATGCAGGTGGGCCATTCGGTCTACTAACTCGTCAACATACTGTCTAAACGAATGGGCAGGGTCAAGGTTGGGAATGCCGACATCGAGACAATAGTATAACGAATCGAATCTCCTGCCCACTTCCTTGACTGCCTTGAGGTTGCCTGTTTCGAGGCTCAACCTGACATTATGCTGCTCAGCCATTTTGACGACCTCTGCGGCGAAATCCCAGTCGGCAATACCGAGCTGTTCGGATACACACAGGCTGGGTAGCTCAGTAACGATATTCGCGTTTAATATCTTGGCACACTCAATCTGCTCGTTCCATTCATCAAGTGTCGGGCCGTCGTTGCGGGAGTGCATAACGACAAGCATACCATCAGTTGCTTCGGCGAGCCTTGTCCAGTTTCGCCTCCTGTAACGGCATTCACTGGCACCTCTGATTGAGGGCCACAACTCTACGCCAAAACCAAGTGAGCGGAGAAAATCGCACTCCTGCTCAAACGAGAGTCTGTTTTCCCGCCACCAGAACAGCATTGTCGAGACGACATACCTGATTCGCATTGCCGATTCTCCGGTGAATTTCGCAAGACATATTACATATTTGCTACTATTTTGGAACGAGCAAAGTTCCCGGTTTTGGCCGGAATTCGGCTTCGTTACTCACATCCGGCCCTGCCGGCTGATGAGCCCCGCCGACCAAATGAGGCAAAAGAGCCGATTTTTGGGTGGTTTTGCCCCTCTTTGCCGGGATGCTGCAGTTTCAGTAGTCCCGTACTTATGAGCTGTTATCGTTAAAAACAGGCACAATTGTTAAAAAAATTTGTTGAAATATTCAGGCAAAAAACGTAATATGCAGGTTTAGGAATTTGGAGAGATATTTATGAAAAAGGGGATTCATCCTAAATATCAAAAGGTAGTCGTTCGCTGCGGGTGTGGTAATACCTTTGAGACGCGTAGCACGGCTAAGGAAATCCACGCTGAGATTTGCTCTGTTTGCCATCCATTCTATACGGGCAAACAAAAATTCGTGGACACGGCAGGGCGAATCGAGCGTTTTCAGAAAAAATACGGAACGGACTACATAAAAAAAACCGAAAAAAAACAAAAACAATAGCCCGTTTTGGACTACTGTTTTACGCTGTTGGGTGTAATTTGGACAGATTATGTTCCGGCAGCGTAATTTTTTTGCACTCGATGCAGCAGCCTGTGACGATACGGTATGTGGCATTTTCTTGAGTGACGATTATGAATAACACTGGAAAAAAAGACGGTCTTCTAACCAAACTCGAAGAGCTCGATTGTCGCTATGATTCGGTTGAAAAAGAGATTAACGACGCCGCTGCGGCCGGGGCGTCGGCCAGGCTGATTGCGCTGAGTAAAGAGCAGGGAAAGCTTAAGCAGATTGTCGGAAGATATAGGGAATTCAAGAAGGCCGAGAATGAAATGGCCGAGGCAAACAAGCTGCTCGCGGAAACGAAGCTGGACGAGGAAATGCGCCAGATGGTGGCCGAAGAGGTCCGGCAGCTCGAGGAAAAGAAGGCGGGCCTGCTCGACGAGATACGGAACACGCTGGTGATGGCGGACGACGCGGCCATCGATTCGGTGATATTAGAGATACGAGCAGGTACGGGAGGCGACGAGGCCTCACTTTTTGCGCGCGACCTTTATAATATGTATGTAAAGTATGCCGAGAAACGAGGCTGGAAAGTTGAGCAGCTCGATTTCAGCCCGACAGAGATGGGCGGGTTCCGGGAGGTAATAGTCAATATCAAGGGGACCGGTGTTTGGTCCGCTCTGGGTTATGAGGGCGGCGGACATCGGGTCCAGCGCGTACCTGTAACGGAATCGCAGGGCAGGATACATACCTCGGCGGCCACGGTGGCGGTCCTGCCGGAGCCGGAGGAACTGGATATTCAAATCAATCCGGCGGACGTCGTCGAGCACGTAAGCAGGTCCAGCGGACCCGGCGGGCAGAACGTCAACAAGGTCAGCAGCGCAATCCGCCTCGAGCACATTCCGACGGGCATAACCATCAGTATGCAGGACGAAAAAAGCCAGCATAGAAACCGCGATAAGGCCTGGCGAATCCTGCGCAGCAGGATTTACGAGCATTATGAACGAGAAAAAAGGGCCCAGCGGGACAAGCAAAGAAAAACAATGATTGGCTCGGGCGACCGCTCGGAAAGGATAAGGACATATAACTTTCCGCAGAACCGTGTCACCGACCACCGGATTAACCTGTCATTGTACAGCCTGGAGAAGGTGATTGCAGGAGAGCTGGATGAGCTGGTCTCGGCGCTGCAGGATTACGACAAGCGGCAGCGACTGGAAAACCTTTAAAGACACAAGACATCAGACCTCAGACTCAAGACCGAAAAACGGCATTGGGATTCAGAGGGGTTAATAATGGGAAGAGATTTTAAGAAAATAAAGGCGTAGCAGTATGCTGATGATTTAGCAGCCTAAGGAGTTTTTTGCCGTGAGCCAAGCCAAAGTCATTTCCCTCGATGCCAGCCAGAGTATTGATGAGACGATGGTCGGGGGAAAGGCTATGAGTCTTTGTCGAATGAAGCGAGTTGGTCTTCCGGTCCCGCGGGGGTTTTGCATTACCGCAGCTGCCTTTAGAGAGCATTTAGAGTCCAACAACCTTGTCGGCCAGATAAAAACGGCTGCTGACAAACTTAATTTGGCTTCAGTAGAAAATAGTAATGCTATCTTGGCAGAAATCCGACAGGTTATTATCAACGCACCTCTTGCAGGTGAACTTCTCAACCAGATAGAGAATCGCTACCGCACACTTGCCGCGGGCCGTCTCGCAGTCCGTTCATCAGCTATGGCAGAAGATTTGCCGGAACACTCTTTTGCCGGCCAATACGAGACCTACCTGGGGATAGTTAGTCTGGCGGATTGTATCGATGCAGTAAAGAAATGCTGGACCTCCCTGTGGACAGAACGAGCTTATAACTATCGCCAAAAGAATGGCTTTGACCATCTTGTTGTTAATATGGCCGTAATTATCCAATCGCTTATTGAGGCGGATGCATCGGGCGTACTCTTCACGGTCGACCCTCGCTACGGACCTTCAGGCAACATTGTAATCGAGGCGTGCTTCGGATTAGGACAGGCCTTGGTTTCAGGCAAGGTGACGCCTGACAGATTCGTTATTCATAAAAAAAATTTAAGGCTGCTTTTTAGAGCAATTTCAGAGAAGAAAATTGAGTATGTAATCGATGAAGAGGGAGAGTTGAGAGAGCAAACTGCTGCGTATGAAAAGTCAACTACTTGGTCTTTGAACAAGAAGCAAATAAAATCCCTGGCAAGGCTTGCAAGAAAAATCGAGGCAGAATTCGGCTGTCCGCAGGACATTGAATGGGCGGTATATAAGAATAAAATTTATTTACTGCAATCCAGGCCAATTACTGTCATGCCGCAGGAAAGCTCATGCGAGGACCGTCAAATCTGGTGCAGTTCTCCCGCCAGAGAGGTCATGCCTGATGTAATAACACCTGTGACACAGTCCATGCTGCTCGGGGTAATGGGACAGGAGTTTTTCGACTCAGTCTTCCATGTTCTTTGCTGCAGCCGTGGCGATTACCCTCTCTATTCTATTATCGCAGGACGGCTTTACTTCAATGCGAATCCCTGGGGTACCTTGTTTAGGGTTGTTCCCGGCGTTAGAAATTTTGATTTAATGATATTTGCAGGGAGTAACAAGGATTTACGGGAAGGCACGGAAAAACTTCTAACCGCCCCGGACGAGGACCTGCCGGACTTAAAATTCAGCCTACTGAGATTTATTGTAAAGCTGCCCCTTACCATTATTGGCGTACTTTTCAACACTCCCAAAAAAGGTCAGCGTTTACTTGCAAAAATAAATGCTAAAAACGAAAAATGGAGTCGGCTGGATATTTCAAGCCTATCGGCCGCGCAAATCACGAAATGTTGCCAGGAGCTTATTTTGGACTTCCGTGAAATAGTGGGGCATATAATGTACTTGTTTAGTATCTTTGTAGTACTTCCGATTCTTGATAAGGTGTGCACGAAATGGCTCTCGGAAGACAGCACTTGTATGGGAAGACTTCTGGCGGGACTCGAGGGTATGAACGATGCCGTAGCAGGTTTGGAGCTTTGGAAATTGGCCACCTCGGCCGATACGAATCCAGATGTCAAACACCTCATACTCTCAGACAACGACTGGGGAACCATCCAGCTTAAACTTGCGCAGACAGACCCCGGTAAAGATTTTCTAAAAAACTGGGACGATTTTATGGACCGCCATGGCCACCATTGCAGAGCCGAGCTGGAGCTGTATAATCGCCGCTGGTCGGAAACACCTGATTATATCCTAAAATTGCTTCGTAGCTACATCACCCAAATCGGGAAAATCGACCCTATCCAGAACTTCAACAACCTTGCTCAAAAACGGCAGCAATTAGAACAACAGTGCCGTGAAAAACTCAGGAATCCCTTAAAGCGAATGATATTCAACCAGCTTCTGGTTCGCTCACAGCAAGGTTCAATCTTTAGAGAAAACGTGAAAAGCGAAGTCATAAAATCAATAACAGCTATGCGAAAAACGCTCGTCGAACTCGGCAAAAAACTCAGTGAAAAAGGTATAATCAGGAATCAGGATGACATCTTTTTTTTGCAGTTCGAAGAAATTGAATCGGCAGTACAGGATAATGCAGGCTTTGATATGTATCACGATATTGCCACTCGGCGGGCAGGGTATGATAAAAACAAGACCATTATGCCACCGGACGTCGTTTTTGGCAAATTTGATCCCGACAAATACGTCCCTGAGCCCGTCGATGCGAATATTGAGACGCTGAATGGCCTGGGAGTAAGTCCCGGCGTCACCACTGGAAAGGCACGCGTTATTCTAAGAGCCGATACTGATGAACAGGTCCTGGCAGGTGAGGTTCTCGTAGCCCCTTTTACCGACCCGGGCTGGACGCCATATTTCGTGACAGCCGCTGCGATTGTTATGGATCAGGGAGGAATACTCTCACACGGTAGTATTGTGGCTCGCGAGTATGGCATTCCTGCGGTTGTCAACGTAGGTGCCGCCACGAGGATAATCAAAACCGGCCAGACGATACAGGTCGATGCCAACCGCGGCGTGGTCAGGATACTTCGATAGAATACAGGTTACTCGGAAAGTCCGGGCGTGATGTGTGCGAGGACAACCTAAGGCGCCAGACTGCGCGCCAACAGCTATTGCGTTCGGCCTTTTGCTCGTTTAAACTATACCATTTGCTATATTCTATTTCTTTTGGAAGCTGCAATGATAATCGTCGTTACTGGAATGGTTGGTCTTGATAAGAAAAGCTATCTGCAAAATGTCTGCGCATATGCCGCCCAAAAAGGCCGAGAAGTGGCCCTATGCAGCGTGGGCAATTTGATGTACGCAGAGGCTCCGGATGTCGCCAAAGGGCGTATTCTCGATATTCCTCTGAAAAGACTGCATTCGCTTCGTCGCAGTGTCTTTAAAGATATTATCGCCAAATCAGGCAAAACAGAAAACCTCATTGTCAACACCCACGCGACTTTTCGGTGGCGACACGGGCTTTTCCCCGCGATGGACTTCGACCAGATGCGGCAACTGAACGCCGATATGTATATTTGCCTTATTGACAGCGCCGAGGCGCTGCACACAAGACTCAGCCAAAGGCATTCGATGCGACACTCCCTAAAAGACCTGTTGGTCTGGCGTGAAGAAGAGGTGCTGGGCACTGAGATGCTGTGCCGAGGTATAAATGAGAAGACACCGTTTTACTGTCTTGCCCGGGGCCACGAAAAAGAGACAAAGGAAACATTTTACAGCCTTATCTTCGAGAGGGACCGAAAAAAAGCGTATCTGAGCTTTCCGATGACGCACGTTGTTGATATGCCTGAGGTAAAGGCTGAGGTTAAGCGATTTCGTGAGCTGATGAAGCGGCATTTCATCTGCTTTGACCCCGGAGACCTGGAGGAAGCATATCTACCGGTGTATGCCCAAAAGGCGGCGGCCAAAGGGCTCGATTCCATCGAAGTGACAGCCCTGGGCCAAAAAGTAAGGCTGGATTTACAACAAGTCAGACAAATTGAAGGTGATATTAACAGCCAGATATATGCGCGGGACTTTATGCTTATTGACCAGTCGGATATGATAGTTAGCTTTGTCCCTATGCTTGGTGACGGGCGGGCGGCGATCTCGAGTGGAGTAGAACGCGAGCTTCAGCACGCACACGAGGCAGCGAAAGAAGTTTATGTCATCTGGATAGCTGCGCAGGCGCCCTCAATATTCGTAACACAGACGGCAACAAAAGTTTTTGCAGATACAAATATTGCCGTCGAATTCTTCGAAAAGAAAGGATACATAAAAAAGTGACAAATTGTGGCTCGCCTAAGGCCTTGCGTAAACGAAGTTTTTCCGTTATCTTAGGTGAACTATCACTGCTAAAAAATGAGGAGTTTGTTATGAGACAGTTTAAAATCGTTGTAGAAAAGCATCCCGATGGTTACGTAGCGTATCCATTGGGCCTTAAGGGAGTCGTAGTTGGGCAGGGAGATAGTTATGAAGAGGCCCTTTCTGATGTGAAGTCTGCAATTCGTTTTCATATCGAGACCTTTGGGAAAGAAGTGCTGGAGGTAGAACCAAGAATTATTGAGGCCTTTGTTGCTGAAGCTGGAGTGGAAGTTTGATGGCAAAGTTCCCTGTCGATGCGCCTAAGCGAAAGGTAGTAAAGGCGTTAAAAATTTTGGGTTTTCAACCTGCAAGGGAAAAAGAGCATATCTCAAGGTACGTGAAAACCCTGATGGGAGTAAGACTCCATTAACGATGCCGAATCATCCGAAGATAAAAGCATCCACGCTAAGGACGATTTGCAGCCAGTCCGGAATTACAAGAGATGAGTTTTTGGCGGCTTACAAAAAAGCATAAACTCAGCAACGACAAATAACACACCAAAAGAGGTTGGAATATGAACATTGGCGATCAATATCAAGGGGAAACATAAATTTGATTGTACCGCAACAAACAATGTCGATAATAATGTTTGAGCTAAAGGATTCTCCATTTATTGTAATGGGCGACCTTTGGCGTATATCCGCTGCGGCCATCCAGCTTGATGAGGAAGCTCTGTTTGGCGTCCCAGGAATATCTTGCAATATAGAAACGATCCCAGACAACATTGACAACACCATAGTTGCAAAAGTTCATCAAGCACTAGATGCAATGTGCCTTCCGAAAAGCCCTGACATTCATTATACAACTCACTATGATGAAAGAACGAAATGTAGACGGGGCATTGCATACGCACTTAGGCCAACACCTTTAGGCAGGACGGAGGCAATTAGACACAAAGGTATTGTGCTTCGGTGTGCAATGTGTGGGCAGACTTCCAAATATGGTGTATCACGGAGCGGATGTTTTATTAATAAAACTTTGAGTTACTACTTATGTGAAGATTGCGACCGCAAAAACAGCTCTTCACCTGGGGGAACTGAATCAGTTATTACCTGCTGGTGCGGATATAGGTTCTTGAGTGGGTGGGCCAAATGCTATTACAAGGAAAAAAACGCCGCTAAATGTCCCAATTGTGGCATACTTATAGCTGGAAGTGGAGCGATAATGACTGAAGGATTAGGGCAAGTTAGTTCACTGTGATAAGTATGTGTCAAATTACCTTCGGCAAGTACATGCACTCAAAGACAGTGATAAAAAAAGGTACATAGGGAAATTGAATCGCGAATATCAGATATCAAGTAAAGAACTGGCAAAGTGTATAGACCATACACTTATAAGTGCCGGTGCAACGAGTGAGCAAATCAAGCAGCTATGCCGGGAAGCTGATAGTTATGGATTTTATGCAGTAGCAATTAATCCTCGATGGGTGGATCTGGCGGCGGACATTCTGCACCGCTCGCCTGTAAAGGTGGACAGCGTGGTCGGCTTTCCATTAGGGGCCGATACAACGCGAATTAAGGTTGCACAGGCGCAGGAGCTGGTCCTGGCCGGGGCAGATGAGATAGATATGGTAGCGGACCTGGCGGCGATAATGGAGGCCGACCATAATTACCTTGCCGGGGAGTTAACGGCAGTGCTGAAAGTCTGCCGGTCAATGAAGCCGGAGGTGGTGCTGAAGGTAATCATCGAGGCAGCGGCGCTTAGCCGGGAGCAAAAAATATTTGCGTGTCAAATATGCCAGCAGGCCGGCGTTGATTTTGTAAAGACCAGTACGGGGCTGCATCCGGCGGGTGGGGCGAGTATAGAAGACGTGCAGCTTATCAGGCAGACTGCGCCTAAGTGCAGGATAAAGGCCTCCGGCGGAATCCGTACTGCTCAAGATGCGCTAAATATGCTCGAGGCGGGCGCCGATAGAATCGGCACCTCAAGGGCGGTAGAGATTATCAAGCAGTTCAAAGAAAGACAGCTAAAATGAAAGCGGCAGTCGTTGCGGAAACACCACAGACCTTATCGTGTAAGTTGCATTATAAGAAGGCCCACACCAGTGTAAACATACCAGGTCTGAGCAAGCTTTTTGCCTCTCGAAAGTTTGCGGCGATTCTTGGGGGTAATTCTTCTGCCACGGAAGCGAACAGGTTCAGCTATTGGACGGCAGAACCAAGAGAGATATTTGAATTTCACTCAGACCAAAGTGACCCTTTCGGCAAACTGAACAAGGTTTTAAGTAAATACAGACTCGATACCGATTACCGGGCGGATTTGCCTGTCGGGATTTTCTGCGGCGGATGGATTGGCTACTTTGGCTATGAGCTTGGCCGATACATTGAGAAACTTCCGGCCCAGGCCCTCGACGATATAAAGATGCCGCTCGTCCGGCTGTGTTTCTACGACCGTCTGATATGTTACGACCGTATTGAGAGAAGCTGTTGGCTCTTTGCACTGCAAATCACCAATGACGATGAAGGTGCCGATGAGAAACTGGCCGGCCTGGAGGCTGTGTTGGCTGAGTCTGAGAAAATATCAGTGGCCCGGCCTTATCAGGGAAACTTGAAGAGGATAGATTTCTCACAAGTACGTGCCAATATGAGCAGGGAGTATTATCTTGAGGCCCTGGATAAGGTAAAAAAATATATATATGATGGCGAGGTCTATCAAATCAACTTCTCACAGCGGTTCGAATGCGACTTTAACGCCCGGCCGATAAACCTGTTCAGCTGGCAGAATTTTTACAACCCCTGTCCCTACGGTGCGTACATCGACGGCGGGAATTTTCACATTGTAAGCGCCTCGCCCGAGATGTTTATAACGATAACCGACGGTGTCATCTCCACCAAACCTATAAAAGGTACTCGTCCTCGAACCGGCAAGGCCTCTGTGGATTTAAGAAATTTCAATGAGCTTCTCAGCAGCGAAAAAGAGCAGGCTGAGCTCAATATGATAGTTGACCTCGAACGAAACGACCTGGCCCGAATCTGCACAGCCGGTACCAGAAAAGTAGTTCAGCCTCGAACTATCGAGTCCTATCCAACTGTTTTTCACGCCGTGGCCACGGTGGCCGGCAGGCTCCGCAGCGAGGTTAGCTTCTGTGATATCCTGAAGGCCGTCTTCCCCGGCGGCTCAATCACAGGTGCGCCGAAGGTTCGGTCAATGGAGATTATCGACGAGTTTGAGCCGACACAAAGGGGCGTTTACACCGGCTCGATAGGCTTCATCGGCGTCGATGGCAATGCCTGCTTGAATATTGCCATACGAACGATTATTATCACGAACCGCAAGGCCTACGTACAAACCGGTGGAGGGATTGTCGCCGATTCCGAGCCGCAGGCCGAATGGGATGAGACGATTACAAAGGCGCGGGCGCTGCTGGCAGGAATAAACAGCGTACAGCGTGGAGCGGGTAGCGTATAGTTATGAAAACTAAGTCGTTTAAGGACCTTATAGTTTGGCAGAAAAGCTATAAGCTGGTTTTAGAAATATACAAGATAACAAAAGAGTTCCCCAAAACTGAAACTTATGGACTGTCCCAACAAATGAGAAAAGCTGCTGTATCCATTCCCTCAAATATAGCTGAAGGCTATGGCAGAAAACATGAAGCAGAATATAAACAATTCTTATCTATAGCCTATGGTTCATTGCAGGAAATTGAAACCCAATATTTGTTAGCGATAGACCTGAAATATGTGCATAAAAATGAAATAATAGAAAAATTACTAAATGAAGTCGGCGCTATGTTATATAGGATGCTAAATCCTAAACGCTGAACGCTATACGCTGAACGCTAAATTATGGAAAAAGTATTTCTGAATGACAAGGTGATTGAGAGCGACAAGGCCCGTATATCCGTCAAAGACAGCGGGCTTTTGTACGGCGTGGGTCTCTTCGAGACGATGCGAAGCTGTAACGGGGTTGTTTTTTCGCTGGCCGACCACCTGGACAGGCTCTTTTTCAGCGCACAATCATTGTGTATAAACATCAATTATACCAAAGAGCAAATTACCGATGCCATTTACGAAACGCTTCGCGCCAACGACCTAAGCGACGCAAGGCTGCGCCTGACCCTTACAGGCGGTACAATGAACGAGGAGGAGACCGAACGCAGGAACACGCTGCTCATCACGGCGACGCAGTCCAGTCCCTATCCTGAAACGTATTATCAGAACGGGGCGACGGTCGTGCTAAGCTCGTTCAAGCAGAACCCAAGTGACCCGGTAAGCGGGCACAAGAGTATAAATTATCTACCGCGTATGCTGGCGCTTGATATGGCCAGGCAAAAGTCGGCGGCCGAGGCCCTGTGGTTTACGATTGATAATCGACTGGCAGAGGGCTGTATCAGTAACGTTTTCCTGGTCAAGTCATCGGTGGTCTATACACCTCCGGTCGAAACGCCTGTGCTCGCGGGTGTGGCGCGAAAGGCCGTCTGTCAAATCGCTTTAAATAATTCCATTAAGCTGACTGAAAAGAACCTGTTCGTATCCGACCTGCTTGAGGCAGATGAGATTTTTCTTACCAATGTCATTATGCAAATCCTGCCGGTAACACGCGTCGAGGCCCACGTGGTTGGCGACGGCAAGGTGGGGGCTATTACTAAGAAGCTGGCAGGGCTTTTCGAGAATTTCGTCAGGCAGAACTGCCGCCAAAAAACAAGTACGAAGAAAGTAAAATCTAAACCACGAAAGACAGCGAAGAAATGAAAGTAAGCGAGATTACTAAAATTATCGAAGATATGGTTCCACCGGCACTGGCGCAGGACTGGGACAATACGGGGCTGCTGCTCGGCGAGGCAAACAAAAACGTAACGAAGACACTGCTGACCATTGACATTACAAAGGCGGTGGTTGCAGAAGCGAAGCGACTGAAGGTCAACTTGATTATAAGTTATCATCCGGTAATCTGGGACGGCTTAAAGCAGGTTATGGCAGGTGGGCCGGGCGGTCTTGTATATGATTTGGTGCGCCGCGGCATATCGGTTTACTCAATTCACACCGCGCTGGACGTTGTCAAGGGCGGCGTAAATGACGGGCTCGCGGAAATAATCGGTATCCGTGACGGTCAGCCTATAGGTGATTTCGTAGCTAAGCCCGGCGGCGATAATTTCAAGCTCGTGGTGTTCGTGCCGATTAAGGCGGTGGATAAAGTAGCCGACGCTGTTTTCGAAGCCGGTGCAGGAATGATTGGTAATTACAGTCATTGCGGTTACCGAAGCGAGGGCAAAGGAACTTTTCTGCCGCTTGAAGGAAGCAGGCCCGCCATCGGAAAAAAAGGAAAACTCGAAGAGGTTGCCGAGGCCAGATTCGAGGCTATTGTCCCGGCCGAGAAGATAACCGAAGCAGTATCGGCAATGCGAAAGGCGCATCCTTACGAGGTGCCCGCCTTCGATGTTATTAAACTTTACGACGTCGAAAGCAAATCCGGATTAGGCAGGATGGGCAGGGTTGTTCCGGCAAGAAGTCTGGACGAGATTATCAGGGCAATAAAAAAACATACCGGCGCTAAGGCGGCCGGGGTAGTTGGAAAGCAGAAACGAACAGTGAGGAAGGCGGCGGTTTGCGCGGGCTCCTGCGGAAAGATTATAAACCAGGTCATCGCCGCGGGATGCGATTTGTACGTTACCGGCGAGCTGAAGCATCACCACGCACTTGCCGCACAGGATGCCGGCGTTAGCTGTTTGTGCCTGAGTCATACGGTATCGGAACGCTTTATCCTAAAAAAACTCTCAAAGCAATTGCAAAAAAAGCTAAAAGGTGTGAAAATCACAATAAGCAGAAAGGATGCGGACCCGTTTATATGGAAACAGATATGAAAGAAGACCAGCCCCGCCACTTGGAGGATCGGGACGAGCAGCAAAGCCTTGATATCGAGTCTGAAAGTCTGGATATGGAAGAAGCCGATTTGTCACAAGAAGACAATCTTCAGCCGACAATGACGCGGGTCATAGAGGCGGTTCTATTTGCCAGTGATGAGCCGCTTAGCGCCGCGCGCTTGGCGGAGATTTCCGAGACGGGCAGCGTAAAAACGGTCCGCGAGCATATCGAAAGGCTCAATAAAGAATACGAGGCGAATAACTCATCCTTCAGGATAGAGCAGATTGCCGGCGGTTATCAGATGCTGACACTGGATGTTTATAACTCCTGGCTCAGGAAGCTGCATCGCGTGCGGAGTGAGAGCAAGCTCAGCCAGGCAGCGCTGGAGACGCTGGCCATTATCGCTTACAAGCAGCCGATTATCCGCGCAGACGTCGAGGCGATACGCGGCGTCGCCTGCGGCGAGATGATACGCTCCCTCGTATACAAGGGCCTTGTGAAAATAGTCGGCAAGGCCGAGGTGCTGGGAAGGCCGCTTCTTTACGGAACGACAAGAAAGTTTTTGCAGGTCTTCGGCCTCAATTCCCTCAAGGATTTACCCAAGGTAGAGGAACTAAAAAAGCCGGAATAAAAAAATTAACCGGCTTTTACAGAAACTAACACAGACTTTAACACTTCGTCCGGTATTAATTGACTTTATCCGAAAATCGTGTATACTTTATATGGACATAGCAAAATGCGTTTGCAAGAGACGCTAAGGTCGATGACTTCCAGATGCAATTATTTAGTTTTTAAAGCAAATCGCGATTTAGCATTTCTATAAGTAAGGTGGGTGTAAATTCAGGCTTTTAGCGGCTTTCGGAGGAGCAAGTCTGCGCGGTCGGGGTGCCGATACCGCGCGCCACAGGAGGAAAAGGTAGAGTTTATATCACAATCGTGGCAGGCCTATTCGGATTTTTCAAAGCCACAGAGGGCACAGAAAGTTAAGTATTTTTAATTAAAGAAGTTATAACCGTAAGTTATGTGGCATTTTCGTAAGATTTATGAAATATGCAGGCTAACGTGGTGAGAGTATTAACAATTCCCTGCTTTCGCAGGGACAAGTTTGAAAGGGCAGGAAAATGAAAAGTTCGATATTTACTCTTGTAATGCTTGTCGCAATTGGTGGAACAGCTTCTGCAACCGGGAATTTCATAGAATTCGCTGAAAATACAGATTGGAATGGAACAAGGATTATTGATATTCAAAATGGACAAATTGTAATGGTAAGTCCAGAGACAGACGACGGGTATATCTTAAGAAGGTTAGATGCTGATGGCAATGTCGTCTTTACCACTACTGATGTTTATCGTGATGTTCCGTACACTATTAGTGCCTATGATACGGTTATCGATAGTACAGGTGCTTATGTTACCCCTTATTCTTATCATGAAGGAGCACATACCTATTACTACGGCCACGGTTTTCTTCAAAAATGGAACAACGATAACCTGAAGATAATCGACCAAGAAATACTTTATAAAGATGGAGTTCACTTCTATAGCGTTATAACAGACAGCCAAGATAATATTATCATTGCTGGACATGCCGCAGAACTTTCGGCTGGTGGCTTTGGAGCCGACTATCCTTGGGCTGGGAAGTACGATTCTTCTGGTAATTTGCTCTGGGAGCATAAAGGCTTCAATGGTAAAGATTGGTGGCCTTATTATTTGGGAGCAACTTTAGATAGTGAGGAGAACATTATTGTCGGCGGAAGAATTCAAGGAGGTAGAATTTTTGGGTTCACAGGCTATTACCAAGCTGTTTTGGAGAAAATTAATAAAGAAAGCGGCGATACAATTTGGGAAATTGACCCTTATGGTACCGATGATTCCCAAATAATCTCAATAGCTGTTAATGACGAAGATAAAATCTTAGCTTTGGCGGTAAAAGGGTCCTCTTATGACTTAAAAATTTACGATTCCTCCGGTAATTTGCTTGTTGATAAGATAAATTTTGACAATGGTAGCGTTATCTGGGCTTATGGAGCCTCTGCAGTAGGAAATGACTTTTTAGTTGGTGGAAGAACAACTGATAGTGTGCCTGCGCCAGTTGTTTATTTAGTTGATTCAGGAGGAAACATTTTAGAAAAAAATGTGTGGACCGGCTTGACAGGGAAATGCCTAGTACAAGTCATCAAATATGATAGTGTTAGTGAAGAAACATTAATTGCAATCCGAGTAGATTGGGAAAACACTGATTACATGAGCCTTTGGAAATATACACCTTGCGAATATAAGCTTGCAGGAGATTTAAACGGCGATTGCAGAGTTAATCTTTATGACTTTGCAGAGATGGCTGAGAATTGGTTAATCGATTGCAATTTAGACCCGAACAACCCGGCCTGTGTACCTAAATAGAAGCGAATATCCAATCCCTGTTACCTGCTATCTGCAAACACGGGCAGCGCAGATCTACTTGAGGATGGAAAGATAGATTTTAAGGATTTTGCCATCTTAGCAGAGCACTGGCTCAAGGAAGCTGACCCATGGCCCTAATTTTTAAGCTTTGATTATAGCATCCATTCGGGGCTTATGCTGGACAATTCAGCGTAGGCCCCGTTTGATTTTATCATCGGGGATATTACTCCTTCAATTCTGCTCAAGACAAGTTTCACCGAAAAACGTTGTTTTTGCTCAACTGTTCGCTTTACATCGGTATGTAAAAAGACTAAATTCTCTAAAAGCAGCCAAAAACGATACAAAAAAACAATGCACACACCTATGACTTGGGCCGCCGGCGGGGAAATGACGGAATAAAATCCGTGCAATCTCTTTGCCCTACTTGTAAAATCATTGCCTGATGATCATGTTAAGAGGACAGGATGAAAGTGGTCCAAAAAAATGTGAAGATTCACAGCTACGAGGTTGTTAAGGCCTCGGGAAAACCGTCCGCAACGGGCAGGAAAATCACAATAAAACTGAATCCTGAGCGGTGTAAGGGATGTGGGCTTTGCGTGGATGTATGCCCGAGAGGTATTTTGAGACTCTCTGAAAAATTAAACGCCAAAGGGCACAATTACGTCGAGATAATCGAGCCGAACAACTGCACGGGCTGCGGATTGTGCTATCAGATGTGCCCGGACCTGGTTATCGAGATTGAAAACCTATCCCGAGAGAAGGACTCGAGGGGATAGAACATAATGGCTGATAAGGTCTTATTAAAAGGCAACGAGGTAATGGCGGAGGCGGCCATTCAGGCCGGCTGCCGATTCTATGCCGGCTACCCGATAACACCCCAAAATGAAGTGCCCGAATATATGTCCAGAAGGATGCCGGAGGCCGGCGGCGTATTCATCCAGGCCGAGGCCGAACTGTCCGCGATAAATATGCTCTTCGGCGCTGCTGCCGCGGGTGCAAGATGTATGACCTCCTCGTCATCGCCGGGTATAAGCCTTAAGCAGGAAGGGATAAGTTATATCGCCGCCGCGGAACTGCCGTGCGTAATAGCGAATGTTCAACGCGGCGGGCCCGGCCTTGGAAACATACGGGCCTCACAGGCGGATTATTTTCAGTCGGTCAAGGGCGGCGGGCACGGCGACTACCGGCTAATTGTGCTGGCGCCCTCAACGCTGCCAGAGCTTTATAAGCTTACGATGAACGCCTTCGATTACGCGGATTACTACAAAAATCCCGTGCTTATACTGAGCGACGGTATTTTAGGCCAGATGGTCGAGCCAATCGAAATCAGGCCTTACGAACCAATCCTGGATTTGCCGGAGAAAGATTACATACTGGACGGATGTAAGGGCAGAGAAGCCAGGGTAATTAAGACGCTGTTCTTGCACCCGGCCGATATGCTGATGCAGAGAAATATGCACCTCGTGAAAAAGTATGAGAAGATTTGTACAGAGCTGCAATTAGCTGAAGAATACGAGACTTCGGACGCCCAGCTTGTGATAGCCGCCTATGGTATTACGGCACGGATAGCGAAGGGCGCGGTCGGTATGGCGCGGGCGCAAAATATGAAGGTTGGTCTGATAAGACCGATTACATTGTGGCCGTTCCCAAAGCAAAACTTTAAGGAACTGGCGAAGAGAATAGATAAATTTCTCGTTGTCGAGATGTCCAACGGCCAGTTCATCGAGGACGTAAAACTGGCCATCGAATGTGAAAGGCCGGTTGAATTCCTCGGATGTGGCGGAGGATGGTATCCCTCGGCGGAGAATATTTTCGAAAAAATTCAAGAGGTTATCGGCGATTAAAAGACAATGGCAATGAAACTGGCAAGACCGGAAACATTATACGACCAGGCCACGCATTACTGCCCCGGCTGCGGGCACGGCATTGTGCACCGGTTACTCGGGGAGGTTATTGACGAGCTTGATATCAGAGAGAAGGTAATCGGCACGGCACCTGTCGGCTGTGCGGTTTTGCTTTACGATTATTTCAATTGCGACATTATCGAATGTGCCCACGGCAGGCCTCCCGCCGTCGCCACAGGTATCAAGCGGGTACTGCCGGACCGAGTGGTTTTCACCTATCAGGGCGACGGCGACCTTGCGGCCATCGGCACCACCGAGACCGTGCACACGGCCAACCGAGGCGAGAACATAACAACCATATTCATCAATAACGCCGTTTACGGAATGACGGGCGGACAGATGGCACCAACCACTATTACCGGGCAGTGGACCACTACGACACCGGCCGGTCGAGGCGGTAATCAGGAAGGCCCGCCCCTGAAGGTCTGCGAGCTGCTCTCGAGTCTGGAAGGTGTTGCCTACCTCGAAAGGGTTGCTGTAAGCTCGCCAAAGGATGTCGGGCAGGCGAAGAAGGCTATAAGAAAGGCCTTCGAGACCCAGATAAAGGGTAAGGGATTCTCGTTAGTTGAGATACTCTCGATGTGTCCGACGGACTGGAAGCAGAGTCCGAAGCAGGCGGTGGATTTTGTCAATAATAAGTTAAAGCAGGTCTTTCCGTTGGGTGTTTTCAGGGACTGGGATGAATAATCACGAGACAAGGATTATCATCGCGGGTTTTGGCGGGCAGGGTATAGTCCTTGCCGGGACCTTAATTGCACGAGCGTGTGTTCTTGAGGGGCTGAACGTGACCGCGATGGTCTCGTACGGTGCCGAGATGAGAGGCGGCACGGCCAACAGCACCGTGGTAATATCCACTGAGCAAATCGCCAGTCCGGTTGTTGAAAGACCCAATATAGCAATCATATTGAACCAGCCTTCGCTGGATAGATTTGAAGAGAAACTCCTCGATGACGGCCTTATAATCCTGAACTCCACACTGGTTGAACGTGAGGTTCAAAGGCAGCAGGTGGAAGTAGTCAAGATAGGAGCAACACAGGCTGCTCAAAAACTTGGGAATGTCAGGGTGGCAAATGTTGTAGCGCTGGGCGCGTTTGTCGAAAAGACAAAGCTGCTAAAAACGGAAAGCCTTTCGCAGGCCGTCGAAGAGCAGTTTTCGCAAAAAAAGGCCCAGCTGGTTGACATAAACAAAAAGGCATTGCAGATTGGGGCACAACTTGTACCATAGGTACTAATAGAGGTCGCCTGAAAGGAATCAGGCATGAGGTTATTCGAGGATGCCAGGTTAAGCATACAGGGGGTTGTCTCTGAGCGTTTGTCCGCTTCTCGAAGCAGCATACCGGCCCTGCGGATGGCACCGATGATTGATATGATATTTCTGCTGTTGATATTCTTCCTGCTGACGGCACGCTTCAGACCGAGAGAGGATTTTTTGCCAATGCAACTGGAGCTTAGCAGCCTCGCCACGGCAGGCCGGCCGAGTCTGGTCGAGCCTTTTACGATGTATATATCCCCGGCAAGGCAAGGCTGTGAGGTTCAGCTCGGCCGGAATCTAACCGTCAGTATCGCCGAGACCGAGCCGGAGACGGGCCTGGCGTTGTTGGTGGATAAGCTGGAGGTCAGCTTCCGGAGTCAAAAGAGAAATGTCGGTGACCCGGTCGAGATTGTCTGCGGCGGAGACGTGAAGTGGCAGCACACGGCCAGGATTTACAATGTACTTTTTGGTATGGGAATTACGGATATCACTTTTCGTATGACCGATTGACGCAATGGGAAAAAACAGGTTGGAAATTCACAAGTTCGTCTGCATTTCGGTTATCAGCTTTTTTGTCCTGTCTTCTGTAATGCACAGTACGACTTACGCCGTAACAACGGGAGGCCCCTCGACACCGCCGGATTCAGCGGACATTGAAGCCCTGGCTCAAAAGGCGGCGCAAATGGCCGATACTTTTATGCAAGAAAGCATCGAGGCCCGCCTTGCTTATGAATGCAGCGGCAGGTTTCTAAGCCGGGATCAGCAGAACAAACTGCACTTACTGGCCAAAACATCCTCCGAGCAACTGGAAATAATCATCGACTCGCAAAGGCTTTTGAAAAAACAGATGGGAGACTGCGAAGTCGACGACTGGGATGAACGCTACGGCGAGAGTGGACTCTGGCGAAGGCTTGAAGCCGATTTGGAACGAAGCATTCTTACTAAGTGTGAAGTTGACTACTTCCAGGCGCTGTCGGCAACGGAGAATGAAAAAAGATTACTGTTGTACAACATCCTTAACAGACTCGCCTTGGTCTCAGAAGGCTGCAGAAATACAAATTGTATGCTTCTGAAAACGAAAGTCTTCATAGCGCTTTCGCTGGACAGCAACGATTACAGGCGGTTAGCAAGAAACCTGCTTAATTTATTGCTGACAGAACCGGACATCGACGAGAAGATTTACTTAAAGGCGGCGGTGGTGAAAATCAAATTAACGGGACAAAGCAAGTCGGACCAGTTGGAAGAGCTTGCCGTCAAGCTGGCAAATGAGTGTTGCAGGGACGATTTTGAGTTGAATTTGTCGGTGGCATTTTTGCAGCGACGGTTCGGCTCAATTAAAGGCCTGGAGAGAGTGTCTCAGAAATGGCCCGAAGCGAGGGCCTTTATGGGCAAAATTATCCTGCAGGACCTGCAATCACGTCATTTTGAGCAGCTAAGTGTCGTTGAGGCGGAACTGGCGGCTGAAGCCGCTTGGCACAGCAATCCGGTGCAATATGCCGCCATCTTAAACGCAATGACGGCCCGGCAGAAGCTTCAAACACCACTGGTACTCTACGTAGCAGCAGCGGCACAGGCGGAGTCTTCGCCGGCCGAGGCGATTGAGATGCTTATGAAGGCAAGCCGGCTACGGCAGTTGAAGGAAGGCGACGGATTTCCAGCGCCGGCAGAAAAAATAGCCGGCGAAGCTGCTGAGCTTGCATATCAGCTCTTTACAAGAGAGCCGAGTTATTGCGAGCTGACCAGGCGCGCTATCGCAAGCTATATGACCTTAACAAAGAGCGAACCTGAGCAAAGAATAGAGTATTTTTACGGCGTTGTTTTGAATAGTTGCGGCCGAACCGGTGAAGGCAAAGAGCTCCTAAGCAGAATCGCCGAGGGCAAAGGGAAGTATCGTCACAAGGCCAGGTACGAACTGATAGCACTTGCAGCACAGGAACAAAGCTATAATGAGCCGGAGCGTCGAGCCGATTTAATCCGGCAGCTAAACGATTTGATTGCAGCCGTGAGTGAAACCGACGAGTTTGACCGAGAAGTGCTAAGCAACGCGAAACTTTTATATTGTCAGTTGCTTGTTGCGCAGGCCGATGAGTCATCGGCCAAGCAGGCTCTGAGTATTCTTGCCGAATTGGAGAAGCCCGCGGGGAAAAAGTTAAGCAGGCTTAATTCCCGGGCGCTGCAGCAGGCCGGACGACTAAAAGAGGCTTTGCAGGTCCTGGTTCGGGCGGTAGACGTAAACGATTGTGCCGATGCTCTGCAGGGACTGGAGTTATTATTGAAGATAACCGAAAGGATTGACGAGTATGAATTACAGGCACATCAGGGGCAGGCAGACGATTTCGATAGCCTTGTAAGAACATGCCGCGGTCTTGCTGAGTATTGTTTTAGATGCGTACCGGACCCTGCTCGGCCAAAGGCAGCGGTGGTCCTGGCGGAACTATCGATATTCGCGGCAGACGAACAAAATGAAAGATTACTGCAGGTCGACAGAATGCTTGCTGACCTGACGGAAACCATCGATGAGCAGGACGTAGACTTACTTCGCTGCCGGGCCAGATTGCTCAGGGCGATTGGACGTTACGATGAAGCGGCGGTAATCTGGTCGCGAATTTGCCAGATGCGAAAGGCCGACAGACACTGGGAGACCTCACTGAATCGGCTATGGTGGCGAGCGAAATTCTACCAGTTTGACTGCCAGAGCCGAATACCGGACAGCTCCAGGCAGGAAATTCTGCACGGCCTGGATATACTGGAGTCCGGTTTCGGCGAGATACCAGAGCCGTGGGCGGAAAAATTGAATAAGCTGAAGAAGGCACTGAAGCAGACAGATGCGGCAGACGTGGACGGCAATTCACTTGCTCAACAGATGTAAGTCGATTACAATAAATATAGTCGGAGGTAAGGGTAGAAAAGTGGAGCGGGAAAATGGCTAATCGAACAAACAAAGGGGAGGGCAGGGGGAATTGTAGTTTTTGCGGGCGCTCGAAGAAGCAGGTCGATGCTTTTGTTGAGGGGCCGGCAGGGGTGTTTATTTGCCCGGAGTGCATAGAGCTGTGCTATAACATCGTCCGTCAGGAACGCAGACGCGTCAGCGGCAAGGCGTTGAGTTTTAAAGAGGTCCCCAAGCCAAGTGAAATAAAAGAATACCTTGACCAGTACGTAATCAGCCAGGAGCACGCCAAGAAGTATCTTTCCGTGGCGGTACATAACCACTACAAACGGCTGATGCACGCGGAGAGCGAGGACGGCGAAGTAGAAATCGACAAGTCAAACGTTTTGTTAATCGGCCCGACTGGCTCAGGCAAGACGCTCCTGGCCCGCACGCTTGCGCGGAAGCTGGAAGTGCCGTTCGCAATATGCGACGCGACGACCGTCACAGAGGCCGGTTACGTAGGCGAGGACGTCGAGAATTTTCTGCTGCGATTGCTGCAGGCGGCCGACTACGACCTGGAGACGGCCCAAAAGGGCATAGTATATATCGATGAGATAGACAAGGTCGGCAAAACGACTCAGAATGTTTCTATCACGCGGGACGTTTCGGGAGAAGGAGTGCAACAAGCGCTTCTTAAAATGCTTGAAGGCACAATCGCGAACATACCGCCGCAGGGCGGCAGAAAACATCCTGAACAATCTTATATCCAGATGGACACATCGCAGATACTCTTTATCTGCGGTGGGACCTTCGTAGGCCTGGACAATATCATCAAGAAAAGGCTCGGCAAGAAAATGATCGGTTTTGCCACGGAACAAACCTGCGGGTACGAGAAGGACACACAGGCCTATTACAGTTGTGTTATGGGGCAGGTGATTCCCGAAGATATCATCGAGTACGGTATGATTCCGGAGATGGTTGGCCGGCTGCCGGTAATTACCACGCTTTCAGCCCTGGACGCCGATGCCCTTGTCGCTATACTGACGGAACCCAGAAACGCGCTGATAAAACAGTATCAAAAATTCTTCGAGATGGAGGACTGCGAGCTCGAATTTACCGATGATGCGCTAAGGGCGCTGGCGCAGAAAGCTTTGAAGCGCGACACGGGCGCGCGGGCGCTGCGGGCAATTACGGAAGAGATGATGATTGATATAATGTACCGACTGCCCGAAGAGCCAAAGGGCGGTAAATACATCGTGACGACGGAAATCGTGGAAGGCAAAAGCGGTTTGTTCGCGGCAAAAAAGGCGGCGAAGAAGGAGTCTGCATAACAGGGAAAGTCTGGAAAGGAGAAAATGTACAGACAAAAAGGCTTTCTCATAACGGTATTTATTGCTCTCGCCCTTATTTACGCCATTGCTATTATTCACCTGAGAAACACCTCCAAACCAAAATACAAACCTGAAGAATTACAATTATTCGAAGACCTCACCAACAGCGAAGGGCCCGATTCTGCACGACAACCGGACGAGGTGAATAAAGAAATACTTCAAATGCGCGTAAGAAAACTATTACAAAAAGACAATGTTTCCTTGAGAGAAGATGTCAATGATGTCTTCCTGCTCGGGGATATTTATGCAGGTGAAGGTAAAAACAAAGAGGCCATAACATTTTATCAAAAAGCCCTGGAGGTCGATGTCTGGAGACTGGACTACCAGCTGAAATTGGCATGTCTGCTGGAAAAACAGGGCCGGACAGACCAGGCCGCCGAGAAAGTGAAAATCGTATATCAATACGCAGAAGACGAAAACCTTATCAAGGACGCACAAAACTTTCTTGCCCAACTCGGTGGGGACTATGCCGAGGATAAATCCACCGGCAAACAGGAATCTACCGAATACGTGGAAATCGTTATGGTTCCCATAGGCAAAGCAAGCGATATGCTTTTATGTGAATTGAAAGAAACGCTGCAGAAAAACATGGGAATAAAATATTCCGTCTCAGATGAAATACTTAATATCGGCAAACCGGATCGAAACCAGGCAGACAAATTCCTAACAGAAATAGTCAAGCACTTCAAAGCAAACCTTCCCCCGAAAATAATGCGGGAATTATTGCATGAAACAGACATAAGTGAAGCAGACTTAGAAACTTACCGTGGTAAAATTAAATTCCTTGAAGGTTATTTTGACAAAGCAGAGATATCACAAACAGAAATCCAGAAGTTTTTCGACAAATTGAAAGAGTATGAAAACCAAGGCCAGTATGACGCAGGCCGATTGCTTTCAAACCTCTCAAAAACGTTCAAAATAAAACGAGGTTCTAATATCAAAGGGTATCTCGGCATAACAGAAAAGGACATTTTCACCAAGGACTTCAATTTTCTTTACGGCTGGGCTCATAAAGGTTATGGTGTAATGTCCTACCATCGTTTCAGGGCCGGCTTCAATAATGAACCTCCCAATCGAACCAGACTGCTTAAACGCGCCGCAAAGCAGGGTATATCGAGCTCATTTTTTATTTTAGGCATTCCCCGATGTACTACACCCACCTGTGCCCGGGCTTATCCCCACAACCTGAGCGAACATGACCAGAAAAGCCTCGAAATATGCGCAAGCTGCAAACAACAGCTGGACGCATTTATTAAGAAGAGTAAATAAATTTCACCCTCAAATCACATAATCAAAACCATCAGTAAAATCATTCCCTCTCAACCCTGACATCCTTCAATGCAGCCAGTTGTATGTTCCTGGCGCTGCTTGCCGCAATGCCTGCAAGAGCATATTGAGCCTCGGTAAAACATACATCCTTGTCAATACGCAAAGTAACAATCTGTTCCTCCGGCGGCAATTTCTTCAACTTGGCATTTAGCAGCTCAGTGATTCCTTCAACAAGATCTGATTGACTCGACGCATCAATTTTTTCCGAGCCGACCGCATAGTCGATGCTGTCTTTATCGGGACTTTTCATTACCGTAATCGTAGTGATTTGGCCCTCGGCCGACCGACGAGTCTGTGCAGACCTGCACCGGTCCGGAACACTTACCGGAAAATTCTCAACCACGATAAATTGGCACAAGAGCATAAAAAAGATTATCAACAGAAAGACAATATCTATAATCGGCGTCAGGTTAAATGAACCACCGTACCGACCAAACGGATTGTTCCCCAATAGCCTCATAAATTCTCATCACTCCGTGGTGACGATTTTTGCATCCCAGGTTCAGGTCCCTTGGTTTGCACTTTATAACGTCGTGCGCCATGCAGTATACTGCGAATTTCCCGCCGGATTTCTTGTTCGCTGCCCTGGGCCGTCTGAGGCAGGCGCGTACCGCCTTGCTCTTCATCGTGGCTCTTGAGGTTCGAGGTTATTTCACTCAGTACAAATTGCGCTTCGATTGCGGCCTGACTTGTCAGCGTCTCGATTCGATGTCGAAATATACCATGTATTGCCAGTGCCGGTATTGCGACCAACAGTCCCCAGAAGGTTGTCACTAAAGCTATGGAGATACCGCCGGCCAGGTGGGCGGGCTGGGGCTGGCCTCCGGCTATAACAATGCCGTTGAACGCCTTTATCATCCCGAAAACGGTGCCGAATAAGCCAACCATAGGCGCGACATTACCGATTATATTCGCCCATTCGATTTTCCGAAGCAGCTCAAAGGCCTGATCCTGCAGCGACTCGGAAAGCAGCTCCTTAAGCTGGCTCCTGCTATGGCCCAGGTTCAGGGCCGCCGTGGCTCTTAGAACGGCAAGGCTGACGAAATCCTTACGGCCGGCCAATTTGACGCCCAAAGGGCCCGGCCCGAATTGTCGAATAATGGCGACAATGTCCCCCGCGATACCGGCCGGAAGAAGATTCCTGCGGCGAATCGCAAAACCCTGCTGCAAAGCGAGTGAAACAACAGCTACCGACATAGGCAGCAATACAAACCAGACAATAGGGCCGCCGGCAAATACGAATTGATTGAAGAAACTCTGTCCGGAAGCGGGCCTATCGACGACGGCAGTGCCTCCGCGTATCGCGACCAGCACGACCGCGACGACGAAAAACAACATCACAGCCAGCAAAAGAATCCTCAGCAATAAGCTGCTTCGTTCCATTTATTTTTCCTTTCAAAGTTTAAGGTTCAACGTAACTAAACCGACCTCCGCTCTCGCGGGCTATTGCCCTGAGTATTGCACAATCGGCTTGTTGTGCCCAGAAGCCTATAGTATTGATCTTTGTTTCAGGACAGAAACGCTTCCGCATCGCCGCAATTTTCTCCGGCAAAAGGCTGTCATCTTCCGGCAGCAATTCGAAGCCATCCGTAAGAAACAATATGACGGCCGGCTTTCGCCCTCGGTTGTCTTGTATCTCCATCGCCCTTTTCAGGGCGGCAAGTGCATTAGTTTGGCCTGCCGGAGTGGCGTTATCTATGAAACTACAGGCCTGCAGCTTGGCCCGGCTGGTCGCCCGGACTAATTGCCCATCACCGTTTTCAATGAGTCTGTCTCGGTTAAAAAGAATTATGTAAAAATACTGGTCCGGCCGCAGGTTCATAATAGTACTTTTCAGCCTTTCGGAAACCTGCCGAAACATCCCATGCATACTACCCGAGCAATCTACAACAAAGCAAACCCTGCGCCCACCGATAGGGCTGCCGAAAAACTCATTTCCCGCCGCTGAGATTTTACTGTGAGGTAACGTGCTTAGAACAGTACTTGGTTTAGCGGCAAGACAGGCCAGATTTGAAGCGGTAGCGTCCGGTGGCGTAGTGCCCATCAGCATCGGCGAGTGGTCGGGGAAAGGACGAAGCAGTTGGCCGTGCGGTTTTTTTACCTTTGGCTTTGGTATTACAAGGGGGCTGTTTACAATTTCTTTTATTCTGGTGATTCGTGCGGCAGGCGTCTGTTTAACTGCGGGCAGGTGTTTTTTGGGCGAGAACTGCACGAGTGCCAACACGGCAAGCAAAAGAGCATGTACGGCGATAGAGCTCACCCACGCCCAAAAGCTGATACTACCCATAGGGGCCGACCTGCACATCCTGTGCTCCATTCCGCCTACGGCGGACCAAAAAGACTACTCCGTTCGTTTGGTTTCAGTCCACAACCCTAAGTTCGGAATAAACCGGCGTTAGCAGATTATACATCAGGATTGCATCGCCGTTGTGCAGACGAATGCAGCCTTTGGAACTTGCCGTGCCGATTTCTTCCGGTTTCTTGGTACCGTGAATTGCAAAGCCGGTTCTGCCCTTGGCGTTACCCTGCATCCCCTCCAGTCCTATCCATCTTGAACCCAGCGGATAATCGGGGTCGTTACCCTCGTAGAGTCTGCCGGTATCCGGGTCGGTCCAGCTTGGTTTTATAAGCTTGCCGTCCTGTTTAACCCGCCAAAGCCCCGTTGGTGTGGGGCTGTCGGAACTGCCAAGCCCCACGCGAAAGCTGCGCACGTAAGTGCTCTGCAGATACAGGTCCATAACAAAGGCCGACCGATAGACTATCGCGTTTAACGGCCCATTGACAACCTTTATTGTCTCTCCCGCTCGCAGGGCCTCGGGCCGTGAGATGTTATTAATCTCCAGCATGGTCTGGTAAGGTATTTTGTGGCGTTTTGCAATATCGCTTAATATCTCGCCGGGCCTGACCTCATAGGTACTACAAAGGGTATCGCCCGGGTAATAGTCCCGACTGAACAGCCATTTCTCAGCCAGGGCCGAGAGCCATTTTTTGATCGTTACCTGCTGGTTGGCGGTCAGGGGCATTCTAAGTGCCTCATTCAATTTATCACGTGCCGCTACAATCCTGCCGGCGGTGATATCCTGCTCGGCCTGGCTGATGAAGGCGACGGCTTCGGTGTTTTGTTCTCCTTCCTGTGGGAGGGACAGTAGTTTCGGAAGTGGTTCCGGCTTGTGGGAGGTCTCGAAAAGACTCGCAGCCGGGTCAAGTGCTTCCTGGTGCTGAGAGGACGGCAGGTTCTCACCGGCGTGGGTCTCTTTGATCTGCTTCTTGTTGCCGGAACGAATAAATAAAAATACCACAACTATGGCCGCCAATGCCAGGCCGTAGTATAGCTGCCTGCGGCGCCGGCTTGGCCGTTTCCTGTATGACTTGTAACGGTATCGAGCCATATTATTCTCCTCTGCCAGAGTTATTAAAATATATGATTTCCTCGTCGGTAACCAGCAGGTCCATCGGCTTATCGTACTCGTCGGCGGGGATTGAATCAATCAGTTGTTCTGAAAAAGCCAGCCCGCACCTTGTTGCAACCAGATTCTTATTCTCGAAAAACTTATCGTAGTACGCATTACCGGTGCCGAGACGGTTACCCTTTCTGTCAAATGCCAGGCCCGGCACAACGACCAGGTCTATCTCTTCAAGCCGAACCGGACTGCCTTCTACAGGATTTCTCAGGCCGCCTATTTCGGTGGAGAAGCCGGTTTCAAGCGTATCTATTTTCACCGGTATCATATACTTTTGCTGCCAGATGACCTTGGGCACGGCGATAGTTTTCCCATTTTGCCAGGCATTAAGGATGGCCGGGGTGGTATCGGTCTCGTACGGCAGTGAGAGAAAAATCATAACTACAGACGAATGCTGAAACTGAGGCGTGCTGATAAGGTTCTCGCACGCTTTTTCGCTCTTTTCGCGGTGCCGACCGTTGGTCAACTCGAGCAGTTGTCTTTTCAACTCGGCTCGAAGCTGCCGTTTATCCATAAACTCGCCCTTCCGTCTCGGCCCTGCTTAATGTGGGGATGAGGGAACGATTAAGTCCCTTCATCCCGCCCCTCGGAGGAGCGGGATTCATCACCCTTGCTATTTTGGGCTATATGTCCGGTACGTTTACTATTTTTTATCAGGAATTGGAGTTTATGTAAATAGCGCTTGATATTTTTTTCGCAGCCGACCTCTTTCGGCAGATAATATTTTTCACTCAACTCGGCCCCTAAGTAATCCTGCGGCACGAATCCATCTTTATAGTTATGTGGATACTTATAATCGACTCCAAATCCCTGTTTTTTGGCTGCAGGATAATGGGAATCCTTAAGATGTTTGGGCACCGGTATAGTTCGGCCGGAGTTAACATCACTGGTGGCCCGCCATATAGCCGAGGCGGCCGCGTTGGATTTAGGTGCGCAGGCGATGTAAATCGCCGCCTGGGCAAGCGGAAGCTGGGCCTCAGGAAAGCCCACAAATTCAGCCACCTGAACGGCGGCGGCGGCGAGCACGGTGGCCATTGGGTCGGCATTTCCGACATCCTCAGCGGCGCAGACGGCCATTCGCCGGGCAATAAAACGCGGGTCTTCACCGCCGACTATCATTCGGGCCAGCCAGTAAACCGTAGCGTCCGGGTCGGAGCCTCGCATGCTTTTCTGAAACGCGCTCGCCAAATCGTAATGCGTATCTCCCGTGCCGTCATATACTATCGTCTTTTGCTGTATAGATTCTTTGGCGACATCGAGGTCGAATTTTATTTTCCCCTTCCGCCCCGCCTTTGCCTGCGATAAAACGCCTACCTCCAGGGCTGTCAGGGCCCTGCGGCCATCGCCGTCGCACATTAACGCTATATATTCGAGGGCCTTTTGGTCAATCTCAATATCAAACCTGCCGAGGCCCTTTTCCTTATCGCCCATAGCTCTTTGCAGAAGCTCAAGAATATCCTCCTGACTCAAAGGCTCAAAGTGAAAGACGGTACTGCGGGATATTAACGGCGAGTTGACCGCAAAAAAGGGATTTTCAGTGGTGATGCCTATCATTATTAAAAGGCCCGTCTCGACGTCGTTAAGCAAGACATCCTGCTGGGCCCGGCTGAAACGGTGAATCTCGTCTATAAGCAGTACGGTTCTGGTGTTGGCCGCGAGCAGGCTGCTTTTCGCCAGGGCGATTATCCGGCGAATGTCCTTGACGCTGGCGGTGGGCGCACTAAGGCTGTGGAATTGTGCCTTTGTGTAGTTTGCGATTATCCTGGCCAGTGTGGTCTTGCCGGAGCCGGGCGGACCGTAGAAGATAAGGCTGCTGAGCCGGTCGGCCTCAAGCATTCGGCGGAGCAGTTTGCCCGGCCTGATGAAGTGCTGCTGTCCTACGAATTCCTCGAGGCTGCCGGGCCTTATCCGCACGGCAAGAGGCGCATTTGCCTGTATTTTTTCCTCCTCAGCCCGAGAGAAAAGCGTATTTTCGCTGCTTTTGCCGCTCATCAGGCCCATTATATGAAAAAAGGCCCACCCCGCCAACAATCAATAGTTCCGGGGCCGGTTCTCATCCTTTTCTGACTCTATGCAATACATTCTTTATCGAAATGACGCAGTTTATTGCCGTTTATTTTCGTATGCCACTTTCAAAAAATTTAAGATTATCAATACTCTAACACGATTAATACATATAGAATTGTATATAAATTTTAGTATGGTTGCAGAACCGAGGGATCTAAGTCTAAAATCATATGTCTATGCTCCTGACAAAACAGGCTTCGACGTACAGGATAACACAGGCCGCGACGGCCGTTGTGTATCTGTTTGTAACATTCGCTATTCCCCTTAATCACACCTGCAATCACTGTGAAAAAGCCATAAATTGTCACTGTGACAATCCTGAATATCGCTGTGTCGCTGGAAACCACACAGACACACAGACCGAAGTTGCTTTGAAACAGGATATCTCTAAAGCAGAAACTTCGTCCCACAGCGGTATATGTATGGCGTGTCTGTATTCGATTACTTCTAAATTTACGCAGGTCAACACAGCAAAAACCTTAATCAATACAACAGTCCCAAACTTTTTCAGAATTCTTCCTGCTCTCAAAATTGTATGGAAATCCGAGTGGTGTTCTTCGGTTTTCCTGCGCGCACCTCCAATTATCAATTCCTAAAAAGCTGCAAAGCAACACTCAAGTTATGAACAGGCCTTACGAGAAAGCCGGCGTGCTGCTTTAAGCCGCACTCTGCATAGATACAAAAACTCGCTATCGTTATAAATATTGAAAGGGGCTAAAGATGCTGAGTAAATTTACTATTATTCCAGCACTGTGTATCTTGGCTACATTCACCAATAACACCGTTGCACAATATAAAGCGCAAGATATTGAACAGTTAAATAATAAAATTACAGAGCTTCAGCGGCAAATCCTTGAAATGCAGAAAAAACATGAAGCCGAAATGAATGCTTTGAAACAAAAGATAAATCAGCTTGCCGTACAAACAGGCCGGCCGGAATTAACAAACGAACTGACTTCTTTACGAGAATTAGCAAAGACTAAAGCTGCACAAGCAACTGCAGAAAAGGAACCGGAAGAGGAAATTTTCAAATCTCGCGGACTTGGTCTGCAGGCCCTGAATCCGGAAATCAGCGTTACGGGCGATTTCCTCTTCTCTTACAGGCAGGACAGCACAAGTGACCAAAGCACCGACTTTAACTTCAGAACTCTCGGTATTCATATCGAGTCCTGGCTTGACCCATATACGCACTTTAAAGCAGCGGTACCGGTAACCGAAAGTGAAACTACACTCGGGGAGGGATATGTAACTTTATACAATATTGCGGACGACCTGAATCTGACTTTAGGCAAGTTTCGTCAGCAATTCGGCGTAGTGAACCGATGGCACAAGCACGGCCTTGACCAGGTCGATTTTCCTTTGGCGCTTCGTCAAATCTTCGGCGACAGCGGCCTGAACCAGAGCGGCCTGTCATTAGACTGGCTGATGCCGCCCGCCGGCCGGGCATCACAACAATTAACCCTCCAGGTTACAGACGGCTCGAACAGCCGTTTGTTTGGTGATAATTCACGCAACAGGCCAAGTATCCTCGCGCATTACAAAAACTACCTAGACCTTTCAAAAGATACATATCTCGAATGGGGCCTTACCGGACTTTTGGGCTGGAACGACGAATGGGATATGGCGGCCGGCACCACACAAAACAGCAGTGAAATAACCACCGTACTCGGCGCGGATTTGTCGGTCCTGTGGGAGCCAACCGAAAAAATGCGTTATCAAAATCTTGAATGGCGAAGTGAGTTTTACTGGCTAAACAAAGATATTCGAGCCTCAGATGGTTCGGGCGGCGATATCCTTCATGCGTGGGGTCTGTACAGCTACCTGCAGTCCAAAATCTCTCGCACGGTAGATATCGGCATCAGAGGTGATTTCTATGTCCCCGACACCAAGGGCTACGCTGGTACTTCCGGCTATTCGTTATCACCATTGGCGGTAACAAGGGACAATCCGTATTTGTGGCAAATCAGCCCGTATATTACCTGGTGGCAAAGCCCGTTTGTAAAGTTTCGGGCCGAATATGATTACTGCAACGGCAAGGGAATCGAAAATCCCGAACACGTCATCTGGTTACAGGCAATATTCGCAGCCGGCCCGCACAAGCACGAGCGCTACTAACAGAAAGGAGTAAGGTTACTATGAAAAATATATTACTTATAATAGCCGTTGTCCTGTTCGTTCCCGCCTTGACTTGCTTCGGCGAGGCCGGGCCCGCAACAGGCATTTATGTCAAACCGCGCCTGAATGTCGTAACAACATTGCCGGACTATGCATTTTTCGCAAACTTCATTGGTGGCGACCGTGTTTCCGTAAAATCCATCGTCAGGGGCGACCAGGACGCCCACTTTATCCGCCCTAAGCCTTCATTTGCTACCGCACTGCGAAATGCCGATGTTTTGGTCGCTACAGGGCTGGACCTGGAACTATGGGTGCAAACAGTGATAGACAGTTCCGGCAACAACAAAATCAGAAGTGGACAACCCGGCTACGTCTCTACATCTGCCGGTATGAATTTATTAGAGAAGCCTAAGACAATCTCAAGGGCCGAAGGCGGTGTCCATATTTTCGGCAATCCGCATGTTACCTGCAGCCCCATCCAGATGAAAGTAGCCGCCGGCAATATAGCAACCGGATTGATAAAAAATGACCCGGCCGGCAAGGCAATTTACCAGCAAAACCTCAAGAAGCTGCATCAGAAAATTGATGAAAGGTTGTTTGGTAGAAAACTTGTGGAAATGTTAGGCGGTGATACACTGTGCAGTCTTGCCGAACAGGGCAAGCTAATTTCATTCCTCGAACAACAAAGCTATGAAGGAAGGCCGTTAATCGAATATATAGGCGGCTGGATGGAAAAAATGCTTCCTCTTCGCGGCACGCCAATTGTCACCTATCACAAGAACTGGATTTACTTCATTAAACTCTTCAGCCTGGAGGAAGCAGGCACCGTTGAGCCCAAGCCGGGAATACCGCCCTCACCGAAGCACGTAACCAGTCTTATTAACCTTATGAAAGAAAGAAATATCAGCATCGTTTTAGCCGCAAACTATTTCGACGAGCAAAAGATAAAAACGGTGGCCGGCAGAACCAATGCCGAAGCTGTTATTGTGCCGCTGTATGTAGGCGGGGCCGATGGCACGGAAGATTATTTCAAGCTCGTGGATCTCTGGATTGACGGCCTCCTGAAGGCCGCAAAAAAGAAAGGAATTACAAACATGTCCTGATTGGGAAATAATACTATGGGAACAGAGATAATACGTTTTTTTTCAGTACAGATAGCCCTGTTGGCTGTAGTGTTGATTTTGCATACCTATATAGGACTGCACATAATCAGGCGCACGTTGATTTTTTCCGACCTGGTTCTGGACCAGTTAGCGGCCTTTGGCGCCCTTGTCGGCATAGGACTTGGTATAGAATACGGCACCGCTCAATCTTATTTGTCCTCAACGGTAGTTGTCTTATTCGGCGCGCTGCTGCTTGCCTTAATTAAGCCAAAGAGCAGAGCCATACCACGTGAAGCGGTAATCGGCATTATGTATGCGCTTGCGTTAGTCGCCTCGCTTTTACTGGCCGACAAGCTCCGCGGCGGCGAGGCCTACGTAACAAAAACACTTGCCGGCTCGATGCTTTGGGTAACCTGGCCCCTCGTTTCCGTCACAGCCGTCGTTTATATTATGCTGCTGATATTCCACTACAAATTCCGCCACAAATTCATAGCCCTTGCGGAAAATCCCTCTCACATTAAAAGTGAAAGACTCTGGGATTTTCTGCTCTTTACAACTCAGGGCATAATCACGGTTTTAATCGTTCCCATAGCGGGCGTACTTTTAGCTTATGCTTTCCTGATGATTCCTGCGGCCATCGCGGCAATGTTTACCAAAAAATGGGCCGGGGCCGTTTTAATAGGATGGACCGCAGGATTTGTCGCCTGTCTGATTGGCCTTTGCTCATCGTACTTTTTTGACCTGCCCTATGGCCCGAGCCTGGTACTTTCACTGGGCCTGTTCTTTGTTTTCGCCGTAGTTGTTCGGAGCCTGTTTTCAGGCAATCAACCAACCGGATTTGGAGAATAAGCGATGCCGCCGATAATTCAAACTTTAGGGCCGGCCTTCCTTGCCTGTATGCTGATGGGCTTTATTCTCGGCTACCTCGGGATACACGTACTCAAAAGGGAGGTCATATTTATCGATATTGCACTTGCTCAAATTGCAGCGGTCGGCTCCATCATCGCTCATCTTGCCTTTGAAGTACATGGAGATTCCCCGGTTGCCTATATATGCTCCCTAAGTTGTGTCCTGCTTATGGCCTTATTTTATGCCGTGATAAGAAGCAAAATCTCCCAAATATCACTTGAAGCAATCATCGGTATTTCCTATGCCATTGCCGCGGCAGCCGCCCTTTTCCTGGTCGGCATCGCACCCGGCGGACATATACACGTTCAGAACATCCTGTCCGGCAGCCTTCTCTGGACAAGCTGGAAGCAAATAATTACAAGCCTGGTAGTATTCTCTGGAATAGGATTTGTTTTCTATCTTATAAGAAAACCAATTGCTGAAATATCAAACGGTTACGGGAAAGTTAGCGCCGGGGGCTTAAGAGTAGTTTTTTGGGATTTTATTTTCTATGTACTGCTTGGCATCGTAATTACGCTATCAGTCCAGGCCGGCGGAGTTGTCGTCGTATTTGCCTACCTTATAATACCGGCCACGATATCGGCCGTTTTTTCTCAACGACTCGGCACACAGTTGATTACAATCTGGTCGGCATCTACGGCCGCGTCGATAAGCGGCCTTTTGCTTGCGTATTACCTCGATTTTTCAATCGGACCCGCGATTGCATTATTTTTGGGCGCTGAATTGATAATAGCCGGGCTTATACCTCTGGTACAAGCAACCAAGTAATGTAAATTGGCTTACGACGGCCTTTTGGACGCTTGCGTACATCACTAATAGCCCCAGGTCTCGAAAACATACCACATGCCTGTAGCATCCCGCTGGGGAGGTTTATTCAAAGGAGCAGTTGTGTCCTCGATGAAGGCCTTTCCCTTGGGCAGCCACTCCACATGGCCGTCATAGAAGGCGAAATTTGCTCCCTCATTGTGGCGATAAAGCACGGGGCCATAAATGCCATAATCCGCATAGCTCGGTCCTGTATAACTGTGCCCCGGTACCTGGCCGGCTAAATCCCAGGCTATTTCGTAATTTGCCCCGTTAAAACAGGTGCCCCACCAGTCACAGGATTCTACAAAGTTAATTTTCTCAGAGGCGTTTTTGACAGCAGTACGCTTATGTCCTATCAGCCAAGTGGGATTTGCGCTGGATGTACACGCACAACAAGCACTCCAAAAACATGTGTATCTCAGCCTTGAGTTTGGATTGTTCGTCCAGTCAGCAACGTTATATGCATAACTGACAAGGAAATTATATGCAGAAACCTGATTTTTCTTAAAAAGAATATTAGTGGGGCACTGGTATTCCTTGGGCATTACCATCTCTTGTATCTCACCGTCTTCGTCTCTTTCCGACTTCTCGTCGATGGCCAAATACTTTCGGAAATCGTTATTCAGGAGCCAATTTTCCCTTCGTTCATCTATTGGGCTCATCGGCATATTACGATCCTCCATCATTGGCGGGCAGAACTGTTCATCCCAGTTGTCGGCGTATACGTGGTTTGCCTGAGCCAGCCGGGCCATATTCACAGCGCAAACCATCCTCCTTGCCCGTTCCCGGCCCGCACTACTTAATCCGCCAAGATTCAAGAAGGCCAGAATGACACACACCAGCGTAACTAAAAAGTCCGCTTTTGTTATAGCTCCCTTATATTTCATAATTACCGCCTTTCTTATCGAAAGTCACCACTCAAGAACGTACCACATACCTGTAGCATCCCGTTCCGGGGGATCGTCGCCTTCCTGCTCTATGTAAGCCTGCTGCTTGGGCAAATACTTCACGTGGCCGTCA
>Ga0315539_1000145_pt1 | contig 53901 bp, 30 predicted proteins | sample SalMarSW160150MG_FD_203097 | JGI IMG/M metagenome (GOLD analysis project Ga0315539, IMG submission 203097) | Salt marsh sediment microbial communities from the Plum Island Ecosystem LTER, Massachusetts, United States - Salt Marsh Sediment SW1601-150 ...
CTCGGAGCCCTTTTCCCCCACATTTCCGTCCTCTCTGATTCGCCCACACAACGTTAACTGCTTCAAAGACCCAAAGAGGTACAATGTCATTAAACAGTGGATATATTATGTCTCCGTGCCAGGATTGTCAAGGAGTTTTTCTTCTGTCTATTGACCTTGCGAGTTTGTACATCGAGATTCCAATCTCGACATGACCTGAATCACTTCACCGCCTTCATTCCCCCTCTCCACTTTTGTGGAGAGGGGGTCAGGGGGTGAGGTTCGTAATAGGTTCATCAAATTTGCTACAACTTCAATGTTGATCCAGATATCTCCACTGTTTATGAGAGGACATATTCGAATGAATGGAAAAAGGTTCTGTCAATTGCTAATTGGGTTCGTTACAGTCTCGAATTTCTCTTTATGATGAGAATAATGAAATACAAGAAATTTGCAAAAAAACACACAGAGCTCACATTATTGTCTTTGGTATTCCCTTGCCTCTGTTCACCTTAAGAAGACGAACTATAAACAAGTGATAAGGGACGAAGATATGATTACTGACGATGAAAAATTCTCACAAACAACCGTCAGAAAGGTCAGAAACGTCAGTAACGTCAGAAACTCCAGACAAGACGTTATTGCTCGCTGGGAACACTATTCATCCAAAGCTGTAGGGGCGAATCTTAAGATTCGCCCTTTGAAACCAAATCCTACTGCTAATTATGAGAACAAAAGGCCGAGGCGGTGTGAATTCCGGCCCCGGTGAGAAAAGATATCGGTACAAATACAACACGGGGGAGGGAAAACTCCCTCCCCCGCATCAAATTGCAGACAACAAAAAACAGTGCTTGGTCTTACTTCAACAGCATCATCTTCCTGGTCACCATCTCGTCACCGGCAATCACCCGATAGAAGTATACGCCGCTTGAAAGAGCCTGTCCATTTTCGTGTGTACCATCCCAGATGAGGGTATGAGATCCTGCTGGCATAACCTCATTCGCCAGCGCTCGCACCTTCTGCCCGGCAACGTTGTAAACCACGACGCTGACGCGGGTTTGCTCGATCAAATCGAGCGTGAACTGGGTCACCGGGTTGAAGGGGTTGGGGTAGTTCTGGCTCAGGCCGAACTCCTCCGGCAGTTGGGCAACCGACTTGAAGACCGGGCCGCTTTCACAGGCCTTGGTCACCTCGTTTGCGTCCGGATCGTAAGTCCAATCCGTTTTGGTAACGTTTGTCGCCTCGAAGCACCACTCGCCCGATGGACTTCTCACATAGTTGGTGTAGAATGTCACCTGACCGCTGCCGTTGGTGTTACCGTTTGCGCTCCCGGAAGTAGGCCCGGAAAAAACGCCGTACACGGTGGCATTCGATACGGGAGCACCTCCCTGATCGTAAATGGTAACGGTTGCTATTCCCCGAGCCCATCTCCAGAAGGCCTGTCGGGTAACTTCTATGGAGTGAACATGCATCACGTCCTCACCCGGTTCGGTTACGGTGATGTAATCCGTTTTGATCTCATCATCTGAGCCGTATGCGTTGGTCGCAGTCAGTGTCACGGTATAGTTACCCACATTATTGTAAGTGTAGCTCGGATTCTGTTCGGTCGACGTTCCCACGCCATCGCCAAAGTCCCAACTCCAGCTAATCGGATTGCCGGTCGATTGGTCGGTGAAATCAACCGTGAGAGGCGCATAGCCGCTGGTCGGATCCCCCACGAAGTCGGCTGTCGGAGGCGGAGGTGTGCTGACGGTAATATAGTCGACTTTAATCTCCTGGTCCGAACCGTAGGCATTGGTGGCGGTCAGTGTAACCGTGTACGTTCCGGCCCCTGTGTAGGTGTAGCTCGGATTCTGCTCGGTCGATGTTCCCACGCCGTCGCCAAAGTCCCAGCTCCAGCCGGTGGGATTCCCGGCGGAGAGATCGGTGAAATTCACCAAAAGCGGGTAATATCCGCTGGTTGGCTCTCCGACAAATTCAGCCGTTGGAGGTATCTCACCCCCTAATCCTCTAAACTCAATTTCATCGATATAGACATCATCCTGGTTACCGCTGGCGTCGCACATAAACCGAAGCTGAGCATTGGCCGGGAAGTTGTACTGGCTGCTGGAGATGGAAACGGTTTCGTGATAGAACTGATTGTTTTCGAAATCTATGCTTCGAGCCCACGTCTCCACAGTCTGCCAGCTGGAGCCGTCGTAATACTGAAGCCAGAAGTCCTCGTTGGAATTGTCCATGCTTACAGCCATGAACCAGAAATCCACCTTCAGCTCAGCATAGCCTGATACATCGTAACCCAGAGTGTGGTAGAATGACGAAGCCACGCCGCTGTTATCCTGGATGTCCGCAGCATTACTCCCCTGGTGGGCATAGGTACCACCAGTATAAAGATAACAGTCACCGCCACCATCCGTATAATTGCCCCAGCCGCTTTCGAAGTCATCATAGGTAATCACTGTCCACTCATCGGGTGGGGTAACTTCGATATAATCGGTCTTGGTCTCCATATCGGAACCGCAGGCGTTAGTCACAGTCAAAGTCACAGTGTAGGTTCCCACAGCGGTGTACTCATAGGTTGGATTCTGAACGGTAGAAGTGCCAATGCCGTCACCGAAATCCCAGGACCACGAAGTGGCACCGGTCGACAAGTCGGTGAAGTCAACATTCAGTGGCGCATTACCTGAAGTCGGGGATCCGACGAAATCCGCCACCGGAGGAGTGCAGGTGACCGTGATATAGTCGGTCTTAGTTTCAGTATCGGAACCACAAGCATTGGTCACAGTCAGTGCCACGGTATAGGTGCCGGCGTCCGCGTACTGATGACTTGGATTCTGCTGGCTCGAAGTCTCGGTATCACCAAAGTCCCATGACCAGGAGGTGGCGCCCGTCGACTGGTCGGTGAAATTGACCGTTAGTGGCACCTCACCCGAAGTCGGCGAACCGGTGAAATTAGCGGTGGGTGGAGTGCAGGTCACCGTGATATAGTCGGGCTTCGTTTCCGCATCTGACCCGCACGAGTTCGTCGCCGTCAGAGCCACAGTGTAAGTCCCGGCCTCGGTGTAGGTGTGACTCGGGTTGGCTGCCGTCGAGGTGCCTTCGTCACCGAACTGCCAAGAATACGATGCCGCGCCGGTTGACAGGTTCGTGAAGTTCACTGTGAGCGGAACCTCACCGGAAGTCGGGCTGCCGCTGAAATCAGCCGTCGGGACGTCGTTGACGGTGATGTAACCGGTCTTGGTCTCGGTGTCGCTTCCGTACGCATTGGTCACGGTCAGGCTAACCGTGTAGTCGCCTGCGCTGGTGTACTGGTGAGACGGATTCTGTACGAATGAGTGGGCAGTACCGTCCCCGAAATTCCACTCCCAGGTATCGATATCTCCGGTTGATTCATCAGTGAAATCGACCGTCAGTGGCGCACAACCAGATGTGGGCGAACCTGAGAATTCGGCCACCGGCGGAACGCCGCCATAGTTGAGTGCGGCGTAGGCATCGACTAATCCGTAACCGTAATATTGATCCCATCCCGCTGCACCAAGGTCCTGGGCGGTCTCCTGAAGGATGGTTCGAATATTCTCAATACCGGTTTGACCATTGGCAATCATCATTGCTACCACGCCAACGACGTGCGGGCAAGCCATGGAGGTACCATGAAAGAACCACCAGCTGAAACTGGTCGGGTCCGCAAGAACCTCCGGTGGCCCGGGATCATAACATTCAAAGGTCTGCTGGAGCACGCCATCCCCGTAACCGTCTCCATTCTGATCCACGGTCAGATCGCCGCCGGGCGCTACCACCTCTTGTTCATTGCCATACTGGGAATAGTATGAAAGATCATCGTCGTACCTGGTGGCTCCAACCGCGATCACCTGAGAATACTTGGCAGGATATGAGATTGTCCCCACCCCCTCGTTTCCCGAAGCTGCTACCAGCACGACGCCATGGTTGTATGCGTATATGATGGCATTTTGAACCGTAGATCCAGGATTATAGCCAGCCGGCCACCCCATGCTCATATTGACAACGTCAGCTCCGTGATCTGCGGCCCAGTAAAGCCCGTCCGCGAGCCAATTCGCGGTTCCAGAGCCGGTGTAGTCGAGCACCTTCACCGGCATCAGGGTACAATTAAAGGCCACTCCTGCCACACCGTAACCGTCATTGGTTGTCTGCGCCACCGTCCCCGCCACGTGTGTTCCGTGTCCGTCATTGTCATTAGGGTGGCTGTCGCTGTTAACGAAATCGTACCCGGCGGTAAATGCAGTCCCGGCAAGGTCCGGCGCCTGCACGTAGTTGGTGACACCGGACTGAACGGTGTTCAACTCATAGGAGGGCACGGGATAATTCTCATACGCTATCCCGCAATCCAAAATCGCCACCACAACACCTGACCCCGTAGATATGTCCCAGGCGGTAGAACAGTTCATCTTGGGAAAGTGCCACTGATATGAATAGTATGGATCATTGGGTGTCATGAATGCATGGCAGATAGAGTTTAGCTCAGCGTATTCAACACGCGGGTCACTCTGCAGAAGAGAAATGAACTCCTGCTCCGTCTTTCCAGCCGGAACGCTAAGTCTTCTGACTCCTCCCCGGTGCTCCGAGAGAACGGCAGTCCCAAGAGTGTTGGTCAGATCAGATATTTCCTGCTTGAAAACATCTTCTTGAAACTTTACCAGTATTTCCCCTTTAACAAATTCGACTTCGCCAGTTGAGATTGACTTGTCGGGAACGGACTTGACCTTCAAATCCTCAGCCACAGCCAACGAGGCCCAGGCGAAGACAAGGATTACCAGAAAAACGCAGAATTTCTTCATTTCTAAACCCTCCAAAACATTGAGATTTATGGCCACACTTCGACTCCCGCAATTTCTGACGCCGTCATGCTTGCATGGCGTCACCTCCTTACCGCAGCTTGACTAGCTTCATGACTGGAATGGATTCAGTAATGGCTATTGTCCATAGGCATCACCCCCTCATGAAACTCTTTGAGGTTCTTGGACTTCTTTCCCGGCTACCCATAACGAAATGAAATTACCCTGGTTCTAGCGATTATTTTTTATGAATAAACCAAAGAGGCTTCCTTGTCAAGAAAAAAAGGGCGAGGCCTTGAAAAAGACTTGACATTTTCGTAAAACATTTGTTAAATGAGTCGATATAAGGAAAAACGTATTGATGGGTATTCAGAAAAAATCAAACCTCATCGGAGCCATAGGACAGGAAGTATCCACAAAGCACGGGTTTGGAAGAAGCGAAGGGTTGAATAATTCTAATTCGAACCAATCAATAAACACTTAAATTCTAAGGAGGAGTGCCATGTTTTCCAAAAGGTATTTCACCTGTGTCCTGCTCCTGGCGGCTTTCGTTTTGGCTTTTTCGCAAACAGAGCCGTTGAGGGCACAGATACCTGGCATTTTGGGGATGCCTAAGCTGTATGCTGAATTCAAGACTCCCGAGGTAGGTACCTACGTCAAGTATGAACTTTTCGACAACAAGAACAACGCCGAGAACGTTTATAAGCTCTCCATTGTCGGTATGGAGAAGGTCAAGGGGGAGGGGGACTTCTTCTGGTATGAAATCGAGCAGGCTAGTCCCAAGGCCGGTAATGTCTATATCATCAAGATGTTGATCTCTGGTGATCCGCAGAAGCCGGGTGTGGTCAAAAGGATGATCTACAAATCCGGCAAGGATCCAGCCAACGAGCTGCCTCAGGCATTCGTGAGCTTAATGAATCAGCCTTCCAAGGAGGCAGCCAAACCCGCCGAGCCGAAACCCAAAGAAGTGGCAACCGAGAAGATCAAGACCAAGATGAAGACTTTCGATTGCACACACACCCAGGATATCTCCGAAGGCAAGCAGGTGACAGACACCTGGACCAGTGACGAGGTACCGCTCTTTGGCATAGTAAAAAGCACTTCTGCATCAAAGACCTTGCAGCTTGTGGAGTATGGAACCGGGGCAGTCACGGCGATCACGGAGACACCCAAGCTTCTGGAAATGCCGGCACAAAAGTAAAGGCAGCGAAAAGATATCTTCAGGTTGATCCAATTCGAGTATTCTTTACTCATGGACAACGAGCTTCCGAAGGTGGCGGCTTTCTAAGCCGCCACCTTTTTTGTCTTCGAAAATAACTGGCTTTGCGCCCTGCGCACAAAGAGCTAAATCTCCTGACACATAAGCAAGGCCCCACCGTTGCCACATACTTCCGCGCTGATATTCCTGCACCTCGTCGTACCGGCAAGAAGCTTGTCATCAGAGGAGAGACCCTTGTCACCCGTAATGGGTACATGTGAGTACGTTCCGGCCACTGTTGAGGGAAAGACACGACTTTGACAAGCGGAAAGGAGAAAGCATGAAACCTCTGAAAAGGTATGGCCAATGCTTCGTCTGCGGGGACAAAAACCCAGTCGGTTTGAACGTGGAGTTCTACTACGAAAACGGCAAAGCCATAGGAGAATACGTCGTTGGGGATCACTTCCAGGGATACAAGGACATCTTGCACGGGGGCATACTCTCCACCCTTCTGGACGAGGTAATGATCAAGTCGATTCTGGCGCAGGATATCCTGACTGTGACCTGCGAAATCAAGGTCAGATTCAAAAAGCCGGTTAAAATCGGACAGAGGCTCTTTTTGGAAGGAAAGCCCACCGGGGACAAGGGCAAAATAATTCTGGCCCAAGGCGAGATCAAAGATGAGGCCGGCGAGGTAGTGGCAAGTGCTGAAGGGAAGTTCTTCAGGGTCGAAGGTCGGATGGATTTGTCGTGAGCGGACTCGACTGGAGCCGGGGTTGGTGACCTTGGTGAGCTTGGTGAGGATCATTTTGAATTTTTTTTGAGTCATCCAATGGACAGGAATCGTCGGCTTTAGGAAATGCGTTTGGAGGAAGCAGATTTTCATCCCAGAGTATGGCGGAGTACCCGCCGTGTGTTTTGGCCTTTCTGAAACCGATTTTGGAGAGAAGCCGGGCAATTCGCTGATAAGAAAGCCGGCTTTCTTCGGACCTGCTTTGATTAAAGGTGTCGGCAATGAGTTTGAGTGGAAGAATGCCGTTTTTCAGGTGATGTTTGAGCCTTGCGATGGCGGTTAGAAGCTGAGCTTCCAGGCCTTCGGTATCCTTGGAGTCGGGATAGAGTTTTGGCAGCTCCTCTTGTCTTATTTCTTCAATTTGCTCCCAGAAGAATTTTTCGGCATCCGATTTTTTGGCCACTTTCTCCTTAAGCTGGATAGCCTTCAGGGCATCCCGGATTCTGGGCTTACAGGAGTTGTCTTCCAGGGTCTTAATGGCCTTGTCGATTAGTATTTCCAAGAGCCTTAAGTCCTTAGACTTTCCGCTTGAATCGAGTTCACGGCCCAGGACGTCATCGTCGTCCGAATTTTGAGCCTGGGAATGGGTATCAGTTGTAAGGTTCATATCGAAATAGAAACTACCCCCTCACTCTAGCCCTCTCCCCCAGGGGAGAGGGAACTTTTTTTCTCCTATTTAAGATCATGTCTCTCATAAACGGTGGAGGTATTCTTTTCACCATTGAAGTTGTGGTGATTTTGCGCTCTGCCGAAGGGAAAGAGGCCCTACGGAGTGAGACATATTGTATTCGGATAGGCTAAAGATTCTTGACATTTTCAAGGGAATCATTTAGAATAGAAGCATAAGCGACACCGGAAGGTTGTTGCGGGGGAGGGTTACACCGCAACATCACTAGCAAAAGCTAAAGGGTTCACCATCAAGACACCCCGAACAAGTGGGTTGAGTGCAAGGAGTAACAAGGGTATACGTAACGGCATTTAAGGCTTAAACGCAATAAAGCGTTTATTTTGAGTCATATTAGAGTTCTGCACCCTATAATTAAGAAGGGAAGCTAAAGTACTATGGGAGAATGTTGAATGAAACTCAGACAAATAATTATTAAGAATTTTCGTTGTTTAGCAGATGTGGCAATTCCTATTGAAGACACCACTGTTTTAGTCGGTACGAACAATTCTGGGAAAACGGCACTGCTCGACGCGTTGAGGATTGCATTGCCTCAGAGGGCAGCGGGTCGCCAAAATCCTTTTGACGAATATGACTATCTTATGGTCAAAGCTGAGGACTCACCTCAATCGAGTGGGGGTATTGTTATTCAACTTTGGTTTCGCGAGGACGCGCCTAATGAATGGTCCGATCCTTTGGTTCAAGCTCTTTCTGATATCATCCAAACAGACCCTGTTATTGATTTGGATTCTATAGGATTGAGGTTGTCGAGCCAATATGATACACTTGCTAAAGAAATGGTCACTAAGTGGGAATTTCTTGCACTCGATGGGCAGGCGTTAGGGGGAAAAGGCGCAGACCCTCGTAACCTTACAAGATTCCTCATTTATGTCCGATGCTTTTACCTGTCCTCCCTTCGTGACTCTACACACGAGTTCTCTCCGCGATCACAATTCTGGGGACGCATTCTTCGCGATTTGGAAATCAGCGATGAGCAGAGAAAGACTTTCGGGGATATCCTAGCAGAACTCAATGAGGACTTGCTGAAAGCGGACCCCAGGCTTGAACGCGTAAGACTCACATTGGACAAAGCCCAGAAAATCATGGAACTGAGAGCAGAGCAAAAGACTTCAATCCAGGCACTGCCTCTCAAGGCTTGGGATTTGATGTCGAAAGCGGAGGTAGTGATCAAGACCCGTGGAAGTGAAATTGGCTTTCCACTTGCGCGTCACGGGCAAGGTGTACAGAGTTTGTCAGTTCTTTTTCTCTTCCAGGCGTACATTGATGTGCTTCTCAAGCCGACCTTTGAACCAGAAACAGAGGCTATTCTGGCTTTGGAGGAACCAGAGGGACATCTTCACCCACAAGCAACTCGTACGCTGGGGACAAATTTGAGCGAGATCAAAAGCCAGAAGATCATCTCAACTCATTCACCCTATTTTATTCAAAAAATCCCATTGACACAGATTCGGATGTTTCGTTGCGATGGTCCGCGCTCCAAAGTCCTTTACGTCAAGCGTTCCTTCACCGCTGAGGTGCCAAATACCCCTAGCTTACTGACGTTTTGCGCTAGCAACTCCAAGTTTCACTATCACGAAGGTAATCACACTCTCACCGTGAATGGCAAAGTAGACCGGAGCGAGTACCGCAATCTGCTTACCTTCTACCCAGCACAACAACGGGTCCATGCTGCGCTCAAGAGATTGTGTGTAGAGTCCCAATTATACCTTGACGAGAGTGACCTTGCGGATCTCGAAACATACGTAAAGCGCATTCGCGGGGAGGCACTCTTTGCACGTGGCTGGCTTCTGTGTGAGGGTCAGAGCGATTACCTATTGTTTCAATATTTCGCGGAATTATTGGGTACCCCATTTGATCAAGCGGGAGTAACGGTGATAGACTTCCAGAACAATGGCTCCCCGGGTGCTTTTGTTGCCCTGGCGAGGACTTTTGAAATTCCGTGGGTTATGGTTTGTGATAACGATGATGCAGGAAAAGACTTTGTAAAGCAGGTTAAGAAGTGTGGTCTGACACATAAAGAGATGCAGGAACTTGCCCGACCTCTACCAGGAGATGGAGTAGACTTGGAGATGTTCCTTGTGAAAAACGGATTCGATCAAGAATATGTGCAGATTCTATCCGAGCGGACCATTAGTTTAACCGAGCAGAGGGGAGACGTAGGATTTGAGGATGAACTGGTCAACAGCATAAGAAAAAGGAAAGACAAAACAAGCTTTGCAATTGCATTAATCGAAAAGCTACGAGCAGAAAGGGCTGACCAAACCAGAGTCCCACAGTTTTTTTCTCTGGCTATCAAAGACATAATTGCAAAGGCATTATAACATGAGTACAGCGCAATTTACCGTAGCTTGGAAACAACTTAGCCTTATTCAGCGAGAAGCAGCGAAATGGGATGAGTTCCCGCTGTTGGTATTGGCAGGTCCGGGCTCGGGGAAAACAAGGGTCCTGACTTGCCGAATAGCGCGTATTCTTGATTCTAGTCGCGACAAAAATTTCCGCATCCTCGGTCTGACCTTTACCAATAAGGCGGCAGATGAAATGAGAAGCCGTGTGACCAATTTTGTACCCGGGCAAGAGGGACGCCTTTTCCTGGGAACTTTTCATTCATTTTGTGCGGATGTCTTGCGCCAACATGGAACACATTTAAACATCAATCCCAATTTTCAAGTATATTCGCAGGACATTGACTTACAGGCTGTATTGAATGATGCAGTGGAAGAAGCCAAGAAGATGACTAATGTAGAAGTAACTGATCTGGACAAAAAGACGCTGCCAGTTATAAAACGTCTGAAGTCACTTTTGATTCCCTTCGAGGACTGTCGTCAGGTATTCAAGGACCCCAAATTCGGTGAACGAATGGCCGCTGTTTATCCAGCCTATGAAGCGGAACTAACCAAACGGAATGCTCTCGATTTCGATTCCCTGATTCTCAAAGCATATCAGTTGTTCACGAAGTTTCCTGCTTTTGCCAAACGCTATCGGACAGTTTATCCCTATATTTGCATAGACGAGTTTCAAGATATGAATCATGCCCAATATGCCCTTGTACGTGCTCTGACCGAAGATAAACACAAGAGTATATTCGTGGTGGCAGATGATGATCAGATCATCTATCAATGGAATGGGGCGAGTCACAAACGCATTGAGAAGTTTCTGAACGATTACTCGCCGAAGGTTATCCAGTTACCTATGAACTATAGATGTCCACCTGAGATTGTAGAGTTGGCTAATAATCTCATTCGCCATAACTTTTTGAGAACATCCGACAAAAAACCGCTTGAAGCATTTCGCTCTGGCCCAGGACCAGGTAGAGACACTGTACGTCTATTGCCGGTCTTTCCCGACTTTGAGGCTGAAGCAGCCGGAATAGCCAGAGACATTAAGGATCGCCACTCGGCCCATCTGGGTTCGGTTGTAGTATTAGGAAGAAACCGTAAACTGCTCCAAGGTGTGGAGCGGGCACTGCAAAGAGAAGGATTACCTGCTGTAATCTCCCAGCGAAAAGACGAATTTGAAAGCACTCCCTTCGTGTGGCTTCACTCCATTCTTCGTCTTGCTAATGATAGACAAAATCGTGACCACTTGGAGGCAGTATGTGGCTCTTTTGCTCAGCTTGCCGAAGTAGAAGTTGATTTCGAAGATGTTGTCGAGCAAGCCCAAGGGTCGAACCTTGGCTACTTGCAGCACTGGATCAAGATTGTACGTCAAAAAAGTCCAAATGCCTCAGTAAAAGAAGTAATTAACCAGGCATCACGTTACTTGGGAGAAGGGAGAGATTTCCGCGAGTTCAGTAGACTTGCACTTGATTGGTTTAGCAAGCTATCTCAAGCACACAAGCAATCTAACAACGATCCGAATACCGAAGTTTTTACTCGTTATGAGGAAGAACGTTCGGTATGGGAAGAATTGATGAGAGAAATAACTGAATCGCTAGGCACTGAAATAACCTTGGAGGCTTTCCTGCAAGAACTACAAATGCACTCGAAGGAACCTTCTCCCAAACCAAACACAGTCGTTCTAATGACAATCCATGGAGCAAAAGGCAAGGAATTCGAACATGTCTACTTAGTTGGTCTTGTTGACGATGAATTACCTTCCTTCCAGAGCAAACAAAAAGGTGACAATAGTCCAGAGATGGAGGAAGAGCGACGTAACTGTTTCGTTGCAATTACCAGGACCATTAAGACTTTAACCCTCAGTTACGCAGAAAGATATAGGGGTTGGCCAAAAGAACCCTCCAGATTTCTCTTCGAGATGGGGTTGCTCAGGGATAAGACGGTGAAAGGATAGCGAAGGATGGCTCTGGGCATGCACACCGGTACAGGGGCGCACCTCGCTTTCGGTTAGTGTTCTTCACCAACGGAAAATGAGACATTGCCCACTGCTTGACTTTCAGGCTCTTCTTCACGTGCTGGATTAAGCCCCCGTCTTCTAAAATTCCCATCACAAATTGGGGCAGAATTCGGGTCAGCGGATTCACTGTCAACGGATTAAGCGGATGGAACGGATGGGATGATTTTAATCCTATAAAGGTCGCAGCAATGGTCCCACAAGCCCCAGAACCGTATGGTTCGGGGCAAGCCGCATACTGTTGCGGGGTAAGGGTACCCCGCAACAACAAGTGAAGGAAACCCCACCGGGGACAGGGGCAAAATAATCCTGGCCCAAGGCGAGATCAGAGATGAGACCGGCGACGTGGTGGCAAGTGCTGAAGGGAAGTTCTTCAGGGTCGAAGGTCGGATGGATTTGTCGTGAGTTAAATGTCGGGTAGCTTCCTTGGGTCGCAACCTCATTTGAGTCAACTGACCGACCTACAAAGTTAACATTCGGCGGGCAGGGTGCCCGCCCTACGAACTGGCGTACCTGGAATGTCGGGTAGCTCCCTCAGACCAAGCCTTCCCTTCGGTCTGAGACCTCAGGGTCGAAGACAGGACGAGTTCCTTCGGTCGCAGCCTCATTTGAGTCAACTGCCCGACCTACAGAACTGCACCTTGAGGCTTGCTTCATATATTCATGTCTCCCATAAACGGTGGAGCTATCCTTTTCAGCATTAAAGTTATGGTGATTTTGCTCTCTGGTGGAGGGAAAGAAGCCGTATATGGTGTTAGAAATATCCCAATAGGGAAAGCCTCCTAAAAAAATTCTTGACAAGGTTGCATAAATGGTTATAATCAATAATACAAAAAAAATTGATTTCGCGAGAAACCGGGTTATGATAAATATATCCAGAGTGTCACTGGTTGGCGAGTAAATCATGCATGCGATTAGGAGTGTAGCGAGAAAAGAGACATGTGTCAGAAATACTCAATGAGAAGCAACGGTCAACCGCTCGCTTCTATTGTGAGGCCGAGGCCGGCTATGACATTCGGACAGTCCAGGAACTCCTTGGTCACAAGGACGTGAAGACGACTATGATTCACACCCATGTGCTAAACAAGGGGGGTACGGCGTGCGGAGCCCGGTTGACAGGCTGTAGGCCGGTTTATACAGTCTGTATAAACCGGGAGCGGTTGACAGAAAAGAAGCTGGTAACTGGTCGATATGAACACCATTACACGAAAAGGCAAGGGGAGGCGGGAACTTCTTATACAGAAAAAGACAATCTGCGTTTCCCGTATTATACAGACGGTATAATCACTGTTAGGCGATAAATAGTAATCCATATATATGGGAGTATCTATTATGCGGGAAGATATGTTTAAGGAATGGTGTATACCGAATGATCATAGTCGACAGGTAACCTCAAATTTCCTCGCTAAACGTCTCTTATTACAAAAGAATAATATCGAAACAGTGATGGATCTTGGGTGCGGTACCGGGAATTCAGTAGACTTCTTTCGGGCGAATAATCCAACCGTAAGATGGATTGGACTGGATATTGAGAATTCACCAGGAGTCACCGCAAGGAGAAGAACAGATGCAGAATTTGCCTCATTTGACGGCGTAAATATACCTTTTGATGATAACTATTTCGATTTGGTCTATTGTAATCAAGTATTTGAGCACGTAAGACACCCAATCGGGCTGTTGAAGGAAGTGCAGAGAGTTCTTAAACCAAACGGCTATTTTGTTGGGTCCACCTCTCAACTGGAGCCATATCACTCCTACAGTCTATGGAATTATACTCCCTACGGTTTTCGTTTTCTTATAGCGGAAGCAGGCTTACAGTTGATAGAGGTCAGGCCTAGTATTGATGCTCTTACTCTTATTATTCGGCGTGGGATGGGGTGTCCCAAGTTCTTTTCTCGATGGTGGGATAAAGAATCTCCCCTTAATATGATTATTAGCTTAGTTGGAAGGCTTGCTAGAAAAAGCCACAGAGAAACAAATTTCGTTAAATTATTATTTTGCGGACAATTTTGCTTTTTAATCCAGAAGCATAAATAGACGACGCCAAACGAATCACTCAAGCAGATTGCAAAAAGCTCGGTGGTTTTAGTCAGTTTTTGTGGTTAATAAAAAAAACGGTAAAGTGTACGGAGTACGCAGTTTTGATTTTACAGCTGCTTAGTTCCAGACGTTAGGTCACAGCAGTTCGAGATGAGGCCCAGGGAGAAGGAGAAGGGAATGCCCGTCACCCAAGACGAAACGTGCTTTCCTGATGCTTCGGGAATAGTCTCAAGATACTGCCAGGGGCGGGGAATTCCCCAAGCTGGCGAAGGAAGCGCACCGGCATTTCCCTCGGAGCGAGCCCTTTCCTTCGACCCTGCCTCGCACTGAGTGCGCTCGGCACGAAGTGAGGTCTTCCTTCGATATTGAGTCTTCCCTCGACCCTGAGGTCTCGGGACCGAAGGGCAGGACGAAATGCGGGACCGAAGGGCGGGACAAGTCCTAATGCCGATGCATCGTGGGCTTTTTTGTGTTAATTGCCTACTGCTTGAGTCTCAGGTTTTTCTTCACATGCTCAATTAAGCCCTCTTCTTCTAAAATCCCCATCACAAATTGGGGAAAAATTCAGGTCAGCGGATTCACGGTCAACGGATTAAGCGGATGGAACGGATGGGATGATTTTAATCCTATAAAGGTCGCAGCAATGGTTCCACAAGCCCCAGAACCGTGTGGTTCGGCGCAGGCTCCATACTGTTGCGGGGTAAGGGTACCCCGCAACAACAAGTGGTCAACTCAACGGCCTACAAGACCTCTAAAGACGAGTTGCTTCGCTTTCGCCCTTCGGTCTGCACTCAGGGTCGAAGACTCAGCATGACAGTCTTTTCAATCCCCCTTTAGTCCCCCTTTAGAAAAGGGGGATTCTAGATAAAAACAAAAACTAACATTCCGCGGGCAGGGGTGCCCGCCCTACGTGCTCAATCCCGATCGGCAAAATTATCGAAGGTGAAAAGAGTCGTTAGTCGTCCACAGGAGAGATCACTGCGACCGGAGGTACAGGTCCCGATATAAACAGATAATTGATCATATAAATCAGGTCGGCCACGTCCACTATCCCGTCCTGGGTAAGGTCTCCTGCTTCATATGGAATGGGTTCAGACGTTCCCATGAACAAGTAATTGTATAAATACACCTCGTCCGCCACATCCACTATGCCGTTAGCATTGACGTCCCCGGTCTCGAGGATTTTGAAGCACAACGGCATATTGTCCCTCGGGCAGTAAATCTGCGCGTCGTGTCTGACGAATGCAAGATGATCGATCGGGGGCCAGAAAGTCGTATCCATACAAACGGTTGTGGTATCTTCGACCTTGAAGGTTAGAGTGGCAAAAAGAGTCCTTTCTCCTTCCCACCACCTTTGAGCCATTGGGTTTGTGGCGAGAGCATACAAATACGCACGGTAAGGGTCGTCATTGCTAATATCAGCATAGGTATCCCAACACGGAGGCATCGGACAGCCGTCATTCAACAGCTTGATCCTGTTCTCCATGCCCCCGAAGTCACGCCATATGCTCATGTAGCTATCCACAGAGAATCCGTCATTCAGGTAAGTAGGCAGAATGCAATACGTGGCTGGATTTGTATAAGCCCAAGTGAGAGGAACAGTAAACCCAGCCAGCGAGTCCTGCACCCAACGCTCACCGGCTTCCCACCAGAAGGTATTCGAATCATGGGTGACGACAAAGGAAACGTAGAAAAGACAGGGAAACACATCGCCCGGGTCGTTCACACAAATCGTCTCGCTACCATAGACATAGCAGGTGTCGGTCCACGCCCAGGGAACAACGTGCATGGTATCACAATAGCCCAGATCAAGAGGATCCTCGGGGCATTGAGCCCAGGAGATACCAAAAAACAACAGCCACAATGGAACCAAAAGAAGAACAAGCTTTTGCTTCATTTTGCTCCTCCTTCTTAAAAAAGAGTGACTCAAGAGACTATTCTCCTCTTCTGCCTAAAAAAGTTCTTGTCTGGTAGATAGGAACTATACTAATGTAAGTTAACCAAATCCTCCCAGATGTCAAGGAATAAATTCACAAATTCTGTCCCAGCAAGGCAGCCTAGAGCCTACGACTCCGAATAGGTCTTGACAGATCAGGGCGTGAACGTATATTAATAGTAGCAGGAAGATGGTAGATTAAACTGGAGACTTTTGGGCTGCCTTCCGGGGTCGACTCGCGAAGGCAGTCTCTTTCTGATCTGTTGGGGTCGTCTCGGCGTAGGGTGTAATTGACGGTTAAATCAAAAAAGAGGTCACCCTGAAACAAAAGGAATTAACTCGAAGCTTTATCTTGACCATCTCATTGTTACTCATGATGGTCAGAATCTCCTCTGCTCAGGGGCTTTCGGGTTTGGACGAATCTGTTGACGTTGGGTCAGAAGACGGGAAGAATTTGACCATCACGTTCAGCGCCGGCGAATATCATATCACAAGCGGGGAAAACGGGCAAGGCATTGAAATGGATGGCTTTGGCTATTTGATGGCTCCTGGCAAACCCATGTTATCCGCCAAGAGCTTCCTGATTGCCCTGCCGCCTGGGGCGACGGTTCAATCTGTTGAGGTTAAAGGGATTGGCGGCACCCAATTGCCAGGCACATACCGTGTTATGCCGACTCCACCGATTCTGCCCTTGGCCGACCCGCTGCAGTATGCGGAACTCATAGAGAAGATGCAAAAGGAGTGGGAAACGAATAATCAGGCAGTCTACTCATCGGATCAAGCCTATCCCCAAGAGAGAGGAAAACTTACAGGTTCAGGCACTCTGCGAAAATATTCCTATGCGTGCGTCTCTTTCTACCCATTCGATTACCATCCCCAATCGGGCAGATTGATTCACTATGACGCTGCCCAAATCATAATTCACTTCGGCTTGCCGTCTGCCGGCAGCCCTGAAGGTCAAAGAGTCGAAGAGCTAAGGTGGGATACCTTGGCTGACGAAAAAGCCTCAAGGCTTTTCGTAAACTATCAACAGATAGAGGAGCTATATCGACCCACTGGATTACGGCCCACCGCTTGGTCTCAGACGCACGAGTATGTGATCATCACTACCGGCGCCTATCAAAGCTCCATTATGGCTTCCAACCTCCCGAACTGGAAGGCCTTCTTGGGGTATGATGTCCGGATTGTCCTGACTACCGACGCCGAGATTGCCGGTCAGGCTGGCGGCGACCTCGCGGAAAAGATTCGCAACTTCCTCAGATGCAACTACATACCCTGGGGTATCGAATACGTACTTCTGGTCGGCGATTATGCCAACATTCCCATGCGCTACTGCTATCCGGATCCCGGCAACCATGCCAACGGCGCTGGCGACCCTTCGGCCTGGCCCTGGGCCGGGGACGTACCCACTGATTATTACTATGCAGATCTGTCTGATCCGGATACAGCCTCCTGGGATTCGGACGGCGATGGTTTCTGCGGCGAATACGGTGAGGACAGCCCGGACTTTCTGGCCGAGGTCTATGTCGGCCGCATTCCCGTCAGCAATAGCTCCCGAATAACCTACACCCTCAACAAACTGGTTGCCTTTGAACAGGACACCGGAACCTGGAAGCAGCAGGCCCTGCATGCTGGAGCGATAGCTTATTTTGCCAACGAAGACTACACCCTTCGGGAATTAAAAGACGGCGCCTCCATCCTGGATTCGATCGAGACCGATATTATGGGCGGATGGCAAATCAGCCACTACAGCGAACAAGAAGGCCTGGCACCTTCCGCCTACGACTGGCCTGCGCTGAACGAAGCCGCATTCATCGGTGATTGGCGGGACGGCCAGTACGGGGTGGTTAACTGGTCCGCTCACGGCTGGTCGAACAGGGTAGGCAGAAAGATATGGTCGTGGGACGATGGCGATGGCGTTCCGGAATCAGATGAGATGTCGTGGCCCGACTTGATCAGCATCAGCTCTGACTTGGACGACGATTACCCGTCCGTCGTTTTCGCCGTTTCTTGTCTGGTAGGGTATCCGGAACCCAATGCCTGGGGCAATCTGGGAATCGATTTGTTGACCGAGCCCTCATTTGGCGCCTCCGTGGGGATTGTCAGCGGAACCCGGGTAGTTTGGGTGTCTAAGGGTGGGGGTGAACTTCACTGCTATGAATTCAATCGTTACCTGATCAATGGGCCCACCGGACCCGAGAAGGTTGGAGACGCCCTCTATGACTCTGAATTCTATATCAATCAAACCTATAGCTGGGAGCATTATTCCGAATACTGGAATATGTTTTGTTACAACCTTTATGGCGATCCGGCGCTGGTGAGGGAAGGGATAGCTCCTAGCTTTGTGTGCGGGGACGCTAATGCCGATCAGGAGATAGACGTTGGAGACGTTATCTATCTGGTCAATTATCTGTTCATTGGTGGTTCTGCGCCGGAGTGCACCCCTATCACTGCCTGTGGAGACGTTAACGTGGACGGCGAGGTGGACATTGGTGATGGCGTTTATTTAATCAATTATCTATTCATAAGTGGCCCGGAACCGTGTAACCCTTGAGGAGACAGACCCCGAACTTTCGGCCGGGGCTATATTCGATTGGCCAAATCCTCCCCTGCTGGCTTTGGCTAACAGCCCGGCGGCGGACCTCCCAGAAAAATGTGATTGATTAGATAGATAATATCTCCGATATCGACCTCTCCATCGCTGTTGGCATCGCCCACCCATAAGGGATCAGGAGCGGATGTTGCCAGAAAGAGATAGTTGATCAGATAGGTGATGTCCGCCACGTCTATCTCACCGTCACCATTGGCGTCGCCACGAACGAATCCGCCAGTGTTGAAGGTTATCTGCGCTATATAGGTCTTCTTGTTATAGGCCGTCACTACAAGATCCAAAGGCCCTTCCACGCTTATCGGCTGGTCAAACTGAATTAGTGCGTGATCGGTATCGTCTGTGTACGCATACCCAAGCAGTGCGTTATCGTAGGAGATGGCACACAACGCATTCGCCACTCCGAAAACCGTGACCTCGAAGGATGAGGAGCCAATATCGATGACGGACTCATGCTGCACCGTCATATCGGCGGGCGTGTCAGTACGCACCTGCAGCGAAACGTCGCCAAAGATATGATATGACTTGAAAGTCTTTTCGCCTCTTGCGCCATATGTATCTATGGAGAAGCAAGCTCCGTTATACAAAAGACCACCAATGCTATTCAGATTGTCATTCACCAGCAACTCAACCATCTCGTGCTGAGCTGCCTGGGGTGATGCATAGTCCAGGTCAACCGAAGAAGAATACACCGCAATGGCGCCAATGGGGGCACCCGTGGTGCTGTTGGTGGCTCGCAACCATGCCTCGGGGGAGGTGAGATCGATTTGAAAGTTGCCTAAATAGGGAGCCCCAATGGTCATGAAGGGCAACATGTAATCATTGGTAAGAAGATAAATGCTGTCCGTGGTGAAAATATCTCCAGGGGTGGGCGTGCCAGGTGGAATCATGAACGAGGCTTCACAGTCTGCATGCCCTTCATGAATGACTATGCCTTTGCCTTCGTTTATCGCATTCATGAACTCCGGAACCGGAACGGGGATTATGCTGAAGGGAGGCTCGCCCCCCTCATATAGTTGATCGACTTCAGTATAGGTATAGCCTAACAGCATTTGCCTCAACACTTCCACCAACTCCCTGTCTCTCAATCCCATATAACCATGGCCTTCTCCCCAGGCAGAGCCCACACATGTTCCTTTGTGCAGCCAATCGCCGTCGACTAAGTCTCGCTCATAATAAATGGTTCTTTCGACCTGGGTTTCGACATCGGAAGCGGTGGCTGCCGAAAAGCGACCCACAAAAATGTCGGGATAACTATCGTCTCCTTCCAACAAAGCGTAAGATGGATCCGAGGTGGCCAATCCCTCGCAGAAATCCCGGCTTATCAAGGAAGTAGGAATATGTTCGGCATCTCCAACCAATTGGACAAAAGTTAATCCATCATCTGCGTCGTACTCGGTCTGAATGAAAGTCTTGATCTCATCCGCAGTCGAGCCGATATCTGCAACATCGTAAAGCTCGGTTGGAATACCTTTTTGGCGCTTCCAGTCGACGTAAGGCTGTATGGTACTCTCAAAATCACCGTGAGAGATAACGATCATCCTCCCCCGTTCGTCTATAAGATTATAGAGATGGTTTTCGTAATTCAGGAAATGATTCTCGTAAATGTCGGCGAAATGCCGGTTGCATTTATTGATATCACGAATCCTGACATTTTCATTGTCCACTCCGACGTTTCTTACCTCTAGAGCGATATGAGTATAAACTCTCAAGGTCTGAGTCTGTGGATTATATGCGAAAGGATAGACGGTGACCGTAATCCCCCGGAAGTCTCTAAGAATGTACGGTGACCCAAGTTCAGCAACATTGGGCGGGTAGAATTCATTCGAATTGTATGTTCCGGAGAATTCGTGAGGCACATTGTCAGGATTCAGATTCCGCGAGATATGCCCTCTTGAGGGCGCTATAGGCGTTTGATACTCAACAAATTCACTTTCGATAACCTGCACCTCCATTCCGGCCTTATCCGGAATGATTAGGCTGCGGCAAATCTTGGGAAGATTGGGCATGCCCTTTTCCATAATATTTGATTCTTCCTCCAGCAGGATTCGGAAGTATTCATTACCACCGATCTCCACCTCTTCCCTAATGAATTCGCCGATCGTGTAATCGAGCCTGATGATATCCTCATTGCTCTCTGTCACAACTACATCGACACATCCAGGCCTTTGTTCGGCTTTACCTGCTTCCCTCAGGTCGAAAATCCCTGAAGACGAGCCTGCAGATTCATTCTCTGCTAGCGCCATCCCCACAGCAGCGAGCGACAAGGCCGCCCAGACCGAAAAGACTGTTATTACTCCCTTCATCGGTTTTTACCTCCCAGCTATGATTTTTGTAAGGTTATGACGTAACGCTTTGATTTGAATGTTTCGAAAGGTAAATGCAGTCATTTGCGATTTCTCTTCAAAGTTAGTACGAACCTGCCGTTCTCTGCGAAGAATCGGCAAAATTGCCCGATGCGGTACAAGCCCTGCCGCCTGCCAGGGTTCGCCTGCCTGCATATATCCGTAAGTCTATATTAATATATAACTAGCACTGCCATTTGTCAAGCCTTGTTTTAACAGGGTGCTGTTAAGAATGTTGTGTAAAATGCTATTTTGATATTGGTGGCACTCTACTGGGTTGAGCATTTAGCTTCTTGATGAGGGCATGAATTATCAGCTCACAGCTTTGCAGCATTTGACAAAATGGCAAAAACAGGTATATTTGTAGTAGTAAAGGAATCGGAACGTAACTCAACACTCGCGGGTTGCTTTCCTGTGTCGACTTCAGGTGAAAAACAGTTTGTTTTTTGCCGGATTCGCTTCGACATGAACATAACCGCTTTTCAACTAACAAAGGAGTAGGATCCAGTGAAACAAAAGAGAACAGTTGTAGAGCTCCTGTTAACCATTTCCATTTCAGCGTTGGTCCTCGCCGCTGTGCCCAAAATATGTGTGGGAGCCCCCCCCAGTTCCTTCGACTTGCGAGATGTCGGAGGGGTGGATTACGTGACCTCGGTCAAGAGCCAGCAAGGCGGCACCTGCTGGACTCATGGAGTGATGGCTTCCATGGAGGGCAACCTTCTCATGACCGGCACCTGGGCCGCCGCCGGGGAGACCGGTGAGCCCAATCTGGCCGAATATCACCTCGATTGGTGGAACGGCTTCAACACGCACAACAATGACGACGATCCGGGTGGCGGCGGGCTGACCGTGCACGAAGGCGGTGATTATCGGGTAGCTTCTGCCTATATCACCCGGGGCGAGGGGGCGGTGCGGGACATCGATGGGCAATCCTACAGCTCACCACCCGACAGGTGGGACGCCAGTTTTCACATCTATTATCCCCGGGACGTCGAGTGGTTCGTTGCAGGATCGGATCTGAGCAACATCAACACCATCAAGCAGAAGATCATGGATGAGGGCGTCATGGGGACGTGTATGTGTTACGATGCATCATTCATGGACGCGAACTACGTTCACTACCAACCCCCCAGCGACCCCACGGATCCCAACCACGCCATCGGCATAGTAGGCTGGGATGACGATAAGGTCACCCAGGCTCCGGAGGGGAATGGAGCCTGGTTGTGCAAGAACAGCTGGGGAAGCTCCTGGGGTTTGGACGGCTATTTCTGGATATCCTATTACGACAAGCATTGCTGCAAGCACCCCGAGATGGGGGCCGTTTCCCACCAGAACGTGGAACCGTTAGCCTACGATCAAGTCTATTATCATGATTACCACGGCTGGCGCGATACCAAGACGGATTGCAGCGAAGCCTTTAACGCCTTCACCGCGGTTGGTGCCACTGGCGGCCAGGAGAAGCTCACGGGTGTGAGTTTCTTCACTGCAGCAGACAATGTCACCTACACGGTAATAATCTACGACCGCTTCGAAGGCGGCCAACTGCTGGACGAACTCTCCACCAAGTCCGGCTTCATCCAGTATTCAGGATTCCACACCATCGACTTAGACACGCCAGTTGAGCTTGATGAGGGGAACGATTTCTACATCTATGTGGAGCTCTCCGACGGCGGTCATCCCTACGACCGAACCTCGGACGTCCCGGTCTTGCTGGGTGCGCAGTATCGCACCATAGTGGAGTCCGCGGCCAACCCGACAGAGAGTTATTATCGCAACGGTTCGGAGTGGTTGGATCTCTACTACTATGACGATCCGCCCTGGACCGGTACTCTCAACTTCTGCATCAAGGGTTTGAGCGAGACAGAAGCTTACCTGGAGATCCTTCTCCCCGACGGTGTGCCCGAGTGCATCGATCCCGGTATTCCAGCCACGATCACGGTACAGATCAGAGAAATCGCTGACGAGTACATTGAGGGGACCGGGATGCTTCATTATCGATACTACAGCGGCTCCTATCTTACCTCGCCCTTGGTATCCGTAGGCGGAGATCTGTACGAAGCCACCCTGCCGCCTCCCGGCTGTAGTGATGAGCCGGAATACTATTTCAGCGCGGAAGGAGTCCTGGCCGGGTTTATATATAATCCATCCGATGCCCCTTCTTCCGTCTACTCTTCGCTGGTGGGAGAACTTACCACCGTGTTTTCTGACGACTTCGAAACTGATCTGGGATGGACAGTGGAGAACGATCCCTATCTTACTGACGGTGCCTGGGAACGCGGCGTTCCCATGGGCGGGGGTGACCGGGGTGATCCACCCACTGATTTTGATGGCTCAGGTAACTGTTATCTCACGGATAATGAGTATGGCAATTCTGACGTCGATGGTGGGATCACCTGGTTGATCTCACCATCCATGGATCTCAGCGCGGACCTTGACGCCAGAATTCACTACGCCTTGTGGTATACCAACAATTACGGGAACGATCCGGACAACGATCTGTTTAAGGTCTATATATCCAACAACGACGGGGCAGACTGGACTTCGGTTGAGACAATTGGACCTGTAACCTCTTCCGGTTGGAGAGAATACGACTTCTGGGTCGGTGATTTTATCGAGCCGACCAGTCAGGTCAAAGTCCGCTTCGAGGCCTCGGACTTAGCTGATGGTTCTGTCGTGGAAGCTGGCATTGATGATTTCCAGGTCTCGGCCCATAGCTGTAGTGTTTACTGTGTGGATTCCGACGGTGATGGTTACGGCGACCCGGGTCACCCGGAAAACGAATGTCCTGACGATAACTGTCCTACCGTCTACAACCCGGGTCAGGAGGATGCCGATGGTGACAGCATTGGCGATAGCTGCGATGTCTGCACCGACACCGACGCTGACGGCTATGGCAATCCCGGCTTCCCGGAAAACACCTGCGAGCTTGATAATTGCCCCTATGCTTTCAATCCGGATCAGGAGGATGCTGACGAAGACGGAATCGGCGATAGCTGCGATGCCTGCCCCAATCACCCTGAGAATGATTGCTGTAATCCCATAGGTTCGAATCTCCCGCCGGTTGTTACCTCACTGGAAGCCGATACCGCAGTCCCAGGGGAGCCGCCGTTTGTATATGTCGCCACAGCAACCGATCCCAACTGCGATGGTTCGGAACTTGAATTAAGCTACCAGGACTATCCCTCCTGGTGTGCGGTTGCCGGAGATACCATCTCCGGTGCCGCAGAATGCGATTACCCTGACACCTCATTTAAGGTAATCGTCTTCGATGGTGATTTAGCCGACACCTTAGAAGTGACCCTGGTGATCGATCATTCAAACGTCCCTCCTGCGATAACACCCATAGGAGATACCGTCAACATAGCCTTCCTGGAGAGCTTTGCCTATTATCCCGCCATAGTCGACCCGGATGATGATGTTCACGCGATCACCTATGTGGAATACCCGCACTGGTGTTCAATTCAGAGCGACTCCGTTATTGGCACTGCCCCTGACACGGCGTTTTCGGAAAGATTGACCGTAGTGGCACAAGACTATTGCAATGCTGACACTTTGTCATTTATGGTCAGAACCTATCTCCGTGGTGATGCCAACGCCGACGGGACCGTGGACGTCGCTGACGTCATGCATCTGATAAACTATCTTTTCATAGAGGGATCTGCACCCGATCCTTTTGCCGCGGGGGACACCAATTGTGACGAGGTAGTCGACGTTGCCGACGTGATGTATCTCATAAACTATCTGTTCATCGGGGGATCGCCTCCCGGCTGTTAGTTCTTGGTTGGAGAACCACTCTTACCCCATACAGAAAAGCCCCGGCTTGGTTCAAGCTGGGGCTTTTCATTCGCAAAACTGTCCCAGCGTTCTGATCAAGGGAAACATGCCGGCGTTGACTCATGATTGCGAGGGAGGCAGTAGGTCTGGTGCCGCGATGGTTCTGGCGCCGGATGCTGTTCTCAGGCAAGTGACATATTGTAAAGCTGCCCAATTTAATGCTTCGGAACACTTGACAAATGCGTAAAAGCACGTATATTTGTAAAAGAAGGAAAGTAAATGCTAACCTACTCACAAAGGAAGGAGAAGCATATCATGAAGGAAAAGAGAATGATTGGAAGCTTCTCGTTGATCATCTCGTTTCTGTTCCTGCTTGGTACATTGCTATTGGCTACTCCGCCTGTCACATGCCTGGCGGATCCGCCGAGCAGTTTTGATTTGCGGGACGTTGGGGGTCAAAACTATGTGTCCGGGATACGGGACCAGGGATCCTTTGGCACCTGCTGGACGCATGGGGCCATGGCCTCTATGGAGGGGAACCTTCTCATTACCGGCAACTGGACCGCGGCCGGGGAGAGCGGCGAGCCCAATCTGTCGGAGCGCCACCTGGACTGGTGGAACGGGTTCAACACGCACTGCAATGACGACGATCCCGGCGGAGGTGGACTCACCGTGCATGAAGGTGGCGACTACATGGTCACGTCGGCGTATCTGACCCGGGGCGAGGGAGCAGTCCGGGAGGTCGACGCGCCATATTCCGGCATCACAACTGCACCCGATCGATACCATCCAGACTATCATTACTACTATCCGCGGGACATCGAGTGGTACGTTGCAGGGTCGGATTTAAGCAACATCAACACCATCAAACAGAAGATCATGGACCAGGGCGTCATGGGGACGTGCATGTGCTACAGCGGCTCGTTTATTCAGGACTACGGCTCATATTACGCCCACTACCAGCCACCCAGCAACTCCACCCTCCCCAACCACGCCATTGCCATTGTGGGCTGGGACGACAATAAGGTCACGCAGGCTCCGGAGGGAAACGGGGCCTGGCTGTGCAAGAACAGTTGGGGCTATTGGGGCCCCGAATACGGCTACTTTTGGATTTCCTACTATGACAAGTGGTGCTGCCAGGAACCCCAGATGGGAGCCGTTTCTCTCCATAACGTCGAACCCTTGGCCTACGATAATATCTATTACCGCGACTACCACGGCTGGCGTGATACCAAGGAAGACTGCAGCGAAGCATTCAATGCCTTCACCGCCGAGAGCCCGGAGGTGCTTCGGGCCGTCAGCTTCTTCACCGCTGCCGACAACGTGACCTACACGGTGAAAATCTACGACCGCTTCGAAGGCGGCCAACTTTTAGACGAGCTCTCCAGCAAGTCGGGCTTCATCGAGTTCACAGGGTTCCATACCGTTGACCTGGACGCGACAGTTGCACTGGACCAGGGTGAGGATTTCTATATCTATTTGGAGTTCTCGGACGGCGGCCATCCGTACGACCGAACTTCGGACGTTCCGGTCTTGCTGGGCGCGCAGTACCGCGTCATTGTGGAATCCGCGGCGGATCCCGGCGAAAGCTACTACTGGAGCGGTTCAGAGTGGTTGGATCTTTATTACTATGATGATCCTCCCTGGACTGGTACTCTCAACTTCTGCATCAAGGGACTGGCTACCGAGAGGGGCATGCAGGTCAGCCCATCGGGTGATTTCAAATCGGAAGGTCCTGTGGGTGGGCCATTTTCACCTTCCAGCATGACCTACCGGTTGGAGAACAAGAATGACTCTCCTATCCAATACTTGGTATTCAGGGATACCAGCTCACTGTTTATAAGCCTCTCCGGAGACGTCGAGGGAATTATGCCCGCGTCAGGAACGGCCGAGGTGACCGTGGAGATCAACAGCAGCGCCGAGACGTTCAGCGGAGGTCTTTATTTCGGTGTCGTGGGTTTCTCTAACCTGACCGACCACTTGGGTGATACTTATCGCGAGGTGTTGCTGGTGGTTGGTGACCCTGTGGTTCACCATGAATGGACGCTCGAGGGCGATCCTGGTTGGACCACGGAAGGAGACTGGGCTTTCGGAGAGCCGACTGGTGGTGGCGGCAGCCACGGCGGCCCGGATCCGGTAAGCGGCCACACCGGCAGCAATGTTTATGGATACAATCTCAGTGGGGATTACGATGAAGACATGTCGGAGATGCACCTGACCAGTCCTGCCATCGACTGCTCCGGACTATTCAACGTGTACCTGAACTTCTGGCGCTGGCTGGGAGTTGAGGACGGAAGATACGACCACGCTTACGTGCGGGTCAGCAACGATCAAACCAACTGGATTACGGTCTGGGAGAACCCTGCGGGAGCAGGCCTGGCGATGGAGGATACCTCTTGGATCGAGATGAATCTGGATATTTCAGCCGTAGCAGACAATCAGCCCACAGTCTATCTGCGCTGGACCATGGGGGAGAGCGATGGCGGGTGGCAATACTGTGGCTGGAACATCGACGATATACAAGTTACCGCCTACCAGTATGGCGTCACCTGTGGCGATGTTAATGCCGACGGATCGGTTGATGCAGCAGACATCATCGCGCTGATTAATTACTTGTACCTTGAGGCTTCGCCGCCGCAATGTCAGCCCATAACCTCCTGCGCGGACGTTAACTTAGACGGCGAAGTGGACGTAGGCGATATCGTTTATTTGATCAATTATCTGTTCATAGAGGGACCGGAGCCGTGCAACCCTTAATCTCCTGCAGAAGGCCAGATTAGTGTTCCGTCGGTCGTCTTGGTCCACATAAGAAACCAGATGATAGGATGGGAGCTCCCGTTACATAAACGGGAGTCTCCCATCACGATTCTCCTGATTTCAAGTTAGCGTTCTTTTATCGGACAGACTGCGTTCGTACTTTGCGAGAACCCTTTCTTTGGTTTAGGAAACCTTCCAGATTTTTCTGTCGCCAAGAACTCCTCTTCGTCTGACGGCAAAGACTAAAATGACTAAATCCGCGAGGCTCATCATGTCAAATCCCAAGAAAACGCCCTTTTATGACGTCCATTTAAGAAGCCATGCCAAAATCGTGGAATTCGCAGGCTTTCTCATGCCCATACTGTTCAGAGGAATCCTGGAGGAGCATAGAAGAGTCCGCTCGTCGGTGGGCCTTTTCGACATAACTCATATGGGTGAGTTTGAAGTATGGGGGAAAGGCGCCCATGATTTCATCCAGAGGATGACCAGCAACGACGTTTCGAAATTGGCCCCTCATCAGATTCAGTACTCATGCATGTGTTACGATCACGGGGGAATAGTCGACGACCTTTTAGTCTACCGTTTGCCCGATCATTATCTCCTGGTGGTAAATGGCGCTTGTCTTGAAAAAGACTTCAAGTGGCTTTCAGAACATGTCTCAGGTGATGTGGAGTTGAAGGATGTGAGTGATGAAACCTGTCTTCTGGCGATACAGGGGCCAAAAGCGGAAGACGTCCTGAAGAAGCTGACCGATTACAATCTACCAGAGCTCAAATTCTACTGGTCAGCGTGGGGGGAGATTAACGGCGTCGAGATGCTCTTCTCCAGGACCGGTTACACCGGAGAGGACGGATTCGAACTTTATTTTTCGCCTCCCTATGCCGAGAAGATGTGGAATGCAATCATGGAAGCAGGAGAAGAATTCGATATCGAACCAATCGGTCTGGGCGCCAGGGATTCTCTCAGACTGGAGATGAAATATATGCTTTATGGCAACGACATCGACCAGACCACCAATCCTTTGGAGGCAGGCTTAGGCTGGATAGTGAAATCGGATAAAGGAGATTTTATCGGAAAAGGGCCGATATCAGAAGTGAAGGAGAAGGGAATTGGGCGCAAGCTGGTTGCCATTGAGCTTGGGGACAAGGCTTTTCCTCGCCAGCACTACCAGATACACAGGGACGGCAAACAGGTAGGGGAGGTGACCAGCGGCACATTTTCTCCGTCTTTGGCCAAGGGAATCGGCTTGGGATACGTACCCATCGAATATTCAAAGATAGGAACTGAGTTAGATATTATAATCCGAGGAAAACCGAACAAGGGGATCGTAGTTAAGCCGCCATTTTATAAGGAATTCACGCATAAATAGGTGGCATGGGGCTGCGTGAGCATGTGCCGAAGTTCTGCCAACCGGTAAAGGAATTCGATGAACAGGGACAAGGTTTACAGAATAATAGATGCTAATTTGAATCGCGCGCGCGAAGGGATCAGGGTAGCAGAAGAGGTGGCTCGGCTCTATTTTGATGACGCCGAGCTATCATCGCAATTCAAATCTCTTCGACACCAGTTGACCAGAGTTGCCAAGAAGAGCTTTGATGAAAAAAAATTGCTCTCCTTTCGGGACAGCCAAAAAGATGTAGGGGCAGACAGCATGGGAGGTCTGGAGAAAAAGAGGGCTGATTTGGAGTCGATCGTCCAGGCCAACCTTAGAAGATCGCAGGAGGCTGTTCGGGTGTTGGAGGAATTCGGGAAACTGATTAGAGAGGAATCTGCCCAATCTTTCAAAAGAATCCGGTTCAGGGTTTACACATTGGAACAACAAATAATGAAATCCATAAGAAAATTCCCTTGATTCTTTAAATCCCTCCTTGTAAGTTGAACCATAACAAACGAGTTAGACCAATTGACATGATTGCCCCCGGCCACTTGTGTTGAGCTTGTTCTAAACCATACGGTTCAGGACTGGTCGAACGTATCCATGGATGGGTGTAGAGTCTCCTCTCCCCGACGGACAGAGGATTAAGTTGAAAATCCCGCCGGAGGCGGGGGTGAGGGGGAGATAGAGAGATGACCGTGTTGACATTGATCTTAATCCTCGTAACACTGAGCCTCTTTTTCTGGGTCTTCCGTTCCCACGTTATCTCGTTATTCTATTATCTCTTAGTCCGATTCGAACGAAGGAAGATCAACTCCCAGTTGCTTAGTTCATTGAGGGACGATCTGGTTCACGAAAGGAAAAAGAAAATCGCAGGACTGGAGATGATACTCTCTAGTTGGGAGAAAGGAGACGAGGTCCAGCCTCGATATGAATATTTCGAGCAACTTGTGGATCAGTTGAAGAATCTTGTTCTCGAGCAAAGAAGGAATTTGATGGCAGTTACAGGTGACATTTTTTTGTGGGGAAAATTATGGATTATGCTGAGACGAATTGAGAAGACCTCAAGCGAGAAGAAAGAAAAATCCGATGCCCCAAAACTGAGAAAAGATTTAATCCTATTTCAAAATGTGATAGAGGAAATTGTAGAAGATGCTACTAAGAGGTTCTCTTTTACGCTCAACGAAGTGGTAAAAGAATCTGTCAAAATTGTCAAAATTGAAAAATCCAAACTAAAAAATATTGAAATTACAGAACAACTGGATGACGTCGGTGACACCGTTCGATTCTCCTATGATAAATTCAAGCAATGGCAGAGAGTTTTGACCAATCTGATACGCAATGCAGTGGAAGCCGTGGAAGCGAAGCAATCAGGGACTGGGGGCTTGGGGCTGGTAGCCGCCGTTCGAGAGACGGGACAGGGTGGGGATGAAACAGTAGCCGCAGACTTTAGTCTGCGAGGGGGAGGAAAAATAGGCTGCGTCAAAATTTCCACCCAAGCCATCCACTCAGTCTCAGTCCCCGTCTCAGTCTGTATCGAAGATTCCGGCATTGGCATGGATGAGTCTACTAAAGCTTCTTTTTACAAGAAAGGATTCACCTCGGGAAAAGAAGGGGGTTTGGGGCTTGGGGTTAGTGAGGAGTCGATCCAGTTCCTTAATCGTTATGGCAACTGGCAGATTGAAAGCCAAAAAGGAGTCGGCACAAAAATAACCATAAACATAGACAGAGAAAAAGCCCAAAAAGCCGAACTCATTCTTCCTGTACCAAAACCTTTCTTCCAAACAAAGTTGGCCTTCGGTCTGTCTTTTTTCCTGCTGGTTTTGATCGCCTTGGCTCTCCTTTTTGCCTTTCACAAATATTCAAGATTCTGGCAGGACTGGAATCCGGCTTCCTTTGGAGTGCCGCAAGAAAATCGCCTCACAGTTAAAAACAAATCTGGAGACGTATTGTGGGATGTGCTTCTGCCTTCACGCATAATGCTTTCGTTCCCCAAACGGACTGAACCCCTGGTCAAACTCACTGATTTGGATGATGATGGTAGAAATGAAGTTTTAGTGGGAATTGATTTTACCGAAAGTACCACCGGTAAGTTCATCTGTTTCAATTACAGAAAAGAAAAGCTGTGGGAGTTCGCTTGTGGAGATTCAGGCATCTATCAAGGTTGCAACGGGTATTTCTCTCCAGGGAATATTTTAGTTGAAGACCTTTTTGGAGATTCTAAAAAAGAGATTATAGTCAATAGCGCACATTCAATCTGGTTTCCAGACCAGGTAGCAATATTAGATAAAAAGGGGAATAAGCTATCTGAATACTGGCATCCAGGCGTATTTAACTGTCTGTATTGCTTGGATTTTGATAATGATGAAAAAAAAGAAATAATCTTAGGCGGTGGAAATAACAGAATGGGTTGGCGCCCAGTTGTTTCTATTCTTGAGCCCAAAAGAATGTTTGGGCAGGCAATACCCTATAATGCGGCGAAAGAAATCGAGAAAGCAAAAGAAGAATGGTATATAGTTTTCCCACATATCAAAAAGAGTCTGCCGGATGAATCTAAGTGGGTGCATTCTCTGTCTTGGGTTTACCACATCCGGTCGTTTACTGAAGACGATGAGGTGCAGGTTAATTTGCAGGACGGTAGAAATTATTTTCTGAGGTTGAATTTTGAGGTTAAGAACATCTACTTCTATCCCTCTGGTTTTCTCGGGTGGAAAGAAAAATGGAAATTTCCCTATGACTTAACCGAAGAGGATGAGGAGAATTGGAAAAACATTGAGGTTTGGAAAGAGGGGATTAGAATAAGATAAGAATGGCTTTTTTCCAAAAATTAGAAAAGAATTTCCAGAAATTAGAATTTGCCAATGTCAGAATAGGGTTTATCGTCTGTGATCCTCGCGGCTTGTCTCTCCGGATCAAATAGGTATCCTCAAGCATATCTTCAAGTTACCCCCCTCTTCTCTTTCAATTTAAGCCCAGAAGAATAACCTGGCATACAGTTTGCGTTACAGGGCAAACGTTAACACACTAAGCTGGCTTAGGACATAAAGAACTAACTTGACGAAAGGAGGTGACTGGCAGAAACTCAGTACAGATGTGCGAAAAGTCGACCAAGCGCTTGGTTTAATCCGCAACCTTTTGCCTGTAAATTCCTAATAAGATGATCGAAGGAAGAAAGCGTTATCAGTCAAATAAAAAATGTTAAGCAAGAAGCAAAACTATCTTTGTAACGTTAGTAGCGTTATAGGAGGAAGAAAATGAAAAGAATACTGATGATGTTGACAATTGTTCTGATTTTACCCGGCGGCTTGTTAGCCAATACATTAACCCATTGGGCTATTGAAGAAGGGTCCGGTGATACAGTCTACGATATCGGCGGGAACGGACATCACGGCGCAATAAATGGCAACGCCAGCTGGACAACGGCTTATTGTAATGCTTATGCTCTTGAGTTTGACGGTATTGATGATTGGGTATCATGTGGTGTAATACAGCCGTATCTAACAACTTCATTTACTGTTGAGGTGATTTTTAAAGCTCATATCACTGGAGAAAGGCAATGGATGTTCTCCACAGGTGGTTCGGATCCATACGCTTGGACGGCAATCCAGATGCACATAGAGTCAAACGGAATGTTGCAGTGCGGGATTAGATTTACCGGGACTGGGTCCCAGGTTCTGCTGACAAGCCCTACCGTTGTTGGCGATGGGAAATGGCATCATACAGCACTCCTGTATGACAATGCCAACCTCAAGCTTTATTTGGATCGTGATCCTACACCTATTGCTGAGGCACCAGCCACAGGGACGATCGTTCAGCAGAACCACGGAACTTACATAGGTAGGTATGACTGGGGGAACCCTACAGCGTTCGCCGGCAGAATCGATGAGGTAAGAATTTGTGACACGGCACTTTCCCTAGATGAATTCTTGCCGTTTGCTCCGTGTGGGGACGTGAATTGCGATGGGAATGTTGACATTGGTGATGTGATGTATCTCATAAATTACCTGTTCATAGGTGGAGCCCCACCCTGCGGGGAAGATGGGCCTTTGTCATCGTCCGGCAGATCGAGCATCATTCGCGAAAGCGTAAAGGCGGCAAGTATCGGATTCTCTGCGGCGACGCGATCAGAGAATAACGAGCATGCGATTTCTATACATTGCGAATGTGATGTTGACGTTTCCGGTCTCCAACTTGAGATCAACTACGACCCCAAAGAGATTACCCTACTTGAGCCAAGCCTCACCCCACGGACGTACGGTCTTCAATTGTATTTCCATACAGAGGATGGTGTACAGAAAATTGGAATTCTAGACTTACATGGTCACAACTACATTTCGCCTGACGAAGGACCCTTGGTAACACTCAGGGCAGAAGGAAACAATCTTAGCAGTCTGACTATTAAAAAGGCTGTTTTGGTTGACAGGGATGCTAACAAGATTCCGGTTGAGATAGCCAAAACCATTACTGCTACTGATGAAAAAACTATACCACAAAATTTCTCGTTGGCGCAGAACCATCCCAATCCTTTTAATCCTACGACCGGAATTCAGTTTACAGTTGCCAGCGAGCAGTCTCCAGTCCCCATCACCCTAAAGATATATAATGTCCGAGGCCAGTTGGTACGAACTCTGGTGGATGAGCCTAAGATGAGCGGAACTTATGAAGTGATGTGGAATGGTAGGGGTAACCAAGGCGAGGAAGTAGCAAGTGGTGTCTACCTCTATGAGCTCAAGATTGGAGATTACACGGAGACCAAGAAAATGATTCTGGTCAAGTAGAGGGGAGCATGCGGCGCGGGCGGACCTCCGAGTCCGCCCCGCTGCATGGAAGAAAGTGATAAACGATCGTGCATCCACCTGAAGCGACAGGGTTCACCCAAGGGGAAAGCCGCTCTTTGGCGAAAGAGAGAGCGGCTTCGGGTTCAGAATAAGGGAAGGGAGGCCATCTTGCGTGTTTTAAGGCTTGACTCGACCATAAATTCTGATATCTTGGAGTCGAAGAGGTCTCCCATGATCAAGGTTCTTATAATAGATGACGGGATTGATATCGCCAACTACTGCCATCAGTTTATCTCAGACGGGTTCGAATATGACCATATCAAAAGCGGAGTAAATGTTGCAAGAGACCTGAAGGCAAAAGATTACAGTTTGATTCTTCTGGACAAAAGCTTTACCAAAATCGACAAATCGGAACTTTTGGGCCCGGTGCAGGATGCGGATAATGAGGGCTTGAGAATTCTGACAGCGATCAAAAAGCTGGATCAGAACATCCCGGTGATCATGGTCACCGCCCATGCGGATTACGATTCTATGTCCTCAGCTTTGCACCTGGGAGCATTCGATTACGTGGAATGGGATGCTCTCCGGAAGGATTATCTGTTTCTCAAGCTGAAGATGCAAAGAGCGATTCATTGGGTGAAAAGCTCGCGTAGCGAATTGATCAAGAGGTATAATCATTGGGGTTTGATCGGAAAAAGCGAGTCTGTGGTCAGGCTTTTTCAGCAGGTGGAAACTGCTTTGAATTCCGACTCCACTTTGTTGCTTCAAGGTGAGACCGGAAGTGGTAAAGATTTGGTTGCCAAGATCATTCACTTTCACAGCAGAAGATCGTCAGAACCATTCGTTTCGGTTAATTGCGCTGCCATTCCGCCCACTCTCCTTGAAGTTGAGCTCTTTGGACATGAGAAGGGAGTATACACTGACGCCAAAGAGAGAAGAGCGGGTGAATTTGAGATAGCAAATGGTGGCACTATATTCTTGAATGAGATCGGTGAACTCCCAAAGAATCTTCAGCCGAAGCTCTTGAAAGTGATAGAGGAGAAGAAAGTGGATGTCATCGGAGCACCCAAGCCGATTGATGTGGATGTGCGCATAATCTCAGCAACTAACAGAGATATCGAAGAGGTGATCCAGAAGGGAGGGTTCCGCTCCGACTTGTATTATCGATTGAAAGTGTTGGAGATCAAACTTCCCCCGCTAAAGGAAAGAAGGGAAGATTTGCCACTCCTGGTAGATTATTTCATCCGGAAGAAATCCGAACAGGAAAACAAGGAAGTAGCCGGGATAACTCGCGAAGCTTTAGATTATTTAAGGCAGAAAAAGTGGGAAGGGAACGTAAGAGAGCTGGAGAATTCAATTGAATTCGCAGTAAAAAATGCAGACAGGTTGGTCACTCTGAAGGACCTTCTGGAATCGCAAGTTTCCACTGAAAAACCTTCCTTCTCTTCGCATGGAAGCTGTTCAAAAGAGAGCCCGCATGAGGATTGCCCGGTATTCAAAGATGCAGACATGAATCAGATCGAGAAGGTAGCGATTATTAATGCGCTTAAATGCAATCAGGGATTAGTCGACCCTGCCAGCAAGGCTTTAGGAATCTCCAAAGCCACTATGTATAACAAGATCAATCAGTATGGGCTTTCCGACCTGGTAAAGGGTTATGCTGAGCGCTGAAACATAACGTACGAGCCTGCGCCACAAATCTCTTCAGATTAAATGGAATGTTGCGATAGTTTCGACAATGAATCCTCTATTACCGGCCTTACCTCTTCCTTCGGGGCTTCGTAACCCCAGCATTTGGATGTCCCGTTAAAGAATAGTCCCCGCGAAATCTCGTATTTCTTCAGAAAATCTAAATCCCCGGCATTGAACTCCCTCAGGACCACCTTGTCCCCGTATTCCTCGCATACCTCCCTCACATTATCTCTCTCCACAATCGAAGTCAGGCACATGGGATTCCAGATGACATCCACAGCTATCCTATCTGGAAGTTTTTGCGGGACGAATTTTGACTTGTGCAATTTGGGCGGCTCGGCATCGCCAAAGTTCTTCCATACGATCACCGTCTCTCTTTCTCTCTGAATTTCCTCCCCCGCCTTTGGCGGGATTTCCAAATAGCCCAGCCTCTTGAAGAACGATGCCGGCATGAACCAGAACTGATTGTCATAGCAGAGAACGGCGATCCCCTTTTTGCCCGCCTTTTTGGTTTCCTCCTCCGCTGCTTGCACCAAAGCTCTTCCGTATCCGGTGCCGGTTTTTTGCTCATAGACCCATTTGTACTTCAGAGTCAGGCAGGGAACGGTCATAAGATCCTTTCCCGACATTCCCCAGGTATCCATCTCTATAGGTAGAGAATGAATGAAGCCGACAGGTTCTCCCTTGTCTATCGCGACCTTAACCCTGAGACCTTTCCTAGTTCTATCCAGAAGCCAGCTTTTCCTTATCTGGGCCGCAGTCGGTAAATCCGGCCGCTTTTCATCCACGTGCGTACAGAGAGAAGCGAAATCCAGGAATCGTTCCTTCAAATCCACTACTTCCACGTTTTTCTCCTACGCGAAGCGTTCGTCCTAGCTTTCTGTTTCTTGCAGAGCTGCGCCAAGCCATGAAGGCTTGGCTACGTGACTCAAATGCTGTTCGAAAAACCATGAGTTAGCTGTCGGTTTCAGCCAAGCGAGGCAAAAAAAGTGGTGGAGGAGACCAATCACAACTTCTCCTCCACCGCTACAAAATCAGTTGTTAGTCCACAGTCGATAGTCAAAAGTGCCCCTCCCCAGCCACCCGTAATCAACTCAGTCTCAGTCTCCTTCTGGGTCTTACGATCTTTGATACTTCTTGACTCCCTCCTCATAGAGATTTCCGCCGTGGGAATCCTGAACCACGATGGCGGGAAAGTCTTTGACCGTATATTTTCTGATCGCCTCAGCACCCAACTCCTCCCAGGCAACCAGCTCATTTCCCGTTATGGACTTGGCAATCAGAGCGGCCGCCCCACCAATTGCGGCGAAGTACACGCCGGTGTATTTCTTCAAAGCATCCTGGACCCCGGCACCCATTATTCCTTTTCCGATCATTCCCTTTGAGCCGGCTTCTAACATCCGGGGAGCATAAGTGTTCATTCTACCCGAAGTGGTCGGACCAGCTGAGCCGATCACCTTGCCCGGTCTGGCAGGCGATGGCCCCACGTAGTATATCAACTGTCCCTTAATATCGAAGGGTAGCTTCTCGCCTTTGTCCAGAAGCTCCACCATCTTTTTGTGAGCCGCATCCCTGGCCGTGTAAATCTCTCCGGTTATCAACACATTGTCACCAATCTTCAAGTCCTTTGCCACCTCATCCGTGAGAGGGGTATTTATTTTTTTCTGTGCCATTTTTTTGTCCTCCAAATCTGTTTGAATCCGAAGTCTATGTAATCTAAACGGAACCGCACTTATGTGGCTGGTGTTTCTGAGGGCAGAGCCCCGCAAAAGCGGGATTTCCGCTTCGCTCCAACAAGCTCTGCCACTACCCTGCCATATTTCTTACAGGACGACTTCCTTATGTCTAGCCACATGGCAGTTTAGGTTCACCGCGGCTGGGAAGCTGGCGATATGACAAGGATAGGTCTCGATGAACACTGCCAATGCGGTTTGAGATCCTCCAAAGCCTTGCGGTCCGATCCCCGATTTGTTTACCTCCTCTAAGAGTTCCGCTTCCAGATCAGCATAGAAGGGATTGGGATGCTTCGAACCGATCGTTCTTAGAAGCGCCCTTTTGGCCATCTCGGCACATTTCTCAAAGGATCCCCCTATCCCTACTCCTACTATGATGGGGGGACAGGGATTGCTTCCCGATCTTTTCACCTTGTCGATGACAAACTCCTTTACTCCTTCCACCCCATCAGCGGGCTTCATCATCTTCACCTCAGACATGTTTTCACTTCCCCCTCCTTTGGGGGCAATGATGATCTTCAGCTTGTCGCCCTTGACAATGTCCAGATGAATGACCGCCGGGGTGTTGTCTTTGGTATTCTTCCTCTCGATGGGATCAGCCAAGATGGACTTTCTCAAATAGCCTTCCTGGTAACCTTGCCTGACACCTTCGTTTATGGCCTCAAAAAGGTTGCCATCCTTGATTAAGACCTGGTCTCCCATATCCACGAAGACGACCGCCGTGCCGGTATCCTGGCACATGGGGAATTCGCCCTGCTTTGATATCTCGACGTTCTCCAGGATTTGCGATAAGGTGGCCTTTCCCACCGGAGATTCTTCCTTCTCATATGCCTTCCGGAGTGCATCCTCCACGTCCTTGCCCAGATTGTAATTTGCGTCGATGCACATGTCTTTCACTGCCTTGATGATATCTTTGGTGGATATCTCACGCATGTCTCCTCCTGTTTTGAGTTGGTTTGACAAAATCCAGCACACCACTAACCAAATTCTCTGTGGCTCGTGCCATTTCGACAGCTTTCAGTTTCAATAAACTTGCCGGCGTAGAGACAATCCTGTGTTCTGAGTCCACCACCGCCTCAGTCCCCCGGGATATTACGTGGACTGCCCCCAACTGTTCTATTTGTTTTATCAGTGTAGGGTCCTTTCCCGCAGTCAAGGTCAAAGGGGTCTCCAGGATGTCTCTTAAGGCCGAGGCAACAAGCAGGCTGGAAAGCCCGCAAGCTCCGATGGGCTTCTTTCGGCGGTAGATCTCCCTCATAGATCTTCTGATATCGGGATCCAACTTCAGGTATTCCTCATCCCCCAAAGAATCAGTAAGGTTCTTAATCACTCCATACCCGCCAGGCAGGATCAGAGCATCCACGTCCCTTCCTGAGAGATCCTTCAGCTCCTTTATCTGGCCCGAAGCAATGCGGGCGGATTCGCTCAGGACGTTTCTCTTGTCTGGTAGGCTCACCTGATTCAGATGATCGATCACCTCTTTCTGTGGGATATCTGGGGCAAAAAAGATGGACCTTTGTCCTCTTTTCTCCAGTTCACAGGAGATCAAGACTGCCTCCCAGATGTCAGTGCCATCGTAAGCTCCGCAGCCGCTTAGAATCAGAGCGATATTGTTCATAAACGAAAGATGTTCGTTGGTTTTCAGAGAACGAACGGATAATACCCTTAGCTATCCGCTGATTTCCTCATCTGTGCTTTGGGGAAAACGGCTCGTATCATCCCCATCATTGTCTTGTTTTTTTTCTTCCCTCTGGTATTGAACCTGCTCTATGGCATTTTTCTTTTGCCGATTCTGGAATTGCATATAAATGTTTTGAGCGGTAAATTGAGCACCATACATCGTCCGCTTTGCATTTATCCAGCGCCTCTTGACAACAATAAACATACCGACAAATATAATCAGAAAAATGAATACAACAAGTAACAAACTCATAATATCTTCACCAAGCATCTTACGACTTTTCAATTCGCTCTATTGATCATTCGCCCAGCTAGCTCACATTGGCCGGCCCCAGGTGATTTCATGTCCCCCAGGACCGGAGATCACAAGGAGATTGTCTTCGTGGCACGGAGGGTCTCTACATGTTCTTGTCAGCACCGCGAATCTCTTGATTCGGCTTCAAGCTATTCGGGGCTCTCTTATTGGGCATTCCACCCGGAAGGATACTCAAAAAGCGTCTTGCTCGTAATTAAAAATGAACACTGAAGGCATTGCGGGGAAGAGTTCTAAAGGATCAGTAAATACTTACCACCTTTTTGGTCTTTCCCTTGGGTTCAAACTTAACCACTCCATCCTCCAGGGCAAAAAGGGTGTCATCCTTTCCCATCCCCACGTTCAATCCGGGATGTATTCTGGTTCCCCTTTGCCTCACCAGGATGGTACCGGCCAAAACCGCCTCTCCCCCATATCTTTTCACTCCCAACCTCTGTCCGTGGGAATCCCTTCCATTCCTGGAACTCCCCACTCCCTTCTTGTGCGCCATAGAATTCGACCTTCCTTCGCCCTCGCTTGAGGACTTTAGTTGTTGTCATTCAAGATTAAACCCAAATATTGCTCTTCGCAACTTTGGGTCTAATAAGATAACAAACTTCTGCTATTTGTGCAAGCGAAATTCTTCTCTAAGTCAAAGATTTTTCTGTCGTGGTCTCGCTTCTTTTCGTCCCTCTTACGTCGATAACGAAGGAGAGCTTATCCTCCCCTTCCTTTCTATCCACGGTTACGTCGCAGTCGCCGGCAAACTGACCTCTTAGGATCTCCTCTGCCAGAGGATCCTCCAAAAACTTCTGGATGGCCCTTTTCAGGGGACGGGCACCGAAGGTTGGATTGTAACCCTTGTCGGCCAAAAACTCCTTTGCCCCCAAGGTCAGATCGAAAGAGATGCCTTTGTCTGCCAGCCTCTTAGCCACATCAGACAAAAGTATATCTATTATCTGCAAAATCTCCTTTATGCCCAAAGCGTGGAATATGATGGTCTCGTCAATTCTATTCAAAAACTCCGGATTGAAGGTCTTCCTGGTCTCCTCCAGGAGTTTTTGTTTCATCTGCTCGTAGGATGACTGTAAATCACCCTTCTGAAAGCCCAGAGTCTTTCCTCCTTTGATCTCCCGGGCTCCCAGATTCGAGGTCATTATGACCACGGTATTTCTGAAATCGACCCTTCTGCCCAGACTGTCGGTCAGAGATCCATCATCGAACATTTGCAGGAGGATGTTGAAGACGTCGGGATTAGCCTTTTCGATCTCGTCCAAAAGAACCACCGAATAAGGCTTCCTTCTCACCTTCTCGGTCAATTGCCCACCCTCCTCATATCCCACATAGCCGGGAGGCGCCCCGATCAACCGGGAGACGGAGAACTTCTCCATATACTCTGACATATCGATTCGGATCAGGGAGTTCTCGTCCTCAAACAAACAGGCGGCTAATGCCCGGCCCAGTTCAGTCTTGCCCACTCCGGTAGGACCTAAGAAGATGAAGGAGCCAATGGGTCTTCGGGGATCCCCCAGACCAGCCCTGTTTCGCCGAATGGCTTTGGAGATGGAGGTTATGGCTTCCTGTTGTCCTATGATTCTCTTTTTCAGCTCCTCCTCCATTCGCAAAAGCTTCCTGGACTCTTTCTCCTCCAACTTGAACAGGGGAATGCCGGTCATTTTGGAAATCACTATGGCCACATCCTCCTCGTTCAAGGTAACCTTCTCTCGACTTTTCCCCTCGTCCCAGTCTCTTTTCATCTGTTCCAACTCTTGTCGTTTGAATTTCAGCTCATCCCGCAGCTGGGCTGCCTTTTCAAACTCTTGATTCTTGACCGCCTTATCCTTATCCTTTTGTGTGCGCTTTATCTCCTGCTCGATTTGGTCAAAGGTTTCTGGGCGAGTGCAGGTAGCCAAATGGGCCCGAGAGCCGGCCTCATCTATCGCGTCGATGGCTTTATCCGGCTGAAACTTTCCGGTAATATATCTGTCCGACAGCCTCACCGCCGCCTCAAGGGCCTCATCGGATATTCCTACCTTGTGATGTTCCTCGTATCGGCTTCTCAGCCCTTTAAGAATTTCTTTGGTATCCTCCGTCGAGGGCGGGTCAATCATGATTGTCTGGAAACGCCGCTCCAGTGCCCCGTCCTTCTCGATGTATTTCCGGTATTCGTTCAAGGTGGTGGCGCCGATACACTGGATCTCCCCGCGTGACAGGGAAGGTTTAAATATATTGGAGGCATCCAAAGATCCTTCTGCACCTCCGGCACCCACGATGGTGTGCAACTCATCGATGAAGAGAATCACGTCCTTTGTATTGGTGATCTCACTCATGACTGCCTTCATCCTTTCCTCGAACTGCCCCCGGTATTTGGTTCCTGCCACCAGAGAGGCCATATCCAGACAGACTATCCTTTTGTTTTCCAAGGTCTGGGGAATCTTGCTCGCAACTATTCTCTGAGCTAAACCTTCGGCGATGGCGGTCTTGCCCACCCCGGGCTCGCCAATTAAGACCGGATTGTTTTTCTTCCTTCGCGATAGAATCTGAGAAACCCTTTCTATCTCATTATCCCTTCCAATGATGGGATCCAATTTCCCCTTTCGGGCCAGCTCCGTCAAATCCCGGCCGAAATGATCTAAGGCTGGGGTCTTGCTTTTCTTCCTTTTCCTGGCGTAGGAAGAGGGTCTTCCGCTCTGAATATTCTTCAACTCGTCGTAGACTTCCTTGTAATCGATGTCGTACATGGAGAGAACCTGAGCCGCCACACCCTCCTCGTCCCTCAACATGGCCAAAAGAACGTGTTCTGTGTCAATATCTTTAGATTTCAGATTCCTGGCTTCCTGCCCGGAGACCTCCAGCAGCTTCCTTACCCTGGCAGTGAGGGGCAACTGACCCATGGTCAGGGTCCCCCCAGAGGGTTGAACCACATCCTCAACCGACTGCTTCAGCTCGTTTAACTCTATGCCAATGTTGGCCAATATCTCTATGGCTCTCCCTTCACCCAAACGCAACAGACCCAACAGGAGATGTTCGGTGCCAATGTAGTCATGTCTGAGCCTGACCGCCTCATCCCGGGCGTACTCTATGATTTTTCGGGCTCTTTCTGTAAACATCTCGTTCATCCAATAACCTCCGTTTTGCTTTCCAAACTGAGACGACCGACGAAAAACCTCATCGGCCCTGGGCAAAACACGAATCTCTCCCTTACGAATCTCACTTCCCTTATAAACTACGCAACAAACCCCAAAAAGTCAAAGGTTATTTGTCCGAATTCTGGATCCATGGGAGATCGGAAGCTTGTCTTCTCATAATATCTCACTTCTCGCCCAATTTCGATCTGACCAGCTGGGTCCTCACCCTATCCCTTTTGCCAGGGTCCATCTTTTTGCCGAAGTACCTCTGAAGATGGGCCGGCTGAGAGAAGGCCAGGATCTCATTTATCTGAGAAAGGGTTAGGCTTTTCATGGTACCGGTTCCGACCCCCAACCTAAGCGCCGAGAGCAGATTCAGGACTTCCTCTGAGGTTAGAACCCGGGCGAACTTCAGAATTCCATAAGCCCGCCAGATCTTGTCTTCGATCTGGTCCTTGGCATCCTTGAAAAGTCGGCCACGGGCATTCTCCTCGTATTCGATTATCTGTTGGGTAACTCTTTCCAAGCTCTCCATTATGTCGTCTTCCGAGCGGCCCAAAGTGGTTTGATTGGAGACCTGAAAAAGGCTTCCCAAAACATCCGAACCTTCCCCATAGAATCCCCTTACCGCCAACCCCAGCTTGCCGATCTGAGAGATCACGTTCTCAATCTCTCTGGTCAAGGCCAATCCCGGCAGATGAACCAGAACGGAGGCACGCATTCCAGTCCCCACATTGGTGGGACACGAAGTGAGATAACCGAAATCCCGATCAAAGGCGAACTCCAGCGACCGGGCCAGCTCATCATCGACCTTGGCGGCAATCTGGTAAGCTCCCCTTATATCCAAACCCGAACTCAAAGCCTGGACTCTCAGGTGATCCTCCTCGTTGATCATGATGCTTACCCGCTCTCGGTCGCCAATGAACAGAGCCGAGGAATCCCTGCACTGCTTGAATTCAAGGCTAATCAAGTGCCTTTCGACCAGGAAATTTCTATCCAGATCATCCAGTTGGCTGCACTTTACAAAAACGCCCTGACTCAGGGCGGGGCTTTCATCCACGGCCGACTGGATAAAGGAGAGGATCTTTTCCCGGTTATCTGTATCTGCTTTCGAGGGAAAGGGACAGTTGGAAATATTCCGGGCCAATCTGATTCTGGAGGAGAGAACCATCTGTGAATTTGAGCCTTCTCCGGAAAGCCAAACCGCAGGCCTTTTTGCCATGTCTTCAAACATATGTTCCTTCCCTGGGTCGGTACACAAACCTCCGGCATAAGACTGCCGAAGACACGGGGCAAGGTCAAAAGTGCCCGTCAAAGATTCTGTCCAGACATGATCCTTTCACCCATACCCGCCTGGCTTGTTCAAAATGGTCGGGCCAGCTTGATCGTTCTGCACGCAGCCCCGCGTTTGCCGGGTGGTCTTGCATTCTTTGCCTATCAGTGCGCTGAGTTCCTGGTGCTCAAAGCCTTAATCCTATCTCTTAGCTCGGCTGCCTGTTCGAAGTCCTCCTCCCGTATTGCCTTTTTCAATTCCTCCTGCAGTTTACTTTCCTCTCTTAAGGGCTTCATCACGTCGCTTTGGGTGAGGGGAACTCTGCCCTGATGCTGAGTGGAACCATGAATCTTCCTCAAGAGATCGTTAAGCTGGCTTTTGAAGGTGGTGTAACAGTTTCCACACCCCAAGCGTCCACTCTTGCTGAAATCGGAAAAATGCATTCCGCAGGTGGGGTATCTCGCCCGGGAGGTTTTGCTCGGCTTTTTGACTAAGCTCTGGTCCAGCATGCTGGCTAAAAACTCAGCCAAAGGGAAAGGGACTCCCTCAAAGGGAGTATGAAACCTCCTCTTGTCCGCACATTCCCGACACAGATGCAATTCCACCTTTTCCTCATTGACGACCTGAGTCAGGTGAACGGTGGCTTCTCTTTTTCCGCAATCGTGACACAACATAAGAATTCAAAATGTAAAAAGGAAAATTCTAAATCTCAGCTAAAAAGTGAAACTCATTCTCTAACATCAAAGCCCGAACTGTATTCTCTAATTTCCATTTATAAGTTTCGAATTTGTTATGAAGATGGCACCGCCTTACCCTCAGCCAGAGTTATGATCCGGTCAGCCCTCTGAGCCAGAAGCTGATTATGAGTGGCCACGATAAAGGTCTGTCCCTTTTTTCGATTCAGTGCGCCCATCAGATTGTGCAGTTCCTCCCCGGTTGCTTTGTCCAGATTGCCCGAAGGCTCATCCGCTATCACCACCTGGGGATCATTGATTAAGGCGCGCGCCACCGCCACTCTTTGCTGTTCTCCCCCGGATAGCTCCGGTGGTGTGTGATCAGCTCGGTCTGAAAGCCCAACCTCCGAAAGCAGCTCTCGGGCTTTCCTTCTGATTGAGATTTCTGGCTCACCTGCTATCAGCTTGGGCATCATCACGTTCTCCAAAGCGGAAAACTCCGGCAAAAGATGATGAAACTGGAACACGAATCCAATGGTCTTGTTTCTGAAGTGAGCCAGCTCTCTATCGTTCAAGGAGAAAACATCGGTGGAATTCAAACTCACTCTTCCCTTGGTAGGTCGATCCAGAGCGCCCAAGACATGAAGCAGCGTGCTCTTTCCCACCCCGGAAGCCCCCACCACTGCCACGATCTCCCCTTTTTTGACTCCGATGTCCACTCCTTTTAATACGTGAAGCATCCCAGCACCAGTTGGAAAGCTTCTGTGAATATCAACGCCCTTAAGAATTATATCTTGATCGCTCAAATCGCTCTTCCAACCTATTCTATATCTATTTTCGCCAGTTTTCGCAATTTATTAACAATCCTGTGCAAAGATTCCCAAATCATGGCATCTGCCCTCCTGTTTGGGGGTCTTCATGATCTCCCACCGATATTCTATTACAAAAGCCATATTTGTCAACAAAAATCCTCAACCCGGGATAAGGGGTTTGAGAGATACAGTTACGCTGCCGACGAGAGAGGCGCGATAAACACCATCTGTTTTGACCTTTCTTTTCCTGCTATCTGAAGACAGTTTTCAAACTGACCCCAAGCCTGTAAGTGGCGGGTGCGTTCTTCCCGGTTATGGGAAAGTCAAGGGTGAAATCCAGCTTCCCGTGTTTCTCCGGCGACAGGTCGCCCACGGAAAATTGCAGAAGCAAATTAAACAGGTCGCCCGAACCCACCATCACCTGTTTGTCCACTTTGGTGGCCTGCCAGAAGGTGTACTGCAGGGCCCCGCCAATCCCTACGTTCTTGAAGTTCTTGACGCCCCCCCCGTCCACGCCAAACGAATTTCCCAATTTCTCATCCACTGATTCCCCATTCTTGTCTCTGTAACTCCTCCCAAACTGGTAGACAAACCGGCCACCTAATTTGAGAAAGCTCTCCTCTGTGAGCAGAATGTCGCCATTTAAAGCCAAATTCAAATCTGTCTGGCCATCGCCTGTGGCCCGTTCCACCGAGGAAACCTTGTTATGTGGTATGCCCGTGGGCAAAGTGGATCCCATTTCGCATGCAACTGACCAGAAATACCTGTCCATGAGATGATACTTCAGTGCAACCTGTACATCGCCAAAACCGGAGATGCCTGAGATACTATCGTGTCTGGCTCCATACCTCCCGATCGCCACCTTTTGACCCAGGACAAACGGAACACGGATGCCCAGGTCGAATTTGTCAGTTAAGCCATAAACCACGCCCGCTTCGAGGATATATGCAATGGAGTCACGTCCTTCTTCATAATCCAGCTCTTTACCCGCCGAAAAATACGTCTCTCCGGTAGCATACCGAAAGTCGAAGGTGGGATACCAGAATCCTTGAGGTAAGGAGGCACTGCTCCACTCTATCATGCCCCACTCCGGTTTCTCCAGGGATTGGCCGAATTCATAAGCAGGATACGCCGCAGTACTCAGACAGACCATCCCAAGCACCAGAACCAAGACAAGTATCACCTTTTTCATTTCCCTGCTCCTCCGGAGTTAGGAATTAGTAACCAGCTTTCAGATTTCCGATACAAGAAAACAGTTTCCGATGCCAGAACACGGGGGCCATCGTGAAATGGTTTGTCTCAAAGGTTCTGCCACCTCCACAGACAAATTTAGCAAAATGATCCGGTCCGGTCAACAAAAAAGCGATGCGATCTTAAAGGGAATAATCTGTATGTGGATTCCCTCTCTCTTCAGACTAGGTTCGATATAAGGCCGTAACGTAAGTCTCTTGGCTCACCGCCCTTCCCCGGCCTGAGCTCTCGGTCAATATGTCTCTGTCTATCCGGCCCTTAGTGAAACGTATCTTTGGCCTGGTTGTCCTGATAGACAGACTGAATCGGCCTTGTCTTTCACCCTTTGCGTCTCCCCCACCTTCACCATCGCTCCGTATCTAGATACTCCTCCCTACATTCAAACGTAACCTTTCACCTTGATTTGGTAATGCATCAAAGCAAAAAGCGGAGAAGCCAGCACTTCTCCGCTTTTCAACTCAGACATTCAAAATAAAAGACTATTTCAAGAGGACCATTTTCTTGGTCTGAGTGAAGTCTCCAGCTTCGAGTCGATAGAAATAGATCCCCGTTGAAACCTCCTTGCCCTGATCGTCCTCTCCGTTCCAGTCCGCAACTTTGTGTCCGGGGCCCAGCTTCCGATCGACTAAAGTAACAATCTTTCTGCCCAATATGTTGAAAATTTCTAGTTTGACCTGTGCGGGCTCAGGAATCATGAATTCGATTTCAGTGGTTGGATTGAAGGGATTGGGATAATTCTGCAAAAGAACGAATGTCTCAGGGAGAGTCTCCGCCTCACCTGTTTCTCTGACCTCGGTCGGGGGAAGGGAGTCTATTTTTCCCTCCAGCTCTTCGAACGCCAGCCATTTGGCATCCTTGGCAAACTTCAAGGCTCTGGTGAACAGATCCAGCATATTCTCGATCTTGGGAAGCTCTGCGTCAGGTGGCACCGGATCTTCATAGAGGAGATTAACCAACTCGAAATAGTAATTAGCGGAATCAAAAAACAGGTTGACCGTATCGGGCAGGCCAAGATCAGGTCTACCCAGAAGCGAGTCCAGCTTCTGTTCCAAGTTTTGGAACATTAGCCAACTCGCATCCTTCTGACACTTGAAACCGTGCTTGAGCAGGTCTATCTTCATCCCTATCTTCTCCAGCTCAGGGACGGCAGGATCCAGATGGGTCGAATTGACCTGGCCGAAGTAGGCATTGGCGCTGTCAAAACCTTCTTGGGCTTCCGGAGGGAAACCTATGGGAGTCCATCCATGCCAGGCGAACAGGGTGTCCAGCTTTTCCTCTAAGTGTTTGAAAACTATCTCCTTAGCCTCCTTCTGGTATTTCGCACCCTTGCCCAGATAGTAGAGTTTCTTCTCCACCTTATCGAATTCGAACAACGTCTCCTTCCATTGGGCAAACATCTTTTCCTTTGCCTGTTTCACGAACTGCTGACCTCGGCTCAGATAGAATATTTTGAGCTCGATCTTTTGTAGCTCGGTCAAACCAGGAATCTCACCTACAAGCTCAATCTGTGAAAAATAGTAATCTGCGCTGTCGAAATCAGCCACGATGTCTGGATCCAAGCTGTCCTGAGGTACGTGAGCATATGCATTGACTTTCACGTTGAGCGTATCAAACATTTTCCAGACGGCATGCTTTTGATATATTAAAGCATCCCCCAGATATTCCAGCTTCAACTCCATCTTCTCCAGTTCCGGAATATCTGGCTTCACGTGAGTCGAATCAACTAAATCGAAGCTGGAATCGGCTTGTTCAAAATCCGTTATCACCTCTGGGGGCAGACCTTCATATTCGACCCCCAATAGTTCATCCAGTTTTCTCTCTAGCTCCTCGAAGATCCTCCACTTAGCATGCTTCTGATATTGCAGGGCCGTGGCAAGATAGTGAAGTTTCAACTCCACCTTATCGAATTCATAGACCTTTCGTTTCAGTGCATCAAATGCTCTCCATTTGGCATCTTTTTCATCCTTTAAGGCATGTTTGAGATAGTGCACCATCCATTCGACTTTGTCGGGTATAGCCATTTCTATCTGATCGTAGATGAAGTTCACGGAGTCAAAATAGACGTCTGCGGACTCGAAGAGCGAATCGATTTCCCAAGGCAGAGTCGGCTCGGTGGTTATTCTGGGTTCTGGCAGGTAATACAGCTTCACCTCCAATTCCCTGAACATCAGCCACATGGCTTCTTTCTGGTGCTTCAGGCCGTATTTGAGATAATGGAGCTTCTGCAAAATCTTCCAGTCCTCGGGGGCCTCAGGCAAGGAGTCATGAACATAGTCGACCGAATCAAAGTAATCATCGGCGGCAATGAACAGATCTTCCACATCTTTTGGCAGACCCTCGTAAGGCCAGTGCAAAAGAGAGTCAAGCTTATACTCGAGTTCTTCGAACATCCTCCACTTGGCATGTTTTTGGTGGACCAAGGCCAGATTTAAGTAGTGCAGCTTCGATTCTATGTCCCTCAACTCCATACCCGATTGATTCTCATGAATGAATTTGACGGAATCAAAGTAATCATTAGCCCAAATGAAAAACTCCTCAACATCCAATGGTAAACCCAGAAACTCCCAACCTAAAAGGGTGTCCAGTTTAGCCTCCAGCTCCATGAACGCAAGGTGTTTGGCCTCCTTCTGGAACTTCAGAGCGCACGCCAGGTAATGAATCTTCCATTCAATGTTCTTCCACGGATCAGCGAAAGGAGGGTCTTGGTGAATGACATTCACAGAATCAAAGAATATGTTGGCTAGGTCAAAGAAAGAGTCCGTTTCAGGGGTCAGGTCACCAACCTGCTGATGGACTATGTCTACCGAATCGAAGTAAATGTCTGCGGTGTCGAAATAGGCAATTATATCTTCCGGAATGGAATATCCCTCCCCCAAGAGCGTGTCAAGCTTCGCTTCTAAGTCCTCAAAAGCACCCTTTTTGGCATGTTTCTCGTTTTTCAAGGCCTGGTTGAGATTCCACAGTTTCCGCTCGATCCTCCACAGCTCGGAGGAATCAGAAAAAAGTGTATCGTGGTGAATCAATGCTACCGTATCGAAGTAAGCATTGGAGACGGAGAAATAATCCTTCACCGCGAAGGGGAGCTCCCCTTTCCACGAATGAACGATTCCTACTGAGTCGAAATTATAATTGGCGCTATCGAAGTAACTCTCTGCCAAAGGAGGCAAACCGGCGCCCGGCTGCTCCAGAATGGAATCGAGTTTGGCCTCTAACGTATCAAATGCGGCGCGTTTGCCCTCCTTCTCCTCACCCAGTCCGTTACCGATGTAATAAAGCTTTGATTCGATTTTCTCCAGTATCGGCATCTGCTGGGAGTGAATGGCTGCAACCGAATCAAACCATGCATTAGCAGCTTCAAAATGCTGGTCGTATGATTCGGGTCGCGAGGGCAAGCCAACCACTTTTCCATTGAAAGGCCGAACCACAAAGACAATTGCCGTCACGGCCAGCGCCAAAAACGATACAACTCTAATCGCTTTCATCTTCTACCCCTCGGTTTAAAGGTTTGAAAGGATGCTTCCTCGCAATTTTTCGTTTTTGTCAGAAAGCTTCACGACTTTCACCGTCTCTCCTTGGCTTTTTCCCTCCAATAACCTCCTTTCCTCCAAAAGAAGAGGGAAAGCAGAAATCCACCCTCGATGCAAAATAACAGACTTTGTATTTTAGCGGATGATATTCTTAAACACTTGAATTGTCAAGGGAAAAATTGAAAAAGTGGGGACCTGTAATCTACCCAATAACTATGATGATGTATTTACTTACGATTATCAATCCGGTCGATTCTCTCTGGCGTCACTACCATATTAACTTTGGCATCGTGGAATCAAAAGAAGTATAACTCAAAAATGGTGAAAGGCAAGGAAGATTTCTCCCAACAGACGGAGCAGATTAAACAGATGAAAACACAATTACGAATGACGTATGAAAAATCATTCACACCTGATGGAACGGATTAGGCAGATACCAATCACTGAATTAGCTTAATTTGGTTAATCAGCCATGAGGCTCCGTTCCGCCCCCCAATCCTCTCCCCTTTGGAGAGAGGAAGAAAGAATCTCATCTCTGTTTTGCGGAGAGGGTTCACCCTGAAGGGGACTATGGGGATGAGGTCAAAAGAGCTTGTCCATCACCCAAATCAAGATGATTATGGAAATAATTGAATCGACTATCACTAAAATCGAATATCTGACGTCTCGCCAGCTAATTTCGTGGGAAAAGGGGGATTTGGTCAAAAGAAACCTAAAGCTGTTGCCGGTCCTGGTAACTGCAACCTTCTGCCATCCTTTCAAGATTAGCCTCAGGATAAAAACAAAGAGAAGAAGGAGGATGGCTATCTTTGGACCGCTGAAGCTTTCTATCATTAATACGAACATATTCAATGAACCGCCATTCCGAGGAACGGAGTGACGAAGCGATCTCGAATACTGGATTGCTTCGCTAACGCTCGCAATGACATTCTAAAACTGGGGAACGTTTGCAGCAGTTAAAAAGAACCAGCACCCAATTTGAATCAGGTGCTGGTCTCAAGATCCAGATTTGAACTTTTGACTTCAAAAGAATTATCGCAAAAAGTATCGAGATTATTCCTTAGGTTCGAGTCCTGCGGTCTCTTGACCCTTCCCATCGTTCTCGTGGTTTTTGACCACCCTTGCCACATCCACTAACCTATCACCCGGATCTAAATTTATCAACTTGACCCCCTGTGTGTTGCGACCGATCACACTTATCTGTTTTACCGGTTGACGAATGATGATCCCTTTTTGCGTTATCAACATCAACTCATCGTCATCAACCACCTCTTTGATGGTCACCACCTTGCCGTTTCTCTCGGTGGCTTTTATGTTGATGATACCCTTGCCCCCCCGGTTGGTGACCCGATAGTCCGAAATGCTGCTCCTTTTGCCGTAGCCATTCTCGGTAACTGACAGAATGGTGGTGTCCCTTTTTACCACCACCATTCCGATCACGATATCGCGCTTGGCCAAACTTATCCCTCTGACGCCGTAGGCAGCCCGTCCCATATCTCTGACTTTGTCCTCATGAAACCGTATGGCCTGTCCCTCTTTTGTCCCCAAAACGATGTCGCAGCTGCCATCGGTTATCTTGGCCTCGATCAAATCATCCTTCTGGGGGATATTCATAGCATTTATCCCGCCCCTTCGGGGGTTGCTGAAAGCGGAAAGCCGAGTTTTCTTGATCACGCCATTGCTGGTCGACATTACCACGAAATGCTGGTCGTCGAACTCTCTCACCGGCACAAATGCGGCGATCTTCTCCTCCTCTCCCAGATCGAGCATGTTGATAACGGGCTTCCCCTTGGCCAGCCTCCCTCCCACCGGGATCTCGTGCACCTTGATCCAATAACATCTTCCCTTGGGAGTGAAGAAGAGAATGTAGTTATGGGTGGAAGCGATGAAGAGATGCTCCACAAAGTCCTCCTCTTTGGTCTCGATCCCGATCACCCCCCTTCCTCCCCGGCTCTGCCTCCGGTACTGGGTGACGCTCAATCTCTTGATATAACCGGAGTGGGTGATGGTGATGACCATATCCTCTTCGGCGATCAAATCCTCAATGGTGAACTCCTCTTCTTCCTCCGCTATTTCCGTTCTCCGCTCGTCCCCGTATTTCTTCTTAAGATCCAAAAGCTCCTCTTTGATTATGTTCATCCTCTGGTGCTTGCTCTCCAGAATCCCTTTGAGCTTTTCGATCAACTTGATCAGGGCCAGATATTCCTGTTCGATCTTCTCCCTTTCCAAACCGGTGAGTCTCTGAAGCCGCATGTCCAGAATGGCTTGAGCCTGAATCTCGCTCAGCTTGAATTTTGCCATCAAGCCATCCTTGGCATCTTGTGGAGTTTTGGACGCTCTTATCAGCTTTATCACGGCATCTATATGGTCCAAGGCGATCTTGAGCCCTTCTAAGATATGTGCCCGATGCTCGGCCTTTTTTAGCTCGAATTCGGTCCTCTTAGTGACCACCTCGTGCCTGTGATCGATGAAATGGGAAAGAAGCTGCTTTAGGCTCAACACCTTCGGTTGTCCGTCCACCAACGCTAACATGATCACCCCGAAGGTGGTCTGCATCTGGGTGTGTTTAAAGAGTTGATTTAAGACTATCTCGGCGGGGGCATCCCTTTTCAGCTCCACCACGATTCTCATGCCATCCCGGTCCGACTCGTCTCTTAAATCCGAGATCCCCTCAAGGTGCTTGTCCCTGACCAGCTGGGCGATTCTCTCCAGCAGATTGGATTTGTTTATCTGATAGGGAATCTCCGTGACGATTATGCTTTCCTTTCCACTTTTTTGTTTTTCGATATTGGCCTTTGCTCGCAGGACGATTCTGCCTCTCCCGGTTCTGTAAGCTTCGACGATTCCGCTTCTACCGTGGATTATTCCACCGGTAGGGAAATCCGGACCTATGATATGATCCAGAAGTCTCTCACCCTCAATCTCCGGGCTTTCGATGAGAGACACTAAAGCATCTACCACTTCGCCCAAGTTGTGAGTGGGAATATTCGTAGCCATGCCCACCGCTATGCCGGAAGCGCCGTTACAGATCAGATTGGGAAATTTGCTGGGAAGAACGGTGGGCTCCTTCCTGGTCTCATCGTAATTAGACATAAGCGCCACCGTCTCTTTGTCCAGGTCCTCCAATATCTCCATAGCTAAAGGAGCAAGTCTGGCCTCGGTGTATCTCATGGCAGCCGGAGCGTCGCCATCGATGGAGCCGAAGTTTCCCTGACCATCCACCAGCATATAGCGCATGTTGAAATCCTGGGCCATTCTGACCAGGGTGGGGTAGACCACCTGCTCGCCATGCGGATGATAGTTCCCGGAGGTATCGCCGGCGATCTTGGCGCACTTGCGATGCGGTCTTCCCGGTGCCAAATTGAGATCGTTCATCGCCACCAAGATTCTGCGATTGGAGGGCTTCAGCCCGTCTCTCACATCCGGCAACGCACGTGCGGTTATCACCGACATGGAATAGTCGATGTAAGAGGATTTCATCTCCTCTTCGATATATACCGGAACTATCTTTTCCCGTTCCATTACCATAATATTGTTACCCCAAATCTAACCTCTCCCCCTGTTTCCCCCTCTCCACAAAAGTGGAGAGGGGGACTAAACGGGGTGAGGTAAATCAGACATCCAGATTTTTCACATATTTCGCGTTCTCTTCGATGAATTTACGGCGGGGTTCAACCTGGTCGCCCATGAGGATGGTGAAGATGTGATCGGCTTCCGCTCCATCTTCTAACGTCACCTGGAGCAAGGTTCGGGTTTCCGGATCCATGGTGGTTCTCCAGAGCTGTTCCGGATTCATCTCCCCCAAACCCTTGTATCTTTGAATTGATATCCCGGTATTGCCTAATCTCTCCATGTGCCGGTCCCTCTCCTCGTCGGAATAAGCGTAAAGCTCGGTGCTTCCTTTTTTCACCCGGTATAGTGGGGGCTGGGCGATATAGACGTAACCCTGTTCAACAAGTTGCTTCATGTGCCGATAGAGGAAGGTCAGGATCAAAGTCCGGATATGAGAGCCGTCCACATCCGCGTCGGTCATGATAATCACTTTGTGATAACGGGCCTTGTTTATGTCAAACTCGTCTCTAACATTGGTTCCTAAAGCGGTGATCATGGTCCGGATCTCCTCGTTGGAGAGCACCTTATCCAGACGAGCTTTTTCCACATTCAATATCTTCCCCTTTATGGGAAGGATGGCCTGGAATTTACGATCGCGCCCCTGCTTGGCTGATCCCCCCGCAGAATCACCCTCCACGATATAGATCTCGCAAAGAGAGGGGTCATCCAGGGAACAGTCAGCCAACTTGCCGGGAAGCGAGGAGGATTCCAGGGCGCTCTTTCTGCGGGTCAACTCCCGCGCTTTTCTGGCCGCCTCCCTGGCCCGAGCAGCGGAGGTCGATTTCTCCAAGATCTTCTTGG
>Ga0315539_1000146_pt1 | contig 53853 bp, 28 predicted proteins | sample SalMarSW160150MG_FD_203097 | JGI IMG/M metagenome (GOLD analysis project Ga0315539, IMG submission 203097) | Salt marsh sediment microbial communities from the Plum Island Ecosystem LTER, Massachusetts, United States - Salt Marsh Sediment SW1601-150 ...
TCGGAGCACACGCAGATACTTCCTCCGTTCGTTCACGCTCATCTTCTCTTCGTTGGGCATAGTCCCCTCGGTAACATTATCATTTGAGTGAACTATACCTCTTCGGTAACATTATCATTTGAGTGAACTATACCTCTTCGGTAACATTATACGTGAGTGAATACGTGCGCTTGACATCGCAAGTGAGATTTGATAATATAAGATGAGTAGTCTGTTGTCGCCAACATAGCAGAGTGCGCCTCAGTGCGGTACTCTGCTGATTCATACTATGGAGCACCGTGTGACCCATCGCGCAGACCTGAAAGGAGTTGCACATGGAGACCATCAACCAAGACGCTTTGGACCGTGTGAAGGACAAAGACTTCTTGGACATCAACGAGGCCACAGCCATCTTCGAGTGCTCGCGATCAACCATCCACCGACTATGTCAGAAGGGGCTCGTGTATGCCTACAAGGAACCCATGGGGCCGGGCACCAAGATGAAGTGGGCCATCTCCAAGCGAGGTTTGCTCGACTACTACAACGCCCGTAAGGAAGGCGCAAAGCGGCGTGGACTTCAGATGCGGGTGTGGCCACGGGACATCCCCAAGGAATGGCTCACCATGCGCGAAGCTGTAGATGCCACCGGCTGGGGAAAGGACGCCATCGGACGCTGGTGCCGGGAGGGGTTGGTCAAGGCCGAGCGGCGCTCCAACTGTTGGTTCCTGGAGCCCACACAACTCGTCACGTTCACCAAGCGGGCACCGAACGGCTGGGCAACCACCGCTGAGGCTCGCAGTATCACCGGCCTGACCCGTGCGCGCCTGTCGAAGTTGGCTCTCGAAGGCAAGCTCGTGGCGCGCAAAGCAGCAGGCCGCTGGCACTTCAAGAGGGACTCTCTTGCAGAGCACATGAGGCGGCGCGAGAAGTACATGCCCAAGGACTACCGTCGCCAGGATGTTACCCCCATGTAGCGGCGTCGGCCGAGCCCCAGCCAGCCTGGAGCGAGACGAGAGAAACACATTCCCTCCCAACTCCAAGACACCTCTGCCCGGGCCGCCTTCACCGAACGTTGAGCCTGATCCCGCCCGTAGACTCCTCTTCACACCCGGCAGCTCCCCTGAAAGGTACGCACCCCGGGGTCTTCGTGGTCCTGCACGAAAGTCCTTTCTCCTGTCTATCAAGGGTCCAAGCTCCATCCTCGAGACGTGAGCTGTGGAAGGCCTCGAAATCGCCACGGTGGACCACGGATAGCGAACACGTCCCCTAGCGCAGGCGCATGATCAACGCTGGATGTATGTTTGCTGGTTTTCCCCAAGACCCTCGGTCTTCCCATCTTGACACACGCAGCGGAGTATGCTATACTGGGTGAAACACCGTGTGGCGCCACAGCTCAGAACGCGAAAGGCGAGGAGGTTCAAGGGCGATGTTCGAGAAGAAGCTTCTGAGAGGATTGCTGCTGGCAATGGGGCTGGCCCTGTTGGTGGCGCTACTGCTGCCGATGCTGGCCCTGGCCGACAAGGACGACCCACCTGGTGGACCCGACGCCAGCGCCGTCGGGCACAGGACGATCAAGGGAAATCCGCTCACCATCCACGTAGCAAAGGATACCAGCATCCAAGTGTTGTACCAGGGCCAGACAGCGGGACAAGTGTTCCCATCAGCCGAACTCGTGGCGGACAGTGGGGCCTTTGCTTGGCCGGTCGTGCCCGGGGTGCCTTCAATGGTATATGGTCCCGACTTCTCCTTGTCAAATCATCCAGGCACAAGGGCCAGGACCTTCAACACATGGTGGAATCCGCTTCAGACTGGACCGACCGGTTCGGGCACGTCGGCCGATCCCTGGAAGGTGGAGACCATAGTGGATGGACCAGCGAGCATTACCTTGGGCCAGAGCGTGTGGTACGTCAACGGCAGCGACTGCTTCGAGGTATATTACTCAGTGATTAACGGCATGCAGTCTGACCTGCCCATAACGCTCTTCCACGCGGCTGATCTTCACGTCGATGGTAGCGACACGGGCTACGGCTACCACGATCCCACCAAGAAGGCGGTGGGTAGCTGGAATCCGCAGATGGACTTCTTGGAGTACATGGTACCGATCACCCGGTACAGCTTACCCACGGCCGACCACTATCAGGAGGCCGACTACCAGGAGATTTGGAACAGGATCGGAACCGCCCCAATGAGCCCCGGGTCAGGCTTCAACGACACCATACGCACCGACCTGCATGACAGCGGGTGCGGAGTGCAGTGGAATATCCTCGTCCCGGCGTCTGACTTCAGAGAAGTGGGCGTGGACTGGTGCTTCCTCCAAGAGGAAGAACCACCGCCCGAATTCGTGCCCGAGCCTGGGAGTGTTCTGCTCCTCGCCAGCGGATTGATGGGTCTGGCCGGATACGCCGGCCTTCGGGCGCGGAAGAGATAAACTGGCAGGTGCATAGAACCCTGATACACTTGCAGGCCCACGGCACGTCGTGGGCCTGCGTTTTCTCAGTTCCAGACTGTACTCTACGATGACGGGGACTGCCTCACCCAGTCTGTCGCACCGCCTCCAGGACGTTGGTCAGGCTCTCTATCTTGGCCAGCACGCGGCTCAATTGGGCCATGCCCGTGATCTCCAAGGTAGCGACAATGGTAGCCGTCTGGTCCTTCTTTCTGCTGGCGATCGTCGCCGCTATCATGTTCACATCTTCGGCGTCGATGACAGCCGCCACATCCTTGAGCAGCCCCCTACGATCATAGGCCGTGATCCTGATCACCACGGGATAGGCGGCATCCTGCTCCTCGCCCCAGTCCACCTCTATCAGGCGCTCCCTGTCGCCATCCCTCAGAACTCGTAGCACGTTGCCGCAGTCCAGACGATGGATGGTCACGCCGCGCCCTCGCGTGACGTAGCCGATGATCTTGTCACCCGGTAGCGGGTTGCAGCAGCCACCTATTTGGGTCAGAAGATCCCCAACCCCGGTCACCGTAACCCCTCTCGCTTCGCTGGTGGACACCACCGGCGGAGCTTTCTCCTGGAGATCCTCTTCCTTGCCCCCTTCAGTCTGGAGCATCTTGGTCGAGATCTGATGGACGTTGACGTCCCCATAGCCGACGGCGGCCAGCAGGTCATCAACCTTCCCAAAGCGGAACAGCTTGGCGAGGTCGTCGTACTTCTCGCGTTCGATCCCCAGCCGCTTCAGCTCCCTCTCCAGAAGCGCCCGTCCCCGCTGTATGTTCTCCTCTCGCTCCTGCCGCCGGAAGAACTGCCGGATCTTCTGTCTCGCCCGACTGGTGTGCACGTAGCCCAGATGAGGGTTCAGCCAGTCGCGACTGGGACCGCCTCTCTTGGCCGTGAGGATCATGACCTGATCGCCGTCTTTCAGTTGGTGGTTCAGTGGCACTATTCTGCCGTTCACCTTGGCGCCCTGGCACAACTGGCCAATCTCTGTGTGAACGTGATAGGCGAAATCGATGGGGGTCGCTCCCCTGGGGAGCTCGATGACATCCCCCTTGGGGGTGAAGACGTAGACCTCCTCCGGGAAGAGATCTGTCTTCAGTGAATCGACGAATTCCTGGGCATCGACGAATTCCCGGCGCCAGTCCATCAGTTGGCGCAGCCAGGCCATCTTGGACTCGAGAACTGCGTCTCGCTCCACCTGTTCCTTATAGCGCCAGTGGGCCGCGACGCCGTACTCCGCCATCCAGTGCATGTCCCAGGTGCGGATCTGCACCTCCAATGCGCGTCCTTGAGGGCCGACCACCGCTGTGTGCAGGGACTGATACATGTTGTCCTTGGGCATGGCGATGTAGTCGTCGAACTCCCCAGCGATGGGACGCCACAAGGAATGCACCATGCCCAGGGCAGCATAGCAGTCTTGAACGTCACCTACGATGATCCGCGCTCCATACACATCGTAGATGCGATCGAAGTCCCTGCCCCTCTTCTTCATCTTCTGATGGATGCTGTAGATGTGCTTTCGGCGGCCTGTGACCTCTGACTCGATCCCGCCCTCCAATAGACTGCTCCTCAGGGTCTGCACGACCTCCTCCACATGTCGTTCGCGGTCCGTCTGGCGTTCCTTCAGGAGGTCGACTACCTCGCGGTACCGGTCCGGCTCCAGGTACGCCAGAGCCAGGTCCTCCAGCTCCTCCTTGATCTGCCACATGCCCAGCCTGTGTGCCAGGGGCGCAAAGATTTCCAGGGTCTCCCTGGCGATTACCGTACCTCTGTCCTGAGGCAGCGCCCCCAGGGTGCGCATGTTGTGCAATCGATCAGCCAACCTGATCAGGATAACGCGGATGTCATCCACCATAGCCAGGAAGATCTTACGCAGGCTCTCGGCCTCCTCCTCTTCCAAGCTCGTCCAGGTGATCCTCCTCAACTTGGTCACGCCGTCTACCAGCGTGGCAATCTCCTCCCCGAAGATCTCCCCAATCTGCTCCACGCTGACGGCAGTGTCTTCAGGCACATCGTGCAACAGCCCAGCGGCCACGGTAGCCGCGTCCATCCGAAGGTCTACCAGCGTGGCTGCGGTGGCCAGGGAGTGCTGAATGAAGGGCTCACCCGACATCCGCGACTGACCGTCGTGTGCGTCGGAAGCAACTTGGTATGCACGCTTGATGAGAGGGATATCCTGGGCTGCAATCGAGCCCTCCCCCCGTCCCAGCAAGTCCTCCAGAGTCGTTGGCAGTTTGTCCATGGGAGAGTGTCTTCTCTCTGTAACCTTCCTCACTTTTAGTATACAGCAGCCAGGGTCGAAATTCAAGAGTATCATGGTCGTAGAGTGAGGTGTTGGCGCTGCCCGCGGCGCTGAGGGGCACGTCCTGCTGCGGCTCGGTAAGGCTGTCTGACAACTCGTCATACGCGGGTGTGCAATAAGGGCACTCACAGTGCATCGGGCTGGAGCGCCGCTGCCAAGGGCGGAGGGAAGCTAACGCAGGACTTCAGTCCCCCGTGGGAGCTGTCCCGAGTGGGTTTTTCAACATCCTCCCTACGGCTCTTGCGCTTGCGGCGGGGACTGCTATAATTGGCCGTATCCTGTGCCGGCTGACCTTGTCGCCCAACTCGAAAGAAGCGAGGCCAGGACCGCTACCCACCGATCATGGCTGAGAAAGACCCGCGAATGGACAGTGAGAACTCGCCCGCCGACCCGCGGCTGTTGGGTCCCCCCTGGCTGACCGTAGAGTCAGCGCTCTACATCAGCCTGGTGCTGGGGGCAGCGGTGCTGCGGTTCCACGCACTGGGAAGCCAACCGCTCCAGGAGCAAGAAGCTGAGCTGGCACTGGACGCCTGGCGCTTCTACACAGGTGGCGCAGCCAGCATCAGAGGTCACAGCCCACTGCTGTTCCACGGCACCACATTGCTGTACGCGCTCTTCGGCGCCAGCGACTACGTCGTGCGAGTGATTCCCGCCCTCGCCGGCACGGCCATGGTAGGACTGCCCTACCTGCTACGCCCCTATCTGGGCAGACATGCCGCCCTGATTTGCGCGGCCATCCTGGCCTTGTCTCCATCCTTCGTCTTCTTCTCCCGCCAGCTCGACGGCGGCATCCTCGCCTCCGCCGCGGGCCTGGCACTTCTGGCCGGTGTGTTGGGCTACCTCCGACAGCGGAGGGAGTCCCAGCTCTACCAGGTGGCGGCAGCCCTTGGCCTCCTGCTCCTCGCCGACGGAGCCGCATATGCGACCCTGTTGGCTTTGGGAGCTTTCTTCGCGATTTCGATGCTCTACTCTCGCTGGAAGGGAGGAGCAGGGCCGTGGTCGCTGGTGGCCTGGCTTGAAGAAGAACGACCTCGCGGCACACCCTGGCGTGCCATGGGGGTCTTCGCAGGTCTCGTCCTGCTCCTGTCGACAGGGCTTCTGGTCAATCCGCACGGTGTACAGGCCACCCTCGATCTCGTCTCATCCTGGGCGGGCCAGTTTTCACCAACAACCGCAGGCCAACCCTGGCACTACTACGTCTCTCTGCTCGTGGCCTACGAACTCCCTGTGCTACTGTTCGGGTTAGTGGGCGCCTACTCTCTCGCCAGACGCGATCTCCTCTCCATGCTGCTGGCCCTATGGTTCGGCACCAGCCTCGTCCTCTACAGCCTGATGGGAACCAAACCCCCGTCCGGTGTGTTGCAGATCCTCCTACCCCTGACCCTGCTTGCCGCCAGAAGCATATCAGACTTGCTGGATCGGATCAGAAAGGGCGAGCAGTGGCTCTGGGCCAGGCTGTCGCTGGCGGTGTGCTTACCCGCGATCTTCCATTTGCTCCTCCAGCTAGCAGCTTTCGGCGATCCTGTCGACCCGGGCGACCCCAGGCATCTCGTCCTGGCCCTGCTGTCGATTCTCTTCCTCGTCTGCATTGTCCTCGTCGTGGGGGTCCTTTCCATGGATTGGAGGAATGCCCTCCGCAATGGAGGCGTGGTGGTCCTGGTCACTCTGGCTAGCCTGATGGTGCACACCACGTGGCGGCTCAACTACCCTCGCCCCGCGAACCCCTTCGAGATCTTGCTCCAGAATTCCACCTCTCCTGACGTCCGCAACCTGGCCAAGGCCATCGAAGAGTTCTCCAACCAGCAGCAAAGACTGCGATACAGCGTCGAGATCACAGTCTTCGAGGATGAGAGTCCCGTACTCGCCTGGTACCTCAGGGACTTCCCCAACCTGGCCTTCGTCTCGGGGTCCATTTCGCCTGCCACACCCGTAGTCATTACACCTCTGGCAGATCCGCCCTACCTCTCTGGCTACAGGGGAGCACGCTTCCGGATCCAGAGCTCGTGGGCAGGCCAGGACCAACCCGGTCATGAGCTCGTAGACTGGTTCCTCTTCCGAGAGTCCATCCAAGCGCCCGTGCACCGTGACGTCGTGATGTGGGTGGCACCAGAAGCGGAAGAATAGCGAGGTAATGGTGTTATGGAAAAGCGGTTCTCCATTCTGGACAAACCCTTACTCTCCAAGATAGCCCTCAACTGGGAATTGATCTGTTGGGTAGCCATCATCGTGGTGGCCGTGGGCACCCGCTTCTGGGACCTGGGCAGCAGGGCCCAGCACCACGATGAGAGCATGCACTCCTTCTACTCCTGGGAGCTCTACCGAGGTAGGGGCTTCGTCCACAACCCACTCTTGCACGGCCCCTTCCTTTACGATGCAACTGCCACCATCTACTTCTTCTTCGGGGTCAGCGACTACACCTCGCGCGTGGCCCCGGCCATCCTCGGGCTAGCCATCGTTTTCGCACCCTACTTCTTGCGTAAGTGGCTGGGAAGATATGGCGCCCTGGCAGCCGCTACCATGTTCGCCATCTCCCCCGGGTTCCTGTATTTCTCGCGCTTCATCCGCATGGACATCTTCGCCGCCTGCTTTGAGATCGTGGCGTTCATCGCCGTCATCAAGTACTTGCATCAGCGAAGGGAGCTCTACCTGTACGTCCTGGCCGCCGCTCTGTCCTTGCTCTTCTGCACGAAGGAGATCTCCTTCATCACCACATTCATCTTCGGCACTTTCCTGGTCATTCTGTTGGCCTGGGAATGGTTGCCCAAGAGGAAGTTCCCCCCCGATCTCGCATCCTTTGACCTGGTGATTGTGATCGGCACCCTCTGCGCTCCCCTGTACTTCACAGCCCTAATCATCAAGGTCCTTGGCCTCTGGGACCCCCTGGACTACACGAACTACGGCCAACACGATCTCCTCGTCTTGCTGCTGGTGACGGCGATCTTCGCGGCCTTGGGGCTAGCATGGAACAGGCGCCGGTGGGTGACTGCCGCTGGCATCTTCTGGGCCATCTACATCCTGCTACACACCACACTGCTCACCAACATGGGAGGGCTCTTGAGCGGACCCATCGGTGCCCTGGGCTACTGGTTGGTGCAGCAGGAGGTGCAGCGAGGGGGGCAACCGTGGTTCTACTACATGATCCTCGTTCCCCTCTACGAGTTCCTGCCCCTGCTCCTGGCCTTGATGGGCATGGGATACTTCGCGAGAAGGATGGCGCGAGAAGTCCGGACGCTGCAGCACAAGGATGATATCCTGTCTCGCAACGTCTTCTGGATCTTTCTGGCGTACTGGTCCCTCTCGACTTTCCTCATCTATAGCTGGGCTGGCGAGAAGATGCCCTGGTTGATCGTCCATCTCGCGTTGCCCCTGGTACTGCTGGCTGCCCTGTTGATCGACCAAATCGTGAAGGCCACAGATTGGCAAGAACTGCTCGAGCGCAGGGCGCTCTACCTCCTTGTGCTCCTGCCCACAGCCAGCCTGGTCTTTCTCGGTTTCCTCTCCTCGTCCCTCGGTGTCGCTCGCATCCTCTCTCGCGGTCTGGCCCCAGCCGGGTTCAACCTGGGAGAGCTCAACACGCTGACGCGCTGGCTCTTGGCACTGGTGCTGTCTGGCGTCCTTTTCTACCTCATCTTTCTCATTTGGAGGCGGCTCAGTGGCGGTTCCATGGCACGGGCGGTGTTCTTCACCATGGTTGTGATCCTGACCCTGTTCACCGTTCGGTACGCCTGGATAGCCACCTACATCCACAGCGACATCGCCAAGGACATGCTGATCTACACCCAGACCACCCCCGACGTAACCATGCTCATGGACGAGGTGGAGCAGCTATCCGAGAGGCTAGTGGGCGGCAAGGACATGAGGATAGCCTTCGACGAGTTCACGCAGTGGCCGCTGTGGTGGTACCTCCGCGACTACCCCAACAAGGTCTTCTTCGGCAAGGAGCCCGTGGGACCTATCGACGCCCCGGTGGTCTTCGTGGGTATCGAGAACGAGGGAGCGGCCAGGCCCTATCTGACGGACTACATCAGACGGCAGTACAGGCTTCGCTGGTGGTTCCCCGAGGACTATCGCAGCCTCATCGACTGCAACCTGGTCGAGTCGCTGGGCCGTCCGGAAACCCGCCAGGCCGCCATCAACTTCCTGCTGCGCCGCGACCCAACCACCTACGAAGGCGTGAGGTGTAGCTTCGTCGGGCTGGAATACTTGCGCAACCCGGAGACACGCCAGACTGCCATCGATTTCCTGGTCTACCGGGACCTGGAGAACCCCCTTGGTTCCTCCGATTTCGCCTTCTACATCCGCAGAGACATGGCTGCCGAGATCTGGCAGTCCAGCGCCATACCCATCGCCTACGAAGTCGAAGCGACCACCGAATACACCGACGCCTACAGAGAGCTGCCCAGCGTCTTGACCTGGGGCGAGCCCGGAAACCTCGAAGGCCAGTTCAACTTCCCCAAGGGCCTGGCTATCGACTCCGAGGGCCACGTATACGTCGCGGACAGCCAGAACCATCGTATCCAGAAGTTCGATGCCGATGGCACCTTCCTCACCGCCTGGGGCTCCCCAGGACAGGAACCCGGGCAGTTTAGCGAACCATGGGGCATCGCGGTAGGGCCAGGGGACATCGTCTACGTCGCTGATACGTGGAACCACCGCATCCAGGCCTTCAACTCTGAGGGCGAGCTGATCACCTACTGGGGCGTGTTCCAGGATGCTGGTGGAGAACTCCTGGAACCCCAGGGCATGTTCTACGGACCGCGCGACATCACCATCGACCAGGACGGTGACCTCTACGTCACCGACACCGGAAACAAGCGCATCCAGAAGTTCGATGCAGACGGCAACCCCATCGGGCAATGGGGCGGCGCCGGCGCGTCGGCCGGTCAGTTTCTGGAGCCGGTGGGCATCGCTGCCGACCAGGAGGGCAACATCTACGTGGCTGATACCTGGAACCAGCGCATCCAGGTTTTCGACGAGGATTTCCAGTTCCTCCGCCAGTGGACCGTGCAGGCCTGGCTGAGCGAGTCCATCGTCAACAAGCCCTATCTGGCCGTGGATGCGGAGGGGCGCGTGTATGCCACCGATCCCGAGGGCTCTCGAGTCCTGGTCTTCGACGGCCAGGGAGAGCTTCTGGCCATCTTCGGCAAATACGGTCAGGACGCTGCTTCCTTCGACCTTCCTACGGGCATCGAGATCGACGAGCTAGGTTATGTGTACGTCGCCGATTCCAATGACCAACGCATAATGAAGTTTGCCCCCGTGGAGTGACGCCAAACACGGCCCGTTCGAGTGGCCGACGTGGCTCCGGAGATGAGTGCAGGGACTTCTCGACCGGAGACAGACGTCAACAAGAAGAGCAAAAAGAAACGGGCCGTCCTTCTGGAGGACGGCCCGTGCTGTGCATCCAGAGCAGCGACAGGGAATCAGTCGACTCTTCTTCGCCGGCGCAACCCGGCATAGCCCACCAGTCCGGCCAGCCCGCTGCCCAGCAGCAACAGCGTCCCCGGTTCCGGCACGAAGGGCTCTTCCTCCTCCGGTGGTTCCTCGCTGGGCCAGATAGCCAGGCCCTCGAAACCATAGAGCCGTCCCCCGCCCTCGTCCGTCACGGTAGCGACCACGGTGGCTGCGCCATTCGTGGTGTCTATGGTGAAGGTCTGGCTGGGGATGGTCTGATGTTCGGGTTTGTCGCTGGGATCGCTTATACCCCACAACACGCCGCTTGTGTCAAAGTCGATGCCACCATCCACCAAGGTCACCGTGCCCAGCGGGCCCACGGGTGTCGCCCATCCTGTTGAACGGTCGATGGTGACCAGGTTGTTCGTTTCGTCTCCGCCCAGGCCGTACAGGACTCCGCCCCTGAAAGCCAGGCCAGTGACGTCTTGGCCCTGAGCGCCAATGGCCGTGCCTGCACCGGTGTTCGGATTGACCCGGAAGAAGATGGATGGTGTGGGATCGATCTCGTCGGTGGACATCCAAAGCCGGCCGCTGCTGTCGAAGGCGAGCCCGGTGTCCGTGAAGATCGCCCCAAGGGCCCCCACCGCAGTGCAGGCGCCGTTCGAGAGGCTGCACCTTACGAGCTCTCTCGAGCCACCTCCACCACTGACGCCGTACAGCACGCCTGTGGAGGAGAAGCTGAGGGATTCGATGTCGGTATAACCGGTGGGACCGACCAGTGTGGCCACCCCGGTGTTGAGGTCTATCCTCCACAGCCGGTTCCTGTAGTCCGAATCGACGGAGTAACCGATCACCGCGGCACCCTGACTGATTCGTCCCTCCGCATTGCCTACATGCGGGGACCCGCCCGTGACCGAATCGCCATCAGGATCCTGGGCCGCCACGACCGACCATGCTCCCGAGGCAAGCAGCAAAGCGGCCGCTAGGGCCAGAATCAACGTCAGTCCTCTCGAAGCACCCCGTGTAGGCATCTCCCTCGAGCCTCCTTCCGACAAGATGATACAGGCAGAACAGCGGCGCTGCCCCCAATCCCGTCTGTTCTCAACTCGCAAGGGCCTACGGGCACGCCAAACCAGAGCCCTAGACTCGTTTAGTGTTCACATTTTAGCAGAATTCCACCCTGCTGTCAAGCGCTCCACCGGAGACGCCGATCTGGGTGCCGCAGACTCGTCCCATTCGGGCCAACGCCTCGTCCTATAGTGCCACCTACCGCAACACTCATGTGGCCCCATCTGGCACTGCTGCGACCTGCCGAGCGCTGGGCAGACCGAGCGACCCCTTGCTTGACAACTCTGAGTTGATTTGCTATAATGTCTGATAAGCTTGCGGGTTGGAGCCCAACTCACCAGCTGTTGCCCACGCATTGCACAGACTAGGAAAGGGTGTCGATGACGAACCGCGATCGGGCAGTACGCGCATGTGCACCAAGGGGGTGGCCGGCTCCGCCTGTTCCCTCTTCTCTCAACGGTTCGCTTCATCTGAGCGATACCGTTCGACAGACCACCTCTAATCCGCTGTTCACCCTGGAGCGCTCCTTGTTTCCGGCAGGGGCGCTCTTGTTTTTCTTCGGTCAAGCCTGACCCCTATCTCGAACAGACGGCATGCATCTTCGCGCAGCGATGCGCCGAAGGCAATCGAAGTAGAAGTAGAAGGAAGAAGGTAAGGAGGACACACATGGATCGCAGAACGAAGTCAACCATGCTGACCGGCGGTGCGCTGCTGCTCGTACTGCTCGTGGCCAGCAGCTTTGCACTGGTCTCAGCGGCGCCGGGGCCAGACCTCAGTATTAACAAAGATGCGCTGGGCCGGCCCGGTAGGACAGGAGTAGCCATCGCCGGCGAGGAGCTGATCTACGAGATCGACGTCTACAACACAGGCGATGCGGCGGCCAACGTGGTGGTCAGCGACACCTTGCCGTCGCAGGTGATCTACCTGGGGTCCAGTCCCGAGGTCTGCACCTGGGATGGCTTCAACCCCTTGACCTGCGACCTGGGCGACATGAACCCAGGTGAGTACCGGGAGTTCGAGGTCAAGGTGCTCGTGGATCCCACGGCAGTGATGCTCGAGTGGGACGGCACCATCACCATGGACAACTATGCGGTGGTGGGCAGCAACGAGGACGACGACGACCCCAGCGACAACACGGTCAACTACTCCATCTTCGTGGAGGATTCCGCCGACCTCACGGTGGTGAAGATGAGCAAGCCCGATACTCACGTGAGGGCCGGCGAGCTGTTCACCTACACCATCTTCGTGGAGAACCTCGGCCCGTCCGTCGCACGCTTCGTGGGCATGCGAGACAACATACTATCCTCCGGCGACTTCCAGCTGGTGGATCTCTACACCAACCGCGATGAGATGGATGTAACCGAGTGCCTGGTGGAGTCAACGGAGCCCGGCATTTCCAACACCATATGGTGCGGTCTCCGGGCCCTCGAGCCCAAGGGCTTCCTGCCGCTGGAACTACCGCCAGAGCTGTTCTTCGACACAGGGCAGTGGATCATCACAGTTGTCCTCCGAGCCAACGAGACGCAGGACGTGAACAACCTGGTCGAGGTCTTCCCGCTCTCCGGGGAAGAGTTCATGGGGGGTTACGTCTTCGGTACCCCGGACCCTGACTGGTCCAACAACATGGCCGAGGACTTCATCTACGTCACCGACGTGGCCGATTTGTGGATCAACAAGGGTTGGGGGGAAGCACCGCGAGACTGGTTCATCGGCGCGCCATTCGCATTCGAGGACTGCTACGTCTACGAAGGTATGAATCTGGTTGGCGTGCGGGCCGGGTGCCCGTTCACCTACGGGATTGCAGTGGGCAACGTGGGGCCTTCGCTGGCGGAGAACGTGGTAGTGGAGGACCTGCTGCCGGCCGACGTGACGGTACAGGGCGTGGGGCCTTCGCAAGGCTCCTGCACCACGGGCATACCAGGCGATCCCTTCGCCCCTCTCACCTGCAACCTGGGCTACATCCCAGCGGGCGAGGGAGCGGGGATAGATATCTTCGTGATGACAGATGCCGACCTGTGGGGAGAGGTGCTGGAGAACGACGCCTGGGTCTACAGCGACATCTTCGATCCCAACAACGGCAACAACCGAGCCCACGTGATGATGTGGGCTGATGCCTTCTCCTATCTGGATGTGCACAAAGGGGGCCCACCCGACATCAGGGCGGGCGAGGAGATACATTACTTCGTAGACGTCAATAACTACGGTCCGTCGACTGCCCACCAAGTCCACCTCGACGACGAGCTGCCCGGAGGAGTGAGCCTCCTGGGCGCCGAGGTCATGATCGGCGACGGCTCTTGCGTGCCCGGCACAGCACTGTGCTCGCTGGGGGACATGGAGCCTGGGGGCCACCGGCATGTGCGGGTGCGTGGGTTTGTCGAGCCCTGGCTGGACGCCGGAACACTGATCACCAACACGGTCCGTGTCTGGGCTGATTCGCCTTTCAACCAGCCGGTCCCTAACGAGCCGATAAGCGACACCTGGGAGACCCTGCTGTCGGCCGAGGCGAACCTCTCCATCGTGAAGACCAGCGAGCCCATGAAGATCTATCCGGGCGAGCAGAAGGTCTACCACATCGAGGTCACCAACAACGGGCCCACCGGTGCCCCAGGTGTAATGGTCACCGACACCCTGCCCATACAAGTGGACTACGAGATCGACGACGCCGGCTGTTGGCTGGTCACCGAGGATCCGGACGTGCTCCAGTGCAACCTGGACTACATCATGCCCGGTGAGACCAGAGGGTTCAATATCTGGGCCCGGGTGTCGCCCGACGCGCCGCCGGGTGAGATCGTCAACGAGGCCCACGTATTCATGGAGCCGGACTACGACCCCGACGATGGCAACAACTGGGCCTGGGCCAGGAACCTGATCCTCGATCCCATCTTCGCCGATCTGGAGATCACCAAGGGCTACGACTGTGAGGTTATCCCCGAGAATGGTATGGGGTGCTTCGCGGGAAGCTGGGTCAACTTCTACCTCGACGTCTTCAACAACTCCGGCCCCCTGACGGCGGAGAACGCGGTCCTGGAGGACCTGCTGCCCGAGGGTGTCACGGTCACCGGTTACGAAGGCTGGCGGAATGATGAACCGTGGCTTGGCCTGTCCTGCAACACAGGCATCCCCGGCGATCCGGACGCGCCCTTCACCTGCGGTCTGGGCGACGTGCAGGTGGGCGACCATATTCATGTGGTCATCTACACTCAGATCGACCCCGACTACGTCCATCCCATCCTGCCCGATGACTTCCGGGTGATGGAGAATGACGCGCTGGTCTACAGCGACCTCCACGACCCCAACAACGACAACAACCAGGCATCGGCGCTGTTCAACGTCTACACCATGTCCGACGTGTTCATGCCGAAGGAGGGTCCTGACATTGCCCTGGCGGGCGAGGAGATCAGCTACCATATCCGTGTCAGAAACCTGGGCCCATCGACGCTGACCAACTTCCACTTCGTCGATGCGCTGCCCGAGGAGGTGACCTACCTTGGCTACGAGATAGAGCAAGGCACAGGTGAGTGCATCTATCCGTGGCCTATGGAAGGGGACCACGACGTCCACTGCTATGTGGACGACATCGCGCCGGGTGGCGTGCGCGTCGTGCACCTCAGGGTCCTGGTCAACCCGAACGTGCCGGACGATACCGACATCCGTAACTACATAGCCGGATGGTTCGGTAACTCAGGCCACAACGTCGACGGCCCCATGGAGGTGTACACCAACATCACTAATGAGGCCGACCTCTCCGTGTGGAAGGAGGCCGAGCCCTGGAAGGTCTACGCCGGCGAGCAGGTGATGTACACCATCGAGGTCACCAACAACGGCCCGGGCGACGCCTACGACGTCGAACTCGACGACACGCTACCTGACGGCGTCGTGGCCGAACTGGTCACCGAGCAGCCCGCCTGCGAAATCGAACCCCCGAACGGGTATTACGGTAAGCACGTGCATTGCGACTGGGAGGTCTTCCCTGTCGGGCAGACCAAGACCTTCTACATCTTCGCCCGGGTCGAGCCCGATGCCGAGCCGGGTACGGTCAGCAACCAGGTGTCGGTGGAGAGCGAGCCCACGGAGGACCCCATAGACTACAACGACTACGCCAGCGCCCCCATCCTCATCCAGGGCCAGGCCGACCTCATGGTGCAGAAGTTCGGCAAGCCTGAGGGAGAGGTGCGGGCCGGCGACGAGCTGACCTACACGGTGTTCGTGTACAACCTGGGCACCGGATACGCCCATGAGGTCACCCTGGACGACGTTCTGGAGTCCGACGGCTCCTTCGACCTGCTAGGGGTCACCTCCAACCGCGACGCGCTGTGCGACCCAGAAACCGGCACCTTCGACCACGACATGTTCCTGACCTGCACGCTCAGCGACACGCTGGAGGTCAAGGGGCCGGAGCCTGGCTCCGGTCGCTGGATGCTCACGGTCGTGGTCTTGGCCAACGAGCCTCAGGACATCAACAACGTGGCCTACGTGGCGGGCGCCGACTACGATCCGGACCTGTCCAACAACGAGGCCATGGCCGAGCACGAGATCACGGCGGTGGCCGACCTGGAGTTGATCAAGCAAGCGTGGGGCGAGATGCTCGTCGGTTGCGAGGGCGAGACGGAGCTATGGCTGGACGAGGTGGCGGCCGGGAACACCGTGACCTACACCTTGACCGTTTCGAACACTGGCCCGTCGACGGCTGAGAACGTGACGGTCCTGGACGAGCCGCTGCCATACCCTGACCTGCTCAACATCGACGTGGAGAGCATCGAACCCAGCCAGGGCGAATGCCTGACCGCCGACATCGTCGATCAGCGGCGGCTGAGCTGCAACCTGGGCACCATCGCACCGGAGATGACAGCCACGGTCACCTTCGTGGCAGACGTACCATCGTGGGTGCCCGACTACACCGTACTGGTCAACGATGCCCAGGTCTACAGTGACATGTTCGACGACAACAACGGCAACGACCTGTACAGCAATCAGACGGTGGTCAGCCGGGTGGCGGACCTGGAGGTGATCAAGACCCAGGATCCGGAGATCTCTCTGCCCACCTGGGAGATCACCTACACCATCACCGTGACCAACTTCGGGCCCAGCGACGTGGAGGGTCTGTTCATCTCCGACACCATCCCCGTCCAGGTGCTGGACCCGACGTGGACCTGCTGCGCCTCCGATGACGGTGAGTGCGACGTGCCGTGTGAACCACCCATCTGCCCCGTGGAGCCCTGCCCGTGGCCCGACATCGGGCTCTACGCCCAGGCGGATATCCCGGCCGGCGAGTGGGCCATCTATACCGTCAAGGGGACCCTGGACTGGTGGCCGTGCGGGCCCTTCACCAACACGGTGACCTTGATACCGCCAGAGAGCCTGACGCATCCGCCGGAGGACATCGACCCCTGCGACGAGAACAACACCGACATCGCGGTCAACGATCCCATCTGCCACTACGATCCTCTGGTGCTGAAGGCGTTCCCGGGGCCTGACTCCACACCCTAGAGTCAGAGGCGACAGCAGTCGCTGAAGCATGTGTTCGAAGGGGGCGGTCCGACGGGCCGCCCCGCTTTCCTTCCCGTACCGTTGTCGCTACTAAGTCCCGTCGACTGCCAAGCTTACTGAAACAAGGCCGCACGAGCCCGTGCCCACTGGCGCCGATTCTCCCCCTCCGCTATCCAGTCTGCCTTCTCTTCCCGCCTCGTGACCGGAACTCACTACCCCCCCGACGGCAGACCATCGCCCGACCCAACCGGCGACCCGCCAATATGCCTATCTCACAGCAGGTAGAAATGCCCGTTTTGACCCCGGTAGAACCCGCATTCTGGCGCTTCCAAAGTGACCCACAATACTGTAACCTGGGCGAGGGACGTACCTCCATGTGCCTCGGAAGGAGGACAGTGAACCATGAACCGGCTCAATCGTGACCGCCTCGCTCAAGTCGCGAGAACGCACTCACTCTCGTTGCTCCTCTCGGCGCTGGTCCCGCTGGCCCTGCTGGTCTGCCTGCTGGCGGCCCTGGGAACCGCCCACGGTGCGCCAGACACGGTGGCCGTGACCACCACCAACGACGTGGTGGATGGAACCACCGACTCCATCGCCGAGCTCAATTTGGATCCCGGTGCTGACGGCGAAATCTCCCTTAGAGAGGCCGTCATCGCGGCCAACAACACCCCGGGGATGGACGAGATCATCCTGCCCAGCGGCACCTACACCCTGACCATCGAGGGCTCGGGGGAGGATCTCGCGGCGACGGGTGACCTGGACATCACCGACGACCTGACCATCACCGGCGCGGGCGCCTCCACCACGATCATCGACGCAGGAGGAATGACCACCGACCCCGACCGCGTGTTTGACTTCGGTCCCGGCACGTCCGCTGATGAGAACATTGCCATCTCGGACGTCACCATCACCAACGGCGACGCCGGGGATTCCCACGACGGGGGCGGCATCTGGCACCGCAGCGTGTATGGCACGGTCGCTCTTACCCGCTGCACCATCACCAACAACTCGGCATGGGACGGCGGAGGCATTGCTGCTTACGGCGAACTGAACCTCGCCTACTGTACCGTCAGCGGAAACACTGCTATCGGCGATGGAGGCGGCTTGAGAGCGTCGGCGCCCGCAACCATCGCCGACAGCACTTTCACCGGGAACTCGGCAGACGATGAGGGCGGAGGAATCTGGTCCATTGTCGACGCGACGCTGACCGACACCACGATCAACGGGAACTCGGCCGCACTGGACGGCGGCGGCATCTGGTTTATGTACGGATCTCTGGCGCTGACCAACACCACGATCAGCGAAAACACGGCGGAAGAGAATGGCGGCGGCGTCTACTCCACAGGCGAACTTCAGATCGCGGACAGCACCGTCTACGACAACTCAGCCTGGCGGGGCAGCGGCATCTACCAGACTGGTGGCAACGCGACCCTCACTTATACACTAGTCGCCGGCAACATCGCTGGCGTACAGGGAGGCGGCATATACGTACAGGATGGCGAGTTGGCCATGTCCCACTGCGAGGTCAACAACAACGAGGCCGGCACCAGGGGTGGTGGCATTGCTATCATGGATGGTGGATCAGCGGACATCACAGGTTCCACCATCAGCCAGAACTCCTCCTCATCGGGGGGCGGTTTGTACGTCGGTGCCGAGGTACGCGACGCCTCGCTCGTGCTCGGGTCTAGCGTCGTCAGCGACAACGACAGCTTACTCGGCGGCGGTATCTGTGTCTTCTCCTCCAAGAGCACAGCGAACGCCACGGGGAGCGAAATCAGCAGTAACAGTGGTTTGATGGGCGGAGGCCTCTACAATGCGGGCACGTCGATGCTGACCGACTGCCTCGTCACCGACAACTCCAGCTACGCAGACGGCGGTGGCATCTACAACTACTGGAATCTGGTAGACCTCAGCAATACTGCTGTGAGCGGTAACTCCGCTGCATCGAATGGCGGAGGTATCTGCAATGCTGAGGAGGCCACCTTGATACTCGGCCGCTGCACCATCAGCGAGAACTCCAGCGACTCTGGCGACGGCGGGGGTATCTTCAACGATGGGTCTGCTGACCTGTCCAACTCCACCATCAGCGGCAACTCCGCAAACACAGGTGGAGCGGTCTCGAGCGCGGGTGCAGCCGCTCTGACCAACGTCACTGTGGCCTGGAACAGCACCACCTCAGGAGGCGCCCTTGATACGAGGGACGGCGGGGACATCACGCTCAAGAATACCATCGTGGCCAACCCGCCGCACGGCGCAGATTGTAGCAGCAACGTCGTCACCCGCGGCTACAACATCGACACCGACGGTACGTGCAACCTCACCTATTTCGGCGACCTGCCCAGCACCGACCCCAAGATCGGACCACTCCAGGACAACGGCGGCCCCACCCTGACCCATGCCCTGCTGGAGACCAGTCCGGCCATCGACGCCGGCGACAACTCCGTGGGTCTGACCACCGACCAGCGCGGTTTCCCGCGGCCGGTGGCTGGCGGCTACGGCTGTCTGCGCACTACCGACATCGGCGCCTACGAGGATCAGGGCTTCGTGGACCTCCTCGTCACCAAGTCCGGCAACCCCAACCCGGTCATGGCCGGAGAGGAGCTGATCTACGATCTCACCGCCCAGAACCTGGGCGACCAGCCCGCCACCGGCGTCGTGCTGAGCGACACCCTGCCCGCGGAACTGGAATACCTCTCCGACACCGACAGTTGCAGCGTGGTGGGCACGAGCCCCGGAGGCGGTCAGATACTGGAATGCCAGATCGGTGCCCTTCAAGGATGTACCAGTCGCCCCTTCCAGATCAAGACGCGGGTCAAGGCCGACGCTGTGGCGTGGGAACCCACGGGAGCCATCAGCATCTCCAACTCGGCCAGCGTGACCGGCGACCAGGAGGACTACAATATCATCAATAACCTCACCCTCGTGGCCGTCCTGGTCCAGGATGAGGCCGACCTGAGGGTGCTGAAGACGAGCACCCCTGACGACGCCGTGGGCATCGGCCAGGTCTTCACCTACACCATCTACGTGGACAACCTGGGCCCCTCCTACGCCCGGGAGGTGAGATTCACCGACGAGATCCTCGCCTCGGGCGAGCTCACCATCCTGGAGTCGGTGGGCGACCCGGACCGCGACGATACCTGTGTGATGTCCAATACTACGGTCGACTGCCAGCTCAACGAGCCCCTGGAGCCGCAGGGGTATGGTGCAGGGGACGGCCGCTGGACGGTGCTCTTGCGCGTGCAGGCTGATGAGAGACAGGACGTGGACAACGTAGTCACCGTCTACACCGAGGAGGGCGGGACCCCTGACCCCGATACCTCCAACAACGTAGCCGAGGACGCCATCCACGTCGGCCCCGCCGATCTGGAGATCGTCAAAGATGTCTCGCCCGGGCCCTACTACGCCGGAAACCAGATCACCTATACGCTGACCGTGACCAACCACGGCCCCGACCCGGCTGTCAACGTGGTGTTGGAGGACCTGCTGCCCGAAGTGGTGACCGTGGTGGAGATGATCCCTTCCCAAGGCTCCTGCACCTCTGGCTTGCCGGGGAACCCCGACGCTCCGCTGACCTGTTCCCTGGGCGAACTGGTCCCGGAGGCAGAGGCGACAGTGGAGGTCCACGTTCTCATCGACGAGGGGTACGATGGCTACCTGGAGAACGACTCCCTGGTCTACAGCGAGGTCTATGACCCGGACAACGGCAACAACCGGGACACCGTGATCATCCAGATGGACACCTACGCTGACCTGAGCATCAGCTCCAGGGCACGCGGCGAGTTCGCTGTCGATGCAGTCGCGGGGATACCAGGCATCTACTACATAGAGCTCGACGACGAAGTCACCGCGGGCCGCCAGATATGGTATGAGATCACCGTGGAGAACAAGGGCGCCAGCGACGCCCTCCAGGTCGCCGTCGAGGACTTCTCCCACCCCTACCCGTTCTTCGAGTTCCAGTACGCTGAAGGGGGCACGTGCCAGCCCATGGGCAACCCAGGGCTTCTCCTGTGCGAGCTGGGAACCCTACCCGCGGGCACGGCCAAGACGTTCAGGATCTACATGCTCGTGGATTCCAGCGCGCCAGACTACATCTCCTACCTTCACGAGTCTTCCGTCACCTCGCTGACCCACGACCCCTACACTGGTGACAACTTCGTCTCCGAAGAGATCACAGTCTACAACCAGGCGGACCTCTCCCTCAGCAAGACCAGCGAGGCCCCGAAGGTCTACGAGGGCGACCAGATCAGGTACGACGTGACGGTGACCAACAACGGGCCCAGCGCCGCCCGCGCCGTCTCCGTCATCGACACCTTGCCTCTGGAGGTTGAGTTCGAGTTCGCCACCGAGGAGCCCGTCTTGTGCGAGCAGGTCCTCGGCGGCCCCATGACTTGTACCTGGGAATGGGAGGAACCCCTGCTGCCCGCCGAGAGCCGCGCGTTCTCCATCTACGCTCGCGTGCTCAAGGAAACTCCGCCCGGGACCATCACCAATCAGGCCAGGGTGGAGACAGAGGTAGAGAGCCTGCTCAGCTACAACGATGAGGATTCCGCCCTCAACCTGGTGTTGACGCCGGAGTGCGCCGATTTGCAGGTCAGCAAGACCGCCCTCGGGGAGGTCCAGGTAGACGGCCAGGAGGGTCTGACCTTCGACATCGCCTTGCCAGGCACTCCGTTCCCCGAAGATCCCAACTATACGACTTCCCCTGCCCAGGTCACCGCCGGGCGGCGCATCTCCTACACCGTCACCATATCCAACGAGGGTCCTTCTGCGGCGGAGAATGTCCAGGTCACCGACCTGCTGCCGCCAGGGGTGACCCTCTATCCAGGGAGCCTCACCCTCAGCCAGGGCACCTGTAGCACAGGTACTCCAGGTGTGCCCCCGCAGGAGTTGCTCTGCGGCCTGGGCACCCTTGCGCCCGATGCTATCGCCACCATCACCTTCCAGGTAGTCGTGGATCCGGCCCAGCCGACCTGGACAGTGCTGGAGAACGACGTGTCGGTCACCTCCGACAACCCAGAACCCTACAACGAGGATAACCAGGCCCATACTCTCACCATCGTCAACAACCGCTCCGATCTTGGGATCAGCTCACAGGCCACCGGCGAGGTCGCCTTCGATATGGTCGGAGGGGTGCAAGGCATCTTCTACGTGGAGTTCGATGACCAGGTGACGGCAGGGCGTCAGATACGGTACGAGATCACCGTGCAGAACAAAGGAGCCAGCGATGCCCTCGATGTAGTGGTGGACGACCTTTCCTGGATCTACACGTTCTTCACATTTGTGCAGGCCGATGGCGCCTCTTGCCACCCCGACATCGACAACCCAGACGGTCGTCCGGGCCATCTGCTCTGCGAGCTGGGGACCATCCCTGCCGGCTCGCAGAAGACGGTCAACATCTACATGCTGGTAGATCCACGAGCGCCAGACTACATCGGTTACTGGCACGAGTCCTCCACGACGTCAAATGCCCCGGATCCCTTCCCCGACGACAACTTCGTCCACGAGGAGATCACCGTCGACAACAAGGCGGACCTCTCCATTCGTAAGACCAGCGAGCCGTGGAGGGTGTACGCCGGCGAGCAGATCAGATACGACGTCTCGGTGGTCAACAACGGACCCAGCTTCGCGCGCACCGTCTCCGTGGTCGACACCCTACCGGAAGGCCTGGACTTCGAGATGAGCACGGAGCCGCTAGTCTGCGTCCTGAACGGGAGCCTGGAGTGCACCTGGGACTTCGACGAGGGGCTCATGCCCGGCGAGACCGTCGAGTTCTCGTTCTACGCTCGCGTGGCGCCGGACACCTTGCCAGGGACCATCAGCAACCAAGCCAGGGTGGAGACAGATATCCAGAATCTGCTCTCCTACAACGATAGCGACACCGCGGCCAACTCCGTCGAGGGCAAGGCCGACCTCAGGATAGAGAAGTACGGCAAGCCCGACGGCACGGTGAGAGCCGGTGAGGAACTGACCTATACCGTCATCGTGGACAACCTCGGCCCGAGCTACGCTCACGATGTGATGCTGCGGGACCAATTCAGTTCGGATGGACACTTTGAAGTCGTGACCTGGGGGACAAATCTCGATGCCGTCTGTGCCTGGCAAGGCGAGATGGAGGACGGCTTCTGGACAGGGCAGCTCTCCATCTGGTGCCCGCTGTCCGACACCCTCGATCTCCTCTCAGACCCGCCATTCCGAGGTAGCTGGATCCTGACCTTCGTCTTCAGAGCGTACGAGCCCCAGAGCATCAACAACTTGGCCCGCGTCGTCTCCTCGGACTTCGATCCCGATCCATCCAACAACGAGGCCACCGCCGAGCACGACATCACCGCCGTGGCCGATCTGGAGATCACCAAGACAGCCTGGGGCGAAGTGCCCGTGGGCTGTGGCGGCGCGTTGGATCTGTGGGAGAACGAGGTCGCAGCCGGACGAACGCTGACCTACACCCTGACCGTCACCAACCACGGCCCCTCCACGGCGGAGAACGTGGTGGTGCGAGACCAACCGCTGCCGTCTCTGGTCGAGATTCAAGAGATCACACCCAGCCAGGGGAACTGTGACGAGGGCTACCTCGGCGCCCCCGACTACCTGCTTACCTGCAACCTGGGCACACTGTCTCCAGATCAGAGCGAGACGGTGACCATCGTGGCCAGCGTTCCCTCCTCGGTGCTCGACGGCACGGAGTTGGTGAACGTCGCCCGGGCCTACAGCGACATGTTCGACGGCAACAACGGTAACGACGTCTTCACCAATGAGACCGTCGTGACCACCTGGTCCGACCTTGAGGTCCTGAAGACACAGGTCCCGGAGATAGCCTTGCCTGGCTGGGGCGTGACCTACACCATCACCGTGACCAACCTGGGTCCCAGCGACGTGGAGGGTGTGTTCATCTCTGACACCGTCCCGGTGGAGGTCCTGAACCCGACGTGGACCTGCTGCGCCTCCGATGACGGCGAGTGCGATATCCCGTGCGAGCCGCCCATCTGCCCTGAGGAGCCCTGCCCGTGGCCGGACATTGGACTCTACGCTCAGGCTGATCTCCCGGCCGGCGAGTGGGCCATCTATACCGTAAGCGGCACCCTGGACTGGTGGCCTTGCGGTCCCTTTACCAACACGGTGGAGATTGACGCACCCAACGGCATCCTGGACCCCGAGAGGGACACGGATCCGTGTCCGGAGAACAACGTGGCCTTCGACGTCAACGACCCGGTGTGCCACTTCGATCCTCTGGTGCTCAAGGCGTTCCCGGGGCCTGACTCCACACCGTAGGGTCAGGCGCTGAGTGAGTAACGAGGGGGGCGGCTCCGGAGCCGCCCCCCTCTTCTTTGGTGCATCGCCACATGGTGCTCTGGCGAACCGCAAGTCTCGCTGCGCGCCAGTATCCTTTTCTCGCCTGGCCCGTTAGACAGAGTGCCAGGGTCCCCTGGCCCGAGTTGCCATCTTGACAGACTCGGGATTGCGTAGTACAATAGTACCGGTCCCCCAAGACCGATGACCGCGCCCGGAGCGGTCACCCGATGTAGGGAAGGGAATGCAACGTACCGCACAACGAGGCAGAGTGATCTTTGGGCCTCGAGCGCTCAGCCAAGGGTGTAGCGTAAACCTCCTTCACCGCCAATCCGTGCATATCCCGGTGCCGTCCCTCGTCGCCGACCCATTGCGCCACTATCCACTGCTTGCTGGGGCCCCTTCGGCTGCGGGGCCTCGTTTGCGTTGAGGTCTGTCTACACCCTGGCGAGCAGGGCTTGTACACCGTGAAGGGCAGCCCGGGCTTGTGGCCCAGCCGGCTGCCTCCAGGGACAGGAGTGGTATGGTCCATCCGTCCCTGCTATCATGCTTCGCTCCATTGACCCAGTCTTGTCTATTGCTACGAGAATCAAACCGTGGAGGAACACAATGCAAACGACTCAGAGTCGACACGGAACGACATCCATCTGGCGTCTAGCGCTGAGCATCGCCTTGCTGGCGATGCTGGCCCTGGCCGCCCCAGCGCCGCAGGTGGCTCACGCGGCGGACATAGACGTCACCACCACCGACGATGAACTCAACAGCGACGGTGACTGCTCGCTGAGGGAGGCCATCGAGGCGGCCAATACCGACGCCGCGGTGGATGCGTGCACGGCAGGCTCGACAGGCATGGACACCATCTACCTGCCGGCAGGCACCTACACCCTATCTCTGACCGGCAGCGGGGAGAACGCCAACCAGACCGGTGACCTGGACGTCCTCGATGATCTGACCATCGTGGGCGGCGGAGCTGACTCCACCATCATCGATGCTGACGGCATCGACCGGGTCCTGCACCTGGTGCCCGAGGATCCCCTGCTCTCCATCATCTACCTCGATATCTCTGGCGTCACCATCACCGGCGGAGCGCCATCCGATACCGATGGCCTGTGTTTCGAATACACAACATACATGATAGGAGGCGGTGGCATCTGCGCCGGCGGCGTGGCTACTGTGCTCACCGTCGCCGACTCTGTCATCACCGGGAACCTCGTCGCCGCGACCAGTTCGATGGGCGGCGGCGGCGGCGTGATGGCCATAGGCTACGTCAGCCTGGACGATTGCACCGTCAGCAACAACAGCGTCGTTGGCGAGTACACCGGCATGGGCGGCGGTTTGTTCGCTCTCGGGACCATGGATATCGCAGGCAGCACCTTCAGCGGGAATCAGGCCTACACTGGAGGCGCGATCGCGCCCGTAACCATCATGGAAGGATCGGGCGCATCCACCGTGGTCAATAGCACCTTGAGCGGCAACTCCGCATTTATGGGTGGTGGACTAGGAACTTTCACCGGCACCTACGCGGATGTGACACTCACCAACTGCACCGTCACAAGAAACGTGGGCTTCATGGGGGGGGCCGGCCTCTACAACGGAGCCGGCACGGTGCATCTCAAGAACACCATCGTGGCCGATCAGCTCGTGGGGGGCGACTGCTCCGGCACTATGACCTCCCAGCAGTACAACATCGACAGCGACAATACGTGTAATCTCATCCTCCTTGGGGACCAGCCCACCACCGACCCGCTCCTCGGGTCCCTTCAGGACAACGGCGGTCCCACCCTCACTCACGAACTACTGGCCGGAAGCCCCGCCCGCGACGGCGTGGCAGACGGCTATTGCACCGTGACCACCGACCAGCGTGGTGCGCCGCGCCCCGTGGACGGCGACGAGAACGGCACGCCTCTGTGCGACATAGGCTCCTTCGAGGCGGATGCCCCTCTTCAGATCGTGGAGCTGGCTATCGAGAAATCCGGCCAGCCCAACCCCGTCTACGCAGGCGAGGAGCTGGTCTACAACATCGCCGTGACCAACAACGGCACGGCCACGGCGGACCCCGTGGTGGTCGTGGACACGCTGCCCTCCGAGGTCTCGTATCAGTCAGACACGGGCGGCTGTGCGGTGATCGACACCGGTCCCCCCGAGGTCTTGGAGTGCGATATCGGACCCCTGGGGCCAAGCGAGACCTTCATCTTTGAGATCACCGTCCTGGTCTCGCCCGATGCAGAGCCCGGGATCATCGACAACGCCGCCACGGCGAATGACGAGGTCACCGATACCACCCGCACCCTGGTCCGAGCGCCCACAGTAGATCTGGTCATTGAGAAGACAGATACGCCGGATCCCGTGATGGCGGGCCAGGAGCTGTTCTACGAGATCGTGGTCAGCAACGCTGGCCAGGCGACAGCGACCGGGGTCACGGTCACAGACACCCTACCTGTGGACGTGGAGTACGTCGACAACACGGATAGCTGCGTCGGTCCCGACGTATCGAACAGGCTGGTGTGCTCCTTGCCGGACCTGGCGGGAGGAGACAGCTACTCCTTCGAGATCAAGACCCGCGTCGACCCAGACACGGTAGTGGGCGAGGCCGATGCCACCCTGGTCATCAGCAACACCGCCCAGGTCGGCAGCCAGGAAATCGAAAATGACCCTGGCGACAACACGGTTACCCAGTCCACCTTCGTGGAGGAACTGGCCGATCTCGCCGTGCTCAAGATGAGCAAGCCCGACGATCAGGTGGAGGCCGGCGAGACCTTCGTCTACACCATCTTCGTGGACAACCTGGGACCGTCTCACGCGCGGAACGTGACCTTGCACGACGAGATGGTGTCTTCAGATGAGTTCAGTATCGTCCAGGTTCTAGATGATCCCGACCGCTCTGACTCCTGCTCCATCGATGGGAATGCGGTCGATTGTCAGTTGGAGGATCCCCTGGAGCCAGCGGGATACGAGGACATGTCCGGCCGCTGGATCATCCAGATCGAGGTCCAGGGCGATGAGACTCAGGACGTGAACAACGTGGTGGACGTAATCAGCGACACACCCGATCCAGACACGTCCAACAACCAGGCCCAGGACTCCATCCACGTGGGCGACGTCGCGGACCTCTCCCTCGACAAGTCCATCGCCACACCGCCGTTCCCGCCCTTCTATGCCGGCAACAACGTGCGCTTCCGGCTCCAGGTCACCAATAGTGGGCCTTCGACTGCCGAGAACGTGGTGTTGGAGGACATGCTGCCGGAAGGCGTGACGGTGCTCAACGTGAACCCCTCGCAGGGAAGCTGCACGACGGGAGAACCAGGCTCCACCCCATTGACGTGTAACCTGGGCACCATAGGCGACGGTGCTTCCGCCGTGGTCTTCGTGGGGCTCAATATCGACCCTGACTACATGGGGACTCTGGAGAACGACGCCGTCGTCAACAGCGACATCTACGATCCAAACAACGGCAACAACCGCGACTACCAGATGGTCCCCGTCTCCACCTGGTCCAACGTGTTCATGAAGAAGGGCTGCGGGTGGGAGGAAGATGTCCTGGCCGGCGAGGAGATCCAGTACGACATCCTGGTCCGTAACGACGGTCCCTCCACGGCCCACAACTACGAGCTCTGGGACCTGCTGCCCGACGACGTCACTTTCCTCTCCTACGAGATGTTGCCGTCCACAGGCGGCGAGTGCTTCTACACACCTCAGTTGCCACCCATGCACGGTGGGCCCGGCCAGGGGCTGCACTGCCTGCTGGGCGACGTGGCCCCCTCCGAGACGCGGGTGGTGTATCTCAGGGTGTTGGTCAACGCCGATGCCCCTGAAGGGCCGTTGACCAACGAGATCACCGACTGGGACGCCGACTCGAACGTCTCGCTTACGGGGTTCGAGGACGACCTCTACTGCTCCAACTACGTGATCAACGAGGCGGACCTATCCGTGAGGAAGACAGCCGACCCCTACAAGGTCTACGCTGGCGAGCAGATCCAGTATGACGTCTCCGTGACCAACAACGGGCCAGGCATCGCCTTCAACGTGCTGGTCACCGACACCTTCGATACCGGTGTGGAGTACGAGATCGACACCGCCGGCTATACTGAGATCTCCATACCCGTGGGGGCGGAGTGCTCGCTGGGAGACATCGCTCCGGGCGAGACCAGCACCTTCTCCATCTGGGCGCGGGTGAAGCCCGAGACGCTGGGCGTGATCAGCAACAGGGTGGATGTCTCCAGCGACACTGAGGACCCCAACCCCAACAACGACTGGGATACCGAGGCCAGCCTGGTGCTGGGCAAGGCCGACCTCAAAGTGACCAAGTTCGGCAAGCCCGATGGCCAGGTCTATGCCGGGGAAGAGCTGACCTACACCGTCATCGTGGACAACCTGGGTCCAGGGTGCGCGCACGACGTGGTGCTGAAGGACGTCCTCAAGTCTAGCGGCACCTTCGACCTGGTTTCAGTATCCTCGGACCGTGATGGCCTATGCAGCCCCGAGCCCGGATCCTTCACTCAGTCGCTGGATCTCACGTGCAGCCTCACCGATACCCTGGACGTGATGAGCCCCGAGCCGGGCGCAGGGCGATGGATGCTCACCGTGGTCGTGCAGGCCGCCGAGCGCCAGGACATCAACAACGTGGCACGAGTAGTGGCTTCAGACCTGGACCCTGACCCCTCCAACAACGAGGCCATCGTCGAACACGAGATCACGGCCGTGGCCGACTTGGAGATGGACAAGGAGGCCTGGGGCGAGGTCCTGGTGGGCTGCGCAGGCGAGACAGATCTCTGGCCAGATGAGGTCGCGGCTGGCGGTTTGCTGTACTACACTCTGAGCATCTACAACGAAGGACCCTCCATGGCCGAGAACGTGGTCGTGGAGGACTGGGGACTATCACCCTTCCTCGACATCATTGAGGTGGAGTGCCTGAAGGACGCCGGAGGTTCCTGCTCCTGCGCCACCACGGAGCTGGGCGAGTTGGGCGACGAGAACCGGCGGCTGGAGTGTAACCTGGGCACCATTCTGGACGATGATGAGGACCACATCTATATCACGGCACGCATACCTTCCGACGTCCCAGAGGGGATCGACTTGCTGAAGAACGACGCCCGCGTCTACAGTGACGTCTTCGACGACTACAACGGCAATAACCTCGCCACCAACTGGACCACGGTCAGCAGGTGGGCGGACTTGATGGTGGAGAAGACCCAGGACCCGGAGATCTCTCTGCCGGGCATGGACATCACCTACACCATCACTGTCACCAACCTGGGTCTTAGCGACGTGGAGGGCGTGTTCATCTCCGACACCGTCCCGGTGGAGGTTCTCAATCCCACGTGGACCTGCTGTGCCTCCGACGACGGCGAGTGTGACGTCCCGTGCGAGCCGCCGACCTGCCCTGTGGAGCCCTGCCCGTGGCCGGACATCGGTCTGTACGCCCAGGCGGACATCCCGGCGGGCGAGTGGACCATTTACACCGTAAGCGGCACGCTGGACTGGTGGCCGTGCGGTCCCTTCACCAACACTGTCGAGGTCATCGCGCCGCAGAACCTGGCACACCCGGAGATGGACGTCGATCCCTGTGACGAGAACAACACCGACATAGCGGTCAACGATCCGATCTGCCACTACGACCCTCTGGTGCTCAAGGCTTTCCCGGGGCCTGACTCCACACCATAGGGTCAGGTACCAGCAGGCGCCGAGCATGTGCTCGAAGGGGGCGGTCCGACGGGCCGCCCCCCTTTGCTTCCCGTACCGTTGTCGCCACCAAGTCCCGTCGACCGCCAAGCTCACTGAAACAAGAGCGCACGAGCCGGTGCCCACTGGCCTCCATCCTCTCCCTCTGCTGTCCAGTCTCCCATTCTCCTCCCGTCTCGTGACCGGAACGCAGTGCACCCCCACGCAACACCATCACCCGACCCCAACATACGACGCGCCAATATGCCTATCTCACAGCAGGCAGAAATGCCCGTTTCGACCCCGGTAGAACCCGCAGTCTGGCCCTTCCAAAGTGGCCCATGATACTGTAAACTGAACCAGGGCCGCACAAGGACCCACAAACGAGCAACCGGCACTTCAATTCGCAACGGCTGCGCAACCGGCACGGGGCTCCTGTAGAGCAAGATCCCAACGGCACTCGGAGAGCGCTGGCCGGCCACTGGGCACAACGGCGTATCCCCGACCACTCAGTGCTGGGTGTGGTCTCCAAATGGTCAGCGTCGAGACATACAACCCGCCCAGGAGGCACCAAAGAGCATGTTAGCTACTTGCAGTCCTCGCAGATCTCTGATCTTGAGTCTCGCCATCGTTCTCGTGACGGCCTCGCTCGTCCCAGCCTGTGCGCCTGGCGGGCCGACGAGCGAGCCCGCAATCGGCGCCGCCGAGCTTGAAGGCAAAATCAAGGTGTCCGGCGCTTGGGCACTCTACCCCATGATGGTGAAATGGGCTGAGGAGTTCCAGACCATACACCCCAAAGTCAGGCTAGACATCTCCGCTGGGGGAGCCGGCAAGGGTATGGCCGACGCCCTAGCCAGCATAGTCGACATCGGCATGGTCTCTCGCGAGGTCAGGCCCGAGGAGATCGAACAAGGCGCCTATTTCGTGCCGGTGGTCAAGGACGCAGTCTTCCCCACCATGAACTCCACCAACCCCTCCTGGGAACCCCTATCCAAGAAGGGAGTCCAGAGGCAGGCTCTGGTGGACCTGTGGATCAACGGCGAGGCCCTTACGTGGGGGGAGATCGCCGGCACCGATTCGACCGATCTGATCAACGTCTATACCAGGTCTGATGCTTGCGGTGCTGCCGACACCTGGGCTGCCTATCTCGGCGGCGAGCAAGAGGATCTGAAGAACATCGCCGTTTACGGCGATCCCGGCCTCGCGGAAGCGGTCAAGACGGACCCTCTCGGCATTGGCTTCAACAACCTCAACTACGCCTATGACCTTACCACCGGCCTACCCGTAGAAGGACTGGTGGTTGTGCCCATCGACGTCAATGAGAACGGTCAGCTCGATCCCGAAGAGAACTTGTCAACCAAGGACAAAGCGCTCGAGGCGATTTTGGCTGGGGTGTACCCATCGCCTCCAGCAAGGGACCTGTACCTTGTCACCCAGACCGAGTTCAAGGGTCTCACTGCGGAATTCGTGCGCTGGATTCTGACTGACGGGCAGCAGTACATTGGAGAAGTCGGCTACATAAGTCTGTCGGAAGACCAGATCGAAGATGCCCTGGCGATGGTTGGTGGCTGACGGCGCAGCCAGCTACGGCCATACAACTGACATCTAGATACTGAAGGCACGTTCCCCATGCAGTGGCGACGAATCAAGGACTCTCTGGCCACCAAGTCCATGCGCCTCACTCTGGCGCTGGTGAACTCCCTGCTCCTGTTTCTGGCCCTTGGGTTGTTGATGAAGGCCCGGCCCATCCTCAGCAGGGAATCGATCCTGAACCTCTTGCTCTCCTCATCCTGGCACCCTATGAGGGGGGAGTTCGGCTTCTATCCCTTCATCATCGGTACGCTGGCGGCGACCGCCATCGCCATGATTCTAGCTGTGCCGGTGTGTCTACTCAGCTCCATCTATTTGTCGGAGTATGCGCACCGGCGGACGCGCGAGGTCGTCCGTCCCATCGTCGATCTCCTGGCGGGCATCCCTTCGGTGATCTACGGCTTCTGGGGTGTCATCGTCATCGTGCCCCTGGTGAGGACCATCGGCCACGCCCTGGGCAGCCCTACGACTGGCTACAGCCTCCTGTCGGGGGGCATTATCCTGGCCATCATGGTTTTCCCCATCATCATCTCCGTATCGACGGACGTGCTCCAATCGGTGCCTGCGGAGGCCACCGAGGCCTCCCTCGCGCTGGGCGCCACGAGATGGGAGACGGTCAAATACGTCGTGCTAAGAGGCGCCCTTCGAGGGATCATGGCCGCCATCGTGCTGGGCTTCGCTCGCGCCTTCGGCGAGACCATGGCCGTGCTCATGGTCGTCGGCAACGTGCCGCAAGTTCCCACCTCGCTCTTCGACGCGGCGTATCCGTTGCCCGCATTGATCGCCAACAACTACGGCGAGATGATGTCCATACCCATGTATGACTCTGCGCTCATGCTGGCCGCCCTCATACTCCTCCTGGTGGTGGCCGGCTTCACTCTAGCGGCGCACCTGGTCCTCCAGCAGGTTGAGAGGAGGTCATGATCCCCGTGGACGCCAGAAGACTGGAAGAAACCGTATTCAAGGGCTTGATGCTCGCCTCATTGGGCCTGGTCCTCACAGTTCTGGCGGCCATCATCGGCGTTGTCGTCGTCAGGGGAGCGTCATCCCTTAGCCTCTCCATGATCTTCGAGACTCCCAAGGGTGGCTACTACCTCGGCAAAGAGGGAGGCATAGCCAACGCCATAGTAGGCTCGCTCTACCTGGCACTTGGAGGGTCTGCTCTGGCCATCTTGCTGAGCCTGCCGACGGCTATCGTGCTCCAGAAGGAGTACACCGGCAAGCGGCTGGCCACAGTCACCAGGCTGTGCCTCGACGCTTTGTGGGGCACGCCCTCCATCGTCTACGGGGCCTTTGGCTTCGTCATCATGCGCTATTTTGGCCTCAGCGCATCCCTGCTCGGCGGCATCATCGCCCTCTCTCTGGTCATGTTCCCCGTCATGGCCAGGGCCATGGAGGAAGCAGTGAGAATGGTGCCCCGAGAACTGAAAGAGACCTCCTACGCGATGGGCACCACGCGGCTCGAAACAACCATGGCGGTGGTCCTGAGGCAGGCGCTTCCAGGCATCATCACCGCCTTCGTCCTGGCCTTTGGACGGGGCATCGGCGACGCAGCCTCCATCCTGTTCACAGCCGGGTACACCGATTACATCCCACGCTCTCTGCTCGACCCCGCCGCATCACTGCCGCTGGCCGTTTTCTTTCAGCTAGCTACCCCCTTTCCCGAGGTGCAACAGCGGGCTTACGCGTCAGCTCTCATACTGCTCATCATCGTTCTGCTTGGAAGCCTCGCGGCCCGTCTCCTGACCCGCCGCTTTGGCAGGCACATCATAAGGTAGGAGCGCCACATGCCCCACATCAGCCTGCGCAATCTCAACATCTCGTACGGACGACACGCCGCCCTCCAGGACGTCACCGTGGACATCCCCGACGGACAGATCACCGCCATCATCGGTCCCTCGGGCTGCGGCAAGACTACCCTGTTGAAAAGCCTCAACCGCCTCGTGGACCTCAACGAGGAGGTCACAGTGACGGGCCAAGTGCTGATCGACGGCCACAACATCTACGACCCTAGGGCCGATGTCCTGTCTCTGAGGAAGAAGGTGGGCTTCCTGTCGCAGAAGCCGTATCCACTGCCCATGTCCATCTACGACAACATCGCCTATGGACCCCGCATCCACCGCATGAAGCAGCAGCATATCCTGCGGCAAATCGAGGAGATCAAGGAATCCCCAGACCTGGAGCAGCTCTCTCCAGAGATCGCCAGAGTGGGCGCTCGCGCCAAGAAAAGCGATGCCATGGATCTTCTAGTGGAGTGCTACCTTCGTCTGGCAGGACTGTGGCAGGAAGTCAAGGACAGGCTCCACGATCCGGCGGCAGGCCTTTCCGTGGGCCAGCAACAGCGACTCGCCCTGGCCCGGGCACTGGCGGTCGAGCCAGAGGCCATCCTTGCCGATGAGCCTACGTCGGCTCTTGACCCCATGTCGGCCCAGCTTATCGAGCAGCAGTTCGCGTTCCTCAAGCAGAAATACACTCTCGTGGTCGTCACCCACATCCTGCGGCAAGCCCGCAGGATCGGCGACTACGTCCTGTTCCTCTACCTCGGCGAACTGGTGGAACACGGCCCCGCCGAGGAAGTCTTCAGCTCTCCGCAGGACGAGAGAACCCGAGCCTACGTCACCGGCGACATCAGCTAGCCGCACAGCCAACTGCACCCTCGACCGCTGAACACCGTCGCCTCACCGCCCCGGAGACCCAGCTTGTAGCTCGCCCCAAGCACGTGTGGTATAATCCGCAACAGTCAACCGGACCACGAGCCACTCCCTACAGTGAGCGGTCTTGCCGCAGTCTACCGGGTCCCAATCCAAGACGAGGTCATCATTACCACGTCACGTTCTTCCGACCAAGGAGGCTCGCGCAGAGCCAGAGCTGACCAAGGACCATTTCAGACCGGGCGCGTCCTCACCATCAGCGCTGCTCACGCCGTCCACGACACCTACACTGCATTCCTGCCTCCGCTCCTGCCCGAGTTCATCTCCAGGCTCGCCCTCTCCAAGACCGAGGCCGGCGCCCTGACGGTGTTCATGCAGGCCCCATCCGTACTTCAGCCCTATATCGGCCACCTCGCCGATCGGGTCAGCCTCCGCTACTTCGTGATTGTCGCGCCTGCGGTCACGGCGGTGATCATGAGTCTCTTGGGCCTGGCACCGGGATACGCAGTGCTCGCCCTCTTGCTCACAGCAGTGGGCTTCAGTTCGGCTGCCTTCCACGCCGTGGCACCGGTTATGGCCGGCCGCCTTTCTGGACGCAGCTTGGGGCGAGGCATGGGTCTGTGGATGGTGGGCGGCGAACTTGGCCGCACGATCGGTCCCCTCGTCATCGTCACCGCCCTGAACTTCGTGACTCTGGAAGGGACGACCTGGCTCATGGTCTTCGGTCTCGCTGCTTCGCTTCTGCTCTACGTGCTGCTCAGGGATGTCCCTGGTGGCTCGTCCCAGAGTCATGAGGTGCCCTCCTTTCGACAAGGGCTTCGCGCAATCAGGCCGCTTCTCGCTCCGCTGGTGGGCATCACGACGGCGCGCGTCTTCATGCTCGCGGCACTGACCACCTACCTCCCCATCTTTCTCACCGAAGAGGGCGCGAGCCTATGGTTCGCCGGCATGTCCTTGACCCTCTTGGAGGCAGCAGGGGTGGTCGGCGCGCTGGTCGGCGGCTCCCTGAGCGATCGTCTGGGCCGACGCCTAGTCCTATTCGTCGCCATGCTCAGCACACCCCTGTTCATGCTCGCCTTCCTGGTCGTGGAAACCTGGATACGGGTCCCTCTCCTGCTGATCCTAGGCTTCACCTCGCTATCCGTCGCTCCCGTGATTATGGCTTTGGTGCAGGAGAGTTCTCCCGACAATCGCGCGTTTGCCAATGGCCTGTACATGGCCCTGAGCTTCGTGATTCGGTCCCTGGCTGTCGTGGCCCTCGGAATACTGGGCGACCTCTTCAGCCTGCGCCTAGCCTTCGCCGCCAGCGCCATCGTTCCCCTGCTGGGCCTCCCGCTCGTGGCTATGCTACCTCGAGGGCAGGCATCAGGAGGGCGGCAAGAGCTGCCACCCGACGACGCCAGCAAGACCCACCAATGATCAGAGGTTACCGTGCCGCACGATAGCGTTGATGTCAACAGCCATCAGAGTCCTGGCGGAGAGGAGTTCCAGACCGGCAACGTACTCACCGTCAGTCTCGCACACGCTCTCAATGACGTGTACACCAGCTTCCTCCCTCCTTTCTTGCCCGTCTTGATTGCCCGCATGGCTCTGTCCAACACGCAGGCGGGGCTCCTGGCCTTCATGCAATCCTCGCCATCTCTCCTCCAGCCCCTCATCGGCCACTTGGCCGATCGAGCGAGTCTGCGGTACTTCGTCGTCCTCATGCCCGCGCTGGCCGCAACAGCGATGAGCCTGCTCGGTGTGGCGCCTCGCTACGCAGTGGTGGCGCTCCTGGTGACCATTGCCGGGCTCACGTCGGCCACCTTCCACGCGGCGGCGCCAGCCATGGCCGGACGACTGTCTGGCGGACGTCTGGGAAGGGGGCTCGGGCTCTGGACCGTGGGAGGCTATCTGGGCTATGCTATTGGCCCCATCCTCGTGGCCACCGCCATCAACTTCGCGACGCCTCGAAGCACGCCATGGTTGATGATTGGTGGATGGGTAGGTTCGGCTTTCCTGTACACGCGACTGAGGGGCGTACCCTTGATGCCTACCGCCCCATCTGCAACTCGCTCCTGGCGCCACGGAATGGAGGGCATGCGGCCGCTTCTGGTGCCGGTGGCGGGCATCGTCATGGCACGTGCCATGGCTTTCTCGGCAACCCTCACCTTCCTGCCCACTCTATTGACCACCCAAGGCGTTGACCTCTGGCTGGCGGGCATCTCCTTGTCTCTGGTCCAAGCGGCATCGGCGGCCGGTGCTCTTCTTGCCGGTTCGGCCTCCGACCACCTGGGCCGACGCTCCATCGCTTCCGTCACCACCCTTGTAGCACCACTCCTACTCCTGGCGCTTGTCGCACTCCCTGGCTGGCCCCAGGTTCCGGTCCTCATCGGTCTGGGCATCGTCATGCCCGCCACCTACGTGGTCCTTCTAGCCCTGATGCAGGAGTGTTGTCCCGACAATAGGGCGCTTGCCACCGGTATGCTACTCTCCGTGACCTTTATCTCGGAGTCCCTGGGAGCGGTCATCCTCGGTGTCCTGGCGGACTTCTTCAGCCTGAGTCTGGCCTTCGCGGTAGCTGCCCTCGTCCTCGCCGCGTCGCTTCCGCTGATCCTCCTGCTCCCGCAGGGCCCCCAGACTCTGCCGCAAGGCCCGTCCTCGACTTGAGCGAGTACACACCGACCGACAGCAAAACGCTAGCATGACCACAAGCCAACATACAACAGTCTGCTACCAGCCGAACCCCTCAGCGACTGGGCCGGCGTCCACCGTCAATGAGTTCGACGCTAGATCCCTGACCGGTCTGGGACTCGCCCACGCCGTCAACGACACGTACGCCGGCTTCCTGCCCCCGCTGCTCCCAGCACTCATGCAGAAACTCTCCATGTCCAAGACTCAGGCCGGTCTGATCGCCTTTCTCAGCTCGTCGCCCTCTTTGCTTCAGCCCATGATCGGTTACCTGGCTGATCGCACGAATCTGCGCTACATGGTCATTCTCGGTCCCGCCGTCGTGTCTACAGCGATGAGCTTGCTGGGCATCGCGCCCAGCCTCCTGGTCCTGGCCCTCCTGGTCACGTTGGCTGGCCTGGGCTCCGCCACGTTCCACGCCGTGGCCTCGGCCATGGCCGGTCACGTTTCGGGACGTAGCCTGGGACGCGGGATGGGAGTCTGGATGGTCGGAGGGGCCCTTGCTTTCGCCGTGGGGCCGCTGATCGTGGTTGTCGCCCTGAGTTATCTCTCGCTGGAGGGTACTTCCTGGCTGATGATCGGCGGCTGGGGCGCTTCCGCCGCCCTATTTGCGTACCTTAGACGGGCCCCCGCCCGGCCCCCCAACGTGGCCTACGGCGACTCCTGGCGCGAGGCACTCCGCCCGATCAAGACTATCCTGGTGCCGATGGCCGGCATCACCCTGATGCGCGCATTCCTAGTCGTGGCCACTTTCACCTTCCTGCCCACGTACCTGACCGAGCAGGGCCCCGCCCTGTGGTTTGCGGGTCTGTCTGTCTCCATCAGCGCAGGGGCGGGCCTGGTTGGTTCCCTGGTCGGGGGCTCGATGAGCGATCGCTGGGGCCGCCGCCGCGTCCTCTGCGCGTTCATCCTCGCCCCTCCCATACTCACCCCTGCCCTACTCTCGACCACAGGCTGGGGGCTCGTCCCGGTTTTGATCTTGCTCGGCTTCGCCATCCTGCCCTCCAACGTCATCATCCTGACACTCGTCCAGGAATCTGCTCCCGACGATCGTGCCTTTGCCACCGGTATCTATCACGCCCTCGGCTTCACCTCCGAATCGGTCGCATCTCTGGTCGTGGGCCTCTTGGGCGACCCTTTTTCTCTAGCCTCCACCATTGCGGCCAGCACCGTCCTCATGCTGCTCAGCCTGCCGCTGGTTCTTCCACTTCCCAAAGCAGGGGGCATCTCTGCACCTGGCGAGTGCCCTTCACATAAACCACCACACGATCAATACCCTCACGGCTGGGATAGTTATGACTGAGTCCGTCCATAGCGCCTCACGCAGCACGAAGGACCCGACGAAAGCTGGAGTAGGCACCGGAGAGGAATCACCCCCGCAGCAGCCCCACACCGCCGATTTCGAGACGGGATACGTGGTCACCTTCACCTTTGCCCATGGTGTACACGACACCTACTCCTCCTTCGTCGCACCGCTGCTCCCATCACTGATCGACAAGCTGTCTCTCTCCATGACAGAGGCCGGGCTTCTCGACTTCGCGCGAACTGTCCCCGCCCTGCTTCAACCCTTCATCGGCCACCTGGGCGATCGGGTCAACCTCAAATGGCTCATCATTCTGGCACCCGCGATAACCGCAACCATGATGAGCTTGCTGGGGATTGCACCAAACTACGCTGTGCTCATCATGCTAGCCCTGGCCGGCGGCCTTGGTTCCGCCGCACTACACGCTGTGGCACCTGCGGTGGCCGGACGTGTCTCTGGACCGAAGCTGGGTTGGGGGATGGGCCTGTGGATGGTCGGCGGAAGCATCGGCTTCGCCGTGGGACCGGTGATCATCGTGGCAGTGATCAGTCATCTAGGTCTGGAGGCCACACCCTGGCTCATGGTCGGCGGATGGGCTGCCTCGGCCCTTCTCTTCGTGCGCCTGCGGGCTATCTCGACTCTATCGCCAGCAGCGCAGCGCACAGTCTCCCTCCGGGAAGGATTCCAAACCCTCAGACCACTCATGGCTCCCATGGTGGCCATCATCACAGTGCTGGCCTTACTCACGTCCGCCCGGATGACCTTCCTGCCTACCTTTCTCACTCAGGAAGGAGAGAGCCTGTGGTTTGCTGGCATCTCCCTCACCGCGCAGACGGGAGTGGGATGGATCGGAGCTCTGATGGGAGGTGCGATAAGCGATCGGCTGGGGAGGCGGGTGGTGATCTTCGCATCGATGATCTCCGCCGCTGTTCTGATGCTCGTCTTCCTTGGCGCCGACGGTTGGGTGCGGTTACCGATCCTCATGCTCTTGGGGATCACCGGACCGGCCACGCGCACGGTCTTCATGGCCCTCGTGCAAGAAAATTGCCCAAACAACCGAGCGATGGCCAATGGAATGCTCCTGGCCATTAGCTTCATGCTAGAATCAGGATCAGCGGTGGTGATGGGCGCCCTCGGTGACATCTTCGGGTTGCGAACGGCCTTCACGCTGAGTGCTCTGATCCTGCTGCTTGGCTCACCTCTGGCCCGTCTGATGCCGGAAGCGGTAGCAGGCCCTCCGCCCGGCGATTCGCTCTAGTCGTTCCTGACTGCCCCGCCGACCATTCTCCTTGGTTGACCGCCAAGTAGCCATTAGCGGCCTGGCGGTGAAGTCCACCGAAAAGGCTCAGGTCAGGATGCTATAGCCAGGCTGCCAGAGAATCAGAGCCAACGTTTCCTTCTGAAGTACCAGAGCAGAGCTATCCCTACACCCAACATCACCAACCACACTACAGGATAGCTCCAGCGCCACGCCAATTCGGGCATGTACTGGAAGTTCATGCCGTACACACCCGCGATGAAGGTCAGGGGAATGAAGATGGAGGCGAAGATGGTCAACACCTTCATCACTTCGTTCATTCTATTGCTGATGCTGGAGAGGTAGATGTCCAGCATCCCCGAGAGCATGTCTCGCACAGTTTCCACAGCATCCATGACCTGGACGGTGTGATCATAGACATCCCTCAAGTAGGGATCCGTTGATTCCTTGATCAGTGGAGATCCGCTCCTCTCCAGCGCCGCGACCACCTCTCTCAGGGGCCAGACCGCCTTGCGCATGTGGATCATTTCCCTCTTCAAGACGTGTAGCCCCTGGAGCGTTTCTGGCAAGGGGCTGGAGACCAACTCTTCCTCCAGGTCCTCCACCTTCTCTCCCAGACCCTCCAGCACGCCAAAGTATCTGTCCACCACCCCGTCCAGAATGCAATAGGCAAGATAGTCCGGCCCCTCACCCCTGATGGTCCCCTTGCCCTCCCTGATTCTCACTCGAATGGGGTCCAGTACGTCCCCCCCAGGCCGCTCCTGAAGCGAGACGACGTAGTTGGCACCCACCAGCACGCTCATCTGCTCCATCGTGATCTCGCCCCGCTCGTCGTCCCAATCCACCATCTTCAACACGACGTACAGGTAATCGCCGAGGTCTTCCATCTTGGGGCGCTGATCGGGGTTCAGGATGTCCTCCAGCACGAGGGGATGCAGACCCAGCCTAGCTCCCAGCTCCTCCACAATGTCTATGTCGTGTATGCCGTCCACGTTGATCCAGGTCACGGCTGGAGTTTCCTGAAGAGGGAAGGCCTCGCCCGCTGTATCTACGTATTCCTCCTCAAGACGCATGGTGTCATAGACCATGATGGAGATCTTTGGCTCCTCCCTCCCTGGCTCGCCCACGTGAACGAGTGTTCCGGGCGGAAGACCCGCCTTCTCCGACCTCCTCCTGATCACCTTCTGCATCTTGCATTCACCTCACAACACTCGGCTACGGTCACGACCAACCGCCTTACGCCCCCACCTGTCTCAGCAGCAGCGGCGTGCTGATATCGATACCACGATCCTTGCAGGCATTGAGCACGCCTCTGTGCAACTCGGCGTCTATCGCCCGCAGCGCCTTCGTATCATCGATGAATGCGTACAGCGTGTATTCGACGGCGTAACTCTGGATGTCCGTAATCCACACGTACGGTTCTGGTTTGTCCAGCACCCTGGGCACCTGTCTGGCGGCTTCCAGCAACGCCCTTTCCACATCCTCGCTTTCGTACTCAAACCCAGGGGTCACGCTCACATGTCTTCTGATCACCCTGCGTTCTCCGAAGTTGTCGATCTCGTCCTTGAGCAACTCCTGGTTGGGAACGGAGACCAAAACGTTGTCGAGAGTGACCATCTTAGTGTAGATCAACTCGATGGCCTCAACGTCCGCGAATTGGCCGTTGAAGTATATGCGGTCCCCAACTCGAAAGGGCCTACTGGTCATCACGATGAGTCCGGCTATGGCGTTCCCTATCGTATTGACGGCAGCGAAGCCGATGATCGTGCCGCCCAAAAGAGTCAAGAGTCCAGAGATCATGGCCACCGTGATGCCGAAATGGGTCAGAACAGCGGACAGGACCGCTAGGGCCATGACCCATTGCGTGACCCTCGTCAACGTATACGCGACGTGCTCCTCTAGCCTCCTCTGCTCCCTGAGGCTCTTGATCTCCCGCGCGACTACCCGATAGAGGGCATATCCCACGACCACAGCGATCACCGAGAAGAGGATCTTGTCAACGTTGGACAGAACCTGAGGCCACAAAGCGACGACAAGGTCTGGAAGCCTCATGGCGAATCTCCCTCCTTTCTCACCCTACGAGTGTGCACGCCCATCACAGCAGGCTGGCCCTCGCGCCAGTCTGCGCCCGGCATGATACTCCACCCCTGCCGCTGAATCGGCTCTCGTCCGCCTTCGTCCGAAGCGCGAACATCTGAGTGACTACTCCTCCTTACCGACTTCCGGCTATGCTGCGAGTAGGAACCACCATCAAACCTGCCGAAGCTCCTGGCTGTCCTTCGCGCGGTCACACCGCCCTCTAGCGACCACCCCCATCCGCGCTCAGGGTTTTTGCCCTCGGCACGGATCCTCGACGCTGCCAGTCAATCCTAGGGCCGTACGTGCTCGTAGAACGCTCTCTTCACCAACTCCGATCCGGCCACGTAGCATACCGTGATCAGCCCCAGTAGCGCCAGCGTCGACGGTGGCAAAGGAGCGAACCCTAGAACTCCCCTGAGGGGCGAGTACGGCAGTATCGCAGTGCAGACAGCCACCATCAGGCTAACTACGAGTAGGGGTTTGCCCGGCTTGCTCTTGAAGAAGGCGCGCTGCGTTCGGACTACGAGCAAGATCAGCAGTTCGGTCACGACGGACTCTAGAAACCATCCCGTTCTGAACTGGTCCACGGAGGCGCGGACGACAAACAGAAGGGCGGCAAACGTCGCGAAGTCGAAGAGCGAGCTCACAGCACCGAAGGTCACCATGAACTGCCGGATGAACCCCACGTCCCAGCGCCGCGGCTTGTCAACCCATTCACGATCCACACTGTCACCGGCAATGGTCATCGCCGGGAAGTCCGTAAGGAAGTTCATGAGCAAGATCTGCATGGGCAACATAGGCAAGAAAGGCAGGAAGAGAGATGCCCCAGCCATACTGAACATGTTGCCGAAGTTGGCACTGGTTGTAATGAACACGTATTTGAGAGTGTTCGCGAACGTCGTGCGCCCTAGCACGATGCCCTGGTGCAGCACTGCCAGGTTCCTCTCCACCAACACGAAGTCCGCAGCCTCTTTGGCGACGTCCACAGCCTTCTCGACAGAGATACCCACATCTGCAGCGTGGATGGCAGGGGCATCGTTAATCCCGTCGCCCATGTACCCCACCACGTGCCCCGTCTTCTGCAACGCCAGAATGACACGCTCCTTCTGATTGGGGTCTACCTCCGCGAAAAGATTGGCACGCCCGACCGCGTGCCATAGCGCCTCATCTCTGAGGTCGTTCAACTCGCGCCCGGTGAGCATCCCTGTGACTTCCAAACCCATGCCCTGCGCGGTGTGCTGCGCTACCAGCTTGTTGTCGCCGCTGATGATCTTGAGTTGTACGCCGAGGGTGGCTAGGTCTGCTATGGCCTCCCTCGCCCCCGCCTTCGGAGGGTCGAGGAAGAGCAGGTATCCAATGAAGGTCAGTCCTTGCTCATCCTCGCGATCGTAGCCAGGCTGGCGCGCCACCCTCTTCGTCGCCACTCCGAGAACCCTGAAGCCCTGCACACTCCAATCAGCGAATCGCTGCTCTATTCCCGACCGCACTGACCCGTTCAAGGGCACAGAAGCTTCCCCATCGCCCACCTCCACGCACACGCCGAGGACATTGTCCACCGCCCCCTTGGTGATGAGCAACGGCCCCCTTTCATCTTCAACCACAACGCTCAGACGCTTGCGCACGAAATCGTAGGGGATCTCGTCCAGCTTCCTGACGCCAGCGATGTCAGACGGAGCCTGACCCACGATAGCCTCGTCCAGGGGGTTGGCCAAGCCAGTCTGGAAATGCGCATTCAGGTAAGCACATCGAGAGACCTCTTCCGACGCCATCCCTTGCGGGTCCAGCGCTCCGTCCAGTCGGACCACTCCCTCCGTCAGCGTGCCTGTCTTGTCAGTACAAAGCACATCCATGCTGCCGAAGTTCTCAAGGGAAACCAAGCGGCGTACGATCACGCCGTCGTTCGCCATCGCCTGGGCACCCTTCGACAGGTTGATGCTGACAATGGCCGGGAGCAGTTGCGGCGTCAGTCCTACGGCCAGGGCGACAGAGAAGAGCAACGAGTCGAGAATCGGCTCGTGGAAGTACACATTGACGGCGAAGATAATCAGCACTAACAGAAGCATCACCTCGGAAAGCAGGTATCCGAACTGGCGGACCCCCCGCTCAAACTCGGTCTCCGGCGCACGCAAGGTCAGGCGTTCAGCAATCTGTCCAAACGCTGTGTGCCCACCAGTCTCCACGATCACCGCACGAGCGCTGCCACTGCGCACGTTTGTGCCCATGAACACACAATTGGTGCGCTCTGGGAGGCTGGCTTCTCGAGGGACCTGCCCTGGTTTCTTCTCTACCGGAAAGGCCTCGCCAGTGAGCACGGCCTCGCTTACGTAGAAGTCTCTGGCCTCCAACAACACGCCGTCCGCCGGAATCAAGCTGCCGGCAGATAGCAGGACCACGTCACCGGGCACCACCTCGTCCGCTGGGATGGGTTGGGGCTGACCGTCTCGCAAGGTGACAGCCCTCACTCTGACCTGGGCCCGCAGCTTCTCCGCAGCGTTGCTGGCCCTGTGTTCCTGCACGAAACTCAACACAGCGCTTCCCAGGACGATGGCGAGGATGATCAGGGCATCTACCCAGTCCTTGACGATGGCCGACACGCCGGTGGCAAAGAGGAGAATGAGTACGATGGGGCTCTTGAACTGGTTCAAGAAGAGGCGGAGCGCAGTGGCCCTCTTGCGATCTTTCAGAGTATTCGGCCCGTATTCGCTCAGCCGGCTGCTCGCATCCGTCGCGCTGAGCCCGTCAGGCGAAGTCTCTAGTGCGTCGAGGAGCTTGTCGGAGGGCTGGCTCCAATACTCACTTGTATCTACCAGATTGTCACGCATGTGCGCCCCGCCAACCCATTCCTCAGCCTACGTCACTGATGCCGCAAGTACTTCAGCGGAGGCCGCTTCACGTGTTTCGTCGTCCCGCCGACAGGCACGACGCTGATGGAGCCATCGATCTCCAGAACAGCCATCTCAACGTCACTCAGATCGCCAACACCGTGTTCGCGCAAGGCCGCCTCCAGGGTCTCCTCATCCAACCGCTCGCGCTTCATGTGATCGGTGAGCACCTCCCCATGCAGCACCAGCAATGTTGGTGAACCTTCGACGACGCGGCGAAGCACAGGCCAGCGCAGACGCAGCCGGGCCACCAGGGCGTTGAGCACCAGCAACACAATGGCTGCTAGCAGCCCGCCGCCCAGGGACGTGTCCGGACCGACCATGGCATTCTGCACAGCATTGGCTAGCAGAAGCAGCACCACCAGATCGAACACCGTCATTTGCCCGATCTCACGCTTTCCAGCAAGCCGTAGTCCAAGAAGGATCGCCACGTAAACACCGGCCGTGCGCAACACGATGTCCCAAAGTGGTATCGCAGGAATGATCATGTCTGCCACTTCTTGTCCTTCCCTCCTGTCGTACGGTCGAAGCCCGCATGAGGTGAGCTGCTGTGTTCCACCCTGCCTAGCGCCCGACCACGGTACAGAGTTCGCGTGAGCCAAGCTAGCAACGAGAGGTGTGTTCACGAACTCTGACAGAGAAGCCTTCGGGCACCCCGGACAAGCGATCCGCCGGCTGGTGCTTCCCCTCACAAAGCAGGCTTGCCCGTCGCCAGACGATGTCAGCGACGCAGGTGGTAGGGCACGTCGATGATCACCCGGTCCTTGGCCGTGTGCCCTCGCCGATATACCAGAACCCGCTTGAGCAATTGGGCGGTCTGATTGTGGAGCAGACTGTGCCAGCGGGTGGCGGTTACAAACTCCGGCAGCACCACAACGGCCAGTCCACGGTTGGGTTTCCGCTGGTCCGACTCCGCCAGGTACTCGAGCAGCGGGCCAAGCGTTGATCGATAGGGCGAATCCAGGACCACAAGCGGAACATCGTGTCCCCAGGCTGCCCACTTCTCGCGGACCGCGGCAGTGACCTCTGGCTCTACGTCCACCGCCACCGCTGTCACGTCCTTAGAGAGCGACCGGGCAAAACGCAGGGCGGGCAACGTCCCTCTGTGTATGCCTGACACTGGAACCACCACCTTGTGCCGCCGGCGCGAAGCCAGACCGACCCACTTCTCCGGCTTCAGCCCTTCCAACGACAACTGCTCTGCCACAGCAGCGTAGTGACTCCTGATGGAGTGGAAGAACCATAGGCAGACGGGGACCAGCAGAATGACGATCCAGGCGCCGTGGACCAACTTGCTGCCTACGATCACGATCAGCACCACACCGGTCGCCATCGCACCCATGCCGTTCACAGCCGACTTCAACCGCCACCCCTTCCCCTTCTCCCTGTACCAGTGCCGCACCATACCGGACTGGCACAGTGTGAAGGCCAGGAAGACACCCACCGCGTACAGCGGGATCAGCCGGTGCGTCTGGCCTCCGAAAAGGACCACCAGCGCGGAAGCCAGCAAGGCCAGGCCCATGATGCCGTTGTTGAACACCAACCGGTCCCCCAGGTTGGCCAGTTGACGGGGCAGGTATCTATCACGCGCCAAGATCGAAGACAAACGCGGAAAGCCTGCGAAGGACGTGTTGGCCGCCAGAATGAGAATGGCGGCCGTGCCCGCCTGCAAGGCGAGATAGAGAGGGCCTGTGCCGAAGACCTGCCTCCCTACCTGAGACACGACCGTCTCATGTTCGAGGGGCGCCACACCCAGCAGCCGCGTCAGCACGGTGATACCCAGGAACATGGTCGCCAACAAGACTACCATGGCGATGAGGGTCTTGCCGGCATTGTCGGCCTCGGGCTTCTGGAAGGTCCGGATGCCGTTGCTGATGGCCTCGATGCCTGTCAGAGCCGTGCAGCCCGCCGCAAACGCTCGCAGCACCAGGAATAGGGTCAGGCTCTGCACACCAACCTCCACGCCCGGTATCGCTTGGGCCGAGGCAGGCGCGAGGCTTCCAGTCACGAGCCTGGCAAGACCCACCACGATCAGAGCAAGGAAGATGGTCACGAACCCATAGGGGGGGACGGAGAAGAGGGTCCCGGACTCGCGCAGTCCCCGAAGGTTGGCCCAGGCGACGAAGGCGATAGCCAGCAAGCATAGCTCGACGCGACAAGCGTATAGCGAGGGAACCGCGGAGGTGATGGCTGCCACGCCAGCCGTGACGCTCACGGCCACAGTCAATACGTAGTCGATAAGGAGAGCTGCGGCAGCTATCAGCCCCGGCCAGACGCCGAGGTTGTCATAGGCCACGATATAGGCGCCACCGCCCGATGGGTACCCGTGTATGGTCTGGTAGTACGAACTGCCCACAATGGCCAGCAACCCAGCGATGGCCAGGGCGATGGGTAGCGAGAGTTGGAGAGCTCCCGTGCCGGCCAGCACTAGCACGAGCAATATCTCCTCGGTGGCGTAGGCCACGGACGACAGCGCGTCGGAGGAGAAGACAGCCAGCGCCTGCACCTTGGCCAGGCGATGATGCGCCTCATGCGCAGTGGGAAGCGGATCTCCCAAGAGCACTCTACGAACGTTGAATGCCATGTGGCCCAGTTCTCACCTAAGAGGATCCCTGCACCAGTTGCACCACCTGTGTCGGCATGGCCAGTCTGACGCCCTTCTCTTCGAAGCGTCCCAGGATACGCTCAGCCACGCGTGACTTTGTCCGTCTCATCTTTCGAGCGTCGTCCACATAGAAGCGCAGCTCGACGAGGACATCGTACTCCTCGATCTCCCGAATCACCACCTCCGGCGCCCTCGGCTCGGGTGAGATGTCCGGGTCCTCAGTCGCGATGGCTTCGATCTCCTGCACCGCTCTCCGCACGTTCTCCAAATCTGGTTCCACAGCTACTCGCACCCGCACCCGGAGATTCGGGCTCTCGCTGTGACTGAAGTTGACCACTACATCGTTGATCAACTTGGAGTTGGGCACGGTGAGCAGAACCCCATCCACCGAGCGGATGCGAGTGCTACGCACGCCAATCTCCGCCACATCCCCCCAGTCGCCGTATTCTCCCATCACCGCCTGCGGAAGCTGGATCCGATCCCCCACACTGAAAGGATGGTCCACGATGATCAGGAACCCGGCGATCGTGTCCTGCAAGAACGCCTGGGCCGCCAAGGCGAAGGCGAGGGAACTGACGCCCAGCGTGGCCACCAGAGCGCTGATGTCGAGACCGAAGTGATCGAGGATCATGACCAGCGCTATCGAGAGAACCACAAGCTGGATGACTCGCCGTAAGAACACCACCAACTGGGTGTCGATGGTGTCTTCGACGGTCAGGTTCTTGGTGTACCAGGCTACTATCACCCCGACAAGTCGATAGAGGAGCACGTAGCCCACGAAGACGAACCCGACGAAGAGGAACCCCTCGAAGGCGTGCGCCCACGCGTCGTCAAGAAAGGTCAGCTCGGCGAGCGCCGCCCGCACGCCCAGAAGCACGACGAGGACGAACACCGGTGTGCGCACAGCTTGGATGATGAGGTCATCCAGAGCAGTCCTGGTTCTCCCGGTGAAGCGTAGAACGATGCGATCGAGGAAGAGGGTCACCACCCGCGCACCGAACGCCACGGCGATCACCAGTACACCAGCCGTCACGACCTCTCGCAAGACCTGATCGGACAACGGCCACGGCAACGAGTCCATCGAACCTCCTCTGCCTTCAGCCTCCGGAATGCCAGGATGGGGGTTCAATCTTACGTGGTGTGAGCGGGGGCGCAGTCAAGGGACTCCCGTGACCCCAGCACAATCCAGACTTCCACCCTGATACCATGTGCTAGAACGTGAAACTGTAGACGATGGCGTTTGCCACGGGCCGGAACTCCCAGTCTCGGTCAGCGGGATAGTAGCAAGTGATAACGTAGATGTCACCCTGTGGCCCCTGGAAGTACCCGCTCATCTCCTGGATTTCTGGCGTAGGCCCCTCCTTCAGCACACGGACACCTAGCACTTCATTCAAGGGGATGTCGCTGGTGAGGTCCACGTCCCCTTCGTGAGCCGCTACCCACTCCTTCAAGGGCAAGGTCGCTCCATTGGCCACGACGTCTGTCTGGACCAGCATACCTTGACTCATGACCTCCTGCAGATCACGCACCCCCGTAGGGTCCACACTACTGATGGACAACCCCCTATCGTTTCTGTTGAAGCGATACCAGTTTCGGGGATAGCCGACCCCATAGCCGTACTCTGAATTCAAGTAGTAGGCGAAGTCAGGGGTGATCCACTTCCAACTCCCCAGGAGAGCTTCCCACGCCGGCTGGCACAAGCCAGTGGCCGCGCTAGCATAGCTGAAAGTGAGGATCAGGAGTCGGCCCTCGTGCACAGCCAGCACCAACTCCTTGACAACGCCATCCTCTTCGGTGGGCGGAACGCGGCTCGCTTCTACACCATCCAGATCGAAGTCCTGAGAGTTGGGAAACACCTGAGGCAACTGCGCCACAATGTCACGCAGGGGAACCCCGTAGATGTCGACCGAGGCAGTGATCTCCAGCAGGCAGCCTTCAGCTCGCATGCTCTCACGGTTATGCGTGCCAGGATCCAGATTGCTGAAGCTGGCGAGCAATGGCCGGCTACCGAAACCAGTGTACCACGCAGGAGGGTATTGCAGCCAGTAGCCGAAAGCTACGTTCACATAGTGCCCCGGCTGGCCAATGGGGAGATCCGAGACGCTAACCGCGTCACGCCCTAGCCAGGGAGTAAAGGTGGGTTCGATACGTATGATCACACCTGCCGATGACGGGGTAGCCGTTCCATCTTCGATGGACGCCGTTGCAGCGGCTCCGGGTGTGGGTGTCGCCTGCGGGCCCACAACCGGCGTGAAAGTCGCCACACTACCCAGAGTAGCCGTCGGTGACTCCACCGAAGTCACCGGCGCCACCGGTGCAGAGCAGGCACCGGTGAGTGCAGCCACAAGAACGGTGATAGACAGCCATTTGCACTTCATTATCGTCCTCCTCGAGTGCGGCCTCTCCGAGGGCCGGGGCACAGTGTACACCCGGGTGCCAGGTCAGCGTTGCCCATACTGCCTGTTCTCGGTACCATCCCATGCTAACACAGTTCTACGGTCTCTTCAAGCTTGCGGAGGTGGAAACGTGCCTGAACGGGCCCTGGGGTGACGTGGTGAGTGCGGTCACAGCCCTACGCTGCCGCGTGCCGCCGAGGCAGTGTCCACCTCTCTCCCCACCGACCTCGACCCATTCCTCCCCTTATGCTACAATGATGTGCAGGACTGCCCAGGCACCATCTCGTGGCGCGCCCGGTCAGTGATTGAGTGACCAGCACTCAGCGGGCTGATCAGCATAGGGAGGACGACCAGTGTCCGCGAGACCCAGTAAGAAGACGAAAGTGGTCTGCACCGTAGGCCCAGGGAGCATGAAGCCGGAGACCATCAAGCGTATGTACGCCGCCGGGATGGACGTTGTCCGCATCAACACGGCTCATGGGGACTTCGACCAGTACGAACGGATCCTAGAGATGGCCCGCGAAGTGGGCGAGATTCCCATCATGCTCGATCTCAAGGGTCCCGAGGTGAGGGTGAGAACCAGAGCTCCGCGCGAGGTGGAGACGGGCGACGTGATAGTGGCTGGCTTCGACGACGACGAGTTCGCCTTCTCCTACGACTTCTACGACGAGGTGGACGTAGGCGACAAGATCACCATAGACGACGGCACCATCATCAGCATCGTGGAGAGAAAGCAGGACGGCAAGCTCCACCTGCGCGTCCTTGACGAAGGAGTGATCCAGAAAAACAAAGGCGTCAACATCCCAGGGAAAAGGCTTGGTGTGCCGCGGCTTTCTGATAAGGATCTGGAGGCGATAGAGTACGCCAAGCACAAGAACGTAGAGTTCCTGGCCCTCTCCTTCACGAGAGACGCCGGTGATGTAGCCAACCTCAGGAGGAGAGTCGGCACAGGAAAGCAGGCCATCATCGCCAAGATTGAGAACCAGGAGGGTGTCTGGAACGCCGCTGACATACTCGAGGTGTCGGACGCACTAATGGTGGCTAGGGGAGACCTGGGCGTGGAGATCGAGTACCAGAAGGTGCCCCTCATCCAAAAAGAACTGATCAGGCGATGCAACCAGCGGGGCAAAGTCGTTATCATCGCCACGCAGATGCTGGAATCCATGGTGGACAGCCCGACTCCAACCCGGGCGGAGACCAGCGACGTGGCCAACGCCATACTGGACGGCAGCGACGCTGTGATGCTCTCCGGCGAGACCGCCATCGGAAGATACCCGGTGAAGTCCGTGGAGATGATGACCAAGATCGCCCTGGAGGCCGAGCGTGTGTTGAAGGGGCAGATCACCATCAATGGCTTCTACAACATCTCCGAGACCGTGAGTAGATCTATCGATCTCATAGCCAACTCCATGCCTCTGGACAAGATAGTGACCCTGACCAGATCGGGCTACACGGCCAGGATGATCGCCAGGTTTAGACCCAAACAACCCATCATCGCCATCGCCAGCGACGAGATGGTCAAGAGACAGCTCGAGCTGGTGTTCGGAGTGACCCCGGTTTACGCGCGGTACCACGAGGCCGACGACATCATCCTCAATGCATGCCAGGTACTCGTCGACAGGGGACTCTTGGAGGAAAGCGACCACGTGCTCTTCACCGCTGGAGTGCGAACGGAAATCGCCCACGAGAGCAACCTGATCGAGATTCACAAGGTATCCGACCTGTTGAAGGTCGCCAATAGGCAGTGAATCGTGCCCTACGAAGGGGAGGCATCTCAGTGGAAGTGACCCCAGATCCGCAACGCACCATTGATCTCCTGCGTCAGTTGGTCCGCATCGAGTCAGTCAACCCCAGTCTGGTCGCTAGCGGCTCGGGCGAAAGAGAGATCGCCTCTTTCGTCGCTCGAGTGCTGAGTGACGCGGGTATCGAGACCAGACTACAGGAAGTGTGCCCTGGCCGACCCAACGTCATCGGACGCCTGCCCGGAAGCGGAGGTGGAAGGTCCCTGATCCTCAATGCTCACCTCGATACAGTCTCTGTGGAAGGTATGGAAGACCCCCTCTCAGCTCGCATGGCCGATGGCAGGCTCTTCGGACGCGGCGCCTGGGACACCAAAGGCGGCCTTGCGGCGGGCATCTCAGCGCTCCTCGCGCTCCGAGACGCCCAGGTGTCGCTAAGAGGAGATGTATTCCTGGTCGGCGCGGCTGACGAGGAACATGCCAGTCTCGGCACCCAAGCTCTGGTGCAGGATGTTCGAGCCGATGGATGCGTGATCCTGGAACCGACAGATCTCAACCTGTGGGTCGCCCACGGAGGCTTCGCCTGGGTGGAGATAGAGACGCAGGGGGTCGCGGCCCACGGAAGTCTTCCAGACAGGGGAGTGGACGCCATCGCTCACATGGGCAAGATCCTGACCAGCCTCGAAGGTCTGCGGCAGCGGCTACTCGGCGAGAAGTCCTTCAGGGCCTCTCTCGGCGGGGACACCATGCACCCCTCCCTCCACGCCTCTCTGATCGAGGGCGGCCGCGAGTGGAGCAGCTACCCCGATCGCTGTCTCCTGCGCTTGGAGCGGCGTCTGATCCCCACTGAGACACAGCAAGACGTGGAGAGCGAGCTTCGGGGACTGCTATCGACCCTGGCTACCGAAGATCCGAAGCTGAGCGCCGATTGGCGCTTGTCCATGGTACGTCCCCCCTGGCAGGCAGAGGAAGGTCCGCTGTTCACAGCGCTGGAATCCGCCTGCGAAGCGGAGCTCGGCCATGCACCAGCGCGCGCGACTGGCCTGATGTGGACCGACGCAGCCCTCATGCAGCAGGCAGGCATCCCATCTGTGATCCTGGGACCCAGGGGCGAAGGCAAGCATGGGCTGGTGGAATGGGTGGATGTCCGTAGCGTGGTCTCCTGCGCCCGCATCCTCGTGGACACGGTCCTCGATTTCTGCAATCAACCCCGGTGACCGACCGTATCATGGCTATCAGCTTGCGCTGGCTCTGTTCACACTAGGCGACCTGCCCATACAGGACGCCCTCGTTGACGTAGCGTAACAGTTCACTGGCGCTCAGCCGCGTGATGCCCAACCTGCGCAGCCTGCGACCTCGACGACGATAGTCCGTCCCCTGTACAATGCACGCCAGGCGGATCATCCCATCCATCCCCTTCACAGAGACCCCGTGGCGGCGCCCCAGACCCACAATGGGCACCAGAGACATGGGCACGTCCTCCAGCAAATAGCGGTGGTTCAAGGTCCGAGGACCCTTCACGTCCCGATAGCCGGGGTTGTTGAGGATAACCTCGCGGAGATTGTCTCCCCGGCTATCGTACGCTGCTCGCAGCCACTCCACGGCGGTCTGTGTACTCACACCGAGAGCTGTGGCCACAGCGACACGTTCGCTGTCCAGCGCCTCCAGCAGTCGAGCTACCGCCGGGGTCACACCGTCCACGTAGAAAGAGAACTCGCCGGCGGTCGACTCGATACGCCCCGCATTGACGAGAGCCAGGGCTGGGTGCAGCACCGACCAGACGTTGTTCAGCCCTGTATGAAGCACATTGCTCCCGTCGATGAACTGGGGGAATGCGGTCTGCAAGACTTCCAAGACTCGATCTGTCCGGTTGGCGGGCAATGCTGCAAGAGGCACCGCATCCTTGATGCGGAAGATCTGTGCTTCCGCGGGCCCTGTCGAACGACTCCTGTAGATGAAGGATTGCGCCTCAGCGACGGTAACATCGGCCGGGCAAGATCTCTCCCGCAGTGCGTTGTCGAACTCGATGGCCCCCCCAGTGCGGCCTGGATTGAGCACCACTATCTGTCCGTCGCGCAAGTATCGGCAGACTCGGCCGGCGATGTCCCTGTGGGCTGTCGACGGCACGACGGCCATGATCACCTCAGCCTCCCTCAGCGCCTCATCGAAGTCCGAGGTGACCAACTGCAACTTGGCGAAGCCGTGAGGCCCACCCTCGTAGCTCCTGAGCTCGATGCCGCCTCGCTCCTTGATGCTGCTCACGTTCTCTGGTGTGCGATTGTAGAGAGTGACGGGAAAGCCCATCAGAGACAGATGCGCAGCCATCGCCTTACCACCGTGACCTGCCCCGATGATAGTGTATATTGTGTTGCCGCTCATCCGGTCATTCCTCCCTCTCAACCAGGCTCAAGTCAAGCGCTGTCCGCCGGCGCCCACGCTGATCCCATCCCCTGCCAGCGCAGTCACTCGGACCATCCGCACGTATCAACCCGGGAGCAGAGTGAAATCCAACAGTTGGCTGTACAACCAGTCAGTCACCGAGCGCTCTTCAACGCGAGCACGCAGCGCCCTGGCCCGTTCCTTCCGTTCCTCTGCTCCCATGGCTAGGGCCTGGTGCATAGCCTCCGCCATATCGACCAGGTCATACGGGGAGACTATGAGTGCCGCCTCTCCAAGCTCTTCGCTGGCGCCAGCGCCCTCCGACAGGATAAGAACCCCATCCCGCTCGTTCACAACAGGGCCCTCCTTGGCCACCAGATTCATACCGTCCACAATGGGGTTCACCATGTGAGTGAGCAGACCGGCGAGCTTATCCTCGATCTCACGCTCAACCCGGCCACCGTCCCACACCGGTCCACTAGTACAACTCCGGGGGAGAGATCAACACTCTCCGACCAACGGGCCAGCGACCGACGCTAACCACGACGAAGCAGATAGACCAATCTTCGTCATCGAAGTAGAGGTCATGCACCGTGCCAACATCGCCGTCGCAGGCCCTGACGTCGAATCCGCATAACTGTCTAGCCGTGCACGACATACCTCAATCTCCAAAATTGGGGGGG